>Ga0247831_1007635_pt1 | contig 11928 bp, 13 predicted proteins | sample LaCruzMarch2015__9_FD_192406 | JGI IMG/M metagenome (GOLD analysis project Ga0247831, IMG submission 192406) | Freshwater microbial communities from meromictic Lake La Cruz, Castile-La Mancha, Spain - LaCruzMarch2015_1m | ecosystem: Environmental > Aquatic > Freshwater > Lake | place: Spain...
TATCCTAGGACCCTCCTCCTTCCCAATATCCAAGCGGGTCCTCGTGCGCGCAGCGTAAAAGGAAAGCAAGTATGGCACGTGACAACCTTGCGCTGCTCTTCGTCAATAGCGCTACAGCTGCTGCGAATACCGATCTCGATGCCAAAATAATGGTGGATACAGAAGTGCTGGCAGAATATGATGGCGATAAGCCCCGCATTAATGATCACAACAACGTTGTTGTTGCACAAGATGCGGCAATGCAGTTGTCTTCATGTCCAACAACAACAACAGCAGCAGCAGCAGCAACAACGCGGTCGCGTGCATTGGCTGCCGCGAGTGCTGCTGCCCTCAGGACCAAGGCGGCTGCTGCAATTTCCGGGACTGCCACGAAGTTTGAAGAAGGAGGTGTTTCGAAGACGATTCCTCCCCCCGTCGTAGTAGAGAGTGCAATGATTAATAAGGAGGCATCGAACGACAGTGGCGTCATTGTCGAAGAAGTAGCTACCCCAATAATCCGAAGCAGCGACTTGCGCAACAATGACGTGACCACGTCATCTATAACAAACCATGTCGCACCTTCATCATCATCATCGGCGGCATTATTAAATGACATTCCGATATTATCGTCATCTACCACGCCCGGTACGGAATCGCTCCGATACATAAAACAATTCGCATCTCCGTGGCTTACCTCGGCGGTTAATCTAGGCGAACGCGGTCGTAAAACTGTTATCGAAAAATCAATGACATTATCGCCCTTATTGTCATCGCGCGAACGTGCCGCTAATGTCACAGTCGTGGGCAGTGCTACTGCTGCTCCTTCGAATGGCGGTATTGGTAGTAGTAGTAGTGCCGATCTATTATTAAATGAAGAGCGGGCTACTGTAACTACTACTATGGACACAAATACAACAACAACAACAACGTCAATGTCAACAACAATTGCTACTGATGATATAATAAAGTCACAAGAGGAATATGACAAAATTGACGAGGAAGAATGCAAACGTATGAAAATTGAAGCCGCGGCAGCATGTCAATTGGCAAGTATACGATATGATGCACTTGTAAAATTTGTATCTATGTGTCCATATGGTAGTTATGAAGAGTTTGTTGAATTTCTATTAATGGGCGGTGCCATGAATGCAGAGGATGATGGTAGTGATGATGATGATGATGATGATGTAGCAGCAGCAGTAGCATCGATGCAGGGAGTAGATGATTATTATGATGAATACTCGGAATATCGACAATTATGGAATGATAATTTATTACTTGGTTTGACAATAGACAGAGAATCATCATCCACCAATCTTAATCAGGAAGGTAGAGCATTTGTCCCATCAAGGGTGAGAAAGGCAAAGTCTACAGCAGATTCGGATAATAGTAGTAGCAACAGCGGCGGTTACTTGGGATATTTCCGTGATCGCACTATGTCGGAGGGTGAACGGATAAAGAATCGAATTGGTCAAGTGGATAAACAACGGATTAAACAGGGGTTGGAATACGCTGAAGGTGCATTAGATAGATTTGAATCTCGACTTTTACGTTGGCGAAAGGAAGAGGATGTTGATGGCGGCGGCGGTGGAGGCAATGATAATAACAGTGATGCTGATAACCACCGAGAACGCACAGTGTCCGAGGAAGAGACGATTAAAAATAATAATAGAATAGGCCAAATGGATAGACAAAGGATTAAGCAAGGACTAGGGTCAGCAGTGAATGTGCTATCCAACGTATCGTCCTATGCATTAAAGCCATTGAGAGATATGCAACTTGCCGAGAAGCTGAATGCAATCAATCTTGATATGGAAGAGGAGGAAAAGCGTAAAGAAATGGAACACTATAGACGACAGTGGGACACCACACTACGTCCCTCGTCTCTCGAGGAAGAGAGAGAAATGAAAGAAATGTTAAGAATGAAACAAGAGGCTGAAGATAGTTGTCTACGTGCCACTACGGAACATTTACTATCTTTCATAAAGGATCACCCAGATCCAATACATGCCACATATCAGCAATGGATAGCTGACCTCCATCCCGAGAATGCTCATGATGGTACATTACTTGAGGGATTGGGTAAAACAATTGACCACCGTTTTTTCGTGGAAGAGTCAGATCATCGACGTATATGGAATGACAATTTATGTACATACTTAACAGAGGAGGAGAAGGAGAAGGACGATCAAGAACATTATCGACGGGACTTTGTACCAGCACGAGCCAAACAGCAGGATCAATATGGACATGCTGTAACTGCCACTGATATACTATCAGGATCAGCATCATCCGGCGGTGATGTGGTCAATAATAATAGTAATTGTAAATTGTTGGAAGAATTTCCTTCGCAAGAAGACCACTCTGGAGTAATGAATAGAAAAATGAAAGGTGATGATAATTTAGACTTGATAGAATTTGTCGACTGGTAAAACATATGTACACTATAACTAAAAATTCGTTTTTAAATGTCTACATTTCTGGATCTCAATTCATACTTCCACAAACAATGATCATGTACGAGTACAAGTGTTACTCCCATTGACCCTCATCCTCCTTTACCACCAACACTTGGTCTTGCTCAAGCATGCAAATGACATTATCAGGACCATGAGTGTAGATCACATCTCAACAGCCTCCATCATCATCTTCATTTACTTCGTCATCATCATCATCATCATCATCATCTAACATGGACGAATTATAGTCCAAACCTAAATTTTCAAATTCCTCTGTATGTATGTTATTGAAACATTCTCCCTCCTCTCGTTCATAATGATTATCTCCATGGTGATGATGATGACATTCTTGATCCAACTCATTATATTCATGACCAAGACTAATTGGCACATACCCATCCTTCTCTCGTTGCTGCTGCTGCTGCTGCTGCTGTTGACATCCATCACTTCCCTCCTCCTCCCACTCATCATGGATATATGATGAACCCTTCTCTTCCCGTTCCTCCTCGGCACGTACCTCATCTTCAACTTGTCGTGCACTATATTTACAATTGAAGAACAAGTCACATGTCCCAGTGGAGACCATAAGTAATTTATCCCATGGTACATTTTTCATGACTGATAGTAATGGATGATGTAGCACTCTCTGTCGTGGTGGTGGTGGTGGTACATTACTAGTAAGCACCAATTCTTCTTCTTCTTCTTCTTCCCCCCGCTCTACTTCATTTTCATTCATGTCGAACAAAAGCAAGCTGTTGTCATAAATTGTCTCATCGTCAGGAGTTGTTGTTGGTGCCGTTACAGTTGTTGTTAGATGTGTAGATTGACAAATAATCTTCTTTGCTGTTGTTGTTGTTGTTGTTGTTGTTGTTGTTGTTGTTGTTGTTGTTGTTGTTGTTGTTGTCATTGGTGAAATTGTCGTCATTTCAAGCTCTTCTAGTGGTAAATCAAGTTCCACGGCAACAAAGGAAGAGTAGTCATCTTCATTGCCATTTGCATCATCATCAATCATAACCGTTTGGCAATTATTATTATAATAATTGGAGTAGTTGTTGTCGTTAACATTCGTCTCTTCCGATCTTTGTTTTGTTGTAACTTTTGTTATCGTTTGTCTACTTCTTTGATCATTGCGCTCCTGATTATTATTATATTCACTTTCCTTCCATATCGTGGACGAAACAAGTTCATTTTCATGAAACTCTTTAGAAGATGTTGGCGGTGATATATTATGTTCTAATTGTCGCAGTTGTTGATTTTGAATATATTCTTTCGTTGTTATTGTTTCATCGCCTTCTTCTATCCCTTGTCCTTCTTGTATGCTTTCATTCGTTGCAGTGTCCACCTCCCCTCTACATGCCTCTACGTCGTGCGGAAGTATCTGTTGTTGTTGCTGCTGTGTGTCCATAATATCCTCCCCACCTAATAATTGTTTGTCACTCATGACACAAAAGCAGCAATTGAAACTCCTGCTCCCTCTTAGTCTCCTCCTCCTCCTCCTTGACCAGCTGCGCTATATTTAATAATAAATGTCTGAATAATATTTTTTTGTTCGCACTTTCACGGCGACGGCTGGATGATGATATCTTATTCATCGACTGCTACTACTGAGAGCAGCGCTGGTGGTGTCGGTGGCGTATCCTCTCCTCCGCCGGAATGTGACGAGCCAGATTGAAATTTTCATTTTCATTTTGGCGCCTTTTTGGGCGAAGCCCCTATGCTTCTTCCCTCGCGTCTCGCCTCATTCACCTTATGATCATCCCCCCGATCGACAGTATCATATCCTACCTACTTGCAATGCCCACAGTTGTCGAGCTAAAAGCCGAATTACGTGAGCTTGGATTGCCCACTTACGGTCTCAAGGCCGAGTTACAAAGTAGGTTACGGGCCCATCATTGTGATCGTAATGCCAACGCCGGCAATAACAATGGCGAGGGAGCAAATAATGATGACGATAATTCACGGCCTCGTCCGCAGGATCATCCATCGTGTAATAATGGCGGTAGTAGCAGCACCGCCACGATAGGAGGAAGAGCATTGACCAATCGAGCATCAGCAACGAAGGAGGAGACGAAAATGATCAATGGTAGTAAAAATAATGCCAATGGATCATCCACCCCTTCCAATAATGCCAACGACGAGTCGTCATCAGTATCATCATCAATAATGAAGAAACAACGAAAGCAATCTAACTACATGACAATGATTAGTATTGCTTTACTTGCCATATTAATGGCGAATGTAGTACCGGTGTTGGATATAGATTTATTGCCCGAATCGATTCAAGGTGGACTATTACCATTATTACAACGATATCGGAATTATTACGATGGTAGTAACAACACGCCACGGCACGCTACTACTACTACTGCTGCTACCACTACTACTCTCATCAGTGATAATAGGGATACTAGTAGTACACCGATAATGTCGTATGAGACTACTGATGTTACCGACGATGAAAAATTGAATTTGAATACAGACGATACCGATATTGACGATGATGTAAACGTGGCGATGATGATGATGAGCGCGGGCTTATCGTCGGAAGGCCAATCCGCGATGATTTCAAATAATGATGAATATACCACGCCAGTGATGGGTATCAATGATACGACACCACCACCACTTATCAATGCACACAAGGCTGGAAGAATGGGCGACGTGGCTGCACTCACTGCCATCGGAGCAAAAAATATTGGATTGTTGAACATAAGAGATGCTAATGGTTGGACACCATTACATGAGGCTGCAAGAGGTGGTCATTTAGAGGCCGTAAAGTTCTTAATTAACATTGGGTTAGATAAGGTAAGGTATATAAATTCTTGTGTCTTTTGACTTTATATATGACTGTGTAATATTTTACTCAACTTGTGTTGTTGTTGCTGTATCCATTGTTCATTTTTACGACACAGGATGAAAGGACAAATTCAGGTCGTGGTGGTACACCTATATATTGGGCAAGGAATAATAATGGTGATGATCATCCGGTGGTGCAATACTTAGATAGCATTGGAGCTGTAGATATTTCACCAGAATAGGAGAAGATAATATATAGTGTGGAGGTTGGGAGAGAGGATGCAGGGAGGGATCATTATATTTATTTGCAAATTTATCAAACAAATAGAATAATATAATATTTTATTGATGGACATTGGATTGTATAAAGATGGGTGGGATGGTGAAAGAAGGCAAGATGGGGGGGAGAGGATGACCATGAGATAAGTTTTGAAGTACAATGTTGTATCTAAAGAACAGTTGGAGACTAGGGAAAATTACCTAATGGAGCTTTTAATATCTATAGGGTTGTTGTATATTATCCACTTTTGAGACAGATTTCATTTGTCAAGGTGACAAACTGGTTGTTTGGTTGTTCATCCCCCCAACGTTCAAATCAACTGAACAGGAAATGAAACAAAGCGAAGCCTTGACGATTGGCTCTCATAAGAAGATAATACATCATAGTATACCACCGCTTTTACTACGGAGGAGAGATGCAGCAACAAAACATGAATAATACGGAGGTGAAAATGGTACATCATCATCCCTATCGTCAAGGCACAACACTATTACATGAAACAAAAAAACAAAAACTAATAGCCATGTCAAGTAAAGTCTATTCCGACGCTACCGAGTGTGAGATAAAGGCAGATACCGTTCAATTTGGCAAACAAATGTTGGAATATCGTAGTAAGATACTTAATAAGAGAAAGCGCATTGGTGAATTGCTTGGTTTGCCATTGGCGGGTGTCGATGGTCGTGATAGTGTGGATGAAGAATTAATGGAGATGCTTGCCGGCGCAGCGACACTGGCAGCCTCGCCACCCAACGAGGAAGGAGGAGCAACCAGCGCATCAGTGGGACCCGTTGGGCGAGACGACACAAAAGAGCAATCTTTGGCAATTATAAAAAATATACATGATGCAGAATCAACGACGACAACGACAGCCAATAACAAGAACCAAGTAGATTATGCACTGAGTGAATCAATACTATTATTACGACATGAAACGGTCAAGTTGGAAAAAAACGTATCACAATTGCTCCGTGAGAAAATGGCCGAGATTTGCAATTGCACCAACAATAAGACGAATGATGTTACTCCAGCCACGTCCGTTATTGATATAATAAATGACAATGCACTCAATGATGTAATATTTAGTAGCATGAAAAGAAAATTAACCACTCCTGGTGGTAGTACAACTATGATGGAAGAAGGGGGAGGAGTAAGACGATTGGCAAGTAGGATTATGCAGAATGATGGTGAAGAAATTGTTATTTTTGAGCATTGCTAAATTTCTTTTCTCTTGTATGGCTGGAGGAGGCTCTAGTATGTTTATCAAAGAGGGAGGTATATATGATGGAGAAGAAATGCTATACATGAAAAATGTTAAGATTCTTCTCTCATTGGGTTGGAGAGGCTCTGTATGTTGATCTAAATAGAGATGTAGGACAAAGTTTGACATTTAACACTTAGTAAACAACATCTAGATTATACTAACTACAACACAATCAATCCATCATCAAATTTTTGCACAATTACATTTTCTAAAAATCTACCACATCACCCCCCAGCTGCACATCAAACTCTACAACATCATCCCCATCTATTGTGCCTGATCTCCACCAGTCTCAACGACACTGCACCATTCTTCCTCCGTGGTATCTTCTTCCTCCTCAGCTAATCCAATAACAGCACCAAATGCATCAAACAGCGCCCCGACTGGAATACTGTACAGTGCTATACCTGCAATGCATAGGAACATGCAAACAAACTTCCCACCTACGGTAAAATCTGAGTGTGTGTGTGTGTGAAATACAAAGCAGTGTAAGTAGGGCGTTCATTATTATAACTTCATACGATTTGAACAAGCAAAGAATATACTCACCAACCACACCCCATTCACCTCCAAGGAATACGGCCACATAGTACAATGATTGAGGCATATTTTGAAAAGCAGTTTGAGTACACATACCCTCTCCATAATATGCATTACATTCCACAACAGTTGTAAAGTCAAAACATCCTAGACCTTTCTTCGTGGACATTAGTGGAACCGACGCATCACATTCACGAAAGTTGGGATTGTTCTGTTCAAAGATAAAGAATAATGCTGCACATCCCACCCAAACAATCATGGCCATTAAGCCTGTTGCCTTCATTATATCCTTCGTGGCACGAAAGACATTATCAAGCTTGGAAAATGCTGGTACAAAGTCCTCGAGTTGTAATAGTCGAAAGATACGTAGTACCCGGAACACCTTGGCTGTATCTTGTGATTGACTTACGCCGGTGGTAAGTAGAAATACTTGTATGTACCAAGGGAGGATGGTTAATAGATCAATTAGGCCAAAGAATGTACGGGCATACATCCATGGAGAGTAGAGTGCTTCTCTATTCTTGGAAGCAGAGAATAGTCGAAGAAGATATTCTATAGAGGAATATAGAGGTCAATAGTGATATTAATACATACGTGTACAAAAATAAACAAAAGGTCACTGAGAATAATTACCTGATGTGAAGTATAATACCGACAATGCTTCGAATACATCAAAGAAATTACCAGATTTATTACCCACTGATTTATCAATCTCAGGCACCGACTCACAAATGACAGCAATTACATTTGATATGATCATAACGAAGAATAAGACACGTCCAGCCGTGGAGAATCTACTACGTACATGCTCCCCTGTTGTCTCGTCTTCTTTACCTTCTAAATACCAAAGAACGTTAAATTGGAGAGCATCTACACGAGGACCGAGTGGTGAAGGAGGTGGAGGCACACCTTTTAATTCCTCCTTATGAATATCGAACCAATCATCACCTTTCTTCCCTATTAGCTTCTGTTCCTTCTCAGGATTTGCACTCTTGAGCTTGGTCGCAACAATTTCTGCAAATCCAGATGCTATCACGCCTGAGGGAATAGCCACCACTCCGACGGCAGCTAACACGGCAAAAAATAGTATAACACGTCCGAATCCACCATACTCAACCAACGGGAAATCACCTATTGATATGATATAATAGGTATGAGCACATAGACGGCTCAACAAATATATTTCGATCAAGTGACTACATTTCAACAATACTTACCTGTTAAATGAATTCCAGTAAGCGGAAGTGCCGAGAAGTATGTTGTGTAGCGGTCGGACATGGCACATTCGCCAGCGCAGCCATAAAGCGGGACTGGGTCGATGCCAATGGCATGATCATTCCGTTCTGCAATATACATGGCGCCAGTAAATAAGAACCAAAGTGTCAACGCGGCATATCCTGCAACTGTTAGTATATCCTTCTTAAGTCGGAACACATCGTCTAATAGTGATATCGAAGGGACATATTTCTCAAGCTTGAGTAACCTAAGAAGACGAATCATGCGTAGATATTCATCATGCTGATCGATCCACGAATTTGGATTTGCATATGCATAATAGAAAGGCAAGATAGCGAGCAAGTCAATGATTGAATAAAACGAAAAGACGTATTTCAATCTCGTGACGAACGGACTAGATCCAGTCACAGCAAACTCAGGATCAGCGACAGCACCGATTAGTCTCATAATGTACTCGACGGTGAAAATGGCAATGGCCAGAAATTCGAAACTACTTCCAACATCCTTCCAATCAGGCACGGTCTGTATCACTCCAAGAGTAACCGTTAAACCAATCAACACGAAAATGCCTTGTTCGAATGTTGCAGCTACTTGAGAACCTTCACCATTCACGAAATCATGACAGAACTTCGAGAATCTACCAACAGACGTAGTATTTAACATTTGTGGTTCAGTGATTATTTCTATTTCGTCTGGTTTGTCTTCATGTTCCTTCGCGATGAGCTCTTCGAAACCTGCACCTAAGATACCAATAGGCACACCGAATATAGCAGTGGCAAAGAGACCAATAATACCAATGACGAATTTGCCTGGAGTAGAGTAGTTGGCCAATGGACATTCTCCGGAGAGATTAAGCATTGTCATCCACATTGAGTTGGGTATGTTAGAATACCAATTTGCCATTTCTTCATCTGGGTTATTCCTCTCGGTAAAGTATAAAACCGATGAGAAGAATATCCATAGTAAACCAGCAGCAAAACCTGTCACTGACAGGACGTCAAGGTTATCGAGGATGATATCATCGAATACCCTGAAAGACTCACTGCAACGCTCGAAGTGGAAAATCCTCAATAGGAGGAAGAACGATGGAGCTGGCGAGGTCGGGAAGAATGACATGCCAATGAAATAGGGTAGAATCGATATGAGATCAATAATCGCATGGAACTTGCACATATATTTGCATAAACCATGCAATCCTGCATACTTGGGGTTCACGCCTGCACTAAATGTTCTCATGACGTACTCCAAGGCAAATACAATCGCTGCTAGCATTTGAACGCCACTCAGGATATTGTGCCAACCATAATTTTCAGAGGGCGAATTGTTGTTTTGATGATGTTTGAATCCGAAGACCGAATCGAGCATGAACGATAGGGCGCAACCGATGATCAAGAGACGTGTGAAGCCGGCAAAAAGCTCAGCTGTACGGGAAGATTTGCGATGCAGGAAGTCGTATACCTTGCCTCGGAACGATTGTCCACCCATCACAACATCATCTGCCTCAACAGGCACTTCCACAGACACACCCATCGCAGCAGCAGCAACCTTCTCGGCAGCATGCCTCTTGGCAATCTGATCCTCGAAGCCGCTTGCGAGTACTCCAACTGGAAGGGCGAAGACGGCGACAGCAAATACTGCCGTAAATGTCCCTAGAACACGTCCCCAGGGAGTACTGTGCATATCAATTAACGGGAATTCACCAAATAGCTCAATGAGGGTCCAGAAACTTGAGGATGCAATGCTCCGATACAAGCCCCAGCAAACCTCTTGTCCCTCAGGACCATTGGAACAACCTCCGTCGGTACAGTCCACGAGACCCCATTCGTCAATGACGCACAAACTTGTATCCACATCGTCACATCCCCGTGCGGCGCCGCAGTAGATCATGGCAGGGTTTTCTCTCTCAACTATGTAGTAGAATGAAGAAAGCTAAGTGATTATATATTGATTAGAAGGAGAGGGGAGGTAAGTAGGAATAATAGAGAAAGGTCATGAATCATATGAATGTAGCAGAGAAGACGAAGCAAATGAGGGAGATAGCAAAATATTACTCACCACGCCCCAGACGGTCATCCCAACAAAGGCAGCAGTCCCTAACATTCCCTTTTGTGCATACACCACATCATCAATTAAACAAAATGCAGTATCATACTTTCCAGCCTTCATCATCCATAGTAGACGAAACATACGTAAAAAGTTGGATGCTGCAAATTCAGAATGTGTTAATATGAATGCATCAAGGTAGAATGGCACAGTGGATGCCAAATCTACCAATGAGAAGAATGTTACAACATATCGTAATCGTCCACGCAGACCGGTATACTTTACATCTTGTAAATCAGCCGTGTAGAATCGTAATAGATAATCGATGGAGAAGATACTTACAACAATAAGTTCCACGATTGATGTTGAACCAATATTAAGGAATGATAGTGCATTGTCCTTATTATTACCAAACCATATGGCATCGCATATCTTGCCACACATGGCTGGATAGGGTGAGTTGAGATTGTACTCGGCAACGAATACACTTGACAATACAAATGTTATGACTGATAAGACTATGAGACAGATGGTGAACTTCTCATAGATGGATCCGCAATATGACTTGGCCTCTAAAAAGAGATGGAGCGACAGACGACGATTATTAACATCGCCACTAGTAGGGCCGACCTTTGTCAATCCTGCCCCATTCGAGGAGAGGATGAGAGGTGTTCCCTCCCCGGCCGATGCCGGTGTTATCATGACTTGAAAATTTCACACAGGCCGATGGATGCGACGGTATGCCCATCAGCAAGTACAGAATGATGATTCGATGAATAGAAAACACGACAGTGAGAACGCAGGTCAGGTACAGAGGGAGCTTTCATGCTGGCGCAACGATCTTACCGTTCATATCCAAACCACCCGCACGTCGTCTTCGTTTGATATTCGTCGTTTGCTTTGTCTTGCATAAAATGATACCAACTTAAAGTGTAGCAGGTGAAAGATCCAAATTAGAAGATTTCCCCCAGATTTATCTACAGCTTGATTTACGCGTACCATGGTCGACCGAATCTTGCTAGATGCCATCGCGGGAGAGAGGCAGGAAGTGCCATTTTTCATATCGGGCCCATGATGTTTTTACAATAAGTAAAATATCCGTTTGTACCAAGCCTACGGTCATTTCGAGTATTTCTACGGGGGTTTTCTTTCCTGTAAATCAAGCTGTATGATGTGTGTGTGTGTATGTCTTCCTAGTTTATTCTATTGTACTTAATTACCATGAATCAAATCCAACTCGAACCCATTACCATGACCCCCTACATCCAGGGAGAAATGAGTAAATCAAACACACATGCAGATCTCCATGACGGCACGAACTATGTCCAGGATCT
>Ga0247831_1007642_pt1 | contig 11921 bp, 9 predicted proteins | sample LaCruzMarch2015__9_FD_192406 | JGI IMG/M metagenome (GOLD analysis project Ga0247831, IMG submission 192406) | Freshwater microbial communities from meromictic Lake La Cruz, Castile-La Mancha, Spain - LaCruzMarch2015_1m | ecosystem: Environmental > Aquatic > Freshwater > Lake | place: Spain...
TGATAAAAAATGAAAATGGCATACTTGGGGTAACTTCAACTATGCCAGATTTATTAAATACTAAAGGAACATTCAACAATTATTTTGATGACCGGAGCGCGCAACTTATTGCAGGCACCATAAACTTGTTAAAGTTTGATGAGTTGGGAAATTTTATAAGTAGAACTAAAGTTAATTCTTATCCTGGAAATGGAATTATTTTTTCAGCAAATCCTACTAAAGATGGAGGATTTATTCTTTGTGGCACAGTTAACCAAAGTAATTTTGTAACTACTTCTGATTATACTCAAATGTTTTTATTAAAGCTTGATGCAAACTTTTCAGTGCAATGGTCAAAAGCCTATAATTCTGTTTATGCAGCTTTTGGGGTGGACGCATTTGAACTAAAATCTGGCGGATACTTAATTACCGGACATCAAAGAACTTTTAACAAGCGGTTTGATTTGATGATAATGAAAACGGATGAAAATGGAGAGGTTAATTAATAGTTGTGAGTTTTTAGTTGAAAGTTGAAAGTATAAAGGGGAAAGGGAAAGGAAAAAGTTGAAAGTTAAAAGGGGAACTAATTAAAAACATCTGTGAACTCTGTGCAACAACCTCTGTGAACTCTGTGCAATAAAATTTGAGCGAAGCGAAGCCAGCAAAATAAAAACGAACTGAGCAACGAATTTAGAATTACTTTTTTCTGGTAAACTGTTTCAAAACAGGAATTAAATCTTCAGCTGCACGCGAATACCAAATAAATACTAAATAAAGAAAGCTAGCTAAGATTGTGTGGAGTGCAGCATCTATCCAAACATTTCCCCAGAGAGGCAAAAAGCTTGTAACTCCATAAGTTGCAACTATTGCAGCTGTTATGAATATGGTTCGCTTATCGAAAGGTTGCAATTTGAATTTCACTTTGATGTAATACCATTTAAAAACATTGTACAATAAACTTGCAGCGCATGTAGCCCATGCAGCACCTTCTATTCCCCAGATTGGAATAAATATATATAATAAAATTAAGTCAACAATTGCTACAGAAACTAAAGCAACAGAGCCAGCAGTAAATTTCTCGGAAGTAAAAATGATGGAAGAATTCGAACCAGTCATTAAATTGAATAATGCTGAAAGACTTAAAATAGAAATTACAGGAAGACCTTGATAGTATTCTGCTGGCAACCATTTTAATACGTAAGGTGAATTTAATGTAATCAGCAAAAACAATAAACCTCCCAATAAATAGAGATATCTGGCTGATTTGTAATAAATATCTTGAATATTCTTTATGTCGTTTTTTTCCCAAGAATGCGAAATTTGCGAATTCGCTACTTTATCTAGTGCATTGATGGGCGCTTCAATAAAGATAGGAATGAATGCAGCCACACCATAAACTCCTACCAATGCCAAGGGAACAAACTGTCCTAAAACAATTACATCCATTAATTTTATGGCCATAGAAGCAATACCGGCTAAAAAAACCATCCAAGCATATTTTCTTATCTCTTTGAGAAATTGTGGGGTAAGTAGTGTTCTGTCGGGTTTCAGTGAAACATTTCCAATTTTCAGTAATTGGTAAACGACTAAAAGCAATTGCAAAAGATAAGTTCCAACAAAAAAATAAATAAAAACTTCTAAAGAAATAAAACCAGAAGCATATATAAAAATGAGGGAAATGAATAATAAACGGATAATAACTTCTTGTCCAAGAGCGGGCAATAATGGGCGAAAAATTGAATAGAGGTAATTATTCACAATTGCCAACAAGGTTAAAACGAGGGAAAGGGGAAATACCAAAGAAAAGTAGTGGGCAAACAAGGGAGATTCTTCTACATATTGAGCAACAATCAATGGTTTCAACAGCAACAAAAGAGGAAAACAAATAAGAATTCCAATAGCAGGAAAAAGCAAGATAAAACCTAAAAAACCATGATGTTTTGAAGCAGCATCTCTAAAGCGAGGAAAGTATCGAGCAATCACATTTCCTGCACTCATCGGCAACACTGTAGAGACAAGGAAAGAAAATGAAAATAAAACACGTGTTAAACCAACTTCTTCGGCTGTAAGGAAATTTGGTTGCACCCAAAGTAAACTGATACAGCCAATAAAAATACCTGCATAAGTAATAATGGTGCTTTGAATACCTTGTCGTTGAATGATGCCCATGGTTGCGGAGGCAAAAATGATAAATTTATGGCGATATACTAATGGCTAATTCTATTAATTTATTTATTAGCTTACAGCGATTATATATGAGACTAAGGATTCCATTAACTTTTTTGCTTCTTATAAACTATTTTGGGTTGTTTTCACAAATTAACTTAAGCAATGGTCTTTTATTATATTACAATTTTAATGGTAATATTTTAGACCAAAGCGGAAACGAATTTCACGCTATTAATTTCGGAGATGTTGGTTTTACTGATGATTTCAATGGAGTTCCTCTTAATGCATTTCAATTTAATGGAGTAAATGGGCTACTCAGGATTAATTCCCTTAATCCTATTTTAAAACCAACTCAATTTCCCATTACAGTAACTGCTTGGGTAAAAAATAATCAAGACTTTGGGAAAGCCAACATAATTTTCAAAAACGATTACGCACAAAATGTCTACTCAGGAATACGCATCCAAACAGGGCCAAGTAATGGGAAAGTTGCTGTTAGTTTTGAGGATGGCGGCCCAATTGGAACAGGGTCAAGAAGAACAAAAATCGGAAACACAAATATAAATGATAACCAATGGCATTCCGTAGCTTGCATCATAAGAAGTGCCACCGATATGGATATTTACATTGATTGCAATAACGATGGAGGAGTATATTCTGGTGGAGGCGGCAACATTGCTTATACCAACAACTATGGCTCAATAGGAGTTTATGATGGATATTTAGGAGAAACACAAGAACAAGATTTCTACAAAGGATCAATTGATGAATTACGATTTTATAATAGGGAATTAAATGCCGATGAAATAAATTTTTTAGCAATTGGATTTGTTGGAAATCCTTTTACATTGGTTAACTATTCTGCATTTGACAGTTCAATCACCTTAAATTTTGGAAATCAATTATTAGAAACATTTGAAGGAAATATCCTTTGGGATTTTGGAAATGGAAACCAATCACAAAATAATTTTGGGTCATTTCAGTATGATTCTATTGGCCAGTATCTGGTAAATTTACAACTGACATCAAATAATTGTGTTTTAAACTTCGATACAATAGTAGTATTTGAAGAAAATCCAACTTTTTTGCACGATGAATTAATAGACAATAACTTATCTGTTTTTCCAAATCCAGCAGAAAACAAAATCTCTGTATTGAATAAAAATCATGAAGAGATTTGTAAAATTGATATATTCGATTCTTTAGGCCAAATTCATGTAAAAAATCAAGAAATAAATTTAAGTTATTTTTCTATTAACACTTCAAAACTACCAATTGGAATTTATTTTATAAATTGCTATTTTCATAATGGGAAATCAAGTGTTAAAAAGTTTGCAATTAAACATTAACATAAAGAAAAATAAACTTAGTTAATAACTAAATGAATATCCTAAGAAGTTAATTGGCCGTGCTTTACTAGCTTTGATACTAATGTGAAAACCTCAAATTAAAACTCATTACAATTTTATTATTCTCCGATAAATAGCACACCTAAGCCCAATTTGTTTTGATTTGGGTCTTTAATAAATTCCTTGTATTTATAGTTGCTTTTAATATCATTCCAAAAAACAGAAACAAAATGGTCAGGAACTTCAGCTTTATCGCTTACAATATCATGAAAAGCTACAAAAGCATTTTTATTTAAAAACTTTGAATATACATCAAAATCTTCTTTAACTCCTTCATAAGTGTGATCGCCGTCAATAAAGAGATAATCAATTTTTCGTCCATTCAGTATACTTTCCAATTGATTAATAATTTCTTTAGAATGCGAATCTCCCCTAATTAATTCTATTTTTTGTTTTTCTTGGCCAAACGACTTATAAATTGGAATTTTCCAATCTGGATATCCTCCTCCATACATTCCAAATTCTAGGTCTATAGAAATTATTAAAGCATTTGGATCTGCAAGCAAAGCAGAAAGAAAAAGAGTACCTCCCGAAGCAGTTCCTATTTCGAGAATTGTTTTTGGTCTCTTGCTTTCAATCAATTTAGCAACTTCAAGAATTTCTTGGGTGTGTTGCCAAGGTTTAATAAATTTAGCTTGAGGAGAAAAGAGCAAATCAATTGCTTCTTGTGCAGTATATTTCTTTTTACCTGAATGCGTTTGCGCAATAACTTTATTAATCGAGTTTGTTATTATTTTTTGAGTAATACCGTAGTAAATACGTTTTCCTAAAATTGTTCTTATTATTTTTCTCATGAATATTCTGTTCTGTTAGCCAAATACATTAAAATTTTTTCTAACAAATTTAGCTCCGACAAAGGTTGTTAAAAAATACAATATAGTCTTTAAGTTTAGACCTGATTTTAAAAATAATTGCCTTGCTTTTTTCATGTTGTTAACTACATAATAGTATCTGGCAAGACTTCCGTGCAATTTTTGATGTGCAATACTTGTTTCTTTTGGGTATAAAATAGCATATTGCTTAATAAATGATAATGAAAATTCAAAATCTCTAAGTCTGTATTTTTCATTCATTGACAAATTTTCTCCTTCAACATGTCTTTTATATAGCGACTTACAAATTTCTACTGAAGTTCTATTTTCAAAAAGTTTCAATACCCAATCAAAATCCAACTGCCCATATACTTCCTCAAATTTAATTTTTTTAAGTTCTGCGCTGAAAAGTATACTTCCTAAATAAGCAATCTGTCCGTTATTAGATTTTGAAAGTTTCGATAAAAATGTCAAATTTTCTTTGTAAAAAATATATTCTGTATCGTTGATTGGCTTATGAATTCTCAAATCCGATTTTCCAGTATTTGAATCTAATACCGTATAACCAGAAGTAACAATCGGTGCTATTTCCATTAAAGGTAGCATCAAAATCAACCTATTTTCATTCCATTCATCATCATGATCAACAATGCAAATGTAATCGCCTGTAGCTAGGTTTAATCCAATGTTTCTTCCTCTATTTGGACCTCCAGAATTTGCATTTGTTGAAATAAATTTCACTTCATTAAATTCCAAAATCTGGGTTGTATTGTCCGTTGAACAATCGTCAACAACAATTAATTCAATATTAAAAATAGCATTCAATCCAATTTGTGAATTTATCGAATTTAATAGTCGTTGAATTGATTTTTCAGAATTATATGTTGTAATAATAACTGAGATTTTTTTCATTTAGTAAATTCGTTAAAAGCTAATCTATATACATCGGAATTCGAAGTAAACCAGTGATTCTATTAACTAAAATTTTAAATGTAAACTTCTTTTGTGGAGGATATTTAAAACCTTCTATTCCTGTTTTTGATGCATATGGTTTTTCTATTTTTCCTTTTTCAATTACGACAATACTATCATAATAATGCACAGACTTTGCAGAATATGTAAAATCATCAACTTTTAAATTATCAGTTTTAGAATGAAATGCATTTAGTTTATCTATCCAATTTTTACTAAACTCAATAAATGAATTACGTCGCTGATAACCACCACCATACTGCCACCAGTAAGACGTATGGCAATCTTCACAAAAGTAAATACCATTTTCGTTTATGTGACTGAACAACACTTCAAAACTAACAATCTGTTGTTTCATGCTATGACCGCCATCATCAATTAATATGTCAACCTTTGGAATTTTAAGTTTTACTTCATTTAGGAATTTCTTGTCAGATTGAGAGCCAATAAAAATCTCAATATTTTCTTCTTCAAATGATTTGCATCTTGGGTCAATGTCAATTCCATAAATCTTCGCTTTTTCTCCAAAATAGTTTTTCCACATTTGTAAGCTACCGCCTTGAGAAACACCAATTTCCAAAATAACAACCTCTTTATTCCTAAATCGTGAAAAATGGTTATTATAAATTTCAAAATAATGCTGCCATTTGTGAATTAAGCGACCTTTGTTGTTCTTAAAATAGAGTTCTAAATCATTCATTTATAGTAATTTAAAAACATTAACTCATAATTACTTTTTTATTAAAGTTTGCGAATATACAAGATTTTAAATAATCTAAATTTATAGCTGTCTATTGGACATCTCTCAATAGTATTTTTATTATTTTTGCACGCATATTATGAAAAAAGTACTATTTGCCATTTTTATATTAATTTGTAATTTAAAGGCACAAACAATCTTAGTATTAAATCCATCAAGAGATGCATCTTTGGGTTATCATGATAATTTCGCCGCAGCAAATACTAATTACAATAACGCCCAACAGTGCGCTGCTTTTTGCATTCCTGGAAGCAATGGTGGGGTAAATACTAATAGGGCACTCTTTCAATTCGCTTTTTCACAAATTCCGCCTCAAGCAACAATACTTAGTGCAAAACTATCTTTGTTTAAAATTCCTGTAATGGATTTTTTAACTTCACATACTTTGGGAAACAGCTCTGCAACTTTAAAAAGAGTCACAAATAGTTGGCTGGATAATACGGTTACTTGGAATTCACAACCATCGGCTACTTCAACAGATCAGGTTATTCTACCAGCTGCAAGTCAACAAAATCAAGATTACATTGATATTGATGTGTTATCATTAGTTGAGTATTCAATTGCAAATCCTTCTACTAATTTTGGTTATTTATTGAGTTTAGTTAATGAAAATCCCAATAGGGTTTTGATGTTTTGTTCTACTAGCTATGCAGACGCTAATAAATGGCCCAAACTTGTTATTGAATATTGTGAGGCGGGCAGTAATGAGGGACTCGATACATTACCTGTTTTGCAAAATGCAAGTTTAGCTTACCAGGACAATTTCAATTTTGCACAAACAAACTATAATGAGTCCGTTCAACTGTCAACTTTATCTGCTCCGGGCGATTTAGGTGGTGTTAAGAAAAAGCGTGCTTTAATTTCTTTTGACATTACAAATACAAATAATCAAACAGTAGAATCTGCAACTTTAAGCTTGTATTCAATCGTATTACATGGAACAAATAATGGGCACATTTCGCCTAATAATTCAACTCTTATTAAGAGAGTTACTCAAAGTTGGAATGAAAATACGGTAAATTGGAACAACCAGCCAACAACAACCTTACAAAATGCTGTTACACTTGCAAATTCTACAAGCACTAATCAAGATTATACAGATATTGATGTAACGCAACTTTTAAATGATGTAATTCTTTCAAATCAAAATAACGGCTTTTTATTAGAATTAGAGAATGAGGCCCTACTTGGAGGATTGATGTTTGGCTCTGAAAGTTACCCGATTTCGGGTAAAAGACCAAAATTAGTTGTTTCTTATTGTGGGGGAAATTATGGAGGAAAAATAAACAGTTTAAGTTACAAGAAAATAATAGAAGAATCGCCCTTTTCATTTTACCCAAGTCCAAATAATACAGGCCTTTTCAGTGTTTATTTTAATGATAGTTACTCCATTAATTTATTAGATATTTATGATTTTACTGGTAAAAAAGTAAAAACTATAAAAGTAAATCAACATAAAAACCATATCATTGATTTAAGTGAATTAGAAAATGGAATTTATATGATTTTAACCTCAGCAAATGAAAAGTCTTTTTTCAATAAGGTAATCATAAATAAATGATTTTATAATATTATTTCACCTAACAACAGACTCATTTTTCTAGTTAATTCCTTTCTTGAATATTGATTGATATTTGCAGTATCAAATTTAACATTCCTACTATTAAACAAATTTAAAAGTCCCGTTTTAATTTGTGTAACTGCATTAAAATCGAACACAAAACCACCAGCATCTCTTACTACATCAGCAGCTTGCCCGTCAATAGGGCCAATCATTAATATTGGTTTTGAGGCGGCTATGTATTCGAACAACTTACCGGTTAAAGTGGCCTTTGGTGTAAAAAATCCATTTTCTGCTTCGCCATAGTTATTGATAGAAAGCAGCAATACAGAGGCACTTTTCTGTTGTGCAATTATTTCATTGTGAGGAAGATAATCAACAAAATCGGTACATTCCAAAAGGTCAAATTGTTGCAAGCTTTCTTTAATAGAAACGTCATTCTTACCAATTAAACGTATTACACATTCCTTTTCAAAATCCTGATTTTCAGTTCTTAGTTCTGATATTGCTTGCCAAAGTGCAGGTTGATTTCTTCGGTTATTCAAACTTCCGGTATGTACAATTGAGAATTTACCATCTTTAATTAATAAAGAATTGTCAATTGTAAAATCATCGGGGTCGAAACCATTGGTAATAACTTCTACTTTTTTATTGGTTAACGCCTGAAACTCTTGCTGCATTACCTCGCTCACAACAGTTATAATACTTGCTGAATTAACTACCAATTTCTCTAGCCTTGCATTTTTCTTTTTAGCATAACTGGTCATGTTAAGATCATCAGCAAAATCAATATTTGTCCATGGGTCTCTAAAATCTGCTAACCAGGGAAGATTTGTTTTTCGGTGAATACCTTCTGCAATTAAATGCATAGAATGCGGAGGTCCAGTAGAAACAATTGCATCTACTTTATTGCTTTCAAGCCAATTATTTAAAAATTTAACAGAAGGTTTTATCCAAAAGCGGCGTGCATCGGGAATAAAAACATTTCCACGCAACCATAAAGATAGATTCTGAGCCCAAGTTTTCCTACCTTTTTCTTGTAAAAACCCTGAAACAACACGCTCTTCCTTTTTTTGTCCAATGAGTTTTTTATAAAGTTGATATGGTTCCCAAATTGGTTGTTTTAAAATTGTAATACCTTTTGGAATATCCTTTTCAAAAGAAGTATCGATGATAGGATATTCAGGATTTTCGGCAGTATAAACAATTGGCTCCCAACCAAATTCTCTAAGATATTTAACAAACTTCAACCAACGCTGCACTCCCGCCCCACCCGATGGTGGCCAATAATAAGTAATAATGAGGACTTTTTTCAATGTAGAATGTTGCCCCAAAAATAGGAAACTTATAAACTAACTTAACACAGGATATTAGTAAACTATAACTAATGTTTCTAATTTATAACAGATAACTTACCATTGAATGTTCCCAACTTCGAATCAATTATCAAATTATATAATCCACTATTTAATGATTTTACATTCATTGAAATTAAATCATCGGAATAATTACAATGAACTATTTGTATTTTGCCTAAAGCATTAACAATTTTAATTGAATTAATATCAGCTTTTTCAAATCCAGCAATATTCAAAATTTCAGTTGCCGGATTTGGATAAAGTTTCAATCTATTCTCTTTTTTAGTAGCTATTCCTGTGGTGATTGAATTGTCTTTAATTTTCGTTACCCAGATATCTCTTCCTCCATTATTTCCATGCACAAAACCTTCATTGGAATCGGTAAATCCCACCAACAAAAATTCGTTGTTTTGATTGATGGGACTGATACCCAAACAGACATCATTAGAAGCGCCACCTATGCGCAATTGGTCAATAAAATCGCCGGTGGTGCCGTTTGTTTTAACCACCCAAAAATCCCACAATCCACTTGGTGTTGTAGTAGTTAACAAACTATCTAAACTCCTTGTAAATCCGCTTAAATACAAATTGTTATCCGCACCAATTTCGCCACCTGAGAAAAACTCAAAATTGGTTCCTCCAAAATTCTTTTCCCAAATTAGGTCTCCATTGGCATCAAAACAAATCAACCAGGCATCGCCCGAACCTCCTAAATAGTTGGAAGCTTGCCCCCCAGAACCTCCCAGCCAACCTGTTATGTAAAAGTTTCCATTTGCAGCATTTATGATCGAACTGCTGCCATCTCTACCTATAGCAGAGCCAACTTCAGTTTCCCACAACTTTGTTCCATCTAACGCAATTTTTGCTACTTGTATATTATCCAAATTGAAGTTATTAAAGTCTGGCCCAGTAAATCCTGAAACAATAAATCCACTTCCATTGGCTACTTCCGTTATTAAACTATAGTTTTCTAATGCGTCAGGATTATTTCCATTGGGTCCTATGTAAATTCTACTTTCGATTAGACCTCCAGTATTTCCATTTACAGTTAATACCCAACAATAGCCTGCACCAGTTCCTACCAAGTCTCCATCAGAAGAAATGCTCTCACCCACAGCAACCACATTGCCGGCTTGAGATTCTACCACATCATAAAGCGCATCAGAAGAACTTCCTCCGTATGTTCTTTTCCAAACCAATGCTCCTGTTTCGGTATATTTAGAAATAAAGCCATCACCCAATCCCTGGTTCAATGCAAAATACCCATTATTGGAATAGGTTTGTCCTACAACGTAACATCCTCCGCCATTTGCGGGTTTCACTTTAAATAACTTATCGAAACCAGAACCACCTAAAATCCTTGTCCAAAGTGTATCTCCGTTTGCATTTATCTTGGTTAAAAAACCATCGATATCTCCAGAGTTGCTGCTAAAATATCCATCGGAAGAATTACCATAAGAAGCAACAAAGTAGCCACCATCGTTGCTGTTACAAACCGAAACCATGTCCATTCCAGGATTGTTTAGTTGCACAGTACCAGTAACTTCTTGAGAGGTTCCTCCAATACACTTTGTCCAAATAGTATCGAGCGACTGAGCGAAAAGGGAAGTTGATAAGACCAGTAAAAATATTGAAAACGAAAACTGTTTATGCATGAATTTTTTTCTTCAAAAATATGCACCAATATTATGTAATATGTGTTTCGTCTCGAGGTATAAATAAGTTAAAAAATACTCTTAATTAGGGCAATTTCTTTCCAAATCCAGCAATATAAATTTGATACCATTGTTCTAAACTCATTTCAAAATCAACAGCTTTGAGAGTGCTTTTTATATGTTGTATTTTTCCTGAACCCAAAACAGGAACAATTGTGGCGGGATGTTTTAACAACCAATTAAAAACAATTTGGTCTAAATTATTTAGATTTAATTCTTCCGCAATTTTTGTGATTACTTGATATAGTTTCTCACCTTTTTCATCTTTAGGAGTCAATATTTTTCCACCGCCTAGAGGTGACCAAGCCATTGGTGCAATATTTTCTTTTAGAAAAAAATCGATGTTGCCGTTTTCAAAATGTTCCAAACAATAAGGTGAGATTTCAACTTGATTGGTCACTAATTTTTCATTTACATACTTATTGAGCATTTCAAACTGAATGATATTAAAATTGGAAACACCAAAATTAGAAACCTTTCCAGATTGCTTTAACTGTGAGAATGCAATGGCAACTTCCTCAGGATTAAAAAACGGAGCAGGTCGATGAAGCAATAATAAATCGATATGTTCAACATGGAGATTCCTTAAAGAATTTTCAACAGACTTAATAATGTAGGAGGAAGAATAATCGTAAAATTTAATTTTCCTTTCTGGGAATTTATCAGACATCAATTTTATTCCACATTTCGTTATAATTTTAATTTTATTACGAATAGATTTATTCAATGCTATGGCATTTCCAAAAAGTTGTTCGCAAGAATAATTGCCATAAATATCTGCATGGTCAAATGTATTTACACCGAGATCAATTGCATTTTCAATAAATTTCAATAACTCTTTTTGGGTAAAATTCCATTCTGTTAATCTCCACATACCGTGGACGAATCTTGAAATCTCTAAGTTATCAGAAAGCCTTACTTTTTGCATTACAATTGATTTTAACTAAAAGCAAATATGAGGTTTATTTAAAGAAACTTAATAAAGTTAAAGATATCTCGTAAAATTCAGTTTATAAAAAAATTAGCGTTTATTAAACGTTTATACACGTTTAAATAATTGTTGGATATTCATCCAATTACTACTTTCGTTCCAATGGGAAGGGGAAATGGATACCTACAAAAACCTAAAATAACTTCCAAAAATATTTGTAAATTTATTTCTAAACCTTCTGCAATAACTTGATTT
>Ga0247831_1007643_pt1 | contig 11920 bp, 5 predicted proteins | sample LaCruzMarch2015__9_FD_192406 | JGI IMG/M metagenome (GOLD analysis project Ga0247831, IMG submission 192406) | Freshwater microbial communities from meromictic Lake La Cruz, Castile-La Mancha, Spain - LaCruzMarch2015_1m | ecosystem: Environmental > Aquatic > Freshwater > Lake | place: Spain...
CGCGCTGTTCAGGGCGTGAAATTTGGCCGTGGGCAAAATGGCACGGAGTTGACCGATCAGTGTTTCCCACGCGCGCAATTCCTCCACGGTGAAAGCCGGATCGCTGTCGGCCACCGGCAAATGCGTCGAGACGCTCTCGATGTCGAGACCTTCGATCACCGCGATCTCTTGTGCTGTTTTCAGCGCATCGTCTTGCCAGACACCGATGCGACCCATGCCGGTGTCGATACAGAGATGGATTCGCGCGGGCTTTCCCTGCGCCAAGCGCGCATAGGCCTTGGCCTCGGCCGTGCTGGAGACCACGGGAATGAAACCCCCGCGCACCGCCGCTTCCCGTTCCTCCGGCAGGCACGGACTCAAAATCAGGAGATCCTTCTCCGGCACGACAGCGCGTACCGCGCGCGCTTCCTCCAAAGTGGCCACCCCGAATTGCGCGGCGAAGGGCGCGAGGGTCTGCGCCACCTCGGGTCCGCCATGGCCATAGCCGTCGGCTTTGACCACGGCAATGAGACCGGGCTTGTCACCGACCGCCTTCCGCACGGCGGCCGCGTTGTGACGCAGGGCTCCGTGGTCGATCTCGGCGCGGATGCGCCAGGACTCGCCGGCGGGGCTCACGGTTTCTTCGCGGATCCCTCGAGCATCTGGGGATCGAGTTGCAGCATCTGTAGCACGCCGTCACCGCTGGTGATGCGGGGAAGTACGCCGTCCCAACGTTCGATGGTGCGCAGACGCAGGACCTCGGGGCGTCCGCTCAGCGCCTCGGCTTCGCGCGTGATCGCTTCGGCCCGGGCGATCGATTCCGCTTCAATGGTGAAAGCCTGGGCCTCGGCCGCGAGTTTCACCTCTTCGGCACCGGCTTCGGCCTGGGTCACGCGGCGGAGCTTTTCGTTCTTGGCCTGCAAGGCGGCCTGCTCGGCCTGCACCTTGGACTCGATCGCTTTGTTGAATTCTTCGGAGAATTTGAAGTCGGTGATGGCCACGTTGGCAATGTTCAGGGCCCCTTCGACATCCTTTTCCCCGAGGGTCGTGTTGATGAAGGCTACAATCGCTTGTTGGATCTGTTGTTTGACCACTTCGCGCTGGGTCACGAGTTGCTCGGCGGTGAATTTCGCGGTGACCGCTTTGACCGATTCCTGGACCGCGGGGTTGACGATCGTCGCGGCGATCTTTTCCGGCGTGCCCACCCGCTGGAAAGTCAGCGGGGCAAGGGCACCGTTGATTGCGTAGGTGGTGGTGACGTCGGTCGTGACAATCTGCAGGTCGCGCGAGGCGGCGGTGGCTTTGGCTTCGCTCGCGGTGAGGCGCGTGGTCATGGGCACAACCTCTTCGGCAAAGGGCATTTTAAAATGGAGGCCCTCGGGCAGGGCCACGTCTTTGACCGCGCCGAAGCGTTTGACCACCCCGACCGTGCCGGCATCGACGGTGACAAAGACGCCGGCGGCGGCCACGAGGAGCAGGATGACAATAATGAGGAGCGGGGCGAATTTGCCGGCCAACTGTGTGGCATCGGCGGAACCGGAGATGGAATGTTTCATCGTCAGGAAGGATTAGAGGTGCGGGCGCGACGTGCGTCGATGAACGACTTCACGCAGAGGGCGACGAAAATGAGAGACAGGACGGCGAAGGCCGCCTGCACGCCGACGGCTGCGGCGCGCTCCACGGTTTCCCCGGAGAGAAGGGCGGGAACTTTCCCCAGACTTTTTGCCGTGCCGAGAAAACCGACCAGTCCGACCAGCGCCGCGATGTGGCCACCGTGCTTCAGGCTCTTGAGCGAAACCCCGCCGGCGATAGCGAGGAGGAGACCGAAAATGGCCGGAATGAGCGCGGTCCAGGATTGCGCCCCGGTGATCAGATAAGCCCCGATGCCCAGCAGGACAAAGATGACGGCGAAGGTGAAGATAATGCGAGGCATGTTCATAAGCAGAAAACACTAGGGGCACCGGCTCCCTGTGCCAAGGCCAACACGACTAATCGTGTTGCTTTGCTCGTGATTTGGGGGAGAATTAAGCTATGCGCGCTGCGAGCTTCCTCTTTTTGCTCGCCCTGGGCTCTCCGGTTTTGGTGCACGCTTACGACCCGCTTCAGGTGCGTTTTTACAACGATTCGACGAATCCCGACGACAACGTGCAACTCCTTGTCACCGGAACCGACCCGGACGATGCCGCGAATTTCAACGTCTATGTTTCCAACAGCATTGTGACCCAAGTCCCCAATGGCACTTCGGTGTCTTTGACCAACCTCACACTGGCCACCGATTCCATGGGAAGACCCTACCGCAAGCTTTACGTCCAATACACCAAGAGCGGTTCGTTCTGGATTGGTTTGACCAACCAGCAATACAGCACGAGTGCGAACAAAGGCGGAAATCCTTCGCCGGTCGGGCCGTCAACCAACCAGTGGGGCACGGCACCTTTTATCCAAGTGGAATACGCTTACTTCGGCAGCGGGTTCGATACCGTGGACGTGACCGCGATCAACGATCTCTCCGTCCCGACGTGGGCCGTTCTCCGCTCGAACGCCGCTGCGCCCGTGACCTTGCAGGGCCCCGCTGGAGCAACGAACGGTGCCATCCTGCCGACTGTCCTGACCAATCTGCGCAGCATCCAAGGTGTCAATTGGTTTGGATCGGCCACCAATAATACGGCATTGCGTTTGGTTGGTCCGAGCAGTGCGGCTGCCCCCGGCTTGACCATGCCGATGGGGGCCTATCTGGGGCCGGGCGCTTCGGGCACGGTCAACTTTCTGCAAGGCTGGCCGGGCTTCAGCGCGCCACCGATGTCTTCCTACGTCCGTCAGGTCGCCTTCAATACGACCAACAACGTCAACGCGCCCGATGGCCAACCGTGGGCCATGACCAAGATCCAAGCCGGGGTGGGCGACCCTGTCGCGGATGGTTACTTCTACGTCTGGGAGGCGGACCTGACTTTCCTGCCCAACACCAACGCGCAAGCCTTGGCCGCTTACGCCGACGCCAACTATGTCACTCCCGTTCCGGTGCTGACCAACGTGTCGGTCGGCGTTTACGCCAACTACGGCGCTTACACCAGCGGGGCGACGCCCATCAGGAATTTCCCCTCGAGCCTCGGCTGGACCATCCGTTACACACCCGACTCCGGCAATCCACAGAACGCGATCTTCTCCGGATACATTTACAGCGCGCCGGCCAGCTTCCTCGACGAGGGGGCCGTCAACCAAGGCTACGTCTCCTTCTATTCCAATAATGTGGCCAATAACTGGATTACCAATGTGGCAGCCCTGGCCAGTATTAATTTTTACCCGAGCGTCCTGGACCGTTTCCTCAACGAGATCTCCTTCGGCTTCGCCGGCGGATTCGTGCAGAGCCCGGTCAACGGCTGGACCAACGGCTGGCAATACAACTCCGACGGTAAGATCACCAACAATTCGAATACCGGCAGCCCGAACGTCCTCATCGGCCGGATGAATTCCACGCAATGGTGGGACCAGACCAATGGCCTCTACCGCGCCAACCGGACTAACAACGACGGCTTCTACTCCGCCTGGGGAAATCAGATCTTCACGCTCAGTCCCACGCTTTACAGCCATCCGATCAGCGACCGCATGAATTACGTCGGTTTCACGCCCGGCGTCCCACTCTCACAGGCGCACACCAGCACCAACATCTGGCTCGAAGTGCATTTCACCAACTCCGTGATCGCCCCCGCGACGAGTGGCGCGCGCCCAGGGGTTGCCAACGTCTCGTTCAACACCGACTTGCCGATCGGCCTCGTATATTCGCCTGCCGGTGTCGTGACCACCAATACGAATGCCCAAGGCGCCATTGTCCCGACGAACCAACTTCCGCTCGGATTCGTGCCCACCGCCGACGGCACGGGCACTTCGCCGGCGTTTTGGCAGAACAACATGATCCTGCTGACCAATTCCTCGCAGCAACCGCCGCTGGGAGCGGGTCTGACCAATATTTCCATTCCCGAGATCACCGTCGCCTTCACCAACACCAACAACGGCGGCGTCTGGGTCAGTGCTTTGCCTTACGGCATCATCGCCACCACCAATAACAACGGGACGCTGACTTTTTCCGGCAGTCTGATTCCCCAAGCGTTCGTCGCCCAATCCGCGTCCGGTCCTGTCTCCGTGGTGAACTACAGCGGCATGGGGCCCAACGGCGCGTCACCCGTCGCCAGTATTGGAGTGATGTCCTACGGCAACAACGGCATGGGACTGGATGTGAATGTGAGCGAAATCCCCATTTTTGTCAGTGGCACGCAACCGGGTCCGACTGTCCTCGGTTTTGATCCGGTTGAGGGCGGACCCGGCACAAAAGTCAAAATCTGGGGAGCTAACTTTATCAAGGCGCAAGCCGAAGGACCTGCATTGCAGAATTTCAATGCCGTGCTTTTCTCCAGCGCCTCTTACAATCCGGTCTTCAGCGGTAACTGGGTCGAGGCTCAATACATTTGGCCCTACACCAATCCGACGACTAAGGTGGTCGACTCCAATGCACTCACTGCGACGGTTCCGTCGGGCGCCATGACGGGTGCCATTTTGGTGGCCAGCAACAATGCGGGTGCCCTCACTGGCGTCGGGAGCACGCAAGTTTTCACCGTCGTGCCAGCCCCGGGTGCCGGCGGATGGCTGTTTCCCAGCCCCGGCTATGTCACATGGCAGAATGTCGGTCTGGGCTACGCTTTCACTAACACGACCAATACCACCTGGGGATTCTCCAACCAGCTGACAGTCGCTAATTACAACCAGTCCATGACGGATCCCGCGCTGGGCTCAAGCGGCTACGCCAGCACCAATCTTCCCCGCGGATTGCATATTGTGAACCGCTGGATCACCAACAACCAATTCAGCGGAGTCACCAATTCATGGCAGGGTTATATTGTCGGACGGCTCATCGATCCGTTTCCGAAAATAGCGGGTGGCAGTTTTTCCGGCATCTACGAGGTGACCAATGTGACAGTCACCGCCTACGGCCCTGGTGGCATGACCAACTTCACCAACTTTGGCTTCGAAATTTTTGCCACGGGCGGTTCCTTTCCAAACAGCAGCACCAACACGAACGCCCCGGTGCCTTATGGCGTGACGACCTTCAACGCGACAAACAACCAAGTATTCAGCAATGCGTTGTTCTACTCCAACACCCCGTCTTACTGGGAAGCCACCGGTTTGCCTGCCGGTCTGGCCTTGAGTGTTGACCTCAACTCCGCGGGCACCGACGTGCAGGCCTCCATCGTCGGCACACCGACCGGTGGCACCGGCACCATGACCGCCACCATCCACGCGGTCAACGTGCTGCGCAGCAATGCTCCCCAAAACAGCGCGCCAGCGACGAACATCAATACCATCACCTTCAATTTTGGAACTCCGCCGCCGACCTTCCTGTCCTACGGCAACTGGCTGATCAACTACCCGACCTTGACCGGCGCCGAGACCAACCGCACCGCCGATCCCGACGGCGACGGCTTCGACAACAACAAGGAATACGCCTTCGACGGCAATCCGACCGTCGGCACGCCGTCTCTGCTTTCCTCTTCCAACAACGGCAGCTCCGCGGTCTTCCGCTTCACCGGGCTCAAAGGTGCAGAGGCCAACTACACGGTGCAGAACACGACAAACCTCAGCACCACAGCCTTCGCTCCGACCAGCATTCCTGTTACCCTTTCGTCCGATCAGACCGGTCTCCTTATTCCCTTGTCCTACGACCGCCGCGAGTTCTCCGTCCCACTGAGTGCCACGAACAATTTCTACCGCGTCATCTTCACCGACCAGTAAAAACGGCGACCTTTCTCTGTCTCCATGAAAACCAAATGCGCTTTTCTCGCGTTGGTTTGCGCTGCGCCTTTATTCGCCTTTACCTTGTCTGGTGCGCGGGCGGAGGGCGTTCCGCTTAACTCCCTCATTTCGAACAACGCGACACTGCCGATTCTCGTTGAAGGCTACTACACCCTGACCAACGATGTCGTCTGGTCGAGCACCAACACCAATGCCATTACGCCGATCGCTATCGTGGCGGACGATGTTGATCTCAATCTCAACGGCTTCACGATTAGCGCGACCAATTCCGCGACGAGCGAGGGGAATCTCGCGGGGATCATCATTTCCAACGCCGCGACCGTGGCGGTGACCAACGGGACAATCCGCGGCTTCCGCCGCAACGGTATCTCGGTGGTCAGCGGGACGCAGATCTGGCTCGGAAATCTAGCCATCGCCGACATCCACAACCCGACGACCAACGCGTCGAACTTTGAGGAGGCCCTGCTTAACCCCACCGCCGGGATCTCGGTCGAAGCCGGGGTGGGTGGCGTGACCGTTTCCAATGTGGTCATCAGCAATGTCTCCGGCGGCCCGAACGTCATGTCGGTGGCCGGGCTGGATGCTCTCCTCGCTCCGGGCTTGCAGGTCTTCGGCACCACGGTGACCGGTGTGTCCAACTCCGTCGCGGTCGGAAACGCGAAGAATCTCTGCAACGGGATGTCGGTGCTCTTTTCGCCGAACGTCGTGTTTTCCAACGTCACCATCGCGAACGTGGTCGGCAACAGCAACACCGCGGCGGTCAACGGGCTGGTGACTTACGCAGCGACCGACTTCCAACTTCTAGGCTCTCCCGGTGCCAGCAATTCGATCAGCGGAATAACCAACTACGGCGCCGTGGCTGCAGGCATCTCGGGGACGCAGGTGTCCGGTATGACGGTGCGGAATACCCGCATCTCCGACCTCTTCACCGGCCAGGATTGGACCAACAATCTTATCGGCCACACCGTGATGGGCATGGTCTTTGCGCCGCTCAATGGTTACCCGCTTGGTATCACCGGCATTACCGTGACCAATGGCGGCTCGGGCTACACGTCGGCCCCGACGGTCACGATCAGCAATGTGGCCAACGACTCGGGTTCGGGTGCGAAGGCGGTGGCCACGGTGAGCAACGGCAGCGTGGTGTCGGTGCGGGTCACCGCGACCGGATCGAACTTCCAGACCTTCCCCTCGATCGCCTTTTCCGGCGGAGGGGGCAGCAACGCTGCGGCCATCGTTTTGCCTTTTCTTTCCACGCCGTCTTTCGCGCCAATCAATGTGCTTTATAACACCAATAACACCAACACGGGCGGGAATGTCGTCGTGGCAGATTGTCTCGTGGAACACGTCACCGGCTCGATCGACGATGCGCACGGGATCAGCTTTTTCGGGGTGACCAATGTGGTGGCGAGCAACGTGGTGGTCCGCCACGTGCTCGACGGCACCAACACTCTGGGTCTGGGCGGATCGAAGGCCACCGGCATCGAGGTCTTCGGGAACCCGATGGTGCCGGATTCCAAGATCAAGATCGTCGATTGCCGCGTGGAGAACATCCGCGCCATCAGTCCCGGTGACCTCGCCGCGAATGGATTCTCTGTGGCGGGCGGTGGGATCACCTTCATCAACTGCACGGCCTCAAACGTCTCGGCGACGAACACCATCCCGGGCCGTCAACCGGCCTACGGCTACGGCTTCGGCTGGGCTCCGGATATCCGCCTCAACTACCAATACCCCGCGTGGAACGTCGTCCACAGCAACTCCACGGCGACCGATTGCGACTACGGCTTCGACACTTTCAACCACCGCAACGCGAGTTACCTCAACTCGACCAATATCAACAATCGCATCACCAACTTCCTCGTCCAACCGTCCACCCCCGGGCAGGTCGGCGGCACGGAGCGCATCTTCTTCGGCGCGGTCTGGAACCAAGTCTACGCAGCGACCAATGGCCCCATACCTGTGCCCGTCTGGAATACGGCGCAAAACAACAACACCAACGGATCGGCCCCGGCCGTTCCGCTCAATTCTTTCCTCGCCAGCGACACGACCTACACTGTCCGCGTGCCGGGCAGTTACAGCCTGACCAACGACGTTCTCTGGGGCAGCGAGAATCCCTTCGCCACCGCGCCCTTGTTCCTCGCGGGGAACAACATCTCTCTCGATCTGGGCGGCAACGCGATCGTTGGTTTCCCCGCTTCCTTCACCGATGCCGGTCTTGTCGTCGGCGACGGATCAACCACTTACACCGGCCTTGTCATTTCCAACGGCATGATCGACGGCTTCAGCGAATACGGCGTCTTCGTCGAAGAAGTGCAGGGGGTGAGTTTCTCCGCCCTGCAAATCCTCAACATTGGCGGGATTGTCACCGCCACGTCGCCTTTACCCAGTCCGTTGCCCGCCGGTTTTTATGCCATGCTTTCCGAAAATATCGCGCTCTCCAATGTCGTGGTGAGCAACGTGACTTCCGGACTCAATTCATCCCTCGTCGCCGGTGTGGCCGCTTTCGCTTGCAGCAATTTTACCAAGGTCAACGGAACGATCAGCGGTGTCTATGGACTCGGCGCGCCCGTGCTGCAGACAAACAACGCGGTGTTCGGTTTCCTCGCCGCCGAATCCCCCGGCACGGTCTGCTCCAACCTCACGGTCAATTCGATCTCCGCTTTCCGCTACTACAAAGACGTCACCGGTATCGCCATGCTCGGGTCCTCGCATAGCCATGTCTACACCAGCTCGGTGACTGGTATAACCAACGACGGTGGCACGGCGCAGGGGATCAACGGGGGACTGGGCACGGTCCACATGACGGTCGAAAACACCAGCGTCTCGCATATCCGCACCGGGCAGGAATGGACGAACAACCCGCTCGGCCACACCGCCCTCGGCATGGTTTTCGCGCCCTCCGGTCGTCCGGTGCGGTCGTATATGACCGGCATCACCCTGACCAATAGCGGCAGCGGATACACCTCGGCGCCCACCGTGACCTTGCAGACTTTGTCCGGCGATCCGGGCACCAATGCGACGGCCCGTGCCGTGGTCGGCGGCGGACGAGTCACCGGCACATGGATGCTCAACGGCGGATCCGACTACATCGCGGCGCCCAAGGTCCTTTTCTCCGGCGGCGGCGGCAGCAACGCCGGTGGCCTCGTCATGCCCCATAATGTCTGGCCTTACGTGACTCACCCCTGCGGCGACATCACGGTGAGTAATTGCGTCATTTCCAACGTGGTCGGCGGAATCGATGACGCCCACGGCATCAGTTTCTTTGTCGCGACCAATGTGGTCGTCGACAAGGTGCGCGTGCACCACGTGCTCGACGGCACCAATACCCTCGGGCCGGGCGGATCCAACTTTGGCGGCTCCAAAGCCACTGGCATCGAAAGCTACGGCAATCCCACGGTGGACAACGCCAATTTCCTCATCCAAAACTCTCACGTCGACGATATCCACGCGATCAGTCCCGGTGATCTGGCTGCGATTGGATTTTCCGCGGCAGGGGGCGGGATCAACTTCGTGAATTGCACCGCATCCAACGTCAGAGTGACCGGAACCAATCGCCTCATACCCGGCGCTTCGCCGGGCCGCGGCTACGGCTTCGCTTGGGCGCCGGACATCCGCGTCATTTACCAATATCCGGCCTGGGGCGCAACCTTCACCGCTTGCACCGCATCCTTCTGCGACGTCGGCTTCGATACCTTCAACTTCCAAGACTCCACTTGGTATACGCCGACCATGATAAGCAACCTTATGACTGACTTCCTCGTCGAGCCGTCCGTTCCTTTCTATGCGGAAGGAACCGTGCGGGTCCTCTATGGCTCCTATTGGAACGAGGTGTTGGATGTGCCTCCCGGGGAGATCAAGGGGATCCCGGTCTGGAACAACGCGATTGGCAACACCCGGACTTATCCTTCCGGCTTGTCCGGCTTCGCGACTTGGGCACAAGACGGGGGCGGTCTGCCCGAGCCGGGAACACCAGCCTACGCCGAAGCACTCTTCGCCTACGCCTTCAGCGGCGGACCCTACCAAGGCCCCGGCAGCACATCGTATGCTTCCGGATCGGCCGAGTTGCGCCAAATCGGCGACAGTGATTTTCTCGTCCTGACTGAAAATATCCGCACCGACGACCCGAGTCTCGCTATTTGGGGTGAGTCCAAAATCATACTGACAAACCAAGGATGGAATGACACCGACGTGACCAGCACGATCAGCGTCAACCAGTCCAACGCGCCCGCAGGAACACAATTCATCGACTTCCTCACCCCGCGCGGAACCGCCGGGCAGAAGTTCCTCCGTTTGCAAACAATCTACGTCGAGCCTTAGCCGGACCTTGCCGCGGCGCGGAGTGTCCTGCTGGCCAGTTGTGGGGAAAGGTGTTAGCTTACCCAATATGAAGCGTCTGGCTGCAGTGCTCCTGTTCGCTCTGGCCTCGGTCGCTGCGGGGCAGGAATTGCAAAAATTCGAGGGCTGCCGGGTGGTTGATTCTGATTGGGCCGATGGCGACAGCTTTCCGGTCGCCCTTCCGGACGGCAAAGAAATCGTCCTGCGTCTTTACTACGTCGACTGCAACGAGACATCGGCCACGACGGAGACCGATCAGCGCCGGGTGCGCGACCAATCTTCGTATTTCGGGATTGATGACCATCAAGTGACCTTGGCCTCCGGACGCCGCGCGGCCGAGGAAGTGCGCAAGTTGCTGGCCAAACCATTCACCGTGCACACCGCGTTTGCCTCCGCCCCGGGCCGCTCGGCCAAGCCGCGCACTTACGGTTTCGTCATGTTGTCCGACGGACGTGACCTCGGCGCAGTGCTCGTGGGGGAGGGCCTGGCGCGGAGTTTCGGTGTCCGTCGGGGCACGCCGGACGGCCTGACCACCGATGCAGCCGAGGCCCAGATGGATGATCTCGAACTCGGCGCCGCGATCGCACGGCGCGGCATTTGGGCGAAGACGGATGCGCAGCGCCTCGTCTCTTTGCGTGAAGCGCAGAGGGTGGAGGAACGGGAGTTGCAAGAGGCGTTCGGCCAGAGCCTGGGCGTGCCGCTCGACCCGAATACGGCCACGGTGGACCAAATCATGCTGCTGCCCGGCGTTGGCGAGGTGTTGGCCGAGCGGATCGTCGAGGGACGGCCCTACAAATCCTTGGACGACCTGCGCCGTGTTCCCGGCATCGGGGAAAAGGTTTTCGCCGGGCTCAAAGATTCCCTGAAGATTGCGCCTTGAGCCCTGTTTCTATGGAAAGTTTCTACTCCTCCGACCCGGTCTTCCGCATGGCCGTTAAGCAATTCGAGGTGCTGGCCGATCACCTCGAAATCCCGCAGCAATACCGTCAGCGCCTGATCCAGCCCAAGCGCTCGGTCACCGTCTCGCTGCCCATCGAGCATGATGACGGCAGGGTCGAGGTTTACCACGGCTACCGCGTCCAGCATCACCTGAGCATCGGACCGACCAAAGGCGGCACGCGTTTCTCGCCGAATCTTACGCTCGGCGAATCGGCGGCCCTCTCCATTTGGATGAGTTGGAAATGTTCCTTGGTCGGATTGCCCTACGGCGGAGCGAAAGGCGGGGTGGCCGTCGACCCGAACAAGTTGACGCGCGGTGAACTGGAAAAACTTTCCCGCCGCTACATGCAGGAAATGATCCCGTTTGTCGGACCGCGCACCGACATCATGGGACCCGACATGGGGACCAACGCGCAGGTCATGGCCTGGTTCATGGACACCTATTCCATGCATGCCGGACACGCCGTGCCGGAAATCGTCACCGGAAAGCCCGTGGCTATCGGCGGCGTGGCCGGCCGGCGCGAGTCGACCGGACGCGGGGTGGTTTTCCTCATCGAACGGGCGCTGGATCATCTCAACATCGAGCCGGCCAAGTGCACCGCCATCGTGCAGGGCTTCGGCAATGTCGGATCGGTCACCGCCTGCGGGTTGGCTTACAAGTCGGGTATGAAAGTTACCGGACTGAGCGATCACACGGTCTGCCTTTACGACCCGAACGGTTTCGATGTTTCCGCCGCCGATCGGCACGTGCAGGAGCATAAAACGCTGAAAGATTTTCCGCAGGGCGAGCGGGTCAAGGCGGAAGATTTCCTCACCTTGCCGTGCGATGTTCTGGTGCCGGCGGCCGTAGAGCGCGTCATCCACGCGAGCA
>Ga0247831_1007648_pt1 | contig 11914 bp, 11 predicted proteins | sample LaCruzMarch2015__9_FD_192406 | JGI IMG/M metagenome (GOLD analysis project Ga0247831, IMG submission 192406) | Freshwater microbial communities from meromictic Lake La Cruz, Castile-La Mancha, Spain - LaCruzMarch2015_1m | ecosystem: Environmental > Aquatic > Freshwater > Lake | place: Spain...
ACTGGCATCATCCTGGCACAGTGGGGTACAATTCAATTCAATTCAATTCAATTCAATTCATCAAAGACGGCGTAGCCGGGAGAGACTTTCTTTAGCAATGTCCAAGCCAAATCATCAAATAGGACATCTGTTTCTGCCAGACCAAGCTCACCTGAGCTATTTCTTCAAAAAACGTGATAGCTTCATTGGCATACGTCAACACAAGGTTTTATTCACCATACCTTCTCTACCTCTTCGACATTTCTTTACATATTCACCATATGACTTACTGTGATAATGATGAATTGCAGCCTCAACCAAAGGTCCATTTTGGTTGATCGGGCCTGAGAAGACCGTCCCATTGGTATCGTGCTGATTGCCGTTCTTAAGAAGTGGATAATGTACGTTGGATATTTCCATTTTCACATCTTCTAGTCGGACTATCGTATGCTTTTGATGTGTTGGTTCACATCTTGGCACTGATACAAAAATCGTTTGGTGACAGGCTTGACATTGCATATGAGCCCAATTGACGGAGAGCGCTCCTGAACCCTTTGTAAGGTGCTCTTCTAATATCTCGTCTACATGTTCGTGTTTCTTCAAGACTAGGAACTCGTCTACATCAAAGAAGGCAGCCCATTTTTTGCTCTCACCAAATTCACCATTCAACGCCGACTGTTCTTGTTGCATCAGGCCATGGTATTGGATCACTTCAACCATCGGTGTTATTTGTTCTTGATGTCGCGCGAGCATCCAACCCCAAGAAGAATTTGTATAGAGAGTGTATAGAAAAGTAGTTCATTCCGGATGTTGTTTAGTAAGATTATTATTATTATTGACGTCGCCATCCCCCAGATCAAATGATGCTGAGCAGTCATATATAACAATTAATTTTACTAAAGCCTAACCCAAGGTGATAGTTAATGAATTCATCAATGTACAACACTCAATACGGCTGATCCATTTGGATATAGTCAAGGTGGAGGATACGATGACACTACTTCTTCTTCACCACCACAATCCAGCGTGGTACTGGAATGTCATATTTGGACAAAAGTCTGTCTAATGGATTGATGTTTATATTGTTTGGCGTAAGGTCGATTTTGATTGGCCTTGTCGTAGCTTGAGTGGCCTCTGGTGCGATGAACAGGGGCGATTCTTCATAATTGGTTCACCCTCATCTACTAGTTCTTTGAGAGGATGACCCTTGCAGAGGTTACAAAGAATTCAAGACGTCGGTGTAGGATTGAGGTGTTAGTATCAGTATCATACTTTGAGCTTAAATGAATGTATATAGTAAGGAGGAGGACAATAAGACCAATTATTGTGCATTGTGCTTGCACTATTATTGTTCGGGACATGCGCCCGCGTGGTGGTGGATTAGCTTGAGCGTTGTAGTACAACATGATAAAATGGTGTTAAATTTGTCACGAGATTGTTGATGCACCAGGCACCAGCCTTTATCATCGTTGGATTTTTTTCTCATGAGAATTCTCATGGAATGCTTGAAGAGATCAGAAGAATCACTGGGGGACTAGATGACTCTTCGTGTACCTAAGTATCTACATACTTGAAAAACATCAAATCCTCACCCAAACAATCGCCTCTCATGATGAAGGCCTACATCACCATCAACCATGGTGACACTTCCCTTGGTACACTTCGTCTTACGTTACGTCCTGATGTAGTTCCCCGAACTGTCCAAAATTTTGTCCATTTTCTAACAACGAACAGAGCCATCGCGGCAGATGTAGGATATCGCAACTCGTCCTTCCATCGTGTAATTCCTAAATTTATGGCACAGGGAGGAGATATTATTAATCATGACGGCACTGGCTCAACTTCAATATTTGGTGGTAAATCATTCAATGATGAGAATTTTATATTGTCACACAGTCAGCGTGGTACAATGTCAATGGCAAATTCTGGTGTTAATACGAATGGGTGTCAATTCTTTATTACGTTCGGCCCAACAGCACACCTTGATGGTATACATGTCGTCTTTGGTTATGTCGATTGGAGAGATGATGATGAGAGTGCTGACGTGTTGGAAAAATTGGAGAAGGTACGGACTGATCGGAGGAATGATCGACCGTTAGAGGAGGTAAGGATTGTCGACTGTGGCATCGTTGGAGAGAGGAAAAGTAATAATTTGGAGGGGGTGGGTGGATTAAAATTGGTAGGGGAGGCTAAAATGAACAAGTTAATGCAAGCATATGGACAAGTTGATCCGGCAAATGCGACATCGGTGATGGCCGATGACGATGAAATTGATTTAGACGATGAGGATGGAGATAACGAAGATCGTCGTCGGGTGAATGAGGATCAAAATGACGATAAAATTCCTTCATCCAACATTGCTCCGGGCGATGGTATGAGAAACAACGAGGATATTGACATTGATGACGAAACTGATGAACCAATAGCCGACAACACAGAAGCTGAATCTGGAAAGCTCACTAAAAAGGCAGCATTACAAAAGCGTTTTGCGGCACTTCGGACGAAAATCAATCAATCCCGTACGCTCAATCGACGCGAGGTTCACGCAGAGGCGACTCGTTTGGGAACAGATGAGGCTATTTTGCAGGAACGTAAACGCCAGAATAAGCAAGATCGGACCGCGAGACAAAAGGAGTATGATACCTATGTGGTAGGGAAGTTACGTGATGTGACGGTGGACGACGATAAAATGCAAGGGAAAAGGAGTGACAAATCCTCAAACGATGGAAAGGCGGAACAGAAGAAGCTGGCAAGCCTATTCCAACCCGCGTACGACAGTATTCGAGAGATGAATGTCCATGCCGAGAAGAAGGAACGTTCAAAGCACGGTCCTGATGACTACTATAATCCAGAGGGGCAGTACACGAATTATGAAAGGAATTTGAACTCAATACGACACTCAGTACCTAAAAGAGGTGATGTCACCACATCCTCCGTTCCTGGAATGCTCGACTCATATGACCCAACGTCAATAGGCTATCCTGACTTTAATACCAATAAGCAGTCATTGCTGTCTGAAAAGGATGGTGCCAGACGGCTTGCGACGGAGATGAAACGCCGGGCCGAGAAGAAGGCTAATCAAAAGAGAAAGCTTGAGTTTGACGCAGTTGATGTCACATCGATTAATGATAGGAATAAGAGATTCAATGAAAAGATTGGTCGAAATTTTGACAAGCATACTGCCGAGATAAAACAGAACTTGGAACGGGGCACTGCTCTTTGATAAGTATAAAAGACTTTGGGCTGCGCTTAATACTGGCGTTCATCAACTCCAGTAGAAATTAGATAAGGTAGCACATGCCTAATGATAACACCAGCTCCACAGGTTATACGACATTGTCTTCGATAGCTTGATTCGTCAACTTTCAATTTCTTTAGAGAGAATAATGATTGAAACTAAATAATAATCTATTTTTAATTTTAGAGGGTGAGGTCGAAAAATGTTACTGTCGGACATGATCTAACTGAAGAATCTCGAACAAGGATTCTCTCTAACGCCTCCTTCTGTGAAATAACAATCAATCACAATCATTAATCTGACTCAGAATCAGAATCTGATTCTGATTCTGATTCTGAGTGTTTATGTTTGTTCAATCCCTCACGAGTCGCTTCCCTGCGAGATTTAGTCACGCCAGTGAAACGAACAAGTGGATATCCAAAATTGCATCCATAAGTGCCGCTTGATCTCCAGCTGCTTGAGATGATAGGCCAGCCATCACTGAAGTCACCACCGCCAATTTAGTGGAGGAGTATGTCGAGAGTGTAAGGTTGATCTTGGACTTAATAATATAAATATAGCTCGTGGAAGGATTTGTATTGGTTGCAACAAGAATGCCATGGCTGCGACAAATGAAAAAATAAGATCAATGTTCAATGTGATGATTGCGGTGAGACGTATCGGAAAAGTGAAAGTGGAAAAGCAGTAAAAGAATATAAATTGTTAGGGTTAGGGTTATGGCTATTTGCTAAAGAATCATTTTCTCATAAGATAGCAACAAATCTGCATCATTATGAGTATAATAAACAACTATTTGATCAATCTATATACATGGTAGAGATTAGATTACTTTCTTGGTCAAAAAAGTTGAGCAGTTTGATGCAATGAGACTGCCCTCTCAAATTCTTGGGATTCTGATTTGGATTCATAGTTTGAGTCAGAGAATGATTCCTCACACTGCGATAATTGAAAAAGGCAGCACAAGTCTGATAATAACACCAGCCCCTCAGGTTACTCGGCATTGCTATACATTAATGAGGAAGATAGTCCAGCCATTCTTAATTTTCGGCAGTAATTAGAAATGGCAAGACATGTTCAATGACGACACTTGCCCCACAGGTAGCACGACATGGACTTCGAATGCTTGATTCATCAGTTTTGACTTTCTTCTGGCGACGATACACAACCTCCTGATGGATATTCTCGTTCTCAGTCATTTTCACTTTCCACAATGCAAGCTCCAATATCGTTGTTGCTTCCTTCAGTTTGGGGAGTTCATCCTCGAAGTGGAAAAGATTCGCTCGGATTGAACGCAAAACATTTAAGCTGTCCCCCCCCAGCTTGAAATCAGCAGCACGAACCATTTGTTTGATACAATCACGCCAAACTTTGAAGGGAAGTGCTTCCATACGCTCTGAAAAGCCGCACGTGAATAGAAATCGCATACATTCTTGAAAATGTGCTCCATCAAATGAGTTATGTGAAGGCGATGCAAACTTGTTAAGCAAATATTCCCAATCGATAGGCTGCTCAGGGAAGAACATTTGTTTCACATGTAATAGATTCTCAATGCATTCTTTAGGCATGTCACACCTCCCCATCGTCTCCACCATCATTGTCCAGTTCATCTCGTAGCCAGGGTATAGTGATTGATAGCTCTCAAGTAAGAAATCAATGATCTCAGCTGGTGCAGCTCCCCAAAATGCATACAACAGTGGTAGCGCCCCCCACCTATCTTCAGTAATTAGATTTGTGGGGTACTTCTCTACTATTAAACGGTACAGCTCTAGATCATGGACAGAGGAGCACGTCAGAATATGAAGCGGAGTCATACCAAGACAATCTTGTTGATTACCCGTTGGATCTAGCTTACTGCGCAATGTCCGTCGCTGGCCTGATCTCATGTTTGTTGCAGATATGAGGTTCTGTAGCACCCCAGGATTATATGATTGGTAGTAGACAATACTGTGTATTGGTAGTCCATCAAATCGATGCTGCAACGCAAATATAATTCTTGCATTTGAATTACCAAACAGCCGCTGAAGATCTGTCATTTCATTGTAATCTTCGTCAATAAAAATATCATCTCCAAAGACAGCATTGGGAGGAAAGGCCACGTTTCGTAAACAGCGACAATAGCGGAGTGCAGCATTTCTAATCTCCCTCATATTCTCGGAAAGCTCGAGAGAGAACATGGCTCTACAGTTGGATAACATGCTCTCAGGGATCACTGTGATGAGGGATGGAACTCTAAAGTTCGTGAATATACAGTAAGCGAAAGCGCCTCTTCCTATGCTTTCGATGCCATCGTGAAGACAAATAGGAGTTCGAAGAGAGCCTGCAAAGGCATAATCTTTAATCCTCCTGAGTGAGTTGGGTATGTTGATTTTCGTAATCGAGTGGTCGCACCAATCAAAGGAACAGTCCCCAATTTCCACGTGGCCTTCACACAGCTCCACCTCAGCCAACTTCTTGCGTTGGTTAAATGCTTGAGCAGGAATCGACGTGACAGAGGGATCAACACGAGCGCGGAACACATCTCGTGGGACAGCAATTCCCCCCTCTCCCGTGTAGACGAAGACCTCGGTATCGATGGGATTGTTAGACATGGTATGGGAGAGCTATCATAAAACACTGGAAATCTACATACCAGTTACGTAAGTATCTCGACATTAGCGTTTTGTAGATAGAATAGGGGTGATAGGTTCCATCAGCACCACGACGATTGAGATATTACTAGAATACATACTACTACTTCAGGTGCAACATCGTTGTTTGTCTAACTTTTGGAGAGCTCATTACTCAATTTCAGTTCGTGATCGCAAGTCCAAAAAGAGGAAACATATTGTCATTGAAGTGTGGTCTCTGTCATTGGTGATCCTACAAAATATTATCACGTATAACGGCAAGGGATACATCATCCTCTCGTCCACGAGCTCAACAAAATGGCGGAAGTGGATGTAGATAAATTCTATGAGCGGCTTAATAAAGTTCATGCCCATTTTGTGAAGAATAGGTAAGATTGCTTTGTGTTTGTGAATGTGCTGCTGTTTGTGTGTCCACCAATGTTTTGTATGAGGATACGATTATTACATTGGCACAATAGGGTTGAGGATGACATCCATTGCTCCTTCAACTTTTATGTTCAATGAGACATAGTCGAGGGACAAAATTCTGCTGCTGTGATATGACTCTTACATTTATATATATCTTCGCCTTCACTTTCATGTCGCTTGTCATCGACTGTGCCTCGAAAATAATAGGGATAGCACGTGGAATGGTGCGTACTGTATTAGCATAAACAAGGGCGCAGCGAATGAAGATTCACAGTATCTCAAAAGCACAGTAATTCATCACTATCTGTTTGGTTATGAACTACCCGATACTGTGCTCCTCCTAACCAATGATGGACAGTGCGTAATCCTAGCTGCGAAGAAAAAGTGTGATTTCTTAGAACCGGCCGTGGGGAAAGCACCCAAAGATGGATCTATCACAAGTTTAAAGTTACTTGTTAGACTCAAATCAGACGATAATACCGAAAATCTGGAAGAATTACTAAAAATTGCCAAGGGAGGAGGGAGTAATGGCGGAAATGTAAAGATTGGGGTCATCCAGAAAGAATTCCAATCGAGTGATGGAGCTAATAAGGAGGGAAGTATTATCTCCGGATGGGAAAAGAAATTGATTGATAATTCGTCAAATACTGAAATTGTGGATGTGGCAGGGGGGATCAGCATCGTCATGGCGGTGAAAGACAAGGAAGAGCTCGATCTATTGAAGAAGTCTTCCGTGTTAAGTAACAAAGTTCTAAAGCATGGCTTCGTACCTCGCATCGAAGATGTCATTGACAACAGTTCGAAGGTGACACATGAAAAACTAGCGTCGGAGATTGAGGAAATATTAGGGGACCCATCAAAGATTAAGCTCAATGTACCCAAAGAGGCCGTCGATTCATGCTACTTCCCCATCATTCAGAGCGGGGGGGATTACGACTTTAAAGTGTCAGCGCAGTCGAACGATGATATTGTTAAGTTTGATATCATCACTGTGTCACTGGGGGCACGGTATCAAATGTACTGTAGCAATGTGGTACGGACCTTTCTTGTGGACGCTCCCAAGCCGGTGATTAAGAATTATGACACCTTGTTAGGTATGCACGAGGCGTGTTTGAAAGCAATGGTACCAGGCAATCCACTCAAATATGTTTATGCTACCGCGGTCAAGTATTTGACAGATGATGGGAAGGAGAGTCTTATATCGGCGCTACCGAAGACGTTAGGATTTGGTGTCGGGATTGACTTTCGTGACAATCATTTGCTTTTGAATAAGAAGAATACTTTGGTATTTCGCCCAGGCATGGTGTTCAGCTTGGCAGTAAGCTTCGCGGGTCTCAAGTTGCCTGAGAGTGCGAAGTCATCTCTCAATAGCAAGAGCGCAGTAAGTTCGAATGTATTAGTATGTTTCTTGGTATACCTTTTTCTCACCCCAAACTTTACCCAGATTAAAGACCTCTCTGAGTATGGATTAATGCTTGCCGATACAGTTGCTATCACTGATAAGGGTGCCGATGTTATGACTAAATTTGGAAAAGCCGTTACTGATATATCCTACTCTATTAATGAGGATGATGATGAGGACGATGAAGAAGAGTCGGATGATGACGATGACAGAAAGCTGGCGAAGAAAATTGCGAGAGAGGAGGAAGATAATCCCTCGGGAGGCAGGAGATCAGGTCGTCTCGCGGCAAATGCATCATCCACGGAAGTTAGTGAGGGTGTGGTCGAAAGAGAGCGAAAGCAGATCGAGCTAATGGCTCGCAGGAATGAGGATCGTCTACGAGAACTCGCACGAGGCTCGAAGAGGAAGGGCGGCGACAGCAAGTCGAGGAAAGCTGAAGAATTGGAGACATACAAAGACACGAAAAGCTTGCCCGACAACGTCTTGCCGAATCAGGTTAAGGTTGATATGGCCAACCAATGCGTCATCTTACCCATCTGTGGCAATCCCGTGCCCTTCCACATTAGTACCATCAAAAATGTTGTGCTGCCAGATCCTGATTCTGCTTCGTACCTGAGAATCAACTTCTACACTGCGGGTATGGCTGTGGGAAAGGATTGTCCTGAAAATACTGCTAAGCTCGTTCTTAAGTATGCTCCGTATGCAACATTCATTCGAGAAATGACATTTCGGAGCTTGGACAGCCACAGTCTTACAACGGTACGTTTATCAGAATTCAATTGTTACGCCCTTTTTACTCATTGCGCTTATCGAAACGTGTTGATAGGCATTTCGACAAATCTCAGAGTTGAGGAAGCGTGCAAAAATGAAGGAGGTGCAAGATCAAGAAGAGGCAAACCTTGTAAAACAAGACGCATTAGTCCGCACCAAAAACGAGCGAGTTCCGCGTCTTGCAGACCTTACGATGCGTCCCGTTTTTGCTGGTCGCAAAACGCAAGGAAATCTGGAGGCACATACTAACGGTTTACGTTTCATTTCAACGCGGGGTGAGATTGTTGATGTTATGTACACCAACGTCAAGCACGCTATTTATCAACCATGCGAGAATGAAATCATGGTGCTCATTCATTTTCACTTGAAAAATCCAATTATGATTGGGAAAAAGAAGCACCAGGATGTTCAATTTTTCACTGAGGTAGTTGACGCTAGTCAGGCCGTGGATGCAGGTCGGCGAAGTATGTATGATCCAGATGAGATGGACGACGAGCAGCGTGAACGTCAATTGCGGAAGCGACTTAACGAGGCATTTAAAGAGTTCTGTCGCAAGGTTGAATCTGTGACAAGGAAGAATGGCTTTTCTCTTGAGTTTGATATTCCGTACCGTGATCTTGGGTTCACAGGAAATCCTCACAAAGAAATGGTTGCAATACAGCCAACTCTCAATTGTCTCTGTAACTTGACCGAGACTCCATTCTTTGTGGTTGATTTGTCTAACGTTGATCATGTTCACTTTGAACGTGTCACTTTCATGAGTAAGGCATTTGATATGGTTTTGATAAATACTGATTTCACTAAACAGCCCTGGAGGGTTGACATGATTCCGAATGAGGATAAAGATTCTATCCAGGTAAGCCATTACAATGCGAGGAGTCCACATCAGCTTTTATCTCCTTTCTAATCAATTATCGTATGTTGTATGGCACTCAACAGGAATGGCTTACGGACATGGAAATCTCATACACTGAAGGCCCGATGAATCTCAATTGGAAGCAGATCATGCAAACTGTTGAAGGAGATGAAAGATTTTACATGGATACAGAAGAAGATGAAGTCACGGCAAAGGAGGCAGGTTGGGAATTCCTTCGCATGAACGGAAAGGACGATGAGGTGGACGAAGAAAGCGAGGAAGAATCAGTCTACAGCGAGGCCAGCGATCCAGAAGAGGAGGTGAGTTCTGATTTAAATTTTGTCTATCTCTTGTTGAATCGATCATGGTCTCACGCTTGTTTTGTCATACATTAGTCTGAGGAGGAATCCGAGGAAGAGGATTTTGACGACGACGAAGACGATGATGACGAGTCAGATTTTGATGGTGACGACGATCTTGAAGAGCAAGGTATGGATTGGGACGATATGGAGAAAGAGGCAGCTGCAGATGATCGCAAGAAAAAACGGGATGGCGAGGAGGTTGAAGAAACCAGGCCTAAGAAAAGAGGGTCTCGTCGTTAGACAAAGAAGCTAGCATGATAGGCCACGCATTCATATCAAAGATTCTGTTTGCAAATATAAAATAATGAACGAGAGAAAATACATTGCTATTGATTCTCAGTCTACATAATAAATGAAAAGAAGTTGGTTTAAATGAGGCTCAAAAGATTATCTTTTTTTCATGCCTCGTCTCCGATAGAAATTAGAAATGGCAACACATTGCCGATGACAACATCAGCTCCACAAGCTACTCTATTTTGACTTCGAATGCATGATTCATCAACCTTGATTTTCTTCTGATAACTAATCGTTTTCTGCTGAAAAATGTTCTCATTCATCCTCAACTTCCACAATAAAAGCTCAAGTATAGACGTTGCTTCCTTCAGCTTAGGGAGCTCATCTTCAAAGTAGGCAATTCTTCTTTGAATTCCATGCAAAATAACTGAGTTGTCCTCCCAAAATAGGAAATGTGCAGTGTGAATCATATGTCTGATGTTATCACGCCAAACTTTGAAGGCAAGAGCTTCCACACAGTCCGACATGCCGCACCAGAAGAGAAATTGCATACGTTCTTGAAAATGTGCTCCATTGAAGTTACGATTGGATGGCTCTGCAAACTTGTCAAGCAAATATACCCAATTGATTGGTTGATCAGGGAAGTGCATTTGTTTCACACGTAAAAGGTTCTCAATTCTTTCCTTTGGAGTGTCACACCTCCCCATTGTCTCAACCATCATTGTCCAATTGAATATGTGATCAGGGTAAAGTGATTCGTAGCTTTCGACCAAGAAGTGGATGATCTCATTTGTTGCAGCACCCCAAAGAGCATACAGCAAAGGTAGCGCCCCCCAACTATCTTCAGTGATGAGATTCGTGGGGTACTTTTCAACAATCACACGATATAGCTCCAGATCATGTACGGATGAGCATGCCAAAATATGAAGGGGGGTCATTCCAATACAATCTTGTTGATTGCCTGTTGGGTTGAGCTTACTGCGTAATGCCCTACGTTGACCCGATCTCATGTTTATTGCATGTGTGAGCTTCTGAAGCACATTCTCATTATAAGACTGGTAGTAGACAATGCCATGGATTGGCAGCCCATCAAATCGATGCATCAGCTCCCATATAATTCTTGCTTCGGAACCAAACAGCCGCTGAAGATCTGTCATTTCATTGTCATCTTCATCAATAAAGATGTTATCGTCGAAGACAGCATTGGGGGGAAAGGCCACATTTCGTAGAGAGTAGCAATAGTGGAGTGCAGCATTTCTAATCTCCGTTACGTTCTTGGAAAGCTCGAGAGAGAACGTTGTATACACCCTTCTAACATGTTCTCTGGAATCACAGTGATGAGGGGTGGAATTTTAAAGTTGGTGAATATACAGCCAGCGAATGCGGCTGTTCCAATGCTTTCAATGCCATCGTGAAGACGAATAGGAGTTCGAAGAGAGCCTGCGAAGGCACCATCACGAATCCTCCTGAGTGAGTTGGGGATGTTGATTTTCGTTATCGAGCGGTCGCACCAACAGAAGGAATCTACTCCAATTTCCACGAGGCCTTCACACAGCTCCACCTCGGTCAACTTCTTGCGTTCGTAGAATGCACGAGTAGGGATTGACGTGACGGAGGGATTGACCCGAATATGGACGACATCATCCTGTGGGACAGCAGTTCCTACTTCCCCCGTGTAGACGAAGATTTCAGCGTACGTCTCATAAATACCATCCGTCGACATCACACCAACATCACCTCGTCTTGTTCCTAAATCCCGAATACTACGAGTCGGGTAACAACTTTACGCGGATCAGGTTATTCCCTTGATCAGATCTTCACGATTCATCTTTGGTACGTACTATGTATCGGGTAGGTAAATAATACGAGTTTAAAATCGTTTCTTTATGTGAATTATGGGTCTCATCCAACTAAAGTTCGTAGGTAAACCACAACGCTGCGATTCACATGGTCAACGTTTGCTGACGGATTGGTGCTGCGATTCCGTTCACCATACGTCTGGACAACACATTGGACCCCCGGTACCCAGGGGGGCAG
>Ga0247831_1007650_pt1 | contig 11911 bp, 11 predicted proteins | sample LaCruzMarch2015__9_FD_192406 | JGI IMG/M metagenome (GOLD analysis project Ga0247831, IMG submission 192406) | Freshwater microbial communities from meromictic Lake La Cruz, Castile-La Mancha, Spain - LaCruzMarch2015_1m | ecosystem: Environmental > Aquatic > Freshwater > Lake | place: Spain...
TGGTCGAGATGTCGGAAACCGCCCTCATCCTCAACCACGCCACCGAGCGTTCCCTCGTCATCCTCGATGAAATCGGCCGCGGCACCGCTACCTTCGACGGACTCTCCATCGCTTGGGCCGTCGCCGAGCACCTCCACGACGAAGTAAAATGCCGCACCCTCTTCGCCACCCACTACCACGAGCTCACCGACCTCGCCAACACCCGCGAAGCCGTCGTGAACTGCAACGTCGCCGTCCGCGAGTGGAACGAGGAAATCATCTTCCTCCACAAGATCCTCCCCGGCCCCGCCGACAAATCCTACGGCATCCAAGTCGCCCGTTTGGCAGGTTTACCAAAACCCGTCCTAGCCCGCGCCAAAGCCATCCTTTCCCACCTAGAGATGAACTCTACCAAACCCGAGTCGAAGGAAAAGCACCCGAAACCGAAGACGACGAAGCTGGAGGACTCCCTGCCACGCGCGGACTCTCCGCAGATGAATCTTTTCAATTTCTAATTGTAGCTAATGCGTCCCCGCGGTAGGCGTCTCACTCGGTTCCCAGATTAGACTGTTCATGTCCATCACATTGAGTCCCTCGGTTTGAATTTAGATACGTCACGGAGTTTCTCCCAAAGAGCGCGCTCCTCCCCGTCGGGGACGGGCGGGGTGGCGACTGAGATCTCGACGTAAAGATCGCCCGGGGCGTTTTTCTTCGGCAGGCCGTAGCCTTTCATGCGGAGCTGGTCGCCGGGCGAGGTGCCGGACGGGATCCTGATCTGCACGGATTTCCCGCCGGGCACTTTCAGAGGGATCGTCGCGCCGAGCACGGCATCCCATGGGGCGAGGGAAAGTTCGCAATGGATGTCGTGCCCGCGCACGCGGAAATCGGGATGTGCGGCGAAGCGGACGCGGAGATAGAGATCGCCATCCGGTGCTCCGCCGGAACCCTCTCCGCCGTGGCCGGGGACGCGCAGCCGCTGCCCCTCGCCGATGCCTGCTGGTATGCGCACCTGCACCTCATTTGTCACCACTTGGCCGCTGCGCGGATCGGATTTACGGAGCGCGATGATTCGCATCGAACCGGTGAAAGCCTCCTCCAACGTGACCATCAGATCGCCCTCGATGTCCTGGCCGTGCGTCGCGCCACCGCGCCCGGTGAAGCCGCCGCCGAAACCCGCCGGACGCCTTGCGCCGCCGCCGGAAAAGTAGCGCTCGAAGAAATCGCTGAAGCCCGTGCCGTCGAACCCGAAGTCCGCGTCGCCCGGGATCGGGCCGCCTTGGTAAGCGCCGCCCAGCTGATCCCAGTTCGCGCCGAGCGTGTCGTATTTCTTCCGCTTCTCCGGATCGCCGAGCACCTCATAGGCCTCGTTGATCTCCTTGAATTTCGCCTCGGCCGTCACCTTGTCTTTCGCCACGTCGGGATGATGGACGCGCGCGAGTTTGCGGAACGCCTTCTTCACCTCCGCCTGCGTCGCGTCCTTTGCGATCCCGAGGATCTGGTAATATTCTTTGAAATCGTTTGCCATCCCTTGAATCCAACGGGAGATTTAACATCCGGAAGGCCGCTTGTCTAACAAGCTTTGGGCGGGTTTTCAGCCCATCTCTTCTGGGTTGAGCGCGGGATGAAAGGGGTGCATGGTTTCCCCATGCCCCACCCACGAGATCCGGACGAACCGAAGATCTTCTTCCTGCCGAACCTGATGACCGCCTGCAACCTCGCCTGCGGGTTCTTCGCCGTGCTGATGATTTTCAAAGGCCAGATCGAGGTACAGAAGCTTTCCGGCAACAGCGTGCTCGCCGCGAAGCAATACTACGAAATTTCCCGCGAATACTACCAATACGCCATCCTTCTCATCTTCGGCTCGTGCCTCTTCGATCTGCTCGACGGTCGGCTCGCACGGCTAGGCGGCCAGGAATCCCCTTTCGGCCAGGAGTTCGATTCGCTCGCTGACATCATCTCCTTCGGTATGGCTCCCGCGATGCTCCTTTCGCGTGCCGTGCTATTCCCGCTAGGAAACCTCGGCTGGTCCATCGCACTGATCTATCTGGTCTGCGGCGCGATGCGACTCGCTCGCTTCAACTGCCTCGCCTCCATCCCGAAAAAAACAGGCGCGAGCAACGACTTCCGCGGCATCCCCATCCCCATGGCCGCCGGCTTCATCGCCTCACTCACGTTTCTAATCATCGATCTTTACAAAAACGACCATGAGGTCGGCCCATGGAAATACGTCCTCGCGGCCGTCATGCTGTTTCTCTCGTGGCTGATGATCAGCGACGTCCGCTATCCGTCCTTTAAGACGGTCGATTGGAAAACGCGCGGCACCCTCAGCACCATCCTCCTGGCGCTGGTGCTAATTTTCGTAACGATTCGTTTTCGTTTCATCATGCCAGTGGTTCTGTTCAGTTCCTACCTGATCTACGGCTTCATCCGGCCATGGATTTCCCATCGACTCAGAAAGGAAATCGAGGATTTCTCGGAACCTCCCGCTGCCGCCAAACCCGACGAGCCGGAGGGTTTATGAGCGAAGAAATGAAAAAATTGCGCCTCGTGCCCTGGCTATTGGTGATCCTGCCGGTCTGGGTCATCGTCTCCGCCGGTTTCGGGCTATTCAAATATTTCAGTGACGAAAAATCCGCAGCCCTTGAGGAGGCGCAGCGCTTTGCCCAGAGCGTTTCCGCCGAAAGTCTCGCCGACGACCTCAAGAAGATCGTCAATGTCATCGGTGAGCGCCACGCCGGCAAGCCCGACAAGCTCTCCGCTACTTCCTCGATGATACGCGGGGTGCTCGGACCCTCGAACACCGGCTACGAGGTCAAGGCTGTCAACGGCCCCGGCGCCTTCCCCATCCTGCATGTCTCGATCGCTTCGGAAAACGCGGATGCCGCGCCGGTGTGGCTACTGACCTCTTACGATTCCCCCCCCGGATCGCGCGGCGCAGAGCGCAACGCCACCGGCCTCACCGCCACTCTCGCCGCCGCCCAGGCGCTCGCCGGCGACAAGCCCGCCCGTCCCATCCATTTCCTCTTTCTCCCGCACGCCAATGACCTGGAATCACCGGTGGCCGAGACCGCTCTCATCGCCTCAAAACTGATCGGCTCCGCCCCGAAAGCCATCCTCTGCATCGAGGCGATGGGCGATGCCGAAACCCTGATTTTCTCCTCCCGCGACACCGCCGCCCTCCCCGCCGTCGAGTTACCGGATCTCGGGAAAATCCTCGGCGCGGAAGTCGTCTGCCTCGGCGAAGACACCGACCTCGCCTCCGTCCTCTTCAAAATGGGCATCCCCGCCGTCCGCGTCGCCACCCGCCCCATGCTCCTGCCGGACGAAGAAGACGACAAGCTCCCCTTCGCGCCGACCCTCGCCGCCTCCAGCGGGCGCTTGATCGAGCTGGTGAGGAGGCTGGCGAAGTGATCCGCTTGAACATGACACCTAACTCAAGACTTCGCGCTTGCAATTGTTCTGAAATTCGGAACATTGGGATGTGATTGAAACCTTCGCGGATCAGGAAACCCGCAGGCTCTGGGAAGGAAATCGAACGCGATTCCCTTCCGATCTCATCCACCGCGCGATCACCAAGCTCAACATGATCGATTCCGCCACCAACCTTGAAGCCCTCAAAGTCCCTCCCAGCAACAGGCTCGAACAGCTCCGGGGAAACCGGGTGGGGCAGCACAGCATCAGAATCAACGACCAGTGGCGGCTATGTTTCCGCTGGGAATCGGGAAACGCACGCGATGTTGAAATCACCGATTACCACTGACCGAACTATCCCATGAACCGCGAACAGAAAGCCATCCTCAACGCCACTCCCGGCCGCTTATTGCTGGAGGAATTCCTGCAGCCCTACGGACTGAGCCAGAGCGAACTTGCCCGCCGCACTGGACTTCCACGTTCCACAGTGAACGAAATTGTCAAAGGCAAGCGACCCATCACGGCCGAAACCGCTTTCGTTCTCGGAACCTTCTTCGGGATGGATCCGCAATTCTGGATCAACCTCCAGAGCCGCTATGATCTGCGAGTTGTCCAGTTCGGCAGTGCCAAAACAATCCTCGCCCGTGTCCAGCCGCTCGTAGCGGGATGAAACCGAAATTTCTGCCTGCCACGCTTACAAATTCCCCGCTTGACCCCTCCACCATCCTGCCCGACCGATTGCACCTAACAAATCGCGAATGACCCCAACAAGCGACCTCGACACCACCTTCCGCTCCCACGCTCCCGGCCACTGGCCTGCGGTTTCCCAAGCGGACTGGGACGATCACAAGTGGCAGCTCCGCAACCGCATCGACTCGCTCGCGGATCTGGAGTCGCGCATCCGCCTCACCGATGAGGAACGCGCGGGCGTGCTGCTGGCGGGGACGAAGCTGGCGATGTCGATCACCCCGCACTTTTTCAACCTGATCGACAAAAACGATCCCGCATGCCCGATCCGCCGCCAGGTGATCCCGCGTATTGAGGAGGGCTGGACCGCGCCGGAGGAAATGGCCGATCCCTGCGGCGAGGATTCGCACATGCCGGTTCCCGGCCTCGTGCACCGTTATCCGGATCGCGTGTTGTTTCTCGTCACCGACCGCTGCGCCTCCTACTGCCGTTACTGCACCCGTTCACGGGTCGTCTCCGGTGTCGGCGAACAACAGCTTGAGACCCAATGGGAGGCCGCTTTCCAATATCTGGAGAAACACACGGAAGTCAGGGACGTGCTCCTCTCCGGCGGTGATCCGCTACTCTTTTCCGATGCGAAGCTCGACAAGATCCTCACCCGCCTTCGCGCGATCCCACACATCCAGTTTCTGCGCATCGGCTCTCGCATCCCGATCTTCCTGCCGCAAAGGATCACGCCGGAGCTTTGCGAAATACTGAAAAAGCACCATCCGCTTTTCATCTCCATCCACTCGAACCACCCGAAGGAACTTACCACCGAAGTCCGCGACGCTCTCGCGCGCCTCGCCGACGCGGGCATCCCCCTCGGCAACCAGTCCGTGCTCCTGCGCGGCGTGAACGATTCTCCGGAGATACAGAAAACACTCGTCCACAAGCTGTTGATGTGCCGTACGCGCCCCTACTATCTCTACCAGTGCGACCTCATCACCGGATCCTCACACCTCCGCACACCCGTCTCCGAGGGGGTCGACATCATCGAGCAGCTCCGCGGCCACACCACCGGCTACGCGATCCCTCAGTTCGTCATCGACGGTCCGGGCGGTGGCGGCAAAATCCCGATCAACCCGAACTACGTCGTGGATAGTAGTTCCGGCAAGGTCACCCTCCGCAACTACGAGGGCGGCATCTTCGATTATCCGGATCCCACACCCATCTCTGGGGAAATGATGCAAGCCCTCCACGAGAAAGCCCTCTTTGCCAAGCATTTGGATTTTGTGAAGTGTCCCTGAGGACCTTCCATGGAGACGGGGGAAAATTCGATTTACTCGGGGCGTTTCACGGCACCTAAGAGTTTCATGGGTATTTTGCAGCAAAGGCATTGGAGTGGATCGCCACCCCAAACATTGAGAATCAGGTCACGCCACAGTGGCCGCATGTCACGGGCAGATTGTTTGGGCGGGGCGGGAATGAGGAGGATTTGGGCGGGTAGTGGTTTTCCGGACGGAGGCTCGGGTTTGGCAAGTCGGATGATGCGATCGGGGATGAGGGATTGTTGGCCGCGGGTTTTGTTGAAGTAGAGGCCATATACCGTTTGCCAAAAGTGCTTTCGTTTTCGAGAGCAGAAATTTAAACCACGGAGGGTAGGGAGTTCTCAGAGCTAAGATGCTGTTATGAATTTTTACGAACAGACTTTTGGCAAATGCTCTAGAATACGTTTATGTAAACATGTTTTATGGGGATTAAGCCGTTGAGCGATGGATCGGTTTGTAGAATATCAAGGTGGGTGAAATCCTCTTCTTGAGAGTTGAAATTTGAGCTTTGAAATTTCCTCAAAACGGATCGTCGTCAGACGACCACTCGTTCCCCACGTTCCACGTCTCCACCATTTCCTTTGGAAAATCGTCGAGAAAACGTGACGGGCGGCAGAGGATGTCACCGGTGTAGCTCTTGGGGTTGAGCATCGGATACGTTAGGTATAGTTCGTCCTTTGCGCGGGTTAGGGCAACGTAGAACAGCCGCCTTTCCTCCTCGAAGGCCGCCACGTCATCGGCCTCCAGGATGCGTCCGTTAGGGAACTGGCCGTCCACCAGCCAAATCAGGAACACCGCCTTCCACTCAAGGCCTTTCGCCTGGTGGATCGAAGAGAGGGTGACCTTGTCATCATCCAGCTCCGCCTTATCGCCGGTCGGTTCGCCGTCGGTGGTGCTCATCAGGGAGAGCTGGGAGAGAAATTCTAGGACGTCCTCGAAGTTGCCGCCGTATTGGATGAGCTGCTCGATGTCGGCTCGGCGGGCTTCGTAGTTCTCGAAGCTCTCCTTGAGGTAATCGTCGTACACTCCCTCCAGCACGCTGAAGATCATTTCGGAGGGCGACGCGAACACGCCGCCGGGGCTCAGCTCGTCGAGCATGTAGCAGAACTGCTGCCAGTGCTTCGCGGCCTTTTTCGGAACGGGATAGCCGAGCAGGATGTCCGACCACTTGTCGGGCGGCTCGGGGTTTCCGGAAACGGGATCGCGCAGCCATTTCAGCCAGAGTTTCTCGGAAGCCCCCGGGCCGCAGCCGGGCAGCATCTGGATCATGCGCTTGAAGCTCACCTCGTCCTTGCGGTTGGTCACGAAGCGGAGGAACGCGGCGACATCCTTAATGTGCGCCTGCTCAAAAAATCTCAGCCCGCTGGTGATCGAAAACGGAATGCCGCGCCGGGTCAGCTCCATCTGGATCTCCAGGCTCTGGAAATGCGCGCGGTAAAGGACGGCCATTTCCGAAAGCTCGATCCCCTCGTCCCGCAGTTCCAGCATTCGCTGCGCGACGAAACCCGCCTGCGTAGACGGATCCTCCAGCGCTACCAGCGCGGGCTTCGCGCCGACCTCCGCGCGGGACGATCTCAGGTTTTTCTCGAAACGCATCTTGTTCGCGGAAATCGCGGCGTTCGAGAGATCGAGAATTTCCGGGACGCTGCGGTAGTTCGTCTCGATGGTGAAGACCTTGGAATCCGTGTAGCGCTTCTGGAAATTCAGGATGTGATCCACCTCCGCGCCGCGCCACGAGTAGATCGACTGCGAATCGTCGCCCACCGCCATCAGGCTGTTGTCCGCACCGGCGAGAAGGTCGATCAGCTCGCTCTGGACGGAGTTCGTGTCCTGATACTCGTCCACCAGGATGTGGCGGAAGCGCTTGCGGTAGATCGCGAGGGCGTCGGGATGATCGCGGAAAAGCTCCACCGTGAGGCTGAGCATGTCGTCGAAATCGAGCGAGTTTGTATCGCGTTTCTTCTTCGCGTAGGCGGCGCGCACCTTCTCCAACTCGTCCTGCCAATCGAGGAAATAGGGGTATTTTTCGTGCAGCAGTTTTTCGAGCGTGATGTTCGTGTTCGCCATCAGGCTGAACATGGAGATGAGCACGTCGGGCTTGGGGAAGCGGCGCAGTTTCGTGTCGATGTCGCTGGCTGCCACCACGGCGGTCATCAGGGATTTCTGGTCGTCGCGGTCAAGGATGGAAAATGATTTCGTGAAACCGATCTCCTCCGCGTGGCGGCGGAGGATGCGGTTGCAGATCGAGTGGAAAGTGCCCGCCCAGAGATCCGAGACATCGCCCGGCACCAGCGATCGCACCCGCTCGACCATTTCCCGCGCGGCCTTGTTCGTGAAAGTTAGCAGCATGATCTCGCGGGCCGATTGCCCTTGGTCGAGCAGCCACGAGACTCGGTAGGTCAGCGTCCGGGTTTTCCCCGAACCAGCACCCGCGATCACGAGGGCTTTGCCCGGTGGCGATGTCACCGCGCGGAACTGCTCCTCGTTGAGCGCCGCCGCGTAGTCGATGCCGGAGGCGGAAGCGGATGCCGTTCGCCGCAATTTGTATTCGCGCGCCATGCCTTTCAGGAATGGTGCTCGCTATCCACCGCATCCGCTTCTTCCACCGTAGCCCCAGCGTCCACGCGTTTGGAAAACGCAACGAAGCGAGCGAGTTCGGAACGCACGACCGGCAAAAGAAGATAAACGCCGATCAGGTTGGGAACGCTCATCGCGAACAGCGAGGCATCGGAGAAATCCGTGGCATTACCCATCGAGGCGGCCGAGCCGACGATGATGATCAGGCAGAAAATGACCTTGTAGATCCATGCCGTGATGACCTTTTTGCCAAACAGATACTGCCACGCCTGCAGGCCGTAATAACTCCAGGTGATGAGCGTCGAGAAGGCGAACAGGAACACGCAGAGGAACAGTATGTATTTGAACGACGTGTGGACTGTCTCGAATGCCGCCGAAGTCATAGCAATGCCTTCCTTGAATCCCGTCCCGGAAGCCCCCAGGACATAGGCGTGTCCGTTGATCTCGTAGTTCGCGGAATCACCGCTGAAGTCCATGGTCACGCAAAGGACGAGCGCGGTCATTGTGCAAATGACCACGGTGTCGAGAAACGGCTCAAGCAATGCGACCACCCCTTCCGATGCCGGCCGCCGGGTTTTTGCAGCCGCATGGGCGATCGGAGCGGATCCGATGCCCGCCTCGTTCGAGAACGTGGCGCGGCGCATGCCCCAGATGAACGCCGCCACCAGTCCGCCGGTGATCGCCGCGCGAGGCTGGAACGCCTCGGTAACGATCATTTGCAGCGCGGGGAAAATGTGCGACGCATTGACCACCAGAACTAGGATACAGCTTACCACATAGGTGATACACATCACCGGAACCAGCTTGTCCGTCACCTTGGCGATGCCTTTGATTCCCCCGATAATCACCAGCGCGGTCATCAGTGCCATGATCAGTCCGAAAACCCATTGGTTTGCATAAAAGAACGAATTTTCGCCACCGGTGATATTGATCAACTGCGAGGTGACTTGATTCACTTGGAAAATGTTACCGCCGCCAAAGGAAGCGAAGACGCAGAAGATCGCGAAAAAGAACGCCAGCACCAAAGGACTTCATTCCCCGCTCGTGCAAGCCGCGGCGCAGGTAATACATGGGGCCGCCGTGAACATTCCCTTCCGTATCGAAAATACGGTATTTCACACCCAGGGTGCACTCCGCGAACTTCGTGGACATGCCCAGAAAGCCGCTGAGGAAAAGCCAGAACGCCACGCCCGGACCGCCGCTGTGGATGCCGATCGCCACCCCCGCGATATTGCCCAATCCGACAGTTCCGGAGACCGCCGCGGACAAGGCCTGAAAGTGGGTCACCGAACCGGGATCGCTCGCCTGGCTGTATTTGCCCCGCACGGTGCGCATCGCAAGGCCGAAGGCGCGGATGTTTATGAACTTGAAAACGAGCGTTAGGATGATCCCGGCCGCGGCCAGCCAAAAGATCACGAGAAAGGATTTCAGCTTCGCGGGAGTCCATTGGCCGGAAAACGGCTTCGTCGCGGCGCTTGGTTTCTCCGCCATCCCCAACTCCGCGCAAAGAAGGCCTTCCGCGTTTTTGGTGACGCTCACACGTTGCCATGCGCTATTGCCGTCAGGGCGGAAATACCACATGTCCGCCGATCCCGGTGCGGGCAGCGTCAGGTCTTCCGGCATTTTGGAAACCTTCTCCGCATCGATATCCGTGGCGATCGGGTAGAAGATCAGGTTCACAAACGGGCCCGTGACTTTTCCAAACCATTCATCGATCTTCTGGTCGAGTGTCTTCTCCGGCACGACTTGGGCTGCCGATACCTGCGCCATGGCAAAGCCACAGGCATATAGGGAGCAAAGGAGAGCGACTAGGCAGCGGCGCAGGGCTGAGGATTGCTTCATGGATGCAGAGGCTGGCAATCCCCATGCCAACCTGCAAGCCGCAAACCGTCACGGGAAATCGTTTGCCTCCCCGTCCGCTTGCGGATAGTTGTCCCTGTCTGAAAAATGTTATGATCAGTCCAAGAACTCTCCCGCTCCTCGCCGCCGTCCTCGGCCTGTTTATTCCGGCACAGCTTTCCGCGGAGCCGCTCAAGTTGCTGTCATGGAACATCGAGTGGTTCCCCGGCGGCAATCCCAAACCGAAGGAGGAGGAGAAAACGCAGCAGACGAAATGGGTCGAGGAACAGCTTGCCGCGATCCAGCCCGACATTTTCCTCGCCCAGGAAATCACCGACGAGATCGCGTTCGAGAAAGTCGTTTCCGCCATGCCCGGCAAACTGACCATGCATGTCTGCAGCCGTTTTGTGAACCATGAGTCCAATGACCTCTCGCCACAGCAGTGTGCGATTGCCTCGAACCTGAAAGCGGATTCCGCGTTCTTCGAGAATTTCAAGCCGAACGCGAAGCTCCCCCACCTCAGCCGGGGCTTTGCCTTCGCTGCGCTGGAGCACCCGGAAGGCGGCCTCATCATGATCTATTCCGTCCACCTAAAGAGCAACCGCGGCAGCGAGACGCCCGAGGGTGAGCAGAGCGTCGCGGACACGCGCGCCGAAAGCGTCCGCCAGATCCTTTCCCACAAGGCGGAGATGGAAAAACGATACGCAGGCCGCAAGATCATGGGCTGGCTGATCGGCGGTGATTTCAACACGAACCACGACGGCCAGTTCACGAAATGCACGGCGGTGGCGGATCTCGTGAAGGGCGGCTTCTCCAACACATGGGACAAGACTCCGAAGGAAGAGCGCCACACATGGTTTCCCAACGAGTTTACGCCGCAATTCAAGGCCACCACCTTCGACTACGTGATGACCATCGGCTTCAAGGAAACGCAGGCCAAGGCCGTCCCTGTTTCCCGCGATGCCTCGGATCACGACGCGCTCATGCTGATGCTGGAACTGAAGTAACGGCCCCTCAGCCGAAGCAGCTGTCGAGAAACCCATCGACCGCCTCCACGATGCGGGCGTAGCTTTCCTCGCCGAACAAGTGACCCGCGTCGGGGATTTCCAAAAGCTCCTTCCGACAGTTCGCGGCTACATACGCATCGCGGCTGTCTTTCAGCGGAACCACATCGTCCGCCGTCCCGTGGATGAGCAGCCACGGTTGGTTGATCTGCGAGGCCGCTCCCAAGGTGTCGCCGATGGACTTTAGATCCTCCACATAGGCATCGGAAAGCGGGCATTCCTCGTTGTCCCACATGCAGCCTTTTCCGGGCATCACATCGCCGAATTCCCGCTCCACGAAATCCGCAGTGTATGTCATCCCGGCCAGTGAAACGAGAGCCTGGATGTCCATCCTGCGCACGGAGGTTAGCACGCCGACAGCCGCACCCATGCTATGCCCGATGTAGGCGATTCGTTTCTCCTGCGGAACGGTGGCCAACACCGCGCCGAGGTCTTCGATCTCTTTCGAGATCGTGGACTCCTCGAATTTCCCCTCGGAATCCCCGTTGCCGGAAAAGGAAACACGCAGACAAGGCCATCCCTTTGCCGCCAAACCCTCGGCCAAAGCCACGAGCAAAGGCCTGTCCTTGTTTCCCGTAACTCCGTGGCCGAGAACGACGAGTGCGCCGATTTTCGTTCCGCCATGAAACGCGATATCGAGTCTCTCGCCCTTTACATTGGATATTTGGCTATTTCCCATATTTTCAGTATTTGCTCCCGGCACGGCCAGGAAAGGTGAGTTCCGCGACGGCCGATTTATCGAGTTCTCCAAGCTCCAGTTCGATCAGTTTTCGGTATTGCGCCTCCGTGGCGTTGGAGAGCGGCAAGTTCACACCCGCTGCTTTGGCTACAGCATTGGCTATGCCGCTGTCTTTCGCAGCATGCGAGGCGGAGAAAAAGCAATCATGCTCACGCGTCACCATGTCCGCGCCGTCCGTTTGAAGCACCCGCGAGTTCGCGCCGGTCTGGGAAAAAATCTCCATGAGCAGATCGAGATCGAGACCGAGCGCTTTCCCGAGGCCAAGCCCCTCAGCGAGACCCGCGGTGTTGATATTCATCACCATG
>Ga0247831_1007652_pt1 | contig 11908 bp, 8 predicted proteins | sample LaCruzMarch2015__9_FD_192406 | JGI IMG/M metagenome (GOLD analysis project Ga0247831, IMG submission 192406) | Freshwater microbial communities from meromictic Lake La Cruz, Castile-La Mancha, Spain - LaCruzMarch2015_1m | ecosystem: Environmental > Aquatic > Freshwater > Lake | place: Spain...
TAATTTAATTGGAATAAAACCCAATGGCATTAAAGACACATTAATTCACAATTTAAGCTATACCAGTAAAGATATTTCTTTGAGTGGCATTGCAGATGCAAACATCTATCCCTATCTTCAAATTACTACAGATATGAGTGATGATAGTTTACAATCGCCACCCCAATTACGTAGATGGCACATTATTTATAAAGAAGTGCCCGAAGCTGCTGTTAATCCTCATAAATTTTTTAGTTTTTATAATCCAACTGTTAATGAAGGCGAAAAAATTAACTTTAAAATCGCCATCGAAAATGTAACTAATGTACCCATGGATAGCATTTTGGTAAAATACTGGTTCGAAGATAGAAATAGATTAATTCATCCCTTAACTTATGCACGACAAGATTCTTTGCGCGCTAATGACACTTTACTAAGTGCCATTTCGGTTCCAACGCTGGGCTTTTATGGGGCAAATGCTTTATGGATGGAAATTAATCCAAAAAGCAATAATGGCAATGCTTATGATCAAATTGAGCAATATCATTTCAATAATTTTGCACAAGTAAAATATACAGTTAGTGGCGATAAAATTAATCCACTAATTGATGTTACTTTTAATGGCGTACATATTATTGATGGCGATTTAGTTTCGGCAAAACCACAAATAGAAATTAAATTAAATGATGAAAACAAATTCATTGCCCTGAAAGATACCACTGTGTTTGCTTTGTACTTAAAATTACCCAATGATAATGAATCAAAAAGAATTTGGTTTGGCGGAGTTAATCCTTACAAAGTAAATTTTTTACCTGCTAACTTGCCCGATAATACTGCAAGCATCACTATGAATCCCAATTTTACTACCGACGGTAAATATGAATTGTTGGTGGAATCAAAAGATGCAAGCAACAACAAATCAGGCGACTTCGATTACAGAATTAATTTCGAAGTTATCAATCAATCAACCATCACCGAAGTGATGAATTATCCCAATCCTTTTAGCACTTCAACTCGTTTTGTTTTTACCTTAACAGGAAGCGTAATTCCCGATTATTTTAAAATCAGAATTATGACTATCAGCGGCAGAGTAATCAGAGAAATTACACAAGATGAATTAGGCCAAATTAGAATTGGTAGAAACATCACAGAATACGCGTGGGATGGCAAAGATGAGTTTGGAGATCGACTGGCAAATGGAATTTATTTTTATAAAGTATTTACCGGAATCGAAGGCGAAACCATTGAAAAAAAAGAAACACAAGCCGACCAATTTTTCAAAAAAGGATATGGCAAAATGGTGCTTATTGGAAACTAAAATTCCAAGGAAACACTACAACTAGTTTTAACAAAAATGTATACTCGATTATCACTTTAGCACACCGATAAATTTTGAATTTTAACAACCCCGTTTCGTCAAGGGTTGAGCGTCCCCGCCAACCATAAGAAATATACCCTTTTAACACGCTTTCAACTTAGTATTTTTTCAAAAAAATACCTCTTAACATAGCATTGGCTTGGTTTTTGTTAACTTATTAACAATTTTTGCAAATAGCTGTTACAAAAATTGCACTTAATTCGTATTAATTTTGTTGAAATAAATAAGCTCCTTTAAAGTTATGAATAAATTTACTTTCTTTTTATTTGCACTCCTCCTTAACTCTTATGTGGGTATTTCTAAAGACAAAGAAGCCTACAACATCAAAATCAAAATAAACAACATTAGCAATACAGAATGCTATATGGGTTATCATTTTGCCGAAAAACAATATGTATCTGATACCTTAAAAGTAGATGCCAAAGGCAACATGATTTACAGCGGTACTAAACCATTAGACGGAGGTATTTACCTTGTAGTTACACCAAATAAAAAGTATTTTGAAGTAATTATTGCTGGTGAAACAGAATTTTCATTAGAAACCGACACACTAGATTTTGTAAAAAACATGAAAGTTAAAGGCTCAAAAGAAAATGAATGGTTTTACGCCTATCTTAATTACATGGCCAATAAAAGCAAGGAGTTAGAGCCGCTTAATAAAAAATACGAAGCATTAAAAGGCAATAAAGATTCTGTGGAATTATTAAGAAGCAAAATGTCAAAAATTGATAAAGAAGTAAAAGATTATAAAGTAAACTTCATGAAAGAACATCCTGAATCTTTCTTAGCAAAAATATTTAGAACATCGCAAGATCCAGAAGTGCCTGAGGCTCCAAAATTGCCAAACGGAAAAAAAGATTCAACTTTTGCTTATAAATATTTTAAATCTCACTTTTTTGATGGTGTAGATTTTAGCGATGCCAGATTATTGCGCACCCCACTTATATACAATAAATACAAACAATATTTAGAAAAACTAACTTATCAAATTCCCGATTCTATTGCCGAAGCTTGTATTTATATTATAGAAAAAGCAAAGGCTAACAAAGAAGTGTTTAAATACACGGTAGTTTACACCACTAGCACTTACGAAAGTTCAAAAATAATGGGCATGGATGCTGTTTTTGTGAGACTGGTTGAAGAGTACTATAATACTGGACAGGCATATTGGGCCGACTCTACTTTAATGTTCAAAATCTCTGATAGAGCAAGAGTTTTAAAACCACTTTTATTGGGTAAAAAAGCTCCTAATTTATTGTTGTATGACGATAAAAATCAATTACAACCTTTATGGGGTGTAAAAGCCAAATACACTGTATTATGTTTTTGGGATCCAGATTGCAGTCATTGTAAAAAAACTGTGCCTCAATTAGGTGAAATTTATCATAAAAGCCTAAAAGCAAAAGGCTTTGAAGTATATGGCGTATGCACCGAAACCGAAGAGGCTAAATGGCATAAATTTATTGAAGAAAATAAGCTAGATTGGATTAATGTGGCCGATATTAAATTGCAAAACTATTTCCGATCTATTTACGATATTAGTAGCACCCCAGTAATTTATATTTTAAATGAAAAAAAAGAGATAATTGCTAAAAAGTTGGGAGTGGAGCAAATAGAAGAGTTTACCGATAATTACATGAAGATGGAGCTCAAAAAGAAGTTGAATTAATTAAATCCTCTCACTCAATTAACCACCTAAGCTTTGCATAAAATACATTTAGAATCTATTCAACTATATGCCTATCATGGTTGTTTGTACGAAGAATCCTTAATTGGAAGTAATTACTCTGTTGATGTAATGATGGTAACCGACTTTACGCTGGCAGCCAATACCGATGATTTATCACAAACTATAGATTATTGTGAGGTGTTCAACATTGTAAAAGAAGAAATGGCAATTAGGGCAAACCTCCTCGAAAATGTGGCTGCACGTATCGTAAACAGGCTTAAAAACGAATTAAAAGATTTATATAAAGTAACAATTACAATTACTAAACTCAATCCCCCTATGAATGGAAATGTAAAAGGGGTATCAATTATTATAGAAGCATAGTAAATTAGTTATTCTAAATATTTATAATTAGTTTTGGTTAAATATTTTATAAACCCAAAACAAATTAAATGAAAAAACTTCTACTCACAATTTTTGCATTTAGCGCAATCTGTGTTAATGCGCAAACATCTCTTACCACAGCTGTAGACTTTACAGCAAAGGATATTGATGGCAACACCTTTAATTTATTTAATAAGCTTGATGAAGGAAAATATGTTTTCATAGATTTCTTCTTTACCAATTGCGGCCCTTGTCAAGTTACAGCGCCAAAACTACACGAAGCATTTGTAAGCTATGGTGCCAATGCGCCAACAGCTCCAATGTATTTCGTATCTATCAATCGTGATGATAACAATGCTACAATGCACACATGGGAGTCTACTTACATGAATCCAACTGGTCCATATCCTAGAGGTATCAGCGGAACTGAAGGCAGCGCCACTGGTGGTCCTCAAACTTTCAGTGCTACTTATGGAGTTAACGCTTATCCTACAATGATTTTAATTGCCCCTAACCGTCAGGTTGTTGAACAGGATATTTGGCCGATAAGCACTGCTGCTTCATTCGATCCTTTTTTTCAATCTAATGGCATTTACCCTGGAGTAGCTGGCGTAAACAATGTGGTTGTGAATAACAATATCAGTATTTTCCCTTCGCCTGCAAAAGACGAAGTAACCTTAAACGTTACTGGCAATAAATTAAATGGTGTTAGAATGTTGGATATGCTTGGTAACTTGGTGTTGGCACAAAATTTTGATAATGCACAACAATCAAAAACAATTAATATCTCTAACCTAAAAGCAGGTGTTTACTTTGCCGAAATAAGAGTAAACAACAATGAGTTAGTGATTAAGAAATTTGTAAAGGAATAATTCTATACAAACCATTGATTAAAGCCGCTTTCAAAGAGCGGCTTTTTTATTTTCTTAAAGTAGGCTTTGCATTCTGAATTATTTTTGTAAATTTGCAATCCTTTAAAAATGGTCTCGTGGCCGAGCGGTTAGGCAGAGGTCTGCAAAACCTTGTACAGCGGTTCAAATCCGCTCGAGACCTCCACAAAAAGCGCTTTAGAACAATCTAAAGCGCTTTTTATTTACATCCATTTTATTAGTTTTGTGTAATCAATCAAAATTAAAACCCATGCTCAAAGCAATTTTACTAGTTAGTATCGGAGGTGCTTTAGGAAGCAGCATGAGATATTTAACTTCAGTTTTCATGCATAAATGGGTGTCGCAATTATACCCATGGGGAACATTTATAGCTAACATGCTCGGCTGTTTTTTAATTGGAATTATTATGGGCTATATAGCAAAAATACAACTCAATAGCGATGATTATAAATTACTATTGGTAACAGGTTTTTGCGGCGGTTATACCACTTTTTCAGCTTTTGCGCTAGAAAACTATACACTTTGGCAACAAGGAAACGTTATTGCTGCTTTTAGTTATACAACCATTAGCGTAATTGGCGGGCTTTTAGCTGTATTTTGTGGCTTTGCAATAACTAAGTTATAGATAGATATATCTGCTAATTATTTTTTGATTCAAAAATAGCAATGGTTTTACTTTTGTCTTTTAACATAAGTTGATTTTTCACAATCTTAAAACTTATGCTCTTATTTAGTGCTTTTAAGAATTCTCTCTCATTATTGCTGTTCTCACACTCCATTTTGGTAGCTCCAATTTTATCGAGTAAAAGTTTACCACTTTCAATTTTATAAACTCCCTGAAATTTATTGCACCCTGCAAATCCCTTGAATGTATTATCTGACGAAAACACAATAAAACTAGCTAAACCCTCATCGTTTTTACTGATTTCTTTCTCGTTCAAATTAGTTAATGACCATTCTGTTTCTGTTAAAGGTAAATTTCCTTTTTCTTGTGCCTTTGCAACAAAGTTAACGCATAAAAGCAAGCAAAAAACTACTGTGATATTTTTCATTTTAATGAATATTATTTCAATACAAATCTAATATTTTATATGGTAAATCAATGATAATGCTAAAAATCTATTCCCTTATTAGGGTGGTGTTTCCCTGCGAATTAATGTTGGCACCTTTTACAACTGCATTAATATAATAAACATAAACTCCAGCTAAAGCCGGCTTTCCTTTAAAGGTACCATCCCATCCAATTGTTTGATCTGAAGTTTGAAAAACCAATTCACCCCAGCGGTCAAATACTTTAAAATCTAGCTCTTTAATGCAATTTCCTCTAACGCTTAGTATATCATTAGTACCATCATTATTGGGTGTAAAACCTGACGGCACAAAATATCACCACATTTTTCATTTACCTCAACCAAAACTGTATCGGTAGCAATGCATCCACTTTGATTTACAGTAAGTACATAAACAGTAGTTACCTCGGGTGTTGCAAGTGTATTAACACAAGTGGTACATGATAAAAACTCAATAGGCGACCAGTTATAAACCCCATCAGATGGGCCATTGCCCTGTAATTCAATAGAACTGCCTGCATCAATAGTAACATTGAGTCCAGCATCTACTGTAAAAGCGCCTGTATTTTCTACAAATCCAGTAAATATTTGAACGCATCCTAACGAGTCTGTTATAGTTACATTGCATGTGCCCGGCGGCAATCCATTTGTGGTAATTGATGTTGATCCATTGCTCCAATTATAAGATAAAGGACCGGTTCCTCCGCTCGCATTTGCTTGTGCACCTCCTGTACTTGTGCCACAATAAGCTGCAGTGGTAATTAAATTGGCCGTAATTAATGCAGGTTCAACAAGTGTAACATTAACAGAGCCAGAGCATCCCAAAGAGTCAGTTGCAATTACAGTGTAAACACCAGCAGCTAAATTGTTGATGGTGGTTGAATTTACCGCACCTATAGACCACTGATAGGTTATTGCACCAGTGCCACCAGTTGCACTGGCGCTTGCAGTGCCGTTAGCCAATCCACTACATGTTGGATTCGTAAATGCACTAATTGAAACAACAGGGCCATTGGTATTGCTAATTGTAATGATAGAATCAATAGTACAAGCATTGGCATCTGTAACAGTGATGGTGTATGAGCCAACTGGTAAGTTTGTTGCCGTAGAACTGCTTCCTCCAGACGGTTGCCAGTTATATTGATAACCAGCGCCAATAGTGCCTCCATTTACTACTAAAGCAGCAGTTCCATCACTGTTACCACAAGTAGCATTGGTAACAGACAAGGATACAATATTTAATGCCGAAGTAGGCCCTGTAATGTCAACAGTTAAATTAGTAATGCAACCGTTATTATCAGTTACTTCTAAAATGTATTGGCCAGGCAAAGCGTTAATTAAGGTATCTGTGCTTGCTACTAAGCTATCAGTTTGAAACACTACAGAGTTACTAGTCCAAACAAAAGAGTATGGCCCAACACCTCCATTAGCATTAACGATAGCGTTTCCATTGCTATTTCCAAAACATATAATATTGGTTTGCGATACTAAATTTACGATGGCGGCATTCAAATTATTTACCGAAGCATTTAAACTATCTGCACACCCACTGTTATCTGTAACTATCACTAAATAATTTCCGGCTCCTAAATTGTTCAATGAATCAATCGCAATGATGTTGTTGCTGGTTTGTAAAACGCCTCCTGTTCCTATCCATTGAAAAGTATAAGTCCCTGTTCCACCGCTGGCTGAAGCTACTATACTGCCATTATTGGCTCCACATGCAGCATCGATACTTGCATCTAGGTTTGCTATTGGTGGTGCAGTAGTGGTTATGGTTAATGTATCAGAGAAAGTACAATTATTTGCATCTTGAATCAGCAAAACATAATCACCAGCAGCTATATTACTTAAGGTATCTGCTATATTGCTGTTAGAAGTAATCTGTAAATTTCCAGTAGAATTACTCCAGGTATAAGTATAAGGTGCAGTGCCACCAATTGCATTGGCAAAAGCCGAACCATTAGCCGCTCCGCAGCTCGAAGCTAATGTTCCCACATTGTTTGTTTGCAAAATAGAAGGCTCATTAATGGTTACTGTGGTAGCACCTGTACACCCATTACCATCAGTAATTGAAATGCTATAAACTCCCACGGCAAGGCCACTTTGCGTATCACCAGTTAAATTACCAGGCACCCAAGTGTAGGTGTATGGCCCTACTCCTCCTATGGTGCTTAATGTTGCCGAACCTGTGCCTCCATTACAAGTAGCATTTACAACATTGCTATTATTGGCTATTAAAGCTGGACACAAAGCACAAGAAGGTAATATTCCAGCGGCATTAATGGTAAAAATTGTGCCTGCATTATCTTCAACCTGGGCCGGAAATACTGCGGGTGCGGGGGCATTAGCACCAGTTGCATAAACTACCCATTGCGCTGGCGAATTGCAGGTTGTAGCAGGAACTATTCCGTTTAAACAAGTGCCAAAAAACCAAGTGTAACCACAGGATGTACATTGTGCTTGTGTGGTGATTGGTGTGGAGCTGGCAGGATAAAACTCCGACCAAGTATAAGGAGCAGTGCCACCTATCACTGAATAGGTTCCATCCAGTTCTTCACATACAGAAAGCGCTGTGCAACTATTTACAGTAATAATTATTGTTTCGGTGCCGCATGCTAAAGTGTATGTTACACTAAATGTTCCAACACCAGATACAGAAGGGTCGAATATACCTGCTGCATTTACACCTGTGCCAGACCAAATTCCACCAACTGTAGTAGGTACCAATTGAAAAGGAGCATCGGTGGTGCATAAAGCAGGAACATTGCATATAGTAGCATCACAACAAATAGTTGCTTGAGGCACACATGCCGATGCTGCAAACGACTGAACAGATCCAGTTCTACTATTAGAGTTAGCATTGCCGGTTGAACCGCAGGCAATAACATCACCATTAATAGAAACAACCACATCATACACATTAAATGAAGTCGAAAAATTACTGATAGGCGCTAAATTTTGATCAAATTCATACACGCCATTGGTAGAACCCACGAATATATTTCCGCAATCATCAATATCAATTCCACTGTTTCCAACTTGAGATGATGTCCCAATAATGGGGATGGTAGTAGTTACAAAACTGCCGCCAGGAATTGCAGCTGAAGCAAGCACTGCGCCTGTAAAAAAGTCTCTTTTTTGTAATTGGTTGCCGCGATTTACGTAAACATAATTATTAAAAGTTTTAATGGCTTCAACGCCACTGTTGTTGTAGCGCCAATTTTCAACTTTGTAACCTAAATCAAATCCATTGTCGAATTTCATAATGGAAGCACCCGGGCCTCCACATGCAGTTAAATTCTGGTTGATGTAGCCCAATGAATCATGGGCCAGAAAATAATATTTCCCGTTTCCGCATGCCGTAATTGCACGAACTTCTTTTGGATCAAAAAGTCCCCCTGGTGAATTGGTTACCTGAACGGAGGTCAATACATTTCCTGTATTCATATCTATATCATAAATATAGGGAACGGGAGGCAAAAAGCCACCAGTACCACCAACAATCAACTTTGTTTGATCACAATTAAAAGCAATGGTCCAGAGTTCAGTACTCGAAAACAAACCACCTGGATTGGGATTGTCCCAAACAACATTGGCATTGTTATCCACTTTTTGGATGGCGGCATAAGAACCATTGGTGATGTAGGAATTACCTGCCAAATCAGTGGCAAATGCTCCCATCCAAGCGGTGGTATCGTATGGCGTATTATAGGTCCATTGAAGCGCCCCCGCAGCATTATATTTTAATAACTGCAAAGGCATTACACCACCAATAATGTATACATTTCCTAGACCATCTCTTTCACATTCCCACACGCAATCCCAATTGGTGTTGAAAGTGGGCGATTGAGTCCATGGGTCTATGATGATTGTCTTTGTTTTATCATAATTTCCAAGCTTGAATCCAATCGTATTTTTATTTATCTGATAAGAAGATTCAATAATATTTTTTTGATCAGCAGCATAAAAGGTAGTGGGCTTATGATCGATGATATTTCCAAAGACTGTGGGCGTTGTAATACTTCCATTATTTTGCAACGAAATATCCTTTGAATAATTTAATTGCACATCACTTAAATTAGCGCCTGGATGAAGCACCAAACTATATTTTAAACCGCCCTCTCGATGAAACTCGTAAATTAAATCAATATTTGGATAAATATTTTTGTAGGTTAATTTTTGATAAGAGGAGATATGATTGATATTTTCTGTTTTTTTATCGTCAATATTTAATTGATAACTATGATAAAAACTGTTTTTTACTTCCGGAATAATTTGAACTTCTTTATTCGCTCCTATCCAAAGGCATTCTAGCTCATCTTGAGTTAATATAACTCGGTTGCCTTCGCGTTCAAAATCTTGCCATTCTTCTTGTGTTGTAAAACCCTTTTTCTTACGCTCAATTCTTTGCAGTTTTTCTTGGTCACTTTTCTTGCGTTTTTCTTTAAGGGTATAACTCATTACTACCCCGTTCTTGGTAAAATAGTAATCTTCGCTCCCACCATCAAAAGCATAAAGCACTTCTATTTTTTTACCTTTTAAAGTTTTAACATTAAACTGTCCTTTGTTCTCTATAAAGCCTTTAGCGTTGTTTAGGCTTTCATTCCAATTGCTTGCTTTTAAACAATTAATGCCTATTAGGTTAAAAGTTACAAAAAGCAAAAAACCCAAACACTTGGTATGTAATTGTGAAAGACACTTCATTGGTGGTAGAAATTAAGATTGGAAAATCGCCTATTTTATAATTATTTACTCAAAGCAAACATAAAAAAAATATTTTCATTTCCTCATTTTTACTTAAAATTGTTCAAATTATAAACTACAAAATGAAACTCTATCCCAATTTAGTGAAAGCAATAACAGAAGCGTTAGAAGAAATATTCACTAATGGAGCTTACGCAGACATTACCGTTGAAAATACTTTAAAAAAAGATGCACGATGGGGCGCCAGAGACCGTAAATTTATTGCTGGATATATTTATGATATTGTTCGTTGGTTTCGCTTATACAATTCCTGTTTAACAGAAAAACAACAAACTTCAAATTTATATAATTCAATTTTTGCTGTGGCCCATATTAATAAAGGATTTGAACTTCCTTTATGGGACGATTTTGCAACCATAAATACTGTAGACATTCAAGAAGCTTATCAACGAAATATTAAAACTAGAAAATTAAAAGCCTCTATTCCCGATTGGTTGGATGAGTTGGGTGTTTCACAACTTGGCGAAGAAGAGTGGGAAAAAGAAATACAATTTTTAAATCAGGAGGCCGAAGTGTACTTAAGGGTAAATACTTTAAAAACTTCTTCAAACAAAATTATTGCTGAATTGGCCAAGGAAGGTGTAGAAATAAATCCTGTAGAAGATATTCTTTTTCAAGATCACGAAAAGCCATTCATCATCCTTAAAAGGCAGCGATTGCAGCAATTAACAAGTTATAAAAATGGACTGTTTGAAATTCAGGATGCAACTTCACAATTGGTTGCACCTTTTATGCAAATAAAATCAGGTATGAAAGTAATTGACGCCTGCGCTGGTGCTGGTGGAAAAACACTACATATAGCTTGTTTAATGCAAAACAAAGGCAGTATTTTGGCAATGGATAAAGAACAAAAAAAGTTGGAAGAATTAGAAAGAAGAGCGCACAGAGCAGGCGTACGTATAATTCACACCTCCACTGCCACTAAACAAGAAATAGAAAAAAATAAAGAAACTGCTGATCGCTTATTGTTAGATGTACCTTGCTCTGGCCTTGGTGTTTTAAAAAGAAATCCAGATGCTAAATGGAAATTAACTCCCGAATTTATGGCTGAAATTCAACTCACACAAGCCCAAATTATAAATGATTATTCTACAATGCTAAAACTAGGTGGATTAATGGTATACGCTACATGCAGCATTTTACCTATGGAAAACCAAATGCAGGTTCAACAATTTTTACAAAACAACATTGGTAAATTTGAATTACTGAACGAGCAAACAATTATGCCCTCACAAGGATTTGATGGATTTTATATGGCATGTTTAAAGAAAATAAGATAAGTTATAAAACTAAACTTAAATTTTAGACTTCTGATAAACAGTTCACTGTAAAAAATTTTAATTAGTTTTGGCCCTCAAATACAGTCAATATCGTTTAGCTGTATATGAACCAAATAAATAAAACTATGAAAAAAAAATTACTTAATTTAATGATTGCCTTGTTTGCTAGCGTTACTGCTTTTGCTCAAGGTTACAATGTTGCAGTGTGTGTAAATATTACCGGACCTCAACCTAACGCACCTATTGTTGCTACTTTAACCTATTACTCAAATGGAATAGCTAACACCGTTTCACAAACTGTAGCCAATGTAACATTGCCATACACGTTATGTTTTCCTGCTTATTTACAAACACCTGATTCAGGATTTTTTGCTTATGCAGCAGGTTCAATTTCTTTAAGTTCATGCTCTCCAGCGCAAACTTACAATTACTCACAAATGATTAGTGGCAGCACAACAATTACCGTTAATGCTCAAAATTGCAACAACGGT
>Ga0247831_1007654_pt1 | contig 11907 bp, 13 predicted proteins | sample LaCruzMarch2015__9_FD_192406 | JGI IMG/M metagenome (GOLD analysis project Ga0247831, IMG submission 192406) | Freshwater microbial communities from meromictic Lake La Cruz, Castile-La Mancha, Spain - LaCruzMarch2015_1m | ecosystem: Environmental > Aquatic > Freshwater > Lake | place: Spain...
TCCTTGCCGCCGGGGTGGCGGGTGAAACGAATCATGCATCAATGCATTACCACCTGTCAATGCATCAGCGCATTAATTTTGACAATATTCTTTCTTGACGCAGAATTCACGCGAACTTTGGGAGTGATCCAATGAGCGACAGCGTTCGAAATCGCGTGCTGGTCCTGGCCGTCTTGCTGTTGGGTTTTCTGGCCTTCGCGGGTAACTTTCACTTCACCTACGGGGCGGGAAGGCCACTTGAGCGACTACCCAAGGTTAGCTGGTCGCTGTCTGAGACAGTCGTCAACCTGGATGAGGTGCAGGGCCTGCCGGCATTCGCGGTTGCGCTCAAATATCCGCTGTTGGTGCAGGCCCTAGATCGCGCTAGGTAGCGGCCACTGTCTCACCAGATTGGGTCGTTAGCCGGCTGCCGCGCCGTTTCCGTTCTTGCCCGATTCAGTAAGCGAAGAGCTTGCCGCTACTAACACATCCTTCTTGTATTCAGGCATGCGCTCCATAGCCATCACCACCGTTCGAATCTTTGCGTCGCTGTTGAATGGTGTCTCGCCGATCAATTGAGAAACTGTCAGCTGGAAGTGGTGGGCCAGTGTTTGTAAGTGATGAAAATCAAGGGTTTCCGTCTCGCCCTTGATAAATCGATGCAGCGTGCTTTGTGACATGTTGCAGTCGTGAGCCAACTGTCGTTCGCTGGCCACTTGGTGGTCAGCCATCAGTTGCTTGAGGATTTCACGCGTCCGCGTATGCATGCCCGCATTTTCAAACTCTGCTTGCAAAAAGTAATGCATTGATGCATCATATTGCCCTATGCGTTGTTGCATTGGAATCATATGTGGCCTCAGATCATCAAATTGCTGCAATCACAGGGCATGAGCCAAGCAAAAGTCGCTGACCGCGTCGGCGTGGATCAGTCGACCATTTGCCGGCTCGCGGATTGCACGTCGCCAGAGCCGCGGTACAGCGTCGGAGAGGCACTCATTTCGCTTGCCGGCGGGCGTGAAGCCCTTGCCCAACAGGGGATTGTTGCCACCACAAACCCAACCACGGAGCCCGCTGCGGCGGGGGTGTGAGATGGCCGGGTACAGCAAACGCAAGCGGCTCAACCTGTGCCGCGCAGTCTCTGGCGGCGTCGATCTTGACGGCCCGCGTGTGTCGATCACGCAGACGGCGGGAGGCCTTGCGTCACCGGAGCAAATGCAGCGTTGTTCAGCGACTGTGGCCCCGGCCGAAGAGCTTTCACCGCGCGCTGCCAGGCAGCTCGAAGCGGCGCAGCTGATGGGCCGCCCAGGGTTCGAGGGCGAGGGGGTGATCTGGCCCAAGCTCTCCGCACTGATGGACGTGTGCGGCAACGACGCGCCGCTGCACTGGATGCTGCACCAGCGTGGCTACGACCTGCATTCCATCCGCAAGCTGGAGACCGAGACCGAGCGCGAAAACCGCCGGTTGCGGGAAGAGAACGCCGCACTGCGCCGGGTGCTGATGGCGGGTGGCAAATGAGGGTGGTGGGTGACCGCATCCCCATGGGCCGGCCCACCGGCGAGGTCCGCAAGGCGTTGATGGATGCCGCACGCACCCAGGTGCAACCGCACCGCGCACCCACGCTTCAGGAGCTGGCTAGCACCGCCCAGGTGGGCCGGGTGGCAGCGATGAACACCGTCAAGAACATGGTGCGCGATGGCGATCTGCAGATCGTTCGCCGCCGGTGGGTGGCCCACAGTGCCAAGCCGGTGGCGGAGTACGCGCCGGCAGACGCGCCAGAGGACTGCCGCCATGGGCACGGCTGGGTGGATCTTGGGCGGTGCGTGGCTGGTTGGGCACGGTAGCCACGAAAACAAGAAGTGGCAGCATGGTTGAAGGGGCAAAGGGGACCGGCACCACGCCGGGACGATCAGACGCCGGCCAGCGAATCGATTTCGCACGCCTGGCAGCCGAGCTGCTGAACGGCGCGGAGGTGCTGGTGCCGTCATGGCTGCCAGACGGGCGCCGCGAGGGGCACGAGTACAAGTGCGGCAGCACCAGCGGGGGCAAGGGCACCAGCTGCAGCGTCAACCTCAAGACCGGCGCCTGGGCCGACTTTGCCACCGACGAAAAGGGTGGCGACCTGATCAGCCTGTATGCGAACAAGTGCGGCCTCTCCCAGCTCGATGCCGCCAGGGAACTGATCGCCAGGCATAACATGGCTTCCGTGGTCATGGTTGGTGCGCCGGCCGCACCGAAGCCACCTCCAAAGCCTGAGCGCCAGGCCAGCGAGCGCGGCGATTTTGTGCCTGTGGTGCCAGTGCCTGCCCATGCCCCACCGCCGCCGGCAAAGCACCCTTACCGTGGCGACCCGCAGACCGTCTGGACGTACCGGCGCGACGGCGAGGTGCTGGGCTACGTCTACCGATTCGTGACCAGCGACGGCGGCAAGGAGGTGCTGCCGTTGACCTGGTGCGAGAGCCAGGCCAACAGCACGCAGAAGTGGACCTGGAAGGGCTGGGACGAACCCCGCCCCCTGTACCTGCCCGGCGGCTCTGTGCGCCCATTGCTGCACCGCCTGGTGGTCGAGGGCGAGAAGTGCGCCGATGCCGCGCACCAGTTGCTGGGCGATCAGTTCGAGTGCCTGAGCTGGCCAGGCGGTGGCAAGGCCACCAGCAAGGCCGACTGGTCGCTGTTGGGCGCCCCGTGCACCGGCCAGCGTGTCTACCTGTGGCCCGACTGCGACAGCAAGCGCCGCAACTTGACCGCCGAGGAAAAGGCTGCCGAGGTGCACCCCGATGCGGTCGACTACAAGCCCACCCACAAGCAGCCCGGCTACACCGCCATGCAGGACATTGCCGCCCGCGTCGAGGCGCTGGGGTATGAGGCTTGGGTCTGCCCTGTCGAGCGCCCCGGTGTGCTGCCTGATGGGTGGGACATTGCCGACGCACTGGCGCAGGGGTGGACGGCCGCGCAGTGCCGTGCGCACCTGGACAAGGCGGTGCGCTGGGTGCAGGGTGCGCCAGCGGATGTTGAGGACCAGCGGCAAAAATCGCGACCAGGCGCTGGCGCAGACACCGGGGACGGTGGCGACGGGCCCAGGGCCTGGAGGATGGCGCTTATCAAGACCTCCGAGGGTGCCATCAAGCCCGTGCGCGAGAACGTCGTGCTGGCCCTGCAAAGCCTGCCCGAAGTGGTTGGCAAGATCGCATTCAACGAGTTCGCCAACGACATCATCAAGCTCGAACCCATGCCCTGGGGCAGCCCGGCCGGCAAGTGGAGCGAGGTGGATGAACTGCTGATGGGTGAGTGGCTATGCCGGGCCCACTGGCTGCCCAGCATGCCCCGTGGCACGCTGGAAGAGGCGGTGCGCATGGTGGCCACCCGGGAGCAATACCACCCGGTGCGTAAGTACCTGCAGGCGCTGCGGCACGACGGCACGCCACGCCTGAACAACTGGCTGGCCCGGTGCGTCTGCCGCGATCCGGCGGCACTCACCCGTAAGCAGGCTGCCTACCTGGGCCGCGTGGGCGCCTGGATGGTCATGGGCATGGTGGCACGCGCGCTGCACCCGGGTTGCAAGTTTGACTACATGCCAATCCTGGAGGGCTCGCAGGGCATGCGCAAGAGCACGCTGCTGAACATCTTGGCCGGCGAGTGGTTTGCAGACACCGGTTTCATGTTGGGCGACAAGGACAGCTTGCAAATGCTCCAGGGCCGCTGGCTGTACGAGATCAGCGAACTGGACGCAATGGCGCGTGCTGAGGTCACCAAGATCAAGGCCTTCGTCGCGAGCAAGGCAGACTGGTACCGCGCCAGCTTCGACAAGCGCCCGCGCGAATACCCCAGGCAGCTGATCTTCGCCGGCACGACGAACGAGCACCAGTACCTTGTGGACGGCACTGGCAACCGGCGTTTCTGGCCGGTAGAGGTCAGCCGGGTGATCGATACCGAATGGGTCAAGGCAAACCGCGATCAGCTCTTTGCAGAGGCCGTTGCGCGCGTCCAGGCGGGGGAGAGGTACCACCCCACCTCGCGGGAGGAACTGGAGCTGTTCCTGCCCCAGCAGCGCGAGCGAATGGTCGAGAGCCCTATTGAGATGCGCGTGCTGGACTACCTGGTCAACAACCCGGACGGCATGCTGCTCAAGCAGGTGCAGATCGTCACTCTGCTGGCAGCCATCCATATCGACATCACCAAGCTGGGGCCTGGTCGCTTTCACGAAAAGCAGGCCGGCACCGCGCTCAAGAAGTTCGGCTGGGAGAGAAAGCGCTCCAGTGCAGCCGGCCGGCCGTGGGTCTACCTGCGGCCTGAAAACTGGCCTGACAGTCTCACGCTGGATGACCTGGACGACAGCCCGCCTATTGGGGCGAGCTTTGCGCCGCAGCACACAGCGGGACAGCCGGCGCCAGCGATGAATCATCCACCGGGCGCAGAGCCGCCCAACAAAGCAGCAGACGATGCACCACCGTTTTAGGCCAGAGATGGGCAAGCTCGCCCGAAAAGGCCACGGTGCGCGAAACGTGCCAGGGCAGGGGAGGCGTGATCGCGCTGCCCTCTGGCGCGGGGACATCGGCTTGTCCACCGTGCCGTAGGCCCACCAGTCAGGGCCTGTTGTCCCAATGTCCCAGTGCATGCACTGAGTCCCCACACTGCCAGCAAATTGGTGATTGGCATCACGGGGAGAGGCTTTGCCTGGTGATTGGTGGCGGCGGCAGATTGTCCCGATGTCCTGCACAAAGCATAGAGGCGCATGTAGCGCACCGGCGCGATCGCGATCGCGCGTGAACCCACTTATGTGATCTCAATGAATCCTCTAGGACATTGGGACAGAAAAGAAAAGAGGATGGAATGGAAGCTGCACAGAAACCCTCTCCGCTGCCGACCACTAAGGCCGGCTGGCTGCGCGCCGAGATGCCGGCCGCTGCCGACCTGATTGACGATCTGCGCCGCCAGCTGGGCAACGAGATCGTCCAGGGCGCGCTGGACAACCTCAAGCGAGGGCGTGGGTACATCCTGGACCATGGTGCTGGCCTGGCCCTGGGCAAGGTGCCTGGCACGCATCAGGTGGTGGGGCGCGATGGTCGGGGTGTGCAGCGTGTGGTGCCAGTGCAAGGGGGCGACCATGGCCAGGGTTAAGTGGGTGCATGAGCGACTGGTTCGCTGGGTCGCCTGGCGTGTCAGCGAGGAACGGGGCAACCTCGGCTGGCCAAAGCAATCACCCTTCTTGCGCGAGGCAAAGCAGGACGGGTATCGAGAATCGGTGATCCCGCAGTACGGGCATGAAGAGTCCATCACCAACGATGCGGTCGAGTCCATGCGCTCTGGCCACGGTGATCTCTATGCCACGCTCATGCTCTACTACGTGGACGGGCGCAAGACCATGGCCGAGAAAGCACACATCCTGTGCTGCAGCGAGGCAGCCATCAGGGCCCGACTTGAGCGCATCGATGCCTACCTGGTGCAATGGCTGTCCGATCACAAGCACGGCCAACACCCTCGTATGCAGGCGTCTGCATGAAGGCGCAGAAGGTACTTTTACACCTTGCTGTTTTCCGATACATTTCAGGCAAGCTGTAGCCAACGTGCCCCCGTAGGTGAGCCCAGCCCGGCAGACTAACCCTCTGTCGGGCTTTTCTCTTTCTGCCCATGCCATCCGCCGCACCCAAACCCTGCAGTCATCCCGGCTGCGGTGTCCTGGTGCGTGATGGCACAAGCCGATGCCCCAAGCATCCATGGCCCAGCAAGTTTGCGGCCCGCCCCGAGGGCAGCCGGCACAAGCGTGGATATGGCACAGCATGGGACAAGCTCAGGAAGCACATCATGCTGCGCGACAAGGGCCTGTGCCAACCCTGCCTGGCTCGTGACGATGTCGCCCTGGGCAATGAGGTCGACCACATCATTCCCAAGAGCCAAGGCGGCACCGATGAAGAGACCAACCTGCAGGTGATCTGCAAGGCCTGCCACCAGGTGAAGTCGCAGCGCGAGGCGAGGTGGGGTAGGGGGGATTAAAAGTCTGGAGCCCTTGCCACAGGACCGGACGTTTACCCGTTTTTTTGCACGCGCAAGTATTGGACGGGGGGGTACCCCCACAGGAGTTTGACCCCATGACCGGATCTCGCGGACCACTGCCGAAGCCTGCAGCGCTCAAAGCGCTGGAAGGCAACCCCGGCAAGCGGGCGCTGGATCTGTCGGCTGGCGTCAACCCGCGCGTCGAGGTGCCGAGCGTGCCGCGCCACCTGGGCAAGGAAGCGCGCAAGGAGTGGACGCGCATCACGCCGATCCTGGAAGAGCTGGGCCTGATCTCCGGCTTGGACCGCGCCGCCCTGGCGCTGTACTGCCAGGCGGTGGGTCGCCTGTCCGAGCTGGAGACCGCATTCAACGGCATGGTGGCCGGCCACGTCGCAGCCGGGATGGACTACTCGGACGCGGTCTACAAGGCCAGCTACTCGGTGACCCCTTCCGGCTACGCCCAGCAGTCGGTGATCGTGCAGCTGATCGGCAAGCACCGCGAGCAGGTGAACCGCTACCTGATGCACTTCGGCATGTCGCCGGCAGCGCGTGGTCGCGTCCAGGCGTCGAACTACGTGCAGCCCACGCTGCCGGGCATCGAGGCGGCGCCCTCGGCCGCGACCGGCTTCGCACGCTTCGCGCAGTCGCCTGTTCACTGATGCTGATGACCGACGACCAGGTGCAGGTGTCTGCGCCTGGCGTAGACGTGCCTGCAGATCTGCCGCCGGTGGACCGCACGAAGATCATCAACCAGTTCGTCCAGGCAGCCAACGAATACGCACGCGGGGTGATCCAGGGCGAGATCCCGTCGAGCAAGTGGACGCGCCTGGCGGTGGAACGCCAGCTCGACGACCTTGAGCGCCCGGTGTCGGACACCTGGCCGTGGGTGTTCAGCATGGACCACGCCTCGCGGCCCTGCGAGTTCTTGGAGTTGCTGCCCCACATCAAGGGCAAGTGGGCCCGCGACAAGCAGCTGCTGCACCTGGAAGGCTGGCAGTGCTTTGTGCTGACCACGGTGTTCGGCTGGGTGCACCACAAGACCGGGCTGCGCCGGTACCGCGAGGCCTACGTCGAGGTGCCGCGCAAGAACGCGAAAAGCACGCTGTCCAGCGGCCTAGCGCTCTTCATGCTGTCGGCTGACGGCGAGCACGGCGCCGAGGTTTACAGCTGCGCCACCACGCGCGACCAGGCGCGCATCGTGTTCGATGACGCCAAGGCGATGGCCGAGCGCACCCCGGAGATGCGGACGTACCTGGGCGTGGCCATCCTGCAGCACAGCATCACGGTGGCGCACAGGGCCAGCAAGTTCACCCCGCTCGCCGCTGAGGGCAGTACTCTGGACGGGCTGAATGTGCACTTTGCGGTGATCGACGAGCTGCACGCGCACAAGACCCGGGCGGTGTATGACGTGATCGACACCGCCCGGGGCGCCCGCGAGCAGTCGCTGCTGTGGAACATCACCACCGCCGGCAGCGACCGCAGCGGGATCTGCTACGAGCGCCGCACGCACATCACAAAGGTGCTCGACCGGGTGATCGAAGACCAGAGCATGTTCGGGATCATCTACACCATCGATGAAACCGACGATCCGTTCGACCGGTCCACCTGGGCGAAAGCGAACCCGAACTGGGGCGTGTCGGTCCTGGTCGACGACATGGAAGCAGCGGCGCGCAAGGCGGCAGCGATGCCCAGCGCGCTCAACAACTTCCTGACAAAGCGCCTGAACGTGTGGGTGTCCGGCGAGTCTCCGTGGATGGACATGCGGGCCTGGGAGCGCTGTGCAGACGTCCGCATGCAGCTCAGCGACTTCGCCGGCGAGCGCTGCTGGATCGGTCTGGATCTCGCGCAGAAAAAAGACTTCGCCGCGCTGTGCCTGGTGTTCGAGCGTGGTGGAGTCTGGCATGTGTTCGTGCGGCTCTACCTGAACGAGCTGGCAGTCGAGGAAAGCGGCAACGCGCATCTGAGCGGCTGGGCCCGCTCTGGCCACGTCCAGGTGACTGACGGCGCCATCACCGACTTTGACGTGGTTGCCGACGACCTGCGCAGCTACTGCCGCCAGTTCGACGTGCAGGAGATCGCCTTCGACCCGGCGCTCTCCATGTACTTCGCCACCAAGCTGGTCGACGAAGGCCTGCCGCTGGTGGAGATCGCGCAACGCTCGCTGTTCTTTACCCCGCCGCTGATCCAGGTGGAGAACCTGGTGCTCGAGCGCAAGCTGAAATTCGACGGCAACCCGGTGATGACCTGGATGGTGTCCAACCTGGTGGTCAAGGTCAGCAAGTTCAACGAACTGCGCAGCCCGACCAAAGAGCGGCCGGAAAACAAGATCGACGGCGTCATGGCCATGCTCATGGCGCTGGGGAGGGCCCTGCAATTGAACAACACCAATCTGGATGAGTTCCTGAACTCGCCGGTGATCGCATAAGCATGGCCATCCTGCAAACATTCCTCAGCTGGTTCGGTCGGGGCGGCGCCCTGGGCGAGAACAGCGGCGAGCAGTACCCCGCGCCGTCTGCGGCGCTGGTGCCTGACACCGCCAGCATCGGCACCGATGGCGCCCTGCAGATCAGCGCCGTGTGGGCCTGCATCGAGCGCCGCGCCACGGTGATCGCCAGCCTGCCGTTCTTCGCCTACGAGAACCGGGCCAACGGCCAGAAGGATCTGGCCCGTGACTCCCGGCTGTACGCCCTGCTGCACGACAGCCCAAACAGCCGCATGACGCCGTTCGAGTTCTGGCGCGCGATGATCATGAACCACGACCTGCGCGGCAACGCTTACGCGCGGATCGAGCGCGACGGCCGTGGCGAGGCCCTGGCCCTGTGGCCCATGCCGGCCGACCAGGTCAGCACCTTCGTGCTGGATGATGGCTCGATGGTCTACGAATACCGGCTCGATGCCAACGTGGCCATCCTCGATGCTTCCAACGTCCTGCACCTGAAGAACCTGGGCAACGGCACCACCGGCCTGGCCAAGCTGGAGTTCATGCGCTCCACCACCGACGAGGCGGCCAAGGCGCAGGGCAGTGCCAGCAAGGTGTTCGGCAACGGCGGCAAGCCCACCGGCGTGCTGATGGTGGACAGCGTGCTCAAGCCCGAGCAGCGCACCCAGCTGCAGGCCCGGTTCGCGGAGATGGCCGCCGGCACTACCGCCAGGCTGTTCGTGCTGGAAGCGGCCATGAAGTACCAGCAGCTCAGCATGTCGCCCGAAGACCAGCAGCTTCTGGAAACCCGCAAGTTCCACGTCGAAGAGATCTGCCGCTGGTTCGACGTGCCTCCCGTCCTGGTGCACCACTCCAACGTGACCACCTGGGGCAGCGGCGTGGAGCAGATCATCAGCGGCTTCCACAAGTTCACCATTCGCCCGATGCTGGTCAACATCGAGCAGGCCGTGCGCAAGCGGGTGATGACACCCCAGCAGCGCGCCAGGATGTCGGTCGAGTTCAGCTTTGACGCGCTGCTGCGCGGAGATCCGGCCAGCCGCGCAACCTTCTACAGCACCGGCCTGCAGAACGGCTACATGACCCGCAACGAAGTGCGCCAGCTGGAGAACCTGCCGCGCGACACCAGTGCCGGCGCCGACATGCTGACGGCACAAAGCAACCTGTTGCCGCTTGACCGCCTTGGCGAGGCCCCGGCCGCGCCGGTAGAGCCCATGGCCGGCAAGCTGCTGCAGCTCATGCGCAGCCAGGACGACGCCCGCCTGCAGGAGCAGCGCCACATGGAAACTCTCGCCGCCCTGCGCTCGGTGCCGACGCCGCAGCCCGCGCAGCTCGATCTCGCCGGTGCGGTGATCCACCTCACCAGGAAGGAAAACCCAGTTGCGCCGATCGTGCAGGTCACGAACATGGTCCAGCCCACCGCAGTCGAGGTCAACGTCACGAACGACGTGCAGCCCACCGCCGTCGAGGTCACAGCCAACTTTGAGGCCGTGGTGCAGCCGGCCAGCGTCACGCTGAACCTGCCGCCGCGCCGCACCGAGGGCACTGTGATTCGCGACGACAAGGGCAACATTGTGAAAACCGTCACGGTCGAGCAGGACGCCTGATGGCTGGCGGAACGGGCGAAGCGATCTTGGACTTCGGCGCCGGCTCTAACGAAGCCAGCGCCGTCGTCACCGGCCTGGCGGAGATCCTGGCCACCAGCAAGGTCGAGGCCTGGGTGATGGGTGACGACACCACATCCGACCACACGGCCAGCGACCACCGCTACTTTGCGGCCCTGGCAGGGCTTACTTGCGGCACACCGGTGCTCGCCACTGGCTTCACGGTGTACGCGCGATCTGAACACAAGCTGACGGGCGCCTTCAAGGTGCGCTACGTCTGGGCAAACTGAAGGAACCGACATGGCAATGGACGTAGTCAACACCGGCAACCTGGACGCCGGCAGCAACATCAAGGTGGCGCTGAGCCAGGTGCCGGCCTACATGGGCGGCGTGCGGATGTTTGCCGAGAACGACGATGGCGCAATCCGTGGCGTCCCCTCGCTCAAGTCGCCCGAAGTCAGCCAGGACTTCCGCATGCGCGTTGGCCTGGACACCATCCTTTTCAACGACACTTTCAACGCAACCGCCCAAAACACTGGCAACTGGAAGCACTCATTCGCCACCATGACCATGACCCAGTCCGCTGGGTTTCTGAACGTCAATGCGGCCGGCACCAGCACTGCATCAGGCAACTATGCCTATCTGCAGAGCTGGCGCTACTTCCCCTTGATTGGCACCGCGCCAATTGCTGTGGAGTTCACATGGCACTTCACCGCCTATCCAACAGCCAACGAAGTTTTTCAGGCCGGCATGGGCGTATGCACCGGTGCAGCCGACCCGGTTGACGGCGTCTGGTTCGAGCTGACCAGCGCCGGCCTGTATGGCGTGCAGCGGTACAACAGCGGCGTGGCCACCAAGAAGCAGCTGATCGCAGATGTGTCCACCCTGCCGCTGAACGCCAACGCCAAATACGTGGCTGTGATCGGCGAGCGCGCCATCGAATGGTGGATTGATGACGTGCTGTACGCGGAGAGCGAGGTGCCAAACGCCAACGGCCAGCCCTTCATCACCACAGCGCTGCCTGTCTTCATGCAGAAGTACAACAACGCTCTGGTCGGCAGCAGCCCGAACATGATCGTGAAGTTCGGCGATGTGTCGGTTACGCTGATGGATCTGAATTCCAGCCAGACCTGGGACAACCAGATGGCCAGCTCCGGCCTGGGCATGCAAGGCTTGAACGGCGGCACGATGGGCTCGCCCCAGGTGCAATGGGCCAATGCGGCGCTCCCCACAGCGGCAGCGGCGACCAACACCACGGCTGCTTTGGGAGCCTTCCTGGGCGGAATTTTCCTGATGAACGCGCCGGCCACCAGCGCTACCGACGTCATCATTGCCAGCTACCAGAACCCGCTGGGTGGCGTGAACCAGACGCCGCGCACCATCAAGCTGCGGGGCATCAAGGTCGACTGCGTCAACAGCGTAGTAGCGGTGGCCACCACGGCCAGCGTCTTCGCCGTGGCCGTTGCTTGGGGCGGCACCGCAGTCAGCCTGGCGCAGGCAGAGGCCGCCAGTTTTGTAAACAACACCACCAAGGCCCGACGCATCCAGCCCATCGGCGTGATCTCCTTTCCTGTTGGTGCGGCCGTTGGTGCGCTCGGTGGCACCATTCAATTTGACTTCGAGGCGCCGCTGCTCATCAACCCAGGCGAGTTCGTCCAGGTCATCGCCAAGATCCTGGTGGGCACGGCCACCGCCACCGAAGTCTTCCAGTGGATCGTGAGCCCAAACCTTTACCACGAGTAACGCATGTCTCTCCTGCTCGCCCTGGTTGCCGCTGACCCGGCGCCGCCAGATCTCGAGCCAGTTCGCCGTGGGTCTGGCAGCACCCGCAAGCGCAACCGCTACGAGGTCGACCGGTTCAACGACTACGAAGCCCAGCCCATTGCCATCCGCAATGAC
>Ga0247831_1007655_pt1 | contig 11903 bp, 6 predicted proteins | sample LaCruzMarch2015__9_FD_192406 | JGI IMG/M metagenome (GOLD analysis project Ga0247831, IMG submission 192406) | Freshwater microbial communities from meromictic Lake La Cruz, Castile-La Mancha, Spain - LaCruzMarch2015_1m | ecosystem: Environmental > Aquatic > Freshwater > Lake | place: Spain...
ATATCGGCCGCGCTCAAAGAGTTCTTTGGCGCCTCGCAGCTGTCGCAGTTCATGGACCAGACCAACCCGCTGGCCGAAATCACCCACAAGCGCCGCGTCTCAGCCCTCGGCCCCGGTGGTTTGACCCGCGAGCGCGCAGGCTTTGAGGTGCGCGACGTGCACGTCACGCACTATGGCCGTGTCTGCCCTATTGAAACGCCTGAAGGCCCCAACATTGGCTTGATCAACTCTCTGGCCTTGTACGCCCGCTTGAACGAGTATGGCTTCATTGAAACGCCCTACCGCCAAGTGGTGGACGCCAAGGTGACCGACAAAATCGACTACCTTTCGGCCATTGAAGAAGGCAAGTACGTCATTGCCCAGGCCAATGCGATTTTGGACAAAGAAGGCAAGCTCACCGGCGACTTGGTGTCAGCGCGTGAAAACGGTGAATCCATTTTGTGCGGAGCTGCGCGTGTGCAGTACATGGACGTTTCGCCCGCCCAGATTGTTTCAGTGGCCGCATCCCTGGTGCCCTTCTTGGAGCACGACGACGCCAACCGCGCGCTGATGGGCGCCAACATGTCACGTCAGGCCGTGCCTGTGCTGCGCCCTGAAAAGCCCTTGGTCGGTACCGGCATTGAGCGCGTGGCGGCGGTGGACTCGGGCACCGTGGTCACCGCCACGCGCGGCGGCATCGTGGACTATGTGGACGCCACCCGCATTGTGGTTCGTGTCAATGATGCCGAAGCCATGGCCGGTGAGGTGGGTGTGGACATCTACAACCTCATCAAGTACCAGCGTTCCAACCAAAACACCAACATCCACCAGCGTCCCATCGTCAAGCGGGGCGACAAGCTGGAAAAAGGTGACGTGATCGCCGACGGCGCCTCCACCGACTTGGGCGAGATCGCCATCGGCCAGAACATGCTGATCGCCTTCATGCCCTGGAACGGCTACAACTTTGAGGACTCCATCCTCATCTCTGAGCGGGTGGTCGCTGAAGACCGCTACACCTCCATCCACATTGAAGAGCTCGTGGTGATGGCACGCGACACCAAACTCGGTGCCGAAGAGATCACCCGCGACATTCCCAACCTGTCTGAGCATCAGCTCAATCGGCTGGACGAGTCTGGCGTGATTTATGTGGGCGCCGAAGTGCAACCCGGCGACACGCTGGTGGGCAAGGTCACACCCAAAGGCGAGACCACGCTCACGCCTGAAGAAAAACTCCTTCGGGCTATCTTTGGTGAAAAAGCCTCTGACGTCAAAGACACCTCGCTGCGCGTGAGCCAAGGCTCGCAGGGCACGGTGATTGATGTGCAGGTCTTCACCCGCGAAGGCATCGTGCGCGACAAGCGCGCCCAGCAGATCATTGACGACGAGCTCAAGCGTTTCCGCCTGGACTTGAACGATCAGCTGCGCATTGTGGAAGCCGATGCCTTTGACCGCATTGAAAAGCTGCTGGACGGCAAGCTTGCCAATGGTGGCCCCAAGAAGCTGGCCAAGGGCACCCAAATCGACAAGGCTTACCTCGCCGACGTCGAGAAGTACCACTGGTTTGACATTCGCCCCGCCGAAGACGAGGTGGCCGCGCAGCTGGAGTCCATCAAAAATTCGATGGAGCAAACCCGCCACAGTTTTGACCTGGCTTTTGAAGAAAAGCGCAAAAAGCTCACCCAAGGCGACGAGTTGCCCGCAGGCGTGCTCAAGATGGTCAAGGTCTACTTGGCCGTCAAGCGCCGCTTGCAGCCTGGCGACAAGATGGCCGGCCGCCACGGCAACAAAGGCGTGGTCTCCAAGATCGTGCCGGTGGAAGACATGCCTTATATGGCCGACGGCACACCCTGCGACATCGTGCTCAACCCGCTGGGCGTGCCTTCGCGCATGAACGTGGGTCAGGTGCTTGAAGTTCACTTGGGCTGGGCTGCCAAAGGCATTGGCCAGCGCATTGGCGACATGCTGCAGGCCGAAAGCCGTGTGGCCGAGTTGCGCGAGTACATGGGACAGGTCTACGGTCAGACCGGCCGCCAAGAAGACTTGTCGCAGCTCAGCGACGAGCAACTCATCGAGATGGCGGGCAACCTCAAAGAAGGCATTCCCTTTGCCACCCCGGTGTTTGACGGCGCCTCCGAGGCCGACATCATGAACATGCTGCAGCTGGCCTACCCGGACGACCGGGCCAAGGTCAAGGGCCTGACCGCCACCCGCACGCAAGCCCAGCTGTACGACGGCCGCACCGGCGACCAGTTTGAGCGCACCACCACGGTGGGCTACATGCACTTCTTGAAGCTGCACCACTTGGTGGACGACAAAATGCACGCCCGCTCCACAGGCCCTTACAGCTTGGTCACCCAGCAGCCGCTGGGCGGCAAGGCCCAGTTTGGTGGTCAGCGTTTCGGCGAGATGGAGGTCTGGGCACTCGAAGCCTATGGCGCCTCCTACGTGCTGCAAGAAATGCTCACCGTCAAGTCCGACGACGTGCAAGGCCGCACCAAGGTGTACGAGTCCATCGTCAAGGGCGAACACGCCATCACGGCAGGCATGCCGGAGTCCTTCAATGTGTTGGTCAAGGAGATTCGCTCCTTGGGCATTGACATTGAACTCGAACGCAACTGATGCTCCTGAAATATGGCGGGACAGGCCCAAATTTGCACAGCAAATTTGCGCTGTCCTCCACTGAACAAAAAAGGATCTGACTCATGAAATCGCTACTCGACCTGTTCAAGCAATTCACCCCCGATGAGCACTTTGATGCCATCAAGATCGGCCTGGCTTCGCCCGAAAAGATCCGTTCGTGGTCTTTTGGCGAGGTGAAAAAGCCCGAGACCATCAACTACCGCACCTTCAAGCCCGAGCGTGACGGTCTGTTTTGCGCCAAGATTTTTGGCCCCATCAAAGACTACGAGTGCCTGTGCGGCAAGTACAAGCGCCTCAAGCACCGCGGCGTGATCTGCGAAAAATGCGGCGTGGAAGTGACCCAGACCAAAGTGCGCCGCGAGCGCATGGGCCACATCGACCTGGCCGCGCCTTGCGCCCACATCTGGTTCCTCAAGTCCTTGCCTTCGCGCCTGGGCCTGGTGCTGGACATGACGCTGCGCGACATTGAGCGCGTGCTCTACTTTGAAGCCTACGTGGTGACCGACCCCGGCATGACCCCGCTGAAAAAGTTCGCGATCATGACCGAGGACGACTTTGACGCCAAGCGCCGCGAGTACGGCGATGAGTTCGTCGCCAAAATGGGCGCCGAAGGCATCAAAGAGTTGCTCGAAGCGCTGGACCTGGACGTCGAGATCGACAAGCTGCGCAATGACTTGACCGGCTCTGAGATCAAGATCAAGAAAAACGCCAAGCGCTTGAAGCTCATGGAGGCGTTCAAAAAGTCGGGCATTAAGCCCGGCTGGATGGTGCTTGAGGTGCTGCCCGTGTTGCCGCCTGACCTGCGTCCGTTGGTGCCCCTGGACGGCGGCCGCTTTGCGACCTCCGACCTCAACGACTTGTACCGCCGCGTGATCAACCGCAACAGCCGCCTGCGCCGTTTGCTGGAGTTGAAAGCCCCCGAGATCATTGCCCGCAATGAAAAGCGCATGCTGCAAGAAGCAGTCGACTCTTTGCTGGACAACGGCCGCCGTGGCAAGGCCATGACGGGCGCCAACAAGCGCGCGCTCAAGTCGCTGGCCGACATGATCAAAGGCAAGAGCGGCCGCTTCCGCCAGAACTTGCTGGGCAAGCGGGTGGACTACTCGGGCCGCTCGGTCATTGTGGTGGGCCCCACGCTCAAGCTGCACCAGTGCGGCCTGCCCAAGCTGATGGCGTTGGAGCTGTTCAAGCCCTTCATCTTCTCGCGCCTGGAAGCCATGGGCATCGCCACCACCATCAAGGCGGCCAAAAAAGAAGTGGAATCTGGCACGCCCGTGGTGTGGGACATCTTGGAAGAGGTGATCAAAGAGCACCCCGTGATGCTCAACCGCGCACCCACGCTGCACCGCCTGGGCATCCAGGCGTTTGAGCCCATCTTGATTGAAGGCAAGGCCATTCAGCTGCACCCGCTGGTGTGCTCGGCTTTCAACGCCGACTTTGACGGCGACCAAATGGCTGTTCACGTGCCGCTGTCGGTGGAGGCGCAAATGGAGGCGCGCACACTGATGCTGGCGTCCAACAACATCTTGTTTCCCGCCAACGGCGAGCCGTCCATCGTGCCCTCGCAAGACGTGGTGCTGGGCCTGTACTACGCCACCCGTGACCGCATCAACGCCAAAGGCGAAGGCTTGATCTTCTCCGATGTGAGCGAAGTGCAGCGCGCCTATGACGCCGGACAAGTGGACATGAGCGCGCGCATCAACGTGCGCTTGACCGAGCACATTCGTGCCCGCGCCACGGGCGAGTTTGTCTCCAACACCCAAGTCTGGGAAACCACCACGGGCCGTGCCCTGTTGTCTGAGATCTTGCCCAAGGGCTTGTCTTTCTCGAACATCAACAAAGCGCTCAAGAAAAAGGAAATCTCCAAGCTCATCAACGCCTCCTTCCGCAAGTGCGGCTTGAAGGAGACGGTGGTGTTTGCTGACAAGCTGCTGCAAAACGGCTTCCGCCTGGCCACTCGCTCGGGCATCTCGATTTGCATTGACGACATGCTGGTGCCCAAGGAAAAGGGCGCCATCATTGAGCGCTCTGAAAAAGAGGTCAAAGAAATCGAGCAGCAGTACGTCTCCGGTCTGGTGACCTCTGGCGAGCGCTACAACAAAGTGGTGGACATTTGGGGCAAGGCCGGCGACGAAGTCTCCAAGGTCATGATGGCCCAGTTGGCCAAAGAAAAGGCCATTGACCGCCACGGCAACGAGGTCGACCAAGAGTCCTTCAACGCCATTTACATGATGGCCGACTCCGGTGCCCGCGGCTCTGCCGCGCAGATCCGTCAGCTGGCCGGCATGCGTGGCCTGATGGCCAAGCCTGACGGCTCCATCATTGAGACCCCCATCACGGCGAACTTCCGTGAAGGCCTCAACGTGCTGCAGTACTTCATCTCTACGCACGGCGCCCGCAAAGGCTTGGCCGACACGGCGCTCAAAACCGCCAACTCCGGCTACCTGACCCGCCGCCTGTGCGATGTGGTGCAAGACCTGGTGGTCACCGAGACCGATTGCGGCACGACTGAAGGCTCGCTGATGCGCGCCATCGTCGAGGGCGGCGAGGTCATTGAGTCCCTGCGCGACCGCGTGCTCGGCCGCACCACCGCAGAAGATGTGATCCATCCTGAAACGCGCGCCCTGGTTCTGCAGGCCGGTGTGTTGCTCGATGAAGACCTGATCGACGATCTCGAACTCGCGGGCGTGGACGAAGTCAAAGTGCGCACTGCGCTGACCTGCGCCACCCGCTTTGGCCTGTGCGCCAAGTGCTACGGCCGCGACCTCGGACGTGGCGGCCAGATCAACACCGGCGAGGCGGTCGGCATCATTGCGGCGCAGTCCATCGGTGAGCCCGGCACGCAGCTGACCATGCGCACCTTCCACATTGGTGGCGCGGCTTCTCGCGCTGCGGTGGCGTCCAGCGTGCAAGCCAAGTCCAACGGCGTGATTGGTTTCAACGCGCCCATGCGCTATGTGACCAACAGCCGCGGCGAGTTGGTGGTGATTGCCCGCTCCGGCGAGATCGTCATTCACGATGAGCACGGCCGTGAGCGCGAGCGCCACAAGGTGCCTTATGGCGCCATCCTGACCGTCAAGGCCGACCAGCCCATCAAGGCCGGCGCCGTGCTGGCCAACTGGGACCCGTTGACCCGCCCCATCATCACGGAGTTCGCCGGCAAGGTGGCCTTCGAGAACGTCGAAGAAGGCGTGACGGTGGCCAAGCAGCTCGACGAGGTCACTGGCCTGTCCACGCTGGTGGTGATCGACCCCAAGCGCCGTGGTTCCACCAAGGTGGTGCGCCCACAGGTCAAGCTGATCGACGCGGCTGGCAAAGAAGTCAAGATCCCCGGCACCGACCACTCGGTGACCATTGGTTTCCCTATAGGCGCTTTGGTGCAAGTGCGTGACGGCCAGGACGTGGGCCCCGGCGAGGTGCTGGCCCGCATCCCGGTGGAAGGTCAAAAGACCCGCGACATCACCGGTGGTCTGCCGCGTGTGGCCGAGCTTTTCGAGGCCCGCACACCCAAGGACAAGGGCATCTTGGCCGAGATGACGGGCACCGTCTCCTTCGGCAAGGAAACCAAAGGCAAGGTTCGTCTGCAGATCACCGACCCTGAAGGCAAGGTCTGGGAAGAGCTGGTGCCCAAGGAAAAGAACATCTTGGTGCACGAGGGCCAGGTGGTCAATAAGGGCGAGTCCATCGTCGACGGTCCGGCCGACCCGCAAGACATTTTGCGTTTGCTTGGCATGGAAGAGCTGGCCCGCTACATCGTTGACGAAGTGCAAGACGTTTACCGCTTGCAAGGCGTGAAGATCAACGACAAGCACATCGAGGTGATTGTTCGCCAGATGCTGCGCCGTGTCGTGGTCGAGAACCCGGGCGATTCCACCTACATCGCTGGCGAGCAAGTTGAGCGTTCAGCCCTGCTGGACAACAACGACCTGCTGCGCGGCCAAAGCAAGCTGCCCGCCACCTTCAGCAACTTGCTGTTGGGCATCACCAAGGCTTCGCTGTCTACCGATTCGTTCATCTCTGCGGCGTCCTTCCAGGAAACCACCCGCGTGCTGACCGAGGCGGCCATCATGGGCAAGCGAGACGAGCTGCGCGGCTTGAAAGAGAACGTCATCGTTGGCCGATTGATTCCCGCAGGCACCGGCATGGCTTACCACGAAGCCCGCAAGGCCAAGGAGTCCATGGACGACGCCGAGCGCCGCGCCATCGCCGACGCTGAAGCCGCCGAGCTGCTAGAAGCCACAGAAACAGGTGAAGGCGCCGAGAGCACGGCCTCTTGAGCCCAAGCCGCTGACGGGCAGGCCGCTGATTGACATCGGTGGTCTGGCCTGAGGCCTTGAAAAGCCCCACGTTTTTGGCACAAGACGCGGGGCTTTTTTTCGCCTTGAAGCAGCCGGCGATCTGTGTCAGCCGGCGCCAGCCTGAAGCCCTGGCAGTTTGCCCCTTCTGCCTTCGAGCCCGGCTGCGCTAAAGTGGCAGCCTTGCATCTGATCGCAAGTCCATGTCCTCAGACCCCTTGATTTATCTTGCACTGTGCGCCCTGATGGTGTTTTGGGCCGTGGGTGCATACAACCGCCTTGTCCGGCTGAAAAATGCCGTGGGTCGCGAGTACGCCGCCATTGATGTCGTGCTGCTGCAACGACAAAAGCTCCTCGCTCAATTGCAGGCTGTCGGCGACAGGCTCGATGATGGACTGCTCTCGCACCTGGAAGAGTGCAGCCGTAAAGCTCGGCTGGCCATGGACCAGGCCCGCCAGCGGCCCTCGGGCGGCCCAGAGGCCAGCGCACTGGCGCGCGCCGAACAAAGCTTGGACCAAGCCTTGGCGCAGGTGTGGTTGTCTCCGTCGACCCAACTGGCAGCACGCACCGACTCGGCCTTGCACCAGGCGGTGCTCAGTCTGGTGGAGCTGGGTGCTCGGCTTGAGCTCTTGTCCCAACCCTATAACCAAGCCGTGCAAATCTTCAACGAGTCTGTCCGTGAAATACCGGCCTGGCTGATCGCACAGTTGGCGGGGATCAAGCCCTTGCCCGGGCTGGATTGGTCCAACCATGGCTCAGCCAGTGCAGCGGCGCAGCCCATGCTGACGGGCCAACGGCAAGACGATGCAGCGGCCGCACGTGCCGCTGGCTTGTGAGGCCCGAATGAAGCTATAGTTTGCATGTGTCGACAGTGCCTGACACCACCGGCCGTCATATTCGCCCAGACGGGCCACACCTTGACTGACAGACCCTTTAGGAGAAACTCAAATGATGCATAGGACGTGGGCCATCACCCTGGCCTTGGCCACCGGCTTGTACGCAAGCGTTGCTCAGGCCCAGGTCAATGCCGCGCAAGATGCGCTGTATATCAAGAGCTTGGCCGCCACCTGTGCCAACTGCCACGGCACGGCTGGCCAGGCCGTCAGTGGCTCGGCCAATGTCACGCTGGCCGGTCTGGACAAGGGCTACGTCGTCACGCAAATGAAAGCCTTCAAAAGCGGCGCCCGTCCCGCCACCGTCATGCACCAGCTCGCCAAGGGCTACAGCGACGCCCAGATCGACAGCATGGCCGCCTACTTTGCGGCCCAGAAAAAATAAGGAACACGCCATGACTGCCTCTTTGTCACGCCGTGCCGTGCTGCACGGCACCGCTGCCCTGGGCCTGTTGGGCCTGGGCGCTTGCGCCACCACCTCCATTCCCTCGCGCGCCAAGGTCGTGGTCATCGGCGGTGGCTACGGCGGCGCCACGGCGGCCAAGTACCTGCGCTGGTTGTCGGACTACAAAATTGACGTGGTGATGATCGAGCCGCAAGAGGCTTTTGTGTCCTGCCCCATGTCCAACTTGGTGCTGTCTGGCGTCAAGCCAATGGACTACCTCACCACGCCTTACACCTCCTTGAGCCGCCGCCATGGCGTGACCGTGGTGCGTGACCGCGCGCAAAGCGTGGACACCCGGGCCAAAACCGTCACCCTGGCCAATGGCCCGGTGATTGGCTACGACAAGCTCATCGTCTCGCCCGGCATCGATTTGATATTCAACGGCATAGAGGGCCTGCAACAAGCACAGCAAGACGGCCGCATTCTGCAGGCCTGGAAGGCCGGCGCCGAGACCGTGGCCCTGCGCCGCCAGCTCGAAGCCATGCCCGACGGTGGCGTGTTCGCCATCACCATCCCCGAGCAGCCCTACCGCTGCCCACCTGGCCCTTACGAGCGGGCCTCGGTGGTGGCCGGCTACTTCAAGGCCCACAAGCCGCGCAGCAAAGTGCTGATTCTTGACGCCAACCCCGATGTGATCTCCAAGGGCGCCTTGTTCAAAAAGGTCTGGGCCGAGCAGTACAAAGGCATGTTGGAGTACCGCTCGCAGCACCGCGTCACCGCCGTGGACGCCAAAGCCGGTGTGATCAAGTTCGACGTGCAAGACGACGTCAAGGCCCAGGTGCTCAACGTTCTGCCCGCCATGCGTGCAGGCGCCATTGCCGTGCAGGCAGGCCTGAACAACCAGGCCAACAACCGCTGGTGTGGTGTCAACTACCTGAACTTTGAATCCACAGCGGCCAAAGACGTGCATGTGCTGGGCGACTCCATTTTGGCCGCCCCGGCCATGCCCAAGAGCGGCCACATGGCCAACAGCCAGGCCAAGGTGGCTGCAGCCGCCATCGTGGCTGAAATGGCGGGCTGGGCCGTCAACCCCGCGCCCATGCTCACCAACACCTGCTACAGCTTCATCGACCCCAAAAACTCCATCCATGTGGCCAGCGTGCACGAGTACGTGGCGGCTGAAAAAACCTTCAAGACCGTGGCCGGCTCTGGCGGTGTGAGTGCCGCACCCTCGGAGCTCGAAGGCGTGTACGCCCTGAGCTGGGCTAGCAACATTTGGGCCGACACCTTGGCTTGACCCGCCAGGCCCTTAGGCCAGGGCTGCCGTTGTTTGGGTGGCGGTCTTGGTCTGAACTTGACTGTCCGAGGCATTAATCCCCACAGCTTTCCCTGCACCCCTCCCCGCCCCCTCCTTGTCTTCTTCCGCGGCGCCTTCCCGTTCTATTTCCCCACCCTTGTGGCGCCAGCTTCAAGCGGCCGCAGGCGTGGTGGCGGCCGTGCGCGCTGGCCGCTCCACCACCGCCTTGGTGGAACGCTTGGAGCCGAGTTTGCGCGGCGGTGTGCAGGCCTTGTCTTTCCATGCTTTGCGCTGGCTGGGTCTGGCCGAAGCGCTGCGCTCGCAATTGGCCAGCCGCCTGCCCTCGCCCGAGGTTGATGCCTTGCTGTGCACGGCCCTGGCCTTGGCCGTTCGTCCCCAAGAGGGGCAAGGCGCAGACCAAGCCCTGCACACCTTGGTGAGCCAAGCGGTGGAGGCGGCCAAGCAGTCGCCAGACACCCGGCACCAGGCCAGCTTTGTGAATGGCTGCCTCAGGCGTTTTTTGCGCGAGCAAGACGCCCTGATGCAGGTGGCCAGCCAGCATCCGCAGGCCCAGTGGAACCACCCGACTTGGTGGATCAAGCGCCTGCGCCAGGACCACCCGCAACACTGGCAAAGCATCTTGCAGTCCAGCAACAGCCGGGCGCCCTTGACGCTGCGCATCAACCCCCGGCGAGTCAGCCAAGCGCAGTACCTGGCCGACTTGGCTGCAGTGGGTCTGGACGCCCGGCCCGTGGGCGCCCAGGGCGTGGTGCTGGTGCGGTCGGTCGCTGTGCCCACTTTGCCTGGGTATGCCCAAGGACATTTTTCTGTGCAGGACGCGGCTGCCCAATTGGCGGCGCCATTGCTGCTGGAGGGCTTGCCCCCCACGGCTGGCCCCTTGCGTCTGCTGGACGCCTGCGCCGCCCCTGGGGGTAAAACCGCGCACCTGCTGGAATTGGCCGACGCCCATGTGCTGGCGCTGGACGTGGATGCCCAGCGCTGCCAACGCATCACCCAGAACCTCGCCCGCCTGGGCTTGGGCGCGAAGGTACAGGCCAGCGATGCGGCAGACACCGCGGCCTGGTGGGACGGACAAGCTTGGGACGGCATTTTGCTGGACGCCCCTTGCACCGCCTCGGGCATCGTGAGGCGCCATCCCGACGTGCGTTGGCTGCGCCGCCCCACCGATGTGGCTCAACTGGTTGCCCAGCAAGCGCGCTTGCTCAACGCTTTGTGGCCCTTGCTCAAACCGGGCGGGCAATTGCTTTACTGCACCTGCTCGGTGTTCAAGGCCGAGGGTGAGGAGCAGATCCAAACGTTTCTTGCGCACCACACAGATGCACAAATGCGGCCCTCGCCCGGTCATTTGCTGCCGCATGCGGCAGGTCCAGAGCCACAGTTGCTGGACAATCAACGGGGTGAACACGACGGTTTTTATTACGCGCTTTTGGTCAAACTGGGGGCGTGAACGCCTGGCCGGATGGTCGCGCATGGTCGGCTTGCGGCTGGCCGCCTGCGCCTTGTTGCTCTCCGGCTGGGGGGTGGCTGGGGCTGCTGAGGTCAGCAGCCTGCGCACTGAACGCCAAGACGACGGCATTTACCTCAGCGCCAAGGTGAGCTTTGAGCTGCCGCCCGTGGTTGAAGATGCGCTGCTCAAGGGCATCCCCCTGATCTTTGTGGCCGAGGTCGAGATTTTCCGCAGCCGCTGGTATTGGACCGACAAGCGGGTGGCCATGGCCACGCGCAGTCTGCGGCTGGCCTACCAGCCGCTGACCCGCCGCTGGCGCCTGAGCCAGGCCGATGGCAGCAATGCGCCCCGCGTGGCCTTGGCCCAAAGTTACGACTCCCTGGCCGAGGCGCAGGGCGCCATAGAGCGCATCTCGAGCTGGAAAATCGCTGAGTCCAGCGACGTCGATGCCGGTGACCACAGCTTGAACTTTCGCTTTCGGCTGGACCTCAGCCAGCTGCCCCGGCCGTTTCAAATTGGCATGGCCGGTCAGCGCGAATGGCAAATTGCCCTGGAGCGCAGCCAGCGCCTGAGGCTGGAGCGGCGCAGCGACTCTCCTGCGGCGATCGACAAATAAGCCATGGCAGCCGCCGACCTCCTGCCGCCCTTGCGCACCAGCCGCGCCTTTCGCTGGGCAGTGGGCGTGGGCCTGGGGGTGGTCGCGGCCTTGAGCCTGGTGCTGCTGTTCATGCTGGCCCAGGCCACCGGCAACCGCGAACTCTATGAGCGCTACTACGCGGTCCTGTTCACATTGAACGTGGCCCTGGCTTCTTTGCTGCTGGCCGTCATCGTCTGGCTGGTGTTGCGCATGGCTGTGCGCTTGCGCCAAGGTAAATTTGGCAGCCGCCTGCTGGTCAAACTTGCTGCCATTTTTGCCTTGGTTGGCTTGCTGCCGGGCGTGATGATT
>Ga0247831_1007656_pt1 | contig 11902 bp, 14 predicted proteins | sample LaCruzMarch2015__9_FD_192406 | JGI IMG/M metagenome (GOLD analysis project Ga0247831, IMG submission 192406) | Freshwater microbial communities from meromictic Lake La Cruz, Castile-La Mancha, Spain - LaCruzMarch2015_1m | ecosystem: Environmental > Aquatic > Freshwater > Lake | place: Spain...
CCGCCCGAGCAACGACAACCGTTCGTGACAGCGTCACTAGGCCCTGCACTTCAGAAAAGTTTTGTCAGTCGCGTTCAAGCCGCCGCTGCTGCCGCTGGTGCCCCTCAGCCAGAAATGAGAAAGCTGATGCGAGACGCATCAAACTTTGCCCAAGTTGAACTTGGCAAGATCGACCCGTCGTACTACGGCGAGGCTCAAGGTGGCGGCATGCTGAAGTTCCTCGGAGATGCAGCAACAGGTGCAGGCAGGGCCGCAGGCCAAGTGCTGCCGCAGGTTCAATCCGTGGGACGAGGCGGCGAGCGATTGCTGCAACAGGTCATGGGCCGTCCTGACGCGGCGGCTGCACCCCCGGCTAGCTTTCCACCGCTGCTGCCCACTGCGGCTGTGGCTCGTCCAGTAGCGGCCCCCGCTCCCCAGAGTGATGTGTTCACCGATGGGCCGTTCAAAGGCAAGAAGCGTCCCAAGCCCATTCAAGTAAAGTAGTGCCACTATGCGTCAAGGAATCCTGCCGTTTCTCATGGCCCACCTGCGGGCGCGTCAGAAGGCTGCGCGCGGCCCTGAGAAGTCCGCGACTGACGAGTACCAGAAGCGACAGAAAGCCGCTCACAAGATGATTATGCAGGCTTACGGGTCTGCGTCTGACGACACAGAAGCGGACATACCAGACCTCGGGGACGCCCTCGCCAAGGCTCTAATGGGCCTACGAAAGGGGGAGTGATGCTCGAAGGATTATCGGGAACCACGGCTCGCCGCCCCAAGCCTGCCTCTGTTGCCAACCTTCTGGGCGGGCTGCGGGGCGAGAACTCCTTTGTGCCCATGGCCACTGGGGTAACTCAGTCGATACCCAACTACCCACCGCAGCAACAGATTGAAGTGGAGGACATGGGTGACTACGGCGGCAACATGCGGGTCAACGACACTGGCATCCTCGGGATCGGTGCCGAAGAGGCACCCGCACCCCCGGTCATCCCTGCTGGGCCGAGCCCTACGCTCTTCACTTCGCCGCAGGAAGCCCCGCCGCAGGTGCGTGAGTCGCTGCCCGAGCTGCTGATGCGAGAGTATCGCCGCAAGTACCCCATGAGGTAATGCCGTGGCACTACCGGGAGATATTTACGGCGACCCCTATGCTCCGCGCCCCCGTCGTAGCAGGACGCCCAAGGAGTACCTGCCGCCCGACGAGCAGGAATCACTGCTTGCACAACTGGCACGGCAGTCGGGCAGCTTTGTCGAGAGTCTAGGGCTGCTGCTGGATACCCCGGGTGCTATCGCCAGAGGCTTTCTGGCAGGGGAACCGCTGAGTGGGTTTAACTTCGACTCCGATAAGCGGGTGTCGGGCCAGGAGCTTCTCAAGAGCTACGGCATCGACTCTTACTCTGGCAACAAGTCCATCGACAGCTATCTGTCTGTGCCTGCTGGTTTGGCTGCGGAGATAGTGACCGACCCGCTGTTCGCCATTGGGGGGCCGCTCAAGGCGTTCACCAAGGCGGGCAAGATCGCGGATCGCGCGGGGCTTATCAACCTAGCCTCGCAAGCAGCACAGAATAAACTCGGCACTCTGGCTGCACGAAACACCCGCACTGGCAGGGGCACCGTCGAAGCATTCAAGCAGGCTGGCTTGAAAGAGACTGCGGGCAATCTGTCGGCTCGCCCCTACATCGGGCCGCGACTCGCGCAGAACACTGCCACCCTGCGTGATGTGATTGCGGCGGCACCGGACACGGCCAAGGCCCGGGCAGACGTTGAAGCCGCCATCAAGGCCCTAGGCGGGACTTTCAATGAGGTAGCTGACCAGAAGCTGGGCGGGGCCTTTGGGTTCGGCCTGTTTGACCAGACCGCCGTGCAGGTGCCGGGGGCCGAAGGCTTCTTGGATATGCTCGACGCGGCAGGCAATGCCGTCCAGTGGTCAACGCCCGCCCGCTATCTGAGTGCGGCTTTTGATAAGCGTATCGGCACTAGCAATCTGGACACTGCGTCACAGGTTGCCGCCATTCGCCGCAGTGCGCTCGAAGAGAATCAGATTAGTGGCAGACGCGGGCTGGCAAGCAAGCACCTTCAGATCATCAATGATACGAAGCTGTCCCCGCAGGCCAAGCAGTTGCTGGGTGCGGACTCCCTGAGTAGCCGCGAGGGCAACGACTTTCTCACCCGACTGTCCGAGAGCAAAAGCACGGCCAACGACAAGCTCATCCTGCGGGCTGCACCCGAGCTACTGAAATATAAGCGTTCATGGGGCCAACTGCGCCGCTTGATCGGTGAGGAGCGCAAGCATTTCGGCATCGCTGGCAATATCTTGAAGAAGGACAAGTTCGGTGGGCGTTATTCCCCGAGGTATGGCGATGAGTTTGACCTCGGCCCCGCTACCCGCAGTGCTGGCGGCAACGCGGAGTTCTCTACGGCCACCCCAGAGGCGATGGGTCGGCGGTCAGAATACATGACCCCCGGCGGTTCGGTCGATATGCGGGAGCTATCTGAACTGCCCGACATCCGCCAGCATGCGATGCTGGGCAGAGCCTCGACGTTGAGTGAGGACAATGTTGCCGACATCGTCAAGAGCTACTTCACTACCAAGTACGGCAGTCAGATGGTGTCTGACAACGACGCTAGTCAGATAGCCCGCCTCATGGGGCGCATGAACAAAGACCTGCCGGGGAACGTCCCGGCGTTTGCTGCCCATCCCGCGAACGCACAGGCGCGGGCGATCATCAACTCTGCCAAGAGCCGCGCCAACGCTGAGTTTATCTACCAGAGCCTAGGAGAAGCCGCCGAGCGCGTGGACTCTGGCAGTATTGCCGGTGCGGGCTATCGCAAGGCCGACAACGCGCTGAACATGGTCGCCAAGGCGACGGGGCTCAAGACTCACAAGGGCAAGGCCCAGCCCCGAGTGGCACAGTTACTCAAGGAGAGTATTGCCAAGCAATACAACATCACTGACCCTACTACCATCGATCTCGCCAAGTACGCCATTTCAGAAGACACTGTCAACCGACTCATCAAGATGCAGGGGTTTTACGAATCGCCCGAAGTGCAGAAGCAAGTGTTGTCACTCTTCGACAAATACACCCGCGTATTCAAGGGCTTCGTACTTGCTTTCCCAAGTCGGTTCGTTCGTGATTCCTACAGTAATCTCTACAGTAACTGGGTAGTAGTGGGTGATGCCAACCTAGTTATCAACAGCACCGCCGAGGCGTCGAACATCCTTGCAGGCAAGCTGGATAAAGTGTTGCCGTCGCTCGCGTCGATCCCCCGGTATAGAGGCAAGTCTCTGGCCGAGGTCAAGCAGTTATTCCTGTCGGAGTCGGGCGGGTCGGGAGTTCTGTCGGGGCTCTCTACCAGCGACTTACTCAAGAGTGCAGTCGAGGGCGAATACTCGCAGCTTGTCCCCGGGTCGCGGCCCGTATCGATCTCGGCAGGGCTGCGAAACCTATTACCAGACGGCAGTCGCAGTCTCGGCCAGCAAGCCGGTGACTTTGCCAACATCCAAGGTGTGACTAACAACTACACCACACGCAATGCCCTGTTACAAAGCAGCAATCAGATCGGTGATGCAATCGATAGCATGCACCGGCTTGGGGGCTACATTGCATTGCTCAAGAAGGGTTACTCCCCCGAGCAAGCAGCCAAGGAAATCAAGCGGGCTCTGGTGGACTATAGCAGTCTTACCAGTGTCGAACAAAACCTGTTTAAGGCGATATTTCCTTGGTGGAGTTTTACTAGCAGGACAGGCAAGTTCGTAGCGGAAGAGCTAGCGACGAGGCCGGGAGGTCGCTACGCCCAGACGCTGCGGGCACTCAACGTCACGCAGCGATCTGACGATGACCAGTACGTGCCTGCGGCTCTACGCAGTCAGTTTGCCCTGCGTGTCCCCGACGAGTTCCGGCCCTATATGGGCCTGCCTGACAGTGATGCTACTACGTTCTTAACTGACGTAGATATTCCCGGGGTCGATATACTCAATCTGATACGTACCACGGCTGGTACACCTAGTTTGCTTGGTACAGTGCAGAGTGTGTTCGGGCAGGCCAATCCGCTCATCCGGTCTGCCGCCGAGCTAGCCAGCAACACCGACTTCTTCACTGGCCGTCCGCTGGGGCAGTCAGTGACGCGGGCCGACCGCATCTACCAAGGACTGTCAGGCCGCACCGACACACTCAATCCATTACTCAAGGCGACCATCAACAATCTGCCCCTGCCCTTGCGGGCCGTCAATGTGGTCGGTGGCCTCATGGATACCCGGGTGCCATTCCAGCAGCGATTGGTGCGAGAGGGCGTCAATGCGTTCAGCGGCGTCAAGCTACGGGACGTTGATCCTGAGTGGCAACTGCAAGACGCAAAGCGACAAGTGGACGCCAACCTTGGCGAGTTCACCCGCGACAGTGTGCAGAGCTTTATCCCCGAGTCGCTATTGCCATACATATCGCCAGAGCAGCTCGCCCAGTTCAACCTCGGCAAGGAATTGGATAGGGACATCAAGGCCATCAAGGCTGAAAAGAAGCTCCAAGGAGCGGGTCTATGAGCGACATCATCCGCAAATACCGCACGGGCGCATGGCAGCGGGCCGAGGGCAAAGACCCTGACGGCGGGCTGAACGCCGCAGGCCGAGCCAGCTATAACAAGGAGCATGGCGGTAACCTCAAGGCCCCGCAGCCAAAGGGTGGTGCCCGCAAGAAGAGCTTTTGTGCCCGCATGCTGGGCCTGAAGAAGAAGTTGACCAGTGCCGCGACAGCGAACGATCCTGACAGCCGCATCAACAAGAGCCTACGGGCATGGGACTGCTAGTTATTCACCTACAGGAATAAGGATTGTTATGTCGGACATCATTCGCAAGAGCAAGGGGCTCTACGCCAATATCCATGCCAAGAGGGAGCGTATCGCCAAGGGCAGTGGGGAGCAGATGCGGAAGCCGGGAACTGAAGGCGCGCCGACAGCCGCCCAGTTCCGCGCGTCTGCGAAGACGGCCAAGAAACGCTAGTCACTTGGCCCTCCTGAGAGCGGGCGGGCCACTTGGCATGTCCAGCAGGGTCTGGTCGAGGTAGTGCTTCCAGACCAGCTTGGGATCAGAGTGCGAAAGATAGTCACTGGCCTGCCCCGGCCGGTGCTTGTGTATGTAGGTCGCACAGCTACGCCGCAAAAACTTGCTCGAACCATTGACCCCCTGCCCTGCGAGAAACTCCTGCCACACCACAAACGCCCGTCGCCGTGGCAATGCCCATTTGAATAGCGTCCCGTCTGGCGAGTGCTTGAACAGTCGGGCTACCTCATCCGAGGTGTCATCCGAGAGCGGCCTGACGGTCACCTTGCCCGTCTTGCTGGCCGCGACTGCTACGCAGTTGTTGCGAAAGCTGTGAATTGTCAGACCATGTATGTCCGCAAACCGCAGGCCGGTGTCGTAGCCAATGCCGATCCATGGAGTCAGAATCATGGCCCGTGTCACCATCGGACAGCGACGGCTGATAGGAGTGTCATCCGCACTCGCGGCCTCCAAGATTCTCTCTAGCATCCCCATGCTCCACGCCTCCACTACCCGGGGCCTGACCTTGATTCGGGGCAGACGAAAGGGGGGCTCAGAACACCACTCGCGGTCGTAGGCCCAACGCCAAAGAGTGAGTATCTCGCGGCGTATGTTGAACTTCGTGGCGAGGCTGGCGTCCAGCCTCAGAAGCACTTCGTGGACGGCACTGGGGGCCAGTTGACGAACCGCTACCAATCCGTATGATCCGAGCCGCCGAGCGGTGCGGAGCAAATTGGCGCGATACCCAGTGCTGGCTGCGTTTTCCGACGCATACAGCGCGGCCAGATCAAGGATTGTCATGGACGCGACATTCGATGGTGGAGGAGACAGCAGCGAAGAGGCAGGCAAGGACGTAGACACGTCATCGGCTCCTGTGAAAGGGTTTGGTAAGGTTGTTTCTTTACCCCCCCCTAGCATGCCGTCGCCACTCCATTCGACGACCACAAATGAGGGGGTAAACACGACCGGCGGCAGTCAGCTTCCCAAGCTGGATGTCGTGAGTTCGAGTCTCATCGCCCGCTTCTTATTTCCACCTAGAGGAAACTTTGTTTCCCTGACGGCAGAGGAGTCCCACCTCTACCACCAGTGGCCCGATCCAAGCTGCTCCGATCTGAAGCTGCTGGACGAGAGCCCGGTAGCATACTACGAACGCAAAGTTGTCAAGAGCAAGCCGCCGCGCTCGGGCGAGGCTCTAAGCTACGGGACACTCCTTCACAGTTGGGCCGAGATTGGTGATGAGAATTTCTGGGCTCGGGCGGTCATCTGCCCTGACCAGTACGCGACCAGCACGGGCCTATGGGGCAAGACCGCAGATGCGTGGGCGCGAGAGCTGCCGCCCGATGCGTTGCCGCTCGCGCCCGCTGACGGGCACAAGCTGCGGGCACAGACGCTCCAAGTCTTGGCCAACCCTGCGGCCAAGAAGCTGCTAGCGCAGGCCATCATCAAGGAGCATAACGTCCGGTGGCGTTGGAACGGCCACCCCGTTCGCTGCCGCTTCGACGGGGCCACTGAATCCTGCTGGTGGGACATAAAGACCACCAGAGATCAGAAGCCCTTGGAGACGTTTTGGCAGAGCGTCAAGCAGTACCGGTATGACATGCAAGCCGCGATGTATGAGTCGGCCATGCTGGCTTGTGGCTGGGATTACCACCCGCTTGTTTTCATAGCCACTTCCACAACGTACCCGCACCACTGTTCGGTGGTGACGCTGCCGCCTGCCGTTACACAGCGCGGGCGAGAACGCTGTCTCAGGCTGCTAGACGAGCTAGAGACTCGGCGCGACTACGACCACTGGTTGCCCAGTGACTATGGGCAAATCTTGGAACTACCCTGCCCCCGCTTTTACAAGGAGAGTTGATATGGAGATAGGTATTAGGCCAGCCCGCAAGGTGTTTCTCTACCGGGAGAAGTCTGACCATACCGGCGAACTGTTTACGGCGTTGGCCCAAGCAACGCTCAAGTTTTCGCCCATCGAAAAGGACACTGACGGCGAGTTCGGCAGGTATGCCAGCCTCTCGTCCCTGCACAAGTCCACCAAGATGCAGGCTGCGGAGTTGGGTCTTGTAATAGACGGTGAGACAACGCCCATCGACGGTGTTATCCATCTGGCCAGCACATTAGTGCATGGCCCGAGCGACCAGTGGGTGACAAGCGTTGTCGGCATCCGCGACACAGGCAACATCGGACGGACGCTGGCTGACATTGGCTGGTGGCGACGAACGCACTACGCCCTCCTTCTGAACCTCACTGCCGAAGCAGAGGGCGCGGCCCTACCGCCGTCCTCCGGTAGTGAGAGTGGCGACGGCGATGACAACCGGCCTGCCGCCAGCAATGGTGATTGGCTGATCCAGCAACAGCTTGCCGTGGACGCTATTTCCACAGCCACGACGGTAGCGCGCATCAACAAGATTCTGGCCCGGGTGCGGGACAAGATCGCGGCGGGTGACATGAACCCCAACAGCCTTGGGTCACTTGAGTCACTGGCCCAGCAACGCTTCGAGAACATCCAGACTGAGAGGGCCCCCGCATGATCGACGCTGCCGAGTATATCCAGCTACGCCAGAGAGTTCTCATCGCCGCCGAGGCTGCGTACCGCATCGCGGCTAGCCCGCATCAAGTGGTGTTCTGGGAGCAAGAAGAGTACGTGATGGTGTTACAAGCAATGTTATCTCTGAAGACCGACATACGTAAATTGGTGTCCGAGTGTCAAATTCTTAGGGGGGCGAGTGATGGAGTCGCTGTATGTGTTGTGGGAGGAGTGCCAGCGGGAGCCGATCACGCGGGTGGCACAGAGGAACGGGTACTCAATGCAAGCCCTGCTGTCGGAGTTCCGGCAGGCGGGCCTGACGGGCCGGGGAAAGGGCGACCCAAGCCCAGAAGAAATACGGGCCGAAACCGCAAGCCTGCGGCAGGGCTGGTCGAAGCAGGTGGAGCAGAGCCGGTGGATCGGTCGCGGTAGATAGGGAGAGGGACAGGAATCGCGTAGTCACTGGAGTGACTAGCACTGGAGTGCAGGTTCGCAAGGACGGGGAAGCAGGATGAGCGGACTATTATTCCCTGAGATGGCGGCAGCGTCTGGGTCTAAGTCTCCCCAGCCGTTGCTATCGCTACGCCCATACCAGCGGCAGGCTGTAGTCCGAGTTGTTACTATTCTGAGTGACGCTCGGGCATGTCTGGTGATCGCTGCTACTGGTGTCGGCAAAACAGAAATCATCTGTTCGCTCATAGACACACTAGACGGTGCCATGGATGGTGCCCTAGTGATAAGCCCCCTCAAAGACCTGACCGCGCAGACAGCGGCGCGACTAAGGTCTAGGGGGGTGCCCTGCGGAGTGGAGCAGGGCACTAACTACAGCGGTGCCCCCGTCACTGTGGCCTGCTACAACAGCCTTCTCTCCCGGGGCCGCTACCAGAAATACTTGGGCGTGACCAAGCTAGTAGTAGTGGATGAGGTGCATCTCAACTACTCGCCTCGCAGCCTAGAGATGCTGCGGCAGTTCATGGAAGCGGGGGCCCAGATCGTCGGGCTTACTGCCAGCCCCAATCGAACAAAGGGTGACCCTCTCACTGCGTTCTATGGAGGGGTGGCTTTTGAGTACCACTACCGCCAAGCCGTGGAGGATGGCTGGCTCGTCCCCGCCCGCGTATGGATGACGGTGGTTGAGAGCCTCGACCTGTCGGCATTCAAGTCCGCATTCGGGGATTTTGATCCGGCCAAACTAGCGGCCATTATGCAGAAGGAGAAGGTCGTGCAGGGCATTGCCGAGATGATTGCCCAGCACCATGAGGGCCTGCCGTCAGTGGTGTTTGCAGCGTCAATCCGGCAGGCAACGCTAATCCAAGAGCTACTGCACCGGCGCGGCATAGTCGCCAGCATCGTTCACTCGGACATGGAACCGGACGAGCGGGCCTACAACCTTTATCAGTTTGAGCATGGCGATAACAACATCATCATCAACGTCGGGTGTCTCACCCTAGGCTGGGACTGCCCAAACGTCCGCAAGCTGTTCTTGGCTCGCCCGACATCCTCGCCGTCCACCTATATCCAGATGTTCGGTCGCGGGACTAGGGCACTCCCCGGGGTAGTTGATGGTCTGGCGACCCCTGAGTTGCGGCGGGCCGCTATCGCTGCGTCGGCAAAGCCATACTTCGAGGTTTTCGATATTACCGACAGCAGTCGCCGTAACGATATCTGCACCAGCCTTGTAGTCCTGCGTCCCGACATCGACGAGGAGTTGGCACGGCGAACCCGCAGAAGGGGCGAGCAGGCCCCTAGGTTGCCCGAGGAGGTCGATGCGGTGGTCGAGCAGGAGAGACTCCGAATGTTGGCCGAGCAGGCCGCTCTGGAGGCCCTGACGGCCCAGAAGAGGATGCACCTGACGGCCCGCGCCCAACTAGGTGTGTACGAACGCGACCCGCACGCGCCCGCCGAGGTGGTGGACAAGCCCAAAAACTACAGTTACATGCCCTTCGGAAAAAAGCACAGAGGAAAGCGGCTTGCAGAAGTGCCCACTGGATACCTACAATGGGCCCTTCGAGAGGCGAGCCTTAGTAAAGGCCTACGCGAATCTATACAGCGCGAGGTCAGCCGCCGCTCGTAATACGAAAATACTCATCTGGATAACAACCCCGGTCAGAAACGCAGCCCGACTAAGTATAGATGCAAGATTTCTAGGCGATACGCCTGACCCGGGTTCCTTTTTGAGTGTTGATTTAGTGACGACATCCAAGCGATACCACCGGGTATCAGTGAATCGGTAGGTCGCTTGGCTACGGGATTACGGAACTAAATCCCATACACGCCATGTTGCGAGAGAGTGGTTCCCAGCGGTGGGAAAGACCAGACGAAATCAACCCGGCATAACGAACCTTGTCCGGCGATTCTGAGGGAGAGACGACACCGCTTGCTGCGCTCAATAAACGCAGCTTTTCAGCCCTTTTATAGGGTTTGCATCGACGGAGCTGCGCAGTGCCAGAGCCAGAGCAATAGGAGTTTTCCATGAGGGAGGTCGGTCATGAGGTTGGTTTTCTTGTGAGGCGCACCAGTAAGTGGACACAGGTAGCGCATCCATACGATGGGAAGGATACCCATTGTCGCATGTGGTCTACCGGGGGCATGAGGAAGTCGAAGTACGACTACTATCCCACCCTTGCAGACCTATTGGCGGTCAGCCCAAACGCCACAATCTGCACCTTGTGCGCTGCCCGCAATGCGATGGTCTAGTTCCTGCCAGCGGGCGGGGACTTATCTGCGTGCCCATTCTAATAACAATCTGGCTGGTAGCCCTTGACACGCCGGTACAACATAGGAAACCCCGATAAATACCTAGGAGCGGACAATGCAGGTTACATACAAATTGGCCAACTGTGAGCTGGTCGCCCAAGGCAACGACATCAAGGCCGTGTTCGATGAACTGGCCGGTGCCATGGAGGTGTTCGGCCACTCCCACTGCGGTGCCTGCGACTCCGCTCGGGTGTCGCTGGTGTCCAGAGACTATGAGGGCAACACGTACCGCGAGGTCAAGTGCATGGACTGCGGCTGCGTCCTCGGGCTGGGCCAACGCAAGGATGGCAAGTTGTTCCCGAAGCGCAAAGACAAGAGCGGTGGCTGGATGCCCAATAATGGCTGGGCCAAGTACGGCAACCGGGACAACGACGCCGCCGATCCGTTCATGGAGAAGGCGTGAAGCCCGACGCTGTATTCATCGACAACCTGCGACGGGCAGAGCAGGTGGAGCGACTGCTATACACCCTGCTGCGGCCACTGAATGCAGAGCTTCGCCCCAAGCCTCCCATTACTACGGGTAAAAAAATAGTGATAGGGTTCGAGGACGATGGCGACATGACGTTCACTGGCCGAGTTGAGTGCAAGCACCGCAAGATCAAGTTCACTAACAAACAAGACTTTCCCTACCCGACTGTGATTTTGGATGAGGTCTACAAGCTACGCCAGCCCCACATAACACAGGGCCAGTGGGAGCAGTTCTCGCACCGCGAACAGCTAGCCCATGTCAAGTGGTTCCATTCCTACTGGATTGTGTCTGAAGATATGAGATACGCCGCCGTCATCACGCCTCACACCAAGTCACACTGGGTGCAGAGGCAAGTCAGAGACAGGACAGAGAACCGCATGTGTCTGAACTACGAATGCCCAGTGGAACACTGCCGGTGGGTGACCATGACGCCGCAAGGTGTGCGGGAGGCCCTCCAATGACCCCACCCTCCCAGCCCCCGGCCTGCTGCGGCAACTGTGTGCATTACCAGCCCATTGACCCGCTAGGCGAAGGCGAGCAGCTCGAAGTCAACGGCCAGCACAAGCCCGGGGAGATCGGTCGCTGCACCCGCTACCCACCGCAGTTCTTCTACCCCAAGTTGCTCAACGCTGAGTTCCCGGTGGTCGGGGAGGAAATCTGCTGCGGCGAGTTCAGGCTACATCCCGAGCTAGATGGGGTGATTTGATGCTGACGATCCAGTGTTTCGACCCGCCCCCTAGGGGCCTGCTGCCAATGGCTAGCCAGTTAGCCCACCTGTGCAACCACGACAGCGACATGCAGGGGCTGTTCACTGCCGTAGCCAGCCAGCAACGACTGCCGTCTGCGGCTTTCTCATTGCACATAGCGGTAGCGTTCGTCCCGCAGGACGACGACGGCGGGCTTGAGCCGTTGGGGTGGGCCGCGATGTGCCTTTGGGACGGCATGCTGTGCCTTCAGCATTTCGTAGCCCCAGAGAAAAGAGGCCGTCATTTAGCGACTGCCCTGACCACTGCGCTGTTTCTCGACAGGGGGTGTCCACAAACCCTCTGCGTGTTCGCCCCAGCATCAGCCCGTATTGCGACACGCCTTGGAGTAGCCGACGTGCGGCTGTTCAAGCGGGTCGAGGACGGCTGGATACGGA
>Ga0247831_1007660_pt1 | contig 11900 bp, 12 predicted proteins | sample LaCruzMarch2015__9_FD_192406 | JGI IMG/M metagenome (GOLD analysis project Ga0247831, IMG submission 192406) | Freshwater microbial communities from meromictic Lake La Cruz, Castile-La Mancha, Spain - LaCruzMarch2015_1m | ecosystem: Environmental > Aquatic > Freshwater > Lake | place: Spain...
AAGTACGTAGGACAGACCGAGGACACACGTGACCATCAGTTGGTGCTGACCATCCAATAAGGTAGCTCTCATAATCTCCTTAACATCTCGATTACGAATGACTTAGTGTTGTCATCACCTCTTCAGTAATATTTCAGGTGGACGAGACCATAAGCTAATTACTTTGGGCGTAAGGATACATTGATGTTGAAGATATGATGATCTACTACTGCTACCACCACTATTATTACCACGTAAATGATCATCATTCACACGAGGACATTCCATACGACCTACACGTCGTGCCAAACCAAAGTCTGCAACACGTAACAAACCCACTCTATCATCATACAGTAAATTACTTGTCTTTATATCACGATGGATAATATAATGTGTATGTAAATAATGTAATGCATGTAATAATTGTAGCATTAGTTGTTTAATTTCACCTTCGTTGAATGGTGAACTACTGCTCCTTCTTTTACCACTATGTTGATTATTATAAGTATTGCTGCTGCTGCCACTGTATTGATGATTTGTATTCGAAGATGATTGACTATGATTATGCGTATCAATAATAGATGCCAATGTATGTGGAACATAATTAAAAACTAAAAACACGCCGGAGCGTGAAGAGGAGACAGTAACATCTAGTAATGTAATAATATAATGTTCTTCCGCAGCACCACCATCACGTCTACTAGACATACTTCGACGTAAATCATTCAAAATTGTAATTTCACGTATTGTAGTGAGTGGGAAACCGTCTGTGGTTTCATTGTGTGGTAAACATCGCTTTAATGCCACAATTCCATCATCATCATCGTCATTATTCTTTTCTGCATTCACATTCTTTTTGCCACGATCGGATGATGAGGTGGATAAAGGCTGACGATTACGAGGGTTCGGTTGATGATACCGATCAAAGGCGCGGTATACAACACCATAAGTCCCCTCACCTACACGGCATATCTTTTGATACCGCGTTGAGACATTGTCGCATGTACCGTACGTAGCTGCCGCGTTGTTGATCGCCACCGATGATGATGCAGTGTCATTGTTGTCGTCGTCCCAACAATGACTACATTCGAGGAAGGAAGTGGGTGGCCAAGAGGAGAAGGACTCCTGACGACGTTTTGAATGATGATGATGATCATCATCAGAAGATTTTGACTTCCTTTTTCTTGATGCCATCGTAATCGTCACGAGGAGAAGATAGACGAGAGAGATAAAAGCGCCCTGAGCGTTTCCCGCCACGCCACTGACTCCACGAGTGTTTGAAACATAGGTACACACTTCGTTCGTGCACTATTTTGACGACGCTGGTGTTTTAACAAGCACATAAAATTCAGATTCTGGATCATACACTCTCAACCAACTACCTACCTCGCAAACAATTATATGATGAAACTTTTCACCTTTGTCTTTGCTACTTTGTTGTACCTCCCTGCTCTTTCCGAATGCAAAACAGTGGATAAGAAGATGCGGAAAGAACGGCGTAAAGGAAATCTAGGTGGAGCCAGTCGCGACGCCTCAAAGGCCGATTGCACCAAGTCGATCGATATATCAAGCTATACAAGAACTCGCCAGGAATACTCCGGTTCAAGCCAGATAAAGACGCATGCAAGGATGGTCCTACCTATGTTGGCAGCACCGAAGATGGCAAGTGTCAAATGACCCTCGTGTCAGATGGTAGCACCACGGCATTTGCGGCCTCGGTGACATGTGAAGATACAGGAGCTGTCTACTTGATTGGAACAGACGGCAGTGGCACCATGACGGTGGTGGAGCGTTGGCAGGCAGACTTTGGTGAGGAACTTGACGCTTTTGACGAGCTTCCGGTCGAGGAGCGGGCACTACTTGAAGCTCGTATCGCGGATACTAACTCGGCGAATAATGTGGCTGTCTCCTCAGGTGGATTACGAGGAAAGGTTGCTAATCAGCTGAGGAGCATTGGTGATCGTTTCCTCACGGAAAATCATCACAGTGATACTGTCCATTGAGATCTTCAGGGCAATATCATTATCGATGCAATGGTACTCTACTCGGCTGATGCCGAATGCGGCAATGCTGGATTACCACTTGGATGTGTGTGTACTCCTACAACGGAGGCCTCCATCCGCAGTCTCATTGACCTCGCAATCTTTGAGACAAATACTGCATATTCTCTCTCGGGTGTTAATGTTGTGTTAAACCTTGTCCATGCAGCATATGATGATTACGTTGAGACGGATGATATGGGAACAACACTCCATGCTCTGTCAGCTAAGCCATCAGTACATGCTCTGCGTCAAGCCTATGGCGCCGATGTTGTTTCTATTATTGTTGGTCGTGGTCAACATTGCAGAATGGCATATATGGGACCCTCCATAGGTTTGATGTACAGTGTCTCGTATTATTCTTGTGCCACTGGTTACTATACGTTTGGTCATGAGATTGGTCACAACTTTGGCTTGAATCACGACCGGGGCTCAGAGAATCAATGCACTGACGCTGGCTACAATTATGGTTATCGCGATCCTCGGGCTGAATTACGCTCAATCCTTGCCTATGCCTGTAATGCAAATGAGTGTACTGGTAATCCATTACCAGGGGGAGCTCCATGCACCCAAGTCCTAAGATTCTCCAACACGTATGCTCTGTACAATGGAAAGCCAATTGGAGATGCTAATAATAATAGCGCTAGGAGGATCAACGAAGTGGCAGCTGAAGTATCAAACTACTTTATTTCAACGCCAACCCTATCACCAACCCTATTTCCGTGAGTATAATAGTTTTTGCACTCTCATTCTTCGCTATTTGACCCATATTACTCACAATAGACTTTTGTCAATTAACTCTGCCACACACTCCTGGTATTCCTACGGCTTTTCCTACTTTCATACTGACTAGCAATGTTCCAACCTATGTTCCAACCTATTTTCCAACGTTAGGGACCGAGGCTCCCACCAAGTATCCCACCAAGTCTCCCACGAAAGCTCCCACCAAGTCTCCCACTAAGGTCCCCACAATGAAGCCTACTACAATGAAACCCACTCCTCAGCATACATTAAAGCCCACATCCACAAAGCCAACTACTCTGAAGCCTACCACCACGAAACCCACTCAGCCTACCTCTAAACCCACATCCGCAAAGCCAACCTTGAAGCCAACTACCCAGAAGCCTACAACCCAGAAGCCTACAACCCAGAAGCCTACATCCAAGAAGCCTACTTTGAAGCCAACAACAAAGCAGCCCACTAATATTCCAACCGAGATTCCCACTTCCGAGGCTCCCACTTCGGAGGCTCCAACTACTGAGTTGCCTAGTACCGAGGCTCCCACTACCAAGCCTACTACTACCAAGCCTACAAAGATGCCTACGAAGAGGCCTACTACGAAGAAGCCCACACCCAAGTAATTTTTACAAAACCGTTTGTTCTACGTGGAATAGAAAATAAATTAAATTATGTATTTTAGGAAGACTGAAAAGCAAGCCGAACGCAAATACGCCGAGAACATAGCCGAATAGGCTGAGTGACGAGGGCAGAAGGTTCTTGTTCATGGTCAGTTTTTCCCTTCAGGCACTTTTATCAGGGACGGACTCCTTTTATCTAGGTACCTTTTTAGCGTAGAATACGTACATGGTCGATTTTCTGGCTGTCCGCAAGCCTCACCAAGGTCCTCGTCTCTGTCTCCCGTCTCCTCCCAACCAGAATACTCTTCATCATCTTCATCATCATCATCATCATCATCATCGTCTTACTAGTCGTCTTGTCGTCCATCATTAGTACGGCAGCATTCGCCCTACGCGTCGGCTTCCGCCATCAGTATTATTACCCGCTGTTGTTCACGACCCTCCCAGAGACTGACAAGAAGATAACAGCTGCTAGGTCCTGCGTTACTCTGCGGGTAGCCACAGAAATAATGTCCTCCTCTGATGATACTACGCCGGGTACGACGACAATGCTGGGACAAGTGATTGACGGTAAGGCCATTGCCGATGCGATACGATCGGAGTTGGCATTGAAATTACGTGAAGAGATTATTAGCAATAGCAGTAATAGCAACACCAATAATAACCACAATGCGAGTCGACCAGGATTGGCAGTAATGCTAGTAGGGAATCGTAAAGATAGTGAAACATACGTAAGGATGAAACAAAAGGCATGTTTGGACGTAGGTATATTATCCTACTTACAAACTTATCCCAATACTGATACTACTGATACCAACAACAATGCTGTGACAGAAGAAATATTATTACAACAAATAGACGCATGGAATAATGATCCCACAATACATGGTATATTAGTACAATTACCTCTGCCGCAATATATAAATGAAGGAAAGATCGTAGGTGCGATTCATCCATCTAAAGACGTAGATGGCTTACATCCAACGAATGTTGCTCAACTTTACAATACCGCAACACATGCCAGCAGTGCTAGTGATGAATCACAACCACCACCATTAGATTGGAATGATTTTAATACACTGCCATTCCATATACCCTGCACGCCGCAGGGATGTATTGAATTATTAGATCGTATAAACTACAAAATTGCTGGGAAACGTGCGGTAGTGATTGGGCGATCGAATTTAGTTGGCTTACCGGTAGCCATGTTACTACTACATCGTAATGCTACTGTTACCGTCGTGCATTCCCAATCAGTAAATATACATGAAATAATACACGAGGCAGATATTGTTATAGCCGCAGCCGGTCGACCAGCTATGGTCCAAGATTCATGGCTCAAAGAAGGATGTGTAGTAATTGATGTAGGGATTAATGCCATCACCGACACAACTACATTACGTGGATATAAATTAATAGGTGATGTAGATTATATGAAAGCCAAGAATGTTGCAGGGTGGATTACACCCGTGCCGGGAGGTGTCGGACCCATGACTATTGCTATGTTATTACGTAATACAATTAATAGTTGGAAAAGGGGTAGTGTGAGTAGTAGTACTACTACATCTACTGTCGTGATTGATAATAGGTCTACTACTACTAGTACTTTGTAGGGGGGGGGACGGGGGGGGGGATATGAGATGTCATCTGAATAAATGTCGAGGCATATGTCTGGGGGAGGAAGAGAAGTGGGGGGATTGGAGGTTGGATGTGTCGTGATTTTTTTGTTTTGTTTCAGGTTTTCGTTACGTACCCACTTTTTTCTGTCAATTACTTAATACGAGCACCACCAATGTCGTTTTGGTGTGACTACACAGCCTTAGGTAGAAGACAAAACACGCAAATATTATTGCTTGTTTATTTCTAAAATCTTTATCTCTATCTCCTTCTTGCCGCAATGTCAAACAAACGCGTTATAATGCTCATATCAACATACGATTCATTCACACTCTTACTTGACCAAACAGTACAGATCTTTTGTGCAATCTGTTGACTACTGAGCAATCTCTCGTTGTTAGTGCTACTCTTATTCCTACCACGCGTCTCGACAACCCCAAGTAATAATGTCTCATCTCCCCCCGATGACTCAATTAGCTCTAGGACTAGTGCTTGCTTTCTATATATTTCAGTTGATAACATGTGATAAACATCTGTTACCAATTGTACAATATTGGTAATTCTGCTGTCTCCACCATCATCATCATCACCCTCCTCCTCCCACTTGACTACACCCTCCTCGTCGTCGCCACTGTTGACATTCTCTACAGCAAGCATATGCTGCTGTTCTGGTTGTTGTGCTTGTTCCATCATTATCATTTCTTGCTGCACTACTACCACCATTGTCGAGCAATGGAATTTCCATATAGTATCCAAACACCGTCCCAAGGCATTATGACAATCTGCCAATTCGGACATGAGTTTTCGTACAGCCAATACCATCTTTTCATGTTGAGTTATATCATTGATAAATGCCAATTGTATATCTTGTATTTGTAATGCATGTGATGCATGACGATTATACCCTTGTCCCAGTCTTCGTTTCCTGGAGCCATAATTCTTCCATGATTCATCTTCATTATCATTTATTGATAATGATACCATGTTCATATTATAATTTTGTAATACTTTCCATTCCAACGGCAATCGTGAACGTATACTACATATATTGTGTAATATTGGTAATATCTGACCATCGATATCCAACCATATATGTTGTACCTTGTCATTAAATGTCCGTACTAGTTGATAAAATCGTTTTTTACTACTATTACTATTGTTGCTGTGTATAGCATTTGTCTCTGAACTTGATACTTCATTTGCTGTTGTATTTGCAGACGATACAATGGCTGCTGCTGCTGTTGCTTCTGACGATGACAATGACCCTTTTCTATCACTTGATGATGATGATGATGATGATGATGAAGATGATTTTGGAGGAGTTTGTCCTACTGATGAATGTCTATTTTTGTTCTTTATTTTCTTCATTTTCGATGAAGGTTGCTGCATTGTATTGTTGACGGCGAGTGTGTAAGTCTCATCCGTCTCCTCTTTATCGTGTTGGTTCTTCTTTCCCCCAGTGAGCATGAATAATTCAAATGCACGACGCATCTTTTCTGTATCATTCTCCGCATCGGCGTTGGTAGGGCTGTCGCCTTCTGTCTCCATGATAATTACTAGCCACTCGCCACCTACCAATCACTTTTTGCAACTAAGATACTACGTTACTACTCCTTCTTCGTCGTCGACGACGACACTGAATGCATATATTCTTTCTTCAATTTACTCTCATTATCAATAATTGCCTGAGGTTTCTCTTGACTAAACAAGTCATGTCCAGCCTTGACATCTTTACGAAAGACAGGCACGGCACATAGACCAAGGAGGAGAGCTGTGCCGACGAAGGCCTTGACATTGGGTCCACCGGGTAGCTTTTCGAGTAGTTGACGTATCATTTTTGAGACCCAACCCAAATATACGATATGTGATCCTTTGATATTTGTGTAGCGAACCCCCTACGTACAAAATCGGTCAGAGGAATCAAATTCTACTAAGGAATAGTACACATCTCGCCCTTTCGGGCTTAACGGCTTAGATCAATATTTCGACTTCCCTCCTCTGCCGGAGATGGGGAGAGAGCGTTAGACAACAAACTTTGGATTGCCAGCAAGACAAAAACGTCGATAGTTTAATGCATTCACAAATTTTCTTTCTATCAACCGATAATGTCGATGTCCACCAAATAAGTTGAACCACCTGTTTTGTCATTGATCTGCTGAAACATCATGTCGTCAAGTCAAACTGCCGACGCTGGTGCTGCGGATGCTGCAGCAGCACCAACCTACAATCATCGTGAGGATCGATTCCAACCCACTGAAGTTCACTCTCCGTCGGGATTGTCATCATCCCTTGACAAGCGTCGCAAGGTCAACGGCTCCGAATTTGCCAGTGGTGGCGGCGGCGGTGGACCTCCTCCTCCTCCCGGACCGTATCCTTATCATCCCAGTGCACCATCGCAACAAAAACATCATATGCCTCAGCATGGATATCACTACGGTGGTGGTTCTTCTCCAGCGTTAGGAAATGACGGATCAAATAATCATGGTGGCGCTCCCCCTCCTCCCTCGTCTCATGGCTATGGCTACGCACCACCGCCAGGCTACCCACCCAATCATGGACCACCTCCTTCATCTCATGATCCATACTTCTCAAGCCGTGGTGATGGTGGTGAGGGGTATTACCACGATGCCCCTCCTCCTCCTCACTACGGTGGCGCACCACCGTTGCCTCCACCTCAGCAATATTCTGACTATTATGGAACGTACCCACGTGGTGGAGCTTATCCCACCCCAAGAGGAGGCGGTGGCAGTGGTAACCATCAAGTTCAATTCCATCCACAGCAGGAGGATAGTGGTCATGATGGACAAGATGATGAAGACTATGACAATCATCTAATTCCCAGTAAGGGACGTGGTGTACTCATGCCACCGATGGCGAAATCATTATCCGGAAGTGGTGCCGCTGCTTCCAGTAGTGCACCTTCCATCCAAGCAGCACAAAGCCGTGATGATGAAGATGATGATGAAGCTAGTATCCGTCGTCGGCAAGTCCTTGACGAAGTTAATGGTGGCGTTGAAGGCAATGATGAATTTGGAATTGAGAGTCCCGAAAGTGAAATGGACAAGAAAAATTTTGCTGAAGATAACAATGCAAGGACTCCTGAGCGCAAACACAGATCTGACACATTGGAGTTAAGGTCCTCACCTCAGCGGGAGGATGCAGACATTGATCCATCGAGTAATGGTAACAAAGGAGTCATTGGTGTTGAGGGCGATTCTCTTAAGACTGATAATCATTTTCCACAAATGGGCATGGTACCATACGGGATGCCTCCTCCTGGTCCACCACCTGGGATGATGCACTACCCACCTCATCCTCATCATCAGTATGGACCACCACCAATGATGGGAGGACCACCTCCACCAATGAGTCCACATCATCATCATCATCACCAACATTTTCATGGATACCCTCCACCACCACACCCTTCAATGACTACTTTACATAATGGACAAAATCCTCATCATATGCCTCCTCATCATCACGGGGGGCCAACTCCGTTAGGAAGCATGCCTCATCAGTACCATCCTCCGTACCATCCTCAAGCGAGCCCACAGCATCAGCACCATCCTGGATTGCCAGGCATGCCTCCTCCTCCAGTCCATCATGGTGGAGGTCCAGGGGAGTTTCAGCGTCCAGGCACTCCATCAATCAGCACTGGAGGAGACGGTGCACTTGACACAAATACAGGCGAAATGAGCTGGAGTTGTGAGTTTTGCACTCTCAAGTTTACAACTTGGGAGGAGTGCTCGGCACATGAAGGTTCCTGTCCCCATGCCGCGGCATACCATGCCCATCATCAGCATCAGGCTCATTTGGCAGGTTATGGCCCACCTCCTCCTGGCCCACCTCATGGACAACATCTGTATCCACCATCGCACATGCATCATCCTGGCGTGGGTGTCATGCAGCAACACCATCCTCATGGGATGATGCAAGACAATGGACTGCTCTCCCCAAGTCATCATCATCAACAGCACCAGCGTTCCGGCAGGGTTGGTGGACGCAAGATGGGTACATCTTCTGGTCGGCCATTCATCATGAATGATGATATGGAGTACTGCATCAACATCGATCGACCAGTTTACATCCTATCTATTCATGATGATGGTAACTCTCTCAGTGATCGACAGTGCTACGTCCGGTCACACTTTGTTGAGGCTTTCGTTGCTGAAGTGTCGGATGTGGGGGCACGTCATTCTCGTGGAGCGCAGAAGCTAAATGTCGGACAGGTGGGATTGAGGTGTGCCTACTGTGCCACACTAAAGCCACGTGATAGGGCCGAACGTGCTGTCTGCTACCCCTCAAGCATAAGTCGGATCTACCAAACTGTGGCTGATATGCAACGATTCCACTTTGAGAATTGTGTCGCCATCCCACCCCGTGTATTACATGCTTACATGAGCCTCAAGACCACAAGACCACGAGGGCAGGGTAGTCCACAGAGTTACTGGGATCGAAGTGCGAGGGATATTGGACTTGTCGATACGGGCAATGGGATTCAGGTCTCCTTGGGCCTAATGAGCTGTGGACGGCGTGGTGCAGATGTCTTTGAGTTACAAAGGAAGAGTGTCATGACTGGCATGCTTGCGAGGATGGATGGCCAGGCTACACATGATGTGGGACAAGGTGCAATGATTATGCAGGGCATGATGCAAGAAGGACACATGATGCACGGGTACCACGATCAACAAGTGTATCAAGATCAGCAAGTCTTCTCATCATCGTCCAGACAGCACCACGGTGGCAAAGATATATTGTTGTCATCGGTAGCGGTCTATTCTCCTGGAACTGGAAACTACCTTGAATCGCACGGAGATCACAATCAGCATGGCGAAGGGCACAGCTACGTTCATAACAAGTACGAGTCTCCTGGAAATGAGCCAAGCACTTCCATGCCGTCCACCTGTTTTGTTACCCCAAAAGAATCCTTGGAGGCTGAGGATGATGCTAACATGTTGCTCATGCTCAAGAAGTCCCCTGAGAGTCCCCCGAAAAACAAGAGCTCGGAGTCCAAACCTTCAAATGATGAAGTACTAGCTGATGCCAGTGCTGTACCTGCCCAAGAAGAAAGTAAAGTTCCCCAGACAGATGCATTCGTCACAGAAGTGAAAGAGGAGGCGCTGATTCACAACAAGACTACCGAGAGTCCCTTGAAAAATTACTCAGGTGATGCCAGCAATCTTATCACTCCCTCCAGAGAGGAGTGCAGAGCCATCAAAAGTGAAGGTGAAGTTGAAGAAGACTCCCCCGATCCCCCCGAGGGGAAAACAAGTGCCAACAATTAAATCTTGTCAAGGAACACAGAGGGAGTGACACACGAAAGAATCATCATTTACAAAGAATCGAATCATGTACTAAATCCAAATAAGTATTCCATGAATACATAACAAATATTTTAATATAACTATCAAAAAGAATGTAGACTGTTTTAGCTTGTCACCATATCAGCATCAATTCCATTATTATTTTATGTACAATCTTTAGAGAGATGAGATCATTGTTGAGCAGGCAAGAATAATAATCAGACTGATTCTTTGCTTCCATAGAGATTAAGTATGGCATTACATGTCGGATGACAACGTCAGCTCAACAAGTGATACGGCGTTGCCGTCAAATGCTTGATTCATTTGTCTTCATTTTCTTTCGGCAATGAGTCACTTCCTCCTAGAGGATATTTTCCTTCATCCTCATCTTCCATAATGCAAGCTCTGTTGAGATTTTCTTCAGCTTCGGGAGCTTTCTTCAAAGTGGGTAAGCTTCTCTCGAAATCAATGCAAAATATCGGAGTTGTCAATATCCCATTCAAAAGCAACAGTGTGAATCATGTTTGTGATATGGTCACGCCAAACTTTAAAGGCAAGAGCCTCCACACGCATTGACATGCCGCACATGACCAGAAACTGCATTCTTTCTTTAAAAGTGAAAAGGAATGAGACACGTGAAGGTATAGCAAACTGATCAAGCAAATAATCCCAATCAATTGTCTGATCATGGAAGTGCATTTGTTTCACAAAAAGTAGGTTCTCAATGCTTTCCTTTGGTGTGTCACATCTCCCCAGTGTCTCCACATGATCATTGTCCAGTTGAATACGTGGCCAGGGCAAAGCAATTGGTAACTCTCAGCAAGAAGAAACTGGATAATCTCAGCTGGTGCAGCTCCTCAAAATGCATACAACAGTGGTGTTGCCCCCCATCTATCTTCGGTAATTAGATTTGTAGGGTAAATCTGGACAATTACAAGATATAGCTCTAGATTATGGACTGACAACCACGCCAGAATATGAAGGGGAGTCATACCGAGGCAATCTTGTTGAATACCCGTCGGATCCAGCTTACTGAACATTGTCCTATGCTGACCAGACCTAAGTACCCCCTGATTATAAGACTGAAAGTAGACTGAAAGTAGACTGAAAGTAGACTGAACTGTGGATTGAAGTCTATCGAATCGATGCATCAGCACCCATGTAATTCTTCGGTTCGAACCAAACAGCTGATGAAGATCCATGGTACGTCTCTTCATCATCTTCTTTGTCTTTGTCAAATAAAAGATATCCTTGCCGAAGATAGCATCGGGTGGAAAAGTCAAATTACTTGGACAGCAACAATCATAATCGTCAATATGCCTAACATTATGTTTCAGTACTGTGTTACTTGAGGTAAAACATACTGAACAAGCGGGCTTGTGTGTCCGATCTTGTGTCCCTAATCTACCATAATTTATATAAGAGAAAATAGGTAAAATCTACTCATCTAGAGTTTTCCGCTTTCAATATATCGCACCCGAACAATCCTCATTCCAAATCTCTCACCTTTTTGTAGTATCTAATTTCTCACACCTGGGGGTCATTTTGCAGCTACCACTTTTGTTTTATACACACTTTATCGCTAAATTTTTGTTCGCACT
>Ga0247831_1007669_pt1 | contig 11886 bp, 10 predicted proteins | sample LaCruzMarch2015__9_FD_192406 | JGI IMG/M metagenome (GOLD analysis project Ga0247831, IMG submission 192406) | Freshwater microbial communities from meromictic Lake La Cruz, Castile-La Mancha, Spain - LaCruzMarch2015_1m | ecosystem: Environmental > Aquatic > Freshwater > Lake | place: Spain...
TTGTTATAACTTACAATCACATCGGACAAAGTTCCCAGAAGGTAGGACATGAGCCCAATTATGATAACAATAGTTATCGATATGCTCGTTAACATATTTGTTGTTCCAGATAACATGCAATGTCTCCGTAGTATGCAAATTGCATCAAAGAGGTACAAATGTACAGATATCGCATTGGTAACACTCGACGCAAGTTCATTCACGGATAATACAATAGCCGAAACCATACCAAATAGACCACCAAATAGACGAAATAGATTATACCATCTCCGTTCATCAATGATATCCAATATCCCAGCCAATGCAAAGCATTCTGATGCTATAAAGTATATAAACTGATACTTGGTGATTTGATACTCGGTAGTACCAATCTGTAACAAGTTATCATCATCATGTGTCACATCATAGTCAGTCATGGTAGTGTACCACGTAGCATCATCATCGAAAGAGGTTAGCACATCAATGGGTATTGGTTGAAGATTCTTCACCCAAAGATATTCAATCACTGCTAGCCATACGTAGAATGCACTCCCAAGAAAGAATAGGAGGACTGATGCAAAGTTGAGTTCGTGCCCATTCCACCAACCGCTGCTGGCTTGACAGCATGCTGATCGTGAAGACATTAGCTGTAGCTCTCGTTTTGTTGATGTTGGGGGCTTTGTGTAGCGTTTTGCGGCTCCAAAGTCCACGAATAGGAGCAAAGATCCTACCTAGCTTGGAGAATCACCCTAATGAAACCTTGATTAACCTTAGACAATAGGTGATGGGGCATGCAACGCAATGACAGGCAATGACGGAGGTGAGGGTGGACGAAGGCACGATGAGATGCCACCGACGTCTATGTGTCTTCTCGGTGGCGTTTTCCATCGTCCGATTTTCTTCCATGACAAAAAAAACCAATTGACATTCAGGACAATATGCGAATACTATTGCATTGGCGCATCTCGTCGACATCGCTAATGATGTTGATGTTATTCATGGAGCAAGCTTATTCATTTCCAATGAAACTCCGCCAATATACGACGACGATGTATTATCATCGGGAAGGATCCGCGTGGCAAGATTGGTACGCGTCATCTCTACTGCCGAGGAGGAGGCTCAGCGGACGCGACGAATTGCAATCCAAAACGGATCAAGTATCAAAGCTTTCGCGGCTCACGATGACAACAGTCAAGGACGAGGCGGCTACTACTCTTTTAGATATTGCTCATAATAATAATCATACCATTGACGAGGGTAGATCGATTGAACTTGGGCCATCGTCGGTAACCCAACCAACAGCAATCAGTCCATTCCTCGCGACTGTGGTGGCAGCGGCGCATGTCGAGGTTGAAAAGCAACAGACGGTGCAAAATCATCAACGACAACGGCAACAAAAAAAATTGATTGGACTATCATCACAAAAGCAACAATTCACTTCTGGACAACAACGACAACGATCGACGTCGTCATTGTTCATGAATACGGCGAAAAAACGACGTCTCGTGCGATATCTATACAACGAGGCACAACAACATATTCAACAACAACGTACCACGGATGCTAAAAAAATATTACGTCGTATTGTTCACCAAATTGACCCGCACGATGCACATTCCTATTTGGCATTGGCCAAATTACACAGTCGTGAGGAAACTACTATTACTACTACTACTACTACAATGAAGCAGCGGCAAGTTTCTGCTGCTGCCGGGGATGGTTCAACTACGGCCAATACTGCAACATCAACAACTACTGCGCGACATGTATTTCGTAGGGGGACTAAAAATTGCCCATCGTCCGTACATTTATGGCATGGATGGGCGATGCATGAACGATTACTGGGGAATATTACTGGTGCCATAACATTACTTGATAAGGCATTAGGTATTGATCCGACGAATGGATATGTTTGTCATGCCTATGGGTTGTTGGAAATGGAATTATTACGCTTTCATACTGCTACTACTAATGCTAATGCTACTACTGCTGCTACTGCCAATAACGACCACAACAACGACGAACATAATCGACGTATCAAAAGAGTCGAACAATTATGGTCGATTGGATTACAATACGAACCGTCGGCAGCATTGGCATGTTCCTTGGGTCAATTATATGAAAAAACAAATCGTCCTGATTTGGCAAAGGATGTATATATTACAACATTACCACGATTACAGTTAGAACGTGAACGCGTGGAGGTATGTTTGGCAGCATCATCACTAATGGAGACTGTGTATGATAATGTGGAAGAGGCGAGTAAATTACTAATGAAGGCATTTGATGACGGACATGGCGGTGTACGTGTCGTGTCGGACAGTCGAACATACGTGGCATTGGCACGGTTGGGACTATCCACGGGACTCGTGGAAGATAAGGTGGTGATAAAACGATTACGTGATATATGCACAACTAAATCGTCAATAATATTCCCAGTGAAAGATGGACGATTATTTAATGCTTGGGCCAAGTTAGAATCAAGGGCCAATAATTTAGTTGAGGCACGGAGAGTACTTCAATTGGGATTAGCTACATACCCAAACGATTACACTTTGTTGCAGGCTGCAGGGAAAATTGAAGAAAAGCTTGGTAATATTACGGGAGCGAGAGAATATTATACGTCAAGTTTAGACATTGAAGCATCCGCACCGACATTAATAGCGATGGGTATGCTTGAAATGCGTAGCCCTGAGGTAGTAGAAGAAGGGGGTAATGAGGACAAGCGAGGAGCAGGAGGAGGAGGAGTAAAACCAAACACCAGCGCTGTTAGGGAATTATTTAATAAGGCTATATCAATTGACCCCAAGCATGGTCCAGCATACAATGCCGCCGGGAACCTAGAACGTAAAGAGGGGAACTTGGACAAGGCCAAGCAGTTATACGAAGATGGGATAAGAGCAGACTGCACTGATGCACCATCAGTCTATCATGGTTTAGCCAAGTTACATCTGTCATCAGGCGAGGTAGAGGCTGCACGTAGTGTATTACGGGAGGGATTGTCAAACTTTGATTGTGCAAGTACCAGTAGTAGTCGACGGAATGATAATGTTGCATTCCTGGCACATACTCTTTCATTGATTGAACTAAACTGTAATAACAACCCAGTGGGTGCCAAGGTCGTATTAGAACAGGGACTTAAACACCGACATAACTCACCCCAGCTACTACTTGCCATGGCACTTTGTGAACTACGACTTGGCAATGAAAAGGTAGCACGTACAATGTTTGAACGATCATTGTCTGCTAATCCAAATCACGCACAGGCATGGCAGGCATATGGTGTTATGGAAATGCAATGCGGGAACTTCAGAGCAGCTAAGACTCTGTTTGAATGTGGGATAAAGAATTCACCGTCTCATGGTGCACTCTGGCAAAGCTTCGGAATATTGGAGAGTTGGAAGGGAAATATTGCAGAAGCAAGAATATTATTTGCCGCGGGAATAAACAAATGTCCGCACCATATTTCATTATACCAGGCCTGGGCATGTTTAGAATTACGGTCTGGAGATATTATAACAGCGAAACGATTAATTGGTGAGGCATTAACAAGAAACAAACGCAAAGGATCTGGTTGGTTAGTTGCGGCCAAGATTGAAGAGAAGATGAATAATATTGGTTTAGTTGGATTAATATTAAGGAGGGGTATTGAATGTGACCCGTCCAATACTGAACTATATCGAGCTCTTGCAGAGCATGAGATTAGCCGTGGGAAATATGGTTGTGTGAGTTTTTTTCTCCATCTGTATGCATTTGTAATTATTATTCCGATCGCTATGTGACCAACGGGTAAACATTGTATCATGATTCGACCGTTCTTATTTGTTCACACTCAAAATAGGCACGAGAGCTACTGGAGAAGGGTATCGAACTGAATCCACTCGATGCACCATTGTATCACTCCCTTGCTGAATTAGAAGCACGAGTGTTTAACATTGATGGACTAGCAAAGCTTAATAAACGAATAGCTGATATCTTTCCATCGAATGTAATGGCACAACCGTCGTCATACTCAAGAGCAACAAGGATGGAGGCATGGGGGAATAAAATCAAGCAAGGTCGATGGACGAAGATCCCTGATGGGATAGCCGCACTTGCTCGACAGATTGGCGTGAATAATAATACAAGCATTGATGAGCTGGTAGATGATGTAGATCCAGAGCTGATGATCAATAGCTTAAATGGATTTGGTAATGACAATGATAATGGATTCATGTTCCAAGATAGTATGCCCCTTATTGTCGAGGATCAGGAGGATCAATAAATGTACGTCACAATGTCAATGACCAATTAAATCAGAAGTGAAGCTTATGTACACACAGATCTTCGCCCGCCCTCCTCCTCACGCTCATACTTAAACTGTAATATTTTCAAATGCTCCTTACATATGTATATTTATATATACTTTTTTTGATTTCTCACCAACAATCTTTGTTTTTTTACATTACACTCGCAGTATCTGTAATTTGTTGGCAAAGGCAATGCTCACCCAATCGGGCTGGGCCGAACTCCATTGTAAATTATTCACCTCTCCCTCGGCGTTGTATGCCAATATCGGATCCTCGATCGGACGTTTGCTCATCCCGCTAATATCCCAAATCAATGCCTGTTTGTCATCCGCCGCGGTACATATATGACACGAACTGTGGGGTGCCCACGCCACGGCATTGACGTGGCCGGCGTGTCCGCCGAGCATCGCGACCGGTCGGCACGGCTGTCGTATGTCCAATACGATCGTATATTGACTCTCGGAAATGAACGTCGCCAGGTAGTTCGGATCTTGCTTGTTCCACTCCAATCGCAACAACGGTTCCAGGTTGGGCGTTTCGAACATAATCGTGATGTGTTCCAAATTCCGCTGATCGAATAACCGTACCGAACCGTCGGCCCCCACCGAGGCGAATATATCGGTGCCGTGAGAATTGAATGCCAAGTCGAATACTTCCTTATCGTGTGCGATAACTTGCGTTTTGACGACCTCGGCATTAATATCCCATATGGTACAGGTGGTATCGATGGACGATGTGACTATCATGCTAGTATCGTATTCGTTCCAATCGAAGGATGTTAAGGGAGAGCAGTACTCACTTTTGCGAGTGTCGATCAATTGTGCTTCGCGGTTGTATGTTGAATATCCAGGACGGGTGGGATCGTCGGAGACCGACCATAAACGAAGGTAATCGCCAGTCGTGGCCAATAGATCCTTTTGACCTAAATTCGACGAGGTGGAATTCATGGCCGTGGCCGCGTTAGCATTCCCTCCATTCTCTGGACTCCACAATATCTTGGTACAAGGATACGGGTGTCCAATTTCACATGCGCTATATACCTCCATTGTTTCGGGCATGTCATCGTCGACCATTTTGTTATGAGGACTACCATACAGTGCGTCATTATTCGCCGCCATGGGCGTACCCGACGCTGCAGCGTCTGAGTCACTAGCAGTGCCTGACGCTGCACCGCCAATTCTACTAGCACTGCCGCCCCCGCCACCGCGAGTATACCGTGTCTTCAGGACCTGTATTTCATTCCCGTACACCTCGACGTAACTGCCAATGGCCAATCGGAACATCGAACTCGGGTCTAATCGATTCGACCAGGCCAGTGAGAATACTGTCCATGGCGCCGAGTAGGTATATATCTCTTTCCGCTGCTGAGGTGATTCCATCGTCGTCTGCCTCTTACTACTTGGTTGCCCCTGCCGCTTACTTGTTGCTTATAAAGTAGATAGCCGTCGACAGAACTGCGAAAGCTCTTTTAAGCGTTGGGGTTGTTGTCCGCCAGGCGGTGATCTCGAATTCGTGTCATTTTTTTCGGCGGGCTTTGCGATATTGCCAGTGTAACAAGTGGGTGATGTAGACGTGATGCATTTACTCTCAGCCATGGGAAAAGTGTAACAACTGTCAGCAGCCGTTCCAAAATCAATTGGGCGATAGATTCATCATATGCATTCGTATCATTTGCCAAGTCAACATCGGCCACATTGAAGGAAACGGCAAGAAAGATAACTTAAAGTAATGACGGCACTTCGCACACGAGTATTCGCTCGTTGAAAAAATGTGATTCCAGTGAGTATCGTTGTACCGACAAGACGATAAATCAACGAAAATGCGATAAATATTATAAATGAATTGCTATTGCTGGTGGGTCGAATGAAGAAAGACTTGAAGACGAGTAGGTGGATTCACAACATGCCTAAAGGCAGTGACGAGTATATCTGTTATATAGAGAGCGCTAAGTGCAAACTGAGGGGTTTGCATTAGAATGTTTAGGGACATCTAAAAACGATTACAAGATAGCAATCACGCACTTTAAAAAAGGCCCGTGCCATCTTCAGTTTTAGTTGGTATTGAAAGCGTGAGGCCAAACGAATGGAAAAACAAAATAGCAGTGGCGACTCTCGGAATAAATGAAGAGGGTGAGATGTCAGCAGTAAGTCGCGAGTTGTTGGAAAGCCATAGAATTTCATATGAGATCAGCCTAAATGAAGAAGGTATGAACACAGAAGAAACAATAATAGCGGGATTAAAATATGCAACAGGACTATGGATTGCACACCACTGTAATGAAGCGGAATGGCTTCTCACACAATTAGCCACCATCAGTGAAGCTTACATGGTCCAGATCGCAAAAAAGAATAAAGGCAGATGAATTACTTGAAATGTGTAGGACACGGTACGTTGTTGTTATTCCTGATAACAAACAGTTTCTGTGATACGAAAGTGAAGGAGAAATCTGCGTCGTCACTGGTCCCATCACAAAGCCACGAAATAAAAATAATGAGAGGACATATCGTGTCGAGAGTCATCTCATTCATCCTGTTGTAGGCTGTCCAATGATTTTTTGTCGATTGGTAAGTGCATCTCACTTGAATGGGGTGTTGGGAAAAGTGAAAGTTGCAACATATGACGACGGTGTAATATTTAGTGTAGAGGTGCACTTTGAGAAGAAGGGTGCGAAGTCAACATTTGTCAAGCCAGAAAATTTGCGCATTGTATTTGATTTGCCAAAGCGATGAATAGTGATCGATTAGATAATGTCACTGCATTTGGAGTGTAAAAAATATTCGAAGATTATAATCCTTATTTCTTTATCCGAGTAGTTTCTTATTCCCCAAGGCGTCATTCCCCAAGGAAGAACGAACCCACTCTCGTTCTGCGATTGTTGCTGGGTTTGATTCATCTCCCGCTAGTCTTTCAGAATGGATAATATCCTTCTTAATCGCAGCAGTCAGCTTTTCTAATCCCTCAAATGGAAGCTCTGGTCTTAAATATCCCACTACTGATAATATAATCGTCTTGTCATAAAAGTCCTGAAACTGTGTCTCGCCCGTCAAGGATGCATGTCTTTTTGGATGCATGGCCGGGGCGATTAAATGCGGTTCGACGGTCTTTTCGGAATTATTGTATGTTGGATTGTACCCTATCGATATTGCCGCAGTGAATACTTGTCCAAGCTCCGATTCGTTGCAACTGTAGCTGTCATCATTGGCGCTGCCATCACCACGTCCATTAGAAGATTCACTACCATCAATAATTATTATTCGAGCAAAACCCCAATAGATACCCGTAGGCAAATGATCAAAGTCACCGCAGGAACAGGATAAGCCCTCACGTGAAACGTTGGCAGTTGGTATGCCTAGGTCCTTCGAACCGCGGCCATAGCCTCGCACGATTTTGGAAATGATTCGTATTGGCAGATTAGGATCCGCCATGCTTTCATAGTAACCTTTTGGCGAGTTTTTTTGGCGACACAAGTCGCATCCCCTCCTCCGAAAAACACCTCCAAACCATGGTGCGTACTCGGCAGTGATGGCGTAACAAACTGGACGGTATTGGCTAGCGGTTGACGATGGGAGAGTGATTTGGTGGTGGGCTTATATATTTGATCCGAATCATCATACCATACGCGGATTGTGGGTTTATTCCGCAACCCTCGACTTCAGAGGCAAAAAAAAAATGCCGTGGACGGAGTCCATGACTGGCTGGTATCGGAGGCCGCCCCTCCACTCATCTCGAATTGTTCGATCATTTGTGGGTTTGGGAGGACTGATACCGCTTCTCTCTGAACTTTGACCTTCGTATCTTTACGATGCATCTATTTGTTCGAACCATAAACGGCACTCACGTGGAATTTTCATCTCACTCTCTTTTTTTGTTTTGCAACCATGGCAATTTTTACTTCATTTGATTCCATGATGTAACATAAACAATCCGCAAAACTTTATAATGATGATTATAGTCAGAACAAGAGGTAGTAGATCCTTTGCCCGCTATGAAGGAAAAGTGTATGCATCACTGTCCTAATGAAATTAAGGCATATAATGCATGTGCGGAGCGGATTAAAGTTAAGGGGGAGGGAGACTGTGAGGCATGGTACTTCGATTTGCTACATTGTGTGGACCATTGTGTTGCTCCACAGGTATTCAAAAAGTTGAAATAATGTAGAGGAAGAGTGTTTAGGGAAAGTACCAATTAGAGAAGGGGCAGTTTGTAGTTATGGATGGGCTATCAAGTCATTAGTGCACGACGAATGCATGTTTTAACATGTCAATGATTCCATTGTATCGTTACCCTTTACTGCTGTCTATCGCTGCTTTTATTCAATAACTCGCGTTTAATCGTATCCTTGGACACCTTTTTTGCTTTCTTCCATTCGCTGTAGCTCAATTCTGGACGAATGCCTCTACGTTCAATTACGAGTGTCCGCTTTCTTAATACTTCGAGTCGATTTAAAACAACGTCTTTTGTTGCACCAAGATATTTATCTAGCCATTGTCGCCAGGATGAATTGTATCCAACCTTGCCATGATTATGGATTGCGATGTGACCTTTGGTGGCTAAAGTCTTTGTCAATGCCGTGAATCAACGGTCGACTTCCATCTGTTGAAAAGACGCCCTGAGGCGACTCATGGTGCCAGTGTGGCGTAAAATCCTCATTGCTGGCGTCCCCAACCGAAGATTGGGCACCCTTCTTCCTACCTAAGCAAAGAATGGGACTGCAAAACGATTTCGAGAGTAGAATGCAATTCTATTGAACATTTGAATCGGTCAGAGGAGGGGTTTAAGTTCAGATAAAAATGTTTTTACGGACGATGATTCTGTTTGTTTATGGATTCCAGACTCTCTATTCCCCATCCACAAAAGTCTGCCCCCTCGTTACCTAAAAGATACATTCCACTTTATCGTTCTCAAAAATAAATGTTTCCTACTGTTTTACCTCCTCTTGGGCGGTCCACCCGCGACTACTCCACCTCGTTGTGCAATCGCTGCCGCGCTTGGTTTGACAGCCGTGGCTGATGGTTTACTTTTACCCGGCCGAGGTAACTTCACCCCCAATTCACGTTCAATCTTTACAATAATTTGTCCATTAGGCACGGCCTTTCCATTCTCATATTCCGCAACAATTTGTGGTTTTTCATTAATCTTGGTTGCCAAATCCTTCTGCGTCATCTTCTTGGCCATCCGGGCCTGTTGGATGGCCTTGGACAATGATACGTCGACTTTCTTTAGTTTTAAATCCTCCGACTCTTCAATCTTGCGTGCATTAACGGTACTGCTATGTGCACTGGAGTTTGACCCGGCCGCGAATTTCCGTTCCGTGGATACCAGACCCAATGCCTTCATCCGCGCAACGCCCGCTGCACTTTTGGGTACTTCGACACGACCCGCTGAGGCACGGCCCACGTTTACGGCACCCCAATCTTGTCCGGTTTGGATGGGTACGTTCGGCATTGTTGCTTATTGATGATGAAGACGATGATAGACGCGAGAGAGAGTAAAGGATGGGGACGAACGATGGGGAATCAGGGAGTTCGTGCGGAGTTCGGAACACGCTTTGAAGAGTGGGGGTTCCGCTTTGTGCAAACTTTTAATGAACAAACAACCCTCCACACATGACGCTTCGTTTCGCGATGATCTCCTCGTGGAAAGCCATGGCATTTAGGACAACGACCGTCCATACAAGGATCAAATGCATTTCTATATCATCGTCTGGGGCATCGTGTAATGAGCGAGCCTTTTCCATTGTCAAGTGTCCACAGCAGCAGCAGCAGCAGCGATACCTTTCATCATCAACATCTTCCTCCATTCTGCCTCCTCCGACGGCATTGACACCCGAACAACGATCCACAATACTGGATAAACTACTCGGTTTTAAGCACTATTCCTCCGACGGGTGGAAGAAAGTTGATAATCGTGATGCAATAACAAAGACATTTCACTTTGTGGACTTTAATCAGGCGTGGGGGTTTATGAGTAGAGTTGCGAAATTAGCTGAGGAGATGAATCATCATCCAGAGTGGTATAATGTTTACAATCGAGTTGAGGTGTGAGTAGTGTTTATTTTTATTTTGTGTATGTGTTTGTATATGATATAGTCCAAATATTCCATACTTTGCGTTGTGTAACAACCGCTCTCGATTGAATTCCACCCCCAAGTTGATTACTCACCTCTTGCCTTTTTTTCTAAAGGACCCTAACAACGCACGATTGTAATGGTCTGTCTACGAATGTAAGATATCATTTCATTATTATTAATTAATGTTTATACATCATTGCATAGGAACTCAAAATAAATCACTACTATCTTTATCCCAGGACATTAAAATGGCACATGAGATGGATGCGTATGAAACGATATTGCTCTCATCCTCGGGACAGCAGAGCTAAATTATCAGCATTCACTACACTTGGGCCAAACGTGGAGAGGGTTTCTTAGTCATCCTCACTACCAGACCAGTCATCCTCACTACCAGACCCTCTTACTCCTAGGATGAATGGATCAAATTTGTCTTTGGGATCCTCCAATTCTACCTGTATTTCCAAGAGCAGTCCTTCACTTTTGTTAAAAATGTTCGACTGACGTACCTCATCGCCAAAATTGTTGCTATCGCCTCGATTGTTGTTATCTGGCAGTAAATTTCGCTTTCCGTTTGCATGGCTGAATTCGAACAAACTGCATGTCCAAGTAAGATCACCACTAGTTGATTGCCCTCTGTTATATCTAATCGCATATAATTACCTCTATTATCGTGAGCATATTCACTTAATTCCTCAGTAAACTTACGTACATTTTTATGCACTGATCCATCTGCATCACATGATATAATGAGTACACAAAGTGTGTTCATGGATCCCAAATGGAATGGTTCTCCGAGAAATCCCATCATATGAGAAACTCCATCTTCCATCTCATCGCTTATGGGGCCGTGAATTACCGGATCATTCGTCGTTGTTTCACGAAGCAGTCCACATGCACGTTGTGAAAACTCGTATGCCGCAGAATTCACTGCTGGGAGTTTTTCATCGGGCAGGGGAGCGTAGAAAACGAAACAATCCTCCCACTTCTTGACATTCTCATTCATCATGCTGTATGATGAATCTCCACCAACCTCAGACGCTGCCTTCTCTCCCTCCTTAACCCCCTCTTCATCATTACCCTTCTTGTCCCTATAATCATCCGTGGCATTATCCAACTTCTTGGCATCAATTTTATTACTATTACCCGATTTTAGAAAATATTCATCCAGCGGTGGTGGTTTCATCACCCCTCCAGCAGGACCGGGCATTTCCGTATCCAGCTCGGCAGTTGGTTTTGGTCCTTCCTTCTTCTTCATTGCACCACCACCGCGTCCTCCTCCACCGCCACCACGGGCAGCCTTTGAACCACGACCACCACGTTTGATTGGACTAGCTTTGATAATGCCGGGAACGATGGTATTATTATTATTGCCTCCACCTCCTCCACCACCTACTCCGCCACCTTTGCTCTTCCTAATAGCTTGCTGTTTTGATCTCGCCATTGTGATAATGAAAACTGCTTCGCTCGGGCTTTTGGAGGTGATGGTGGTACGTGTGAATGCCGGGGGGGATGCCCCCCCGGACCCCCCCTCTGTTGGTGACGTCA
>Ga0247831_1007670_pt1 | contig 11885 bp, 9 predicted proteins | sample LaCruzMarch2015__9_FD_192406 | JGI IMG/M metagenome (GOLD analysis project Ga0247831, IMG submission 192406) | Freshwater microbial communities from meromictic Lake La Cruz, Castile-La Mancha, Spain - LaCruzMarch2015_1m | ecosystem: Environmental > Aquatic > Freshwater > Lake | place: Spain...
CCAATAGTGACAAAATATACTTAACGGTAGTGACGTTTCTATTTCTTTTGCTTTTTAATGAGAAGCGAAACTCATCTTTCCCTTCCGGTTTGTGGATTGTCCTCTTTTGGCTTCCCGCCGAGACGTTGAGTTTAAAACGACTCCCAGGAAGACAAAGGAATCCTCGTATTTGGAAAATAGTACGTAAATAGGTGACATCGCCGAAAAAAGAAACCTTTATTAATCTCGTACCTAAAAAAGCATAATGAAAGCATAATAAAAGCATAATAAAAGCATAATGAAAATATAATACTATTACTTGAAAAAGAAACATGACATCGCTCATCGCGACCAAAACTTGTCATGGTACGACCAGTCTCTCCACTCCACCAAATGTTGGTAGTAGGTAATTGTCGCCCACCTGATGATCGACCATACACGCAACAATCAACATCAAAATACCAACGAGTGTAGTACATGTGGATCATTATTCTACAGATGACTTGAAACCCGACAGTTGAAAACCACCGAAGAAGAAGGGTGAGAAATATCTCAAAATCCACAGTCAACCGTAAAAACAAAGCGAAAATGCAAGCAATGATATTCAACATTCAGAACATGATGGCGATGGCGTATCGTGTGATATTCGCCGCGATCGCCGCCATGAACACGCTACTTCATCCTCTCACCTTAATAATGAATGAGGTGGACGCATCTTCTTTTATTCATTCCGACGACGGGGAAGTGGGAGGAATGACAAGCACGAACGAAGTGGACGCGTCATCGTTGCTAGCATCTGGTGGTGGTGGGGAAGACGTGGAAGCGGTGTGCTATTTGTGCTTTGATGGGGGAGCCGATGAGCAATTGCGACGCGATTGTGCGTGCCGGGGCACAGATGCCGGATTTGTCCACCCCTCCTGCCTTACTGAATATTTAGCAACTAAAAGTAAGGCATGGGTTGGTCGTGATATGAATCAATTCATGGATCCATGGAGAGTATGTCCCAGCTGTCGCCAAGACTACCAAAACGAGCTTAGAATTGAAATCGCGACCGAGTTTGTATCGTTTGTTCGAAGGCAGTATCCAGACAATACAAAATGGCAGATGGAGGCTCTTCATTTGAAGCTGCGTGCCCTAATGAATGTGTTCAAGAAATTGCAACCTGTACAAAAGAGGGAAGCTGGAGTAACGGCAGATTTAATGCTATCCTTGATTGATCGGATGAGAGTAGATGCACCACCGCAGACCTACCGTTATTCCCAAATGAAAGCACACGCGTACCATGTCCATGGTCGTATTGCTCTTGATGAGGGAACCGAAGAGAGCCAAAGAAGGGCTAGGGAATATTTTGAAAGAATGCTTGAAGTATGCGAAAAAAATGGCCATGATGAGGGTATTGCCACCGCAAAGGTCCACATGGCATTTGCAAAGTCAAAGTATGAAGGGACGGGTAATCTCAAGGAGATGGTGAAGGCGTCCCAAGAAATGTACAAATTGCGTATCGCTGAGCTTGGTGACGAGCATGAACACACCATTCGTGCAGGAATAATCTATGCCATTAATCTACGTAGAGCCAACCGCGGGGATGAGGCAAGGGAGCTCCTGACAAAGCTACTAGCCACGAGCAAGCAGTTTTATGGTTCGGAACACAATATCACCAAGGAGGTTGAATCAACGCTCAAACGGGTTGTTGCTAAGCGTGAAAACGCCAATCGAGGTTGATGTTTGCAATCATGGCAATTTATTTTTCATATTTGTGCTGTTCCCTGTCCAGTCGCCAGTTATGATTATTAAGGGGGGTTGAACACACTGCCAACATCGTTGTAATCATCTCTATAGCTATAGTGGTTCTCACCACAATACCACCAAGAATGTTGAATCTGAGCTTTAACCATTCAATTTTTAACAGACATATTAGTGTGATGACCAGCATCATCACTGTGAATAGTTTGTTGTTTTCAGGATTAGATTGTACAATAGCAAGATTGTTGATAAATGATAATTCATGACACCCTAGCAGAGCAGTTTTTTTCTCTCTCTGTATTGGATGCGGCAGGGTGGCAACTGGCCATTAGTCAGTTAGGTGAAGACCCCATTGTCCCATCGTCTTCCTCAATTTGATGCCTTAGATGACAGGTAAGATATATTTAAAGGGGTCTAAAAAGAATTAGACCAATTTTTCATCTCTATGCATCATTCCCAGAAACGGCACCTCTGACCGCCATCTAATCTTCGTCACAGCCCCGCCTCCATCTGCTCCCTGAGCTCGTCTCTGCTGAGCCGTGCTTGCAACCCATCCACTCAATTTCCAAGCAGAATCCTTCTCTGCTGTGGGCAACGGAAGGCCGGCTTCAGTCAGTTTCATACTCTCCTATGTTCGAATGAAATATTCGTCTGGTTCACTATCGTAGCCATCTCTCCTCTCCATTTCGGTCGATCTATTTCATTGTCCACCATCTGCAAAAGTGGTGCCAACGCATCATCCTCTAGAGAAGACCAGTCTCTTTTGGATTGAGCGTAGCAGAAGATTGAATAGGCGGAGAAGAGGCCGTTGTTGGACTGTTCGATTTCTTCTTCCGCCGTCGTTTAATATACCTCTTTCGTCGTTCTATCTGGGGGGGCGTCTTGGCAACGACCAATGATGTCGTCGTCGCCGAAGATAATGCGCGACGACCAATGCCATCACCGATCGTCGATTGTCGAAGAAGGATGAGTGGACGACGTCCTCCTTCCCTTGCAGCAGACGAAGAAGTCGTCATTCCCCGACACGTGCCTCTGCCGCTCCTACTACCACTAGCTGTAACGAAGACAGCGATGCGGCGCAACATCATTTGATCCAGGAGTATTAAGAGGTCTGGACGATGAGGGGAGGGGTGGAGGGGAGGGCCAGACGTGCCGCCAAATCCATCTCCCCCTCTCCACCAAAAAAAACCTTCTCGAGCATGATATCCGCCATTGAATGGATACCAGTAGGACGTGCTAATCCAAATCCAAGCAAGTACGAGTATTCACGTGCCGAACGTGATTTCCTATCACAGCTAGTAGCCGCTCAACAAACGGAGGAGGAGGAGGAGGAGGGTGCAATTGCTCCCACGACGAATAAGAAAGATGGTGATGGCACTGGCTCGAATAATGACGATGAGTGGAAAGATGTTGACGATGATAATGATGATGATGATGATAATGAAGAGGAGACTGGCACGGATGCAGAACAGAAGGAGACTGGAAAGTTACCAAAGGTCGACCCAAGCAGTCTACCGGCTGACCTGCGCATGGATGAATATTCCGATGATGACGATGATGATGACGACGGCGAAAAAGTTGTAGGCGGATTGCTTGGAGTTGGAAGGGTAAGGCTGGGCGATTTGACTGATCATTCGAATTCTCTTTCAGCTTGACTTATATCACCACTTTTATCTCTTGTTTAATTTGCTGGCATTTATTGGAAATCATTAACGCTATAAATGGCATCCTTCAACACTGTCGTATCTATGAAATTTTCTCGATGGAATGGAAATCCACTTTGTTGCTTCAACACCCATCAAACTTTTGGCAATCCTGTTGTGCGATTCCATCTATATACGAAAACATACGTATATACATCGTGAAAGGATGCTGAAATTATGATGGGTGCTGCTGCATTCGAAGAAGATGATGACGATGATAACATTATCAATGACAAGAATGATGATGATGAAGAATTTGATGACAGTGACGATGACGAAGATGATGATGATCTAGACGATGCCCCAGATACACGTGAGTACATGCCACTTGATGTTGAAGGATTACAATCACTTGGGATTGGTGGAACGGGTGGTGGTGGTCATGAAAAGGAGGGTGGATATACAATGGAAGACTTACAGAATATGACAATGAACAATGATGATGATGATGATGAAGATGACGATGATCAAGAGGATGTGGATGATATCCAACTACGCGATACGGATGCGTTGCTTGTAGTAGCCAAGACAGAAGAAGACTTTGCATCATTAGAAATTAACATCTTTGATACCGAGTCATCGAATTTATATGTCCATCATGATATACCATTGCCATCCTATCCCCTATGTTTGGCACTCGGGTGCGTAGTCTCATCGTACGACAGCATCAGTAATAACAACACTGCTCGTGCAGGGAATTATGTTGCAGTTGGATCATTTGAACCAGGGATTGAGATATGGAATCTTGATGTGATGAATGCACTTGAACCAACACTTGTGTTGGGTGGGGTAGATACGTCTGGCACTGAAGAGGATTGGATGAGAATGCAGCAGACAATTGGTCAGCCAGCCAGTATAACCGTTGGTGGAAGGAACAACAAGAAGCATAAGTCAAAGACAAAAAAGAGTGGTAGTGGCCGTGGTAACACCGGGTTGCGTGAGGGTAGTCACACTGATGCCGTAATGGGACTAAGTTGGAATAGTATTCATCATCAGGTTTTGGCAAGTGCCTCAGCTGATTGTACTGTGAAACTATGGGATGTGACACAGGCAACACATGAAACCTACATTCGTCCATCGGCAACATTGACCCATCATACCGACAAGGTCCAATCACTGGCATGGCACTCAACAGAGGGAACGTTACTGGCAACTGGGGGATATGATCGAAGGGTATGTCTTGTAGATGCACGATCTGCTGCGGCTGTATCAACTGCTAACAATAACAATAATAATCCGAGTAGCGTCAAAATGGTCAAGCTACTGGCTGACTGCGAGGCATTGGTGTGGGATCCTCATAATCAGCAATACCTTACCGCCGCGAGTGAGGATGGTACCGTGGTGTGTTATGATGTACGGAAATTCAACTCAGACCCCGTATGGAGCTTCGTGGCACATGAATATGGCGGTGTGAGTGACATTGCATACAACAATAACATACCAGGTATGTTCATTACTTGCTCTATTGATAAGACGGTGGCACTTTGGGATACCCACCAAAGCAGCACCTCATCTTCGACAGCACCACAACCCTGTGGGTCAAAAGAAATGAGCGTCGGAAAGCTGTACTCTGTATCCTGCTATCCTTCGTCACCGTGGCTGTTAGCATGCGGAGGCAGTGGAAATGAACTTGCAATATGGGATATGGAAGGCGAGGAAGCCATATGTAATCGATTTGCTAGTCGTGTTATTAGGACCGGCGCTGTTGCGTCCACGGTCGAGGAAACAGGACCAGAAGACTTTGAAGTAATAATGGCCAATGATACGGATACAGCGACATCAAAGGCACTTGAGTCAATGAATAAATCAAAGAAAAAGAAGGGTAAGAAGAAGAGCAAAGCTCACAAGAGAACTTAATCACTAAAACTTGTTATTAGAACCAATGATTGATCTAGTGCTTACACTGAAGGGATTTCAACCATTTCAAACTCTTCGTCTAAATTCGAGCTGGGAGTTTTATATGAACAAACCGAAGTATTGGCAGATCCTCCATCCACTTCCATACTGCCTGCATCGATTTCCTCCTCCCAGGATGGAAGGCACGGGCTTAGACTATCTGCTACCATCGCGTTGCCTGAGCTATAATCACAATTATCATCCCGTCTCTTGTAAAACAAGCAATAGGCAGCACTTGACACAACCTCACTTTCGTCTACGTCAGATGTGACACGACTGTCATCAAAGTTGCGCCAAACACCATCATCTGCTCTAGCATAGGCCGTATAATGTCCACCCCCAAGTCCACCGAAGTGATTACTAACGGCATAACAGTCATAAATTGGTTCTGACCCACTCTCTTGCTTTACAATCCCGCTTAAATCAAGACCAGATAATGGAAAGTCAATCAAAGTATCAATTTTATCCCTCCGATTTGTCGTTGATGAATAATGAAACCTCTTGAGATGCACAATGAGTATAGGCGGGGTGCGGTACAGTGATACCTGCTTCCAAGCACGGACGTGCTCCTTGCATTTGTTACAGTACCACATATCACTCTCGTCAAGCTGCTCTAATTCACAATACTTTTCGATACAATCCATAATCGACACTCCAGTCTTTTTCTTCGTTAAAACTGCAGCCATTTCCTCCTCTCGCTCTAGCTTTTGCTCACGAGTCAAGTATTCCTCCTTGGCTGACAGGATACTCTCATCTAGAACATCATTCAAATGCGTGGGCCAGCTCACGACGATGGAACCGTCACCTTCACCCACAAAACATGATATGACTTTCTGCTCTTGATCATCTTTGGGACTTGCAAATTGAGGAGGAGGATGCTTTATCGTAATGCTCTTCGGTTGATCCATCGTCACCGACCCTAGCTCTACCACTCCATCGTTGATGGCACTTTTACCATTTCTATTAGTTGAGGATCTGCCTACCCTATCATTACTATCATACGAAATGGCAACTTGTCTCAAGGTGTTCATTTCCAACGACATGGTAGAGGACTCCGAATCACCATCGTGGCCATTTGATTTTAATGCACGAGCTATGCGACGTCCCAGGAGTCGACGCAGGCCCATTACGGTAAGAGTGGGCGATATTCGAACACAAATTGGGGTACTACCAACTTCATTCCAAGAATTTGACGAAAATGATGATGTGTATGAGGGGTCATTATTCATGTATGTATTGAGCGTTGATGACTCGCCCTTCTTGATCTTGATTTGCATAAGTATTCCATTCTCATTCGTTTCATCAATATTAATGTCATCAATAGTGTTACCTTGCTTTGGTCCATTCTTGAATTGGTTCACGAGAGTTAGATATTTCTTAGCACAATAATCAAGTATTGCCAAATCTCGAGAATTCTTGACTCCCTTGAATTGAGAGGACATGAATGACACACCGTCCATGTCGTCAGTGCTGTTCAACTTTTGCATAAATTTCATTAACAATGTGTAAAACTCTACCCGCTGCTCATGACTGCTTCTTCGTTCATTAATCAAATGACAGATTGAGTTGGGATTCTTGAGAAATTTATCGCGCAGCTTATTTTGCCACTCTTCATTGTTATCAAGCGAGGCCACCGTCGCAGAGTCAAGCGTTGTTTGCAACTTAGACGAGCTACCATTACTGCCATTCCCGTTTTTTCGTTGCTGCTTATGCTCTTCGCGATATGTCGCAACTTCCTCTCTCACTTTATTTATTGGATACAATTGAAAGGCGTATGTAACGTCGCTGTCCTTGATAATGTCAATAGCCTCATCCATGTTGTAAAATTTCCATATCTACATGGCGAAAAAATATAAAAGACGAAATCAATTGAACAATAGGAACAAGACAATTTTAACACACAAAAATTGTTTCACACCTTTTGAGAAAAAACATCTACCAATCTCACGTCTTCATCCTGAATTAACGATCCATCCGTTGCCGTCATTGTCATTGTTTGCATCATGTCGTTAGCAATCTCAACAACACGTGAACGTAGCGTCGCGATATTGGCGTTCTTACTCAATTTAATCGTAAACTCGTATGCCTCGACTGTGTCCAATGGGACAAAGTTGACCTTCATGACCCTGTCTGTATTACCCGGTATTGGCAAACTGAGGTACATGAATGGATCGAAAGTGGTGCTAACGCGTCCACATTTTCGTTTTCGATGAGAACGAAGTGTTTCTTCTCCCTCTTCTTCGGCATAAGCATCATCATCGACATCATCGCCATTTGGACAACGTAGTCGACTCTTAATCTGACCAACAAAGTATCCTGATATATCACTATCATCCCGTTCCATCCGTCGTGTCCATGCCTTTTCGGCCCAAATCTTATCTTCAATCAAATTCTCTACTTCAGTTTCCTCCCGTTCCTTCTCTTCGGCATAGATTGATAATCCACGTCGTTTCTTAACGCGATTTGTATCCTCATGTAATGCATCAAGGACGTAGGCACATAATTCTTGACTATCATGTTGATCATACCCTACAAATCGTGGTGCATGTTTCCCCAGGGTACTTTTAAATGCACGTGGATAGCAAGTGGTTGTTACGATGGATGAGGAGGAGGATGAGCGATGGTGTTGCTTGTAGGGTGCAATGACGTTGGTAGTATTATTATATGTCCCCCCATTCCCCGGAGAGTATGTTCTTGATGATGCTAGTATGCCTTGACCCAAAGCACCTCCTGTTTTATTGTTGTTGTTGTCATGATCATCATCATCATCATCATCATTGTACTCCTCTAACCACATTTCATTCAACAGATTAGCAAATTCCGTAGCCAATTCACCACCCGTGCCTAATTTATTCGTTACATTGATTTCATCCACATACCGTCCAGATAAAAAGTATTCCCGTAGTAGTGGCGTATGCGCCAAACATTGCAGTGTTGAATTCATAAAGCAGGTATTGCCTAAATTGCCAAGTCCGGTGGGGTGAGTCCGTCGACGTGTTTTTTTCGGTTTGACAATTTCTTCTTCTTCGAGTAGTGGTGTTGTCATTGCGGTAGTATTTTCGTCCCCTTGAATTACGCCAAATAAGTCATCATCATTGGTGTTGTCGCCGAGCGACGGAGGGGGGAGGATTATCACAGACGGGGTAGCAATTGACGGGAGGATTATCTCCGAAGGGGTAGCATTGTCGTCAATTGCTGGGAACTGTTGTTATAAGCGATGAGAGAATGAGACTATTGCAAGATATTATCATTTCTTTGACCGAGAGGATGAAAAATGGCTTACCAGATCGTCCCCTACAGCATCATCGTCCATCGCAAGCAAATCCAATTCATCGTCATTTTTATTTTCGCCTTGCTCCTCGTCGTCGATGATGCTCATGCTTCCTTAGCTGAGAGTGAGAGGATAGGGAAGATAGGAAATAGGGGAGACGGTGGGGGATAACAAGGCGTTCCGCGACCATTGCGTTTGGCGGGCTCACCCAAGGAAAATGAGGAAAAATAATGAGACAAGTAGTTGGAGATGATGATATGGCGTAGTTTGTGATGATCGGCGTTGGCGGCATGATAACAACGATCTGTTTGTTGTGGTACTACGATGCAACCGCCTTCCGCTATTGCAAATGTGGTGATGCGGTGGGTAATAGACAGAGAAGGGTAAATGCAGCTGCTTCAGCTATCGACTCTTCAAATAATTTGAGAGAGAGGCTATTTCAAAAGCGTCTTGAGCAGTTGTATGAGTACCGCAAACTGCATGGACATGGATCAATACCCACGCCCTATCCGCCGAATCCTTCATTGGGGATATGGGCTGCCAACATTAGACGACAATACACATTATATAGTAAGCAATCGAACACACCCTACACTGGCTATCTTACACCTTCAAGGCAAAAACAGCTACTGTTGGCTGGATTTGATTTCACATCACTCACCGAACGACAATTCCAATCACGAGTGAATGAGCTGTTACTATTTAAAAAGCAGCATGGACATTGTATGGTACCAGAGAAATGGGAAAGTAATCCAACATTGGGTGCCTGGGTATCCAATATTCGTACATTATATCGCAAGAAGCGAAGAATAAATGAAGAAAATGATGCCAGCAGCACCAACATAAGCAATGGAAACGTACAAAATAATAGACAAAGACGTAAGATGAAGGTTCTCCTATCATCAAAAAAGCTTATGAAGAAACAAAAAGTAGCAAAGCAAAAACGTTCACCTAGGTTTACACACTTGGATGAGGAACGAATCAATCTACTAACACAAATTGGATTCGTCTGGAGTTCAATTGATAAAAAATGGTTTGAAATGCTTGAATGGGCCAACCTGTATGGTGTGGTGAATTATCAGTTACGACAACAGTCATTCTCGATAGGTGGTGGTTGTGATGTATCATTATGGGAAGATGATGACAAGAGTAGTAATACTACTACTGCGATGGAGCAACATCAATACAACAATAGCAGCTACAATATAACTCAATTGATTGAGAACTATTACACATTGGTGCACAATATACAGAATCAAACATTATTATCAAGGTTTTACCCCCAAGATAACATATTCACAATGTTACTCAACATGGACTCGACAAACGTGAATGAAAACGATGACACCAACAATTACCATTTTCAATCGTCACACCTAGATTATCGTGTCCCACCTAATGATACCTATCATCAGCCATTACGTATCTGGATGATTAATCAACGGTCAAACTACAATCGCCTTAATGATTACCATTTGAATAGTATCTCCACTACTACTACTGCAACTAATTCAACAGGAACAGCAACATCGTTACTGTCATCAACCATGACACCTCAACGTCAACGTGCACTGGAGAGTATTAATTTTCCGTGGTCTGGACGGTATCGTAATCGAATAGAAGAAGTACAGTGTGAGAAATTACGACAAGAAAGATTAGAAGAGCAACGTCGACAACTAGAAAGGAAAGCTAAAAAAGAACGCGAAGAACGTGAACGTGTCGAGAGATTACTATTATCACCCAAGCTAAGCTCGCCATTAAAATTAGATGTGATGGAATTATGGGCTGCCGAAGATGATGATGATAAAACGATGGATGACCAATGAGGATAATAGTGGTAGCAAACTTACTGAATGAGTTCTGATTTGAGGGATTTGATGCATTTGGCATGTAAATCATTTCAAAATGTTCTCCAACACCGTGGTCGATAATCTGCTTTTTCAATCCTGTCGGAACCTTATACAAATTTTTCGACACAGTAGAGGCAAAAATTGTGGATGCTTATGAATTAGATTTAATGGACTGAAAATTCCATATGCTAGTCTACTACAGTCATATTATCAGGGTGTGCTGGAAGACCTCATTGTTGCGATGCAATCGGGTCAGCGTCAGACGTAATATCGAACCCTTCATATTCTAGCGTGCTCGACTGTCACAGTCTTGAGATGTATCGACTTCTGATTGATAAGTACCCCGGAAAGTTGATTGATGGAGATGTCTGGGGGGCTATACCACTTCATTAGACAGTCCAGACTGAAGAAGTAATACATGGATCTGATACAAAACTACCATACATTTTTGACGTCACTAAAGAAATCCTACTGCATCAAAAATGCTATGATTGATCCTCCATCATCGAATCTACTAAAAGCAGTTGAGTCGAATGATCTGATGACTGATTCCGAAAAAAGTCTATGCCTCTTCCGATGACGACATCACCAACAACAAGTGCAGACCAATTGTGGGGGACCCGATAATGGTGATGACGATGATTGGGCATTAATGAACATTAAGGCTACTACCTCCAACCATTAACAAGAGGCCGAATTGGATAGAAGTAGAGAGACGGTGATGATGACGCTGACAATGAAGGACAATGACCAGTATTAACAGTACTTGCCCAAGTCCACACTGGGGGGATTGTGGCAGACAAGATGAATGGAAATACTTTGGAGTAAAAAGGAAGAGTTTGCTGATAATTGATGCAGCGAGGCTTTGAGGATTTTGTTGAAAATCAAAAGTGACTGGGGCTATTGAGACAGAACCGAGTGATTTGCTGATAAAAGATGGCTGACAAGAATTAAAGAGAAACTGGGTGAACAAGAGGCCAAAGCTTGATGGATAGGATTGCGAATAAATAACAAATGAGTTGTATGGGATCTTCTCCCTTTCCCCCCGCCGTCTAATTAAGAAACTAATTTACATATACTTGCTCCACAGTCGTCTCTCTCCGAGGAAGTGTGTCAAATCGAGGAAGTGTCAAAGTGTTGTGTGTTTGGAGGTGGTAGCAACCTTAAGTAATGCTCAAGGCAGTAAGTCTCGGCAAGAATAATGTACCGAGTGAGATAATTGCATCAAATAATGTTATGAAATAGAACAAACCGCCTAAACTGAGACTTACCTGTAGAGCCCGTGAGAGTACACGGTTTGCATAGCATTCTGTCAGTCAAATGACTGGAGAATACCATGACTTTGAATAAGAGGGTCCACATCGGCTCAGAGACATGACAAGTATCCATTTCTAACGAATACTAGAGGTGGCCTACCCACACTGGGGGTATCACGAAGTCCCA
>Ga0247831_1007672_pt1 | contig 11884 bp, 12 predicted proteins | sample LaCruzMarch2015__9_FD_192406 | JGI IMG/M metagenome (GOLD analysis project Ga0247831, IMG submission 192406) | Freshwater microbial communities from meromictic Lake La Cruz, Castile-La Mancha, Spain - LaCruzMarch2015_1m | ecosystem: Environmental > Aquatic > Freshwater > Lake | place: Spain...
TAAAAAATATAATTCATATACAATGTTAATGATTATTATAAAAAATACAAATAAATAAAAATATCTTAAATATATTTTTATTTATTTTATTCAAATTATGGTAAGAAACATATATTCTACAGCTCCATTATTGATTTAAATAATTTAAAAAATAATTCAGAAAATAATTCAATATCAACATTTAACGAAAATGAAAAACATAAAGAATATATATTTGGTAATACTGCTGCTGAAAAAATAAATTTAGTCACTCAAAAATATAGTATAGATGATATATTAGAAATATTGAATCATCCAATACATGAAATAATTAAGAGTTATACATTTTTTAGAGATAATATTTCAGACATAGATCCAAAATATTTTTTATTACAAGCACTAACATTAGGACCGGACAATATAGAACAAGATCATTTTTGTTCTGTTGTTCAATCATCTCATATTAATAATTGTAAAGGTCCTTTTTCAATACACTCAAATATTTTTAAAGATCAGAATTTATTGAATAATTTATCAGTTATTGAATCATTAGATATAAAATTTATGTCATTCGGTCACTCAACAATATGTTCACCTATACCATTAATATTTAAAAGAAGAGAAAGTAATATAATATTTATTTTAAATAATTCTTATAGAGATTTAATTTATAATATTGAAAAAATTACATATAATAAAGACCCTATTCCTATTTCTTGTATTACTAAAATACATGTAGATAAATATAAAGTTGGTATAAAATATTTTGATGAAAATAGTTTAAGAAATTATAATATTTCTAATAAAAAAGATTTTATAATTTATAGTAAATCGTATTTTAATCAAGAAATATATTTAAAATATTACGCTCCAATGTTAAGTAATTGGAATTTAAATTCAGTTCCATTATTTAATAATAATATTCATTCTAAAAAAGGATCTTATAATATTATTTATTCAAATAAAAGTTTACATTTTAATAAAACACAAAAAAATCAGAGACCAGAAATAATTAATACACGTAAAAATGAAGAAAAATTATTAAATACAATATGTAATATAATAAGTAAATATCATTAATAAAAATAATATAAAAAAAAATTAATAAAGTATAATATGTTTAATAAAGATATTATATCCAAAAATATTAAAATCCTAAATAAAAATGAAGTTGGAATAATTAATAATAAAGATGAAGATTATATACATGCACCATTAACAGTTGAAGGCGGAGGTGTTTTTAAAAAAGGTTTAGCAATAGGTTCTCAAGAAAAAATGGTACCAGGATTAATAATTTATGATTCAGAAAATTTTTACGGATTTAGTGAAAAATATGGATTATCATTATTTTCAACTCATACAGAATATATTGAATTAAATATTCCAAACGATATATTTGAAATAAAAGAAAAAAATACCATTCAACCAACCCAAAAGAACAGTGAAAATTTTAAAAATTTAGTTGAAACAGAAAAAGTTGAAGAAAAAACTCTCAACATTGATTTAGAAATAAAAGATGTCAATAATTTTTATATAATCATTCCTGAAAAATATAATAACATAAAATCAATTATAACATTTAATATAAATTACATATATGACTTAAATAATATAATATCAAATTTATCTCTAATTATTATTAATAAATCAAATAAAGCAATTTTGTATAAAATAATGAACGATAATTGTTATTATGATAATACTATAGAAAGTTATGGAGAATTTGAAAAAAATACTATTTCTAAAATATTTTTAGAAATAATTAATGAGAAATATTTTATTTTATCAAAGAATAAATTTATTCAAAAATAAATTATACACTTGTTTCTAGAACAGATGTACCTTCTGAAACAACTGTAACAACAGGTGGAAGGAAATGTTTTTTCAAATGAGTTTGAAGATTAAAAAAAGTAATAATATCTCCTTCAGATGGTTGTAATAATTTATTCAAAGGTTCATCTAACAGAATTTGTTTTTTATTCTCAGGATTTTGAAGATCCTTTTCTTTAATATATGCAATAACTTTAGATGTGACATCTGTTCTTGCCAATTGTGAATCATCAGGAAGATTTAAAAAAGATGATAATTCATTACTAATCAAAGATGGTTTTGCAAAACCTGATGGAGTTTTCTTTTTACTACTTTTCTTTTTATGTTTTTGCTCTTTCTTTTTTAGTTCTTTTCTCTCTTTAAGAACTTCTTTTTGTAAAACTTTTAGATTTGTATGAAGAGTTTTCATTAATAATTGAACATCTTGAAATTGATTTACTAATTTATTAAATAATACTTCTGTCAATGATTCTTCTTGTTCTGTTAATAATACTTCAGAAGATTCAACGTCTGAATTTATTCCACTTGATTCAACACCGTTAGATCCTACTTCGTTAGATCCTACTTCGTTAGATCCTACTTCGTTAGATCCTACTTCGTTAGATCCTACTTCGTTAGATCCTACTTCGTTAGATCCTACTTCGTTAGATCCTACTTCGTTAGATCCTTGATCAACTTGACTAGAACTATCAATTATTTTAACTACTTCATCTGCTTCATCTACTTTTACAGATTTCTTACTTTTTTTTGTTACAGGCATTATTATGAATACTATAGGAATTATTTTTTTAAATATTACGCATTTTCTTATTTTATTAAAAAATTAATATTAATTTTTTAATATATTATTTTCTATAGTTTAAATAGATAAATGGTGTCTAATTATTTAGAACAATCCATTAAAATTAAAAACACTTTATTTCAAAAAATTAAAAATTTTTTTAAAACTGAATTTTATTTTTTTATTAAAAATTATATATATTTTATTATATTTTTTTCAATTATTTTTTATATAATAATTGAAATTATAAATAATACTAAAAATAAATTAATAATAACAGAAACAAAAATATTTTTTTATATTTCTATTATTTTTTTATTTATTATGATAAGTGATATATTAGAAAAACCATATGATTCAGTTAATAAATTTATTTATATAATGTTATTTTCTGTTATTATATTATATATATGTAATTATTTAATTATAAAATATTATAAACAACCAAGTTTTATTAAAAAAATACTCTTAATAATTGGTATATCAATAATAATTACTATATTATTTATATTATTTATATCATTTATTGGTTTTAAAAATAAAATTGATATATATAATTCATTCAATTATAGTATTAATAAAAATTATTATTTTTTAGTTTTTTTTATGATTTATATGATTTTATACAAATTCACTTTTGATTCATTAAATTTAAATTCAACTTTAACAGATATATTAACACCTGCAATATTAGGATTACTATTAATTTCTTTTGCATTTATCCTAATTGTAAATTTATGTTTTAAATTAAAGATTATAAAAAAAATAAATATATTAAATTCATTCTTTTCTTTTTTTGCATTATTATTTTTTTTTATTATTTTGTTAGTATATATTTTTATGAATAGTTTAAGTACTATATGTCATACTAATTCTCCATCTGAAAATTCAAGTAATGAAGAAATAATAATTATTTTAATATTTATTAGTATTTTTATAATATTATGGTTAAATGACAGTAGAAATTGGCATAGGAATGGTTCAATTGCTTTTGTATTTTCTTCAATAATTGCTTTTTATACAATGTTTTATTATTCTATTTATCATCCAAATATTTCAATGTTATCATTATGGTTATTTATAGAATGGTTAATAATATTTTTTAAAAAAAAAGAAAATAGTAAAAATTCAATTCATTTCAGTTTTATGACAACTTAATTTTTTTATTTTAAAATTAGAATCAATAATATTTTGAAGACATTCTTTTAATTTATTTTTATTATGTAATTTATAAAATATATAATATTTATCTATATATATAAACCAATTCCTTTTAGAATTGTATAAATGCATTATATTTGAATTTTTAATTTCTTTTAAAAATCCATTTTTTTTTATAAAATTATTTTTTGATATATATTTAATATTAGATTTTAATGGTATTGAATCAATATCTGTTATATTACAATATTTATAATTAATTAAATCATCTTTATATTTTAAATATATTTTTTTTATATCCATAATATATTAAACTATATATTATTAATTTCTAAATTAATAATATATGATTGAATATCAAAACGAAATTAAAATTTATTTTATCTGTAAAGGGACATCTACAAATGATATAATAGATTCTATTAATAATATAAATAAATCTAAAGATATAACAAATGATTTAAAACAAAAAAGTTTTTTTGAAGGTATATTAAATAAAATTATAGGTAAAGATAATATAAAAAAAATAAATATTGAAAGAGAAAAATTTTCAAAACTTGATGAAATAGGAATAAAAGAAATGTTATTATGTCAAAATAATAATAAAAAACTATTAAATTCAATGGATAATATTTATACATCTGTTGAAGTTAATGCTATAGAATCTTCATCTATTTTATTTAAAGATATTATTTTACCATCTAAATCTTCTCTTCGTATTTATCCAATTCCTTATATACCCGATAATTCAGGAATTAAAAATAATACTGATTTATATGATTTAAAAAAAATATTTGGAAATTATATTATTGAAAAAAATCCTATAAAAAATGAAACAGTAATAACAAATTATTGGAATAATAAAAATATTAATAATAATTTTACTGAAATTAAAAATTTAAATCAAATATTAGATTGGAGTAATATTAGTGATATTAAATCTTTATTAAATAAATATATATATAATAATTTTAAAAAATTCTTTCATATGAAATGTGCTGAACTATTATTATCATATTCTAAAAAAGAAAAACATAAAAATATAGCAATTATATGTAATAATATATTATTAAATGATGTATTATCAAAATTTAAAAAAATTAAATTTTATAAAGAAAAAGATATAATTGAAAGATCATCTATCTGGGAAATAATAATAGATGGTAAAATATGTTATAATTTGAGTAGTTTAAATATAGTTAGTAAAAAATTTAAATATAATAGATTTAATAAAATATATCCTCTTAAAAAACATAAAAATCTAAATAATTTAAATGATTTTGAATATTCGTATAGTTTTAATGATAATAAGTTTATATTATTTAATAGTTTAAATAATATATCATTAGAATATCTTAAAAAAATGAGTTTTAGACGTTTTACAGTAATTAAAAAAAAAATGATAAGAGAAATATTGAAGAAACATGATAAAAATAATAAGATTAACAAAAATAATAAAACATATAAAAACAATAATATATTAAGATTTGAAAATCTTTTAAATAATTAAACAAAAATCATAAAAGTTAAGATTATATTTTAGAAAAAATTAATATTTTATACATATTAATCCTAAATAAAAATTGATTTTTTTTTAATTTAATTTTTTTTATTTATTCCATTGAAAAAAAATGAAAGACGGATTATTTAATAAACTTACAGTTGATTGTAAAGAAATTATTAAAAATAATAATCCTACTAAAAGTATAGATATCATTTCTAATTTAAAATTAAAAAATAATTCAAGTATTGGTAATGATAATTCATTTAGTATATATAAAAAATATGCAGAAGAATCAATTGATTATGATAAAAAATTATATAAAAATAATATAAATAGCTATAAGAAAAAAGTAGATACAAATATAAGTATTGCTAAAAAAAGTAAAAAAGCAAAATAATTTTTTAATTAATATTAAAAATTGATTTTTAATTTATAAAAATAAATAATTTTATATAAATATAAATTTATTAAAATAATGCTTTCAGAAGAAGATACAATAAATCAATTATTAAATAATTTAAGTGATAATAAAGGAAAATTTTCAAATTTAAAACAAAAGAAAGATTATTTTATTGAAAAAAATTGTTGTACAGCAGCAGTTAAATATAATACAATTGGTACTGCATATACAGATACAAAAAATAATTTAAATGTTTATCTAATAAAAGAAGAAAAGAATGGTAATTTAAAAACAAATGCATATTCGAGATGTTCTAAAACAACTCAAGATGGAAATGTTTTTTGTCATTTACATTGTCGTATGTTAAAGTATAATAGCGAAGGATTAAAAATATTTGATAAAGATATTGTTCCTAAAAGTAGTACAGATAAAACTAGATGGTTAGCAAACATTAATGATGATTTTTTTGAAAATATGGGTAAAAGAGGTGCTAAAAAGAAAAATATTGATAATAACTATGTTTTTTCAACAAATAATAATCCTATTTTATTAATTCTCACACACAAAAATGTTAAATTATTAACACATTTGACTACATATGCAACAAAATTACTTAAAACTAATGGTTCATTAATTCAATCAACTCAAGATATAGAAATTTTAGAGAAAAAAATACCTGATTCTAAAGAAAATTTAATGTCAATGATGTCTACAATTAAGAAAGAATCTCCAAAAAAATCTAAAAAAAACGTAGATTCTAAAGATGCAAAAGATGCAAAAGATGCAAAAGATGCAAAAGATGCAAAAGATGCAAAAGATGCAAAAGATGCAAAAGATGCAAAAGATGCAAAAGATGCAAAAGATGCAAAAGATGCAAAAGATGCAAAATCTGAAGATGAAGATGCTGAAGATGAAGATGAAGATACTGAAGATAAAGATGCTGAAGATGAAAAATCTGAAGATGAAGATGCTGAAGATAAAGATGCTGAAGATGAAAAATCTGAAGATGAAAAATCTGAAGATGAAAAATCTGAAGATGAAAAATCTGAAGATGAAAAATCTGAAGATGAAAAATCTGAAGATGAAAAATCTGAAGATGAAGATGCTAAAGATGCTAAAGATGCTAAAGATGCTGAAGATGCTGAAGATGCTGAAGATGCTGAAGATGCTGAAGATGCTGAAGATGCTGAAGATGCTGAAGATTCTGAAGATGAAGGGGTATCTTGTATACAGATTAATACAAATAATAATGATTCATTATGGTATGATGAAGAAACTAATACAGTATACAAACCAGATGGTGAAAATGATGGAGAAAAAATTGGATTTTTAAATGAAATTTCAGAAGAATATCATACAATTTTTCATGAAAATAAATTCTATACAGTTTTAATAGAAGAAAATAATACAGAAAAGGGTAAAATTTATTGCTGTGTATTAACAGATACTTTATTTGATACTGATTTAAATTTTATTGGATCAAGAATTAAAATTAATGATAAAAAATATAAATTTAACTTTATTTGTTAATTTTATTACTTTAATAGTAAACTAATAATATTTATAAAATTTTCTTAATTTATTTTTAATAATTACACTCAAATCTAGGATTTTTGGAAAGTTATTTTTACAATAATAACAATAAAATAATATATTTATAATTAAATTAATAACATTAAAAAATTATCATATATTAATGTTTAAAAATAAAAATATAAAGTGTGTCAAATTATAAAATATTTAATAATTTAATTCTTTAATAAAAAGGTGTCCAAAAATCCTAAATTTGGGTGTATTAAAAATAAAAAGTTTTTCAAAATTATTCTGAATAGGCCTGGCCCTAGATGACAAATTTTATAACTTTTTTTATTTAAGATATTATTTTATTGTTTAAAATATCAATAAAATAGTAATAATTTATAATAGTTTATTAAAATTTTACCAACAAGGCCATCCCTAACTTAAGATACTTTGAAAATGTTGCATAATTCAGTCATAAATGATTTATTGATAAATATTTTTTGTTATTTTATTAAAATATAAACTAAAAATAAACCTGGTTCTAATAAAAAATTTTATTGTTAAAAATATCAATAATAACAATTTATAATCATTCCTTAAAATTTTACCAGAAATTCCTAAAAAGATCCTTTATAAATTTATAAAAAAATTATTTTTATAAATAATATTTAAATAATTTAAAAAATTATTTAAAATTATTTAACCATGTTAATACTCTTTTAATCTCTTTTTGATAAAAAATACTACATTTTTCATCTATATTTCTTTTAATGAAATTAAAATCTATTTTATCAAAGATTTTATGATTATTTTGTATAGCATAAACAACATCAATATTATTATTTTCTAATGCTTATTGTAAAACTATTGTTAAATCTACATATTCTTGAGCTTTATACAAATCTCTTTCTGATATAATTTCCAAATCAACTTCATGAAAATGTCCTTCATATTTATTAAAAAAATAATTGAACATTTCTTCAGAACCATATTTAGCAATAGTATGCATAAGTCCATTTAGACCTGCATTATTAATATTATAGCTTTTAGATAGATATAAATATTCTGCTATATCAATATGATCAAATTTAACAGCTAACTTATATTGAAGATCTTTATATCTTTTTAAAGTATATTCATGTTCGTGTAACATTTTTAGTTGATCAATATATCCATGATAAATAGAATCTAAAATTTGTAGTTCTTTTGAATCCATAGACTTTAGATTTACTCCTAATTCTTTCATTGTTCTTTGATCGCCAACTAATCCAAGATAAAAATTAAATTGCCATAATTCTTTCATTGTTCTTTGATCGCCAACTAATTGCCATAATTCTGATCCACTAGTCATTCTAAATTATTTTTAAATTAAGAATCATCTATAATTAGATCTATTAATAAATCATTTTTTTTTATAGGCCTTAGAGTTTTTTTCTTTTTTAACTCATTATCAAAAAGTATTCTTGGCCCTGGTTCATAACTCATTGCTTTCTCAATATCTCTAACACCTTTTACAAGTTTAAATAATCCAGGGACTATTTCAATAGAAGAAGATTGATCTGATCCCCAATCATCATGACTTAAACAAATATGTCTTTCAAAACCATCAACACCCATTCCAACCGCTGCAAAAGTAGTAGTTAATCCAAATTCATGACCAGACCAATATATCTTTTTTTGAGGATATTTATTTTTTAACCATAAAATATATCTTAAATTTAACTCTTCATATGGAGCTGGATAACAGCTATTTGTATGCATTATAATATCCGGATCACAAATTGAAATACATTTTTCAATTTCCTCTTCGGTTGACATTCCAGTACTTACCATGAATAATTCAAATTTACTTCTTGCATATGAACATAGTTCTAAATCAGTAATTAATGCACTTGGAATTTTACCAAGTTTTGTATATTTACACATTAAATCAACTGATGGAATATCCCAAACAGATGCAAAAAATTCAACTCCAATTTCATGAGAATAATCAAATAATTCTTTTATTTGATCTTCATTAAATTCAATTCTTTTTTTATATTCTAAATATGTCATTTTTCCCCAAGGCGTTTCTTTATCTTTATTTTTTTCTTCATCGGGTACACATAATTCAGGTGTTCTCTTTTGAATTTTTATATAATCAACACCTGCAAATTTTGCCAATAACATCATTTTTTTACAAATTTCAATATCTCCATTATGATTTATACCTATTTCTGCAATTATTTTAACCATTATTTTATAATAATGGTTAATCTTTAAATATATTTTTATAATAAATATTTAATTCCAATATTCTAATTCAATTTTTTGTTGACCATAAATACTATTATCTAATAAACTAGATATAGAAATATATCTGTCATCTTCTTCAATAGGATTTACATTAATATTATATTCAGAAATCTCAATTTTATTATTCATAAAAGATATAGACATATAAAATTCTTCACAATTTTCATTATGAATTCCATTAATAAATATTTTAATGAAATAAATAATTCTTAAATTATCTTCTTCAATTATTTTAAATAAATATTTATCGTTTCTATATCTTAAATATATAGATTCATTTAATTTAATTCCAATGATATATTCCCATATTGAATGAAATTTTATTAAAGAACGTAATTCTATTATTAAAGATAAAAAAATAGATAATTCTGGATTCGTTGTCATTTTATTAATATAAAAATATTATAAATAATTTAGAATAATTTATAATCATTTTTTTTGACTTAATGTTAAAGACAAGATCTAAAATCTTTTTTATGATAAACAAACTTCAAACCCCCATTCATTCCATTTATAAAAATTACGAGGATGAAATCTGTTCATCATTAGTTCTTCTGCATAACTATTCTCCATACGATTTCTTAAAAAATCATAATCTATTTCAAATACATTTTTATTTAAAGATAAAAAAAACCAATCAATTTTATCTAAATTATTTTTAATCAAATGTATTGCATTTAAATTTAATGATAAAAGATTCCAATCAATTTTTTCTAAATTTTTTTCAAGTAAATGAATTGCAGATGAATTTAATGATAAAAGATTCCAATTTATTTTTTCTAAATTTTTTTCAATTAAATGAATTGCAGATGAATTTATAGATAAAAAATTCCAATTTATTTTTTCTAAATTTTTTTCAAGTAAATGAATTGCTCCACTATTTCTTGATAAATAATCCCAATTAATTCTATTTAAATTTTTTTCTATTAAAGAAATAGCATTTGAATTTAATGATAAATAATTCCAATCAATTTTATCTAAATTATTTTTAATTAAATGTATTGCATTATTATTTCTAGATAAATATCTCCAATTAATTTTATCTAAATTATTTTCAATTAAATTAATTGCATTAATATTCATTGATAAATTAGCCCAATTTATATTATTAAAATTTCTTTCAAGTAAATGTATTGCAGAAGAATTTAAAGATAAATCATCCCAGTTAATTTTATTTTGATTTAATTCTAATATATTTATTGCATTAGGATTTCTTGATAATACATCCCAGTCCATATTATTAATATCTAACCAATCACGAAGTTTATACATTAAATATCTTATTAAATTATATTTTATATATTAAATATTTTATTAATATTTTGGAGATGTAGAATAAATAGTTTTATGAAAAATGTTTAATTTTTATAAATATACTAAGACTTTATAAAAATTTACATATTTATTATGATCTATATATAATACTAATGATTATTATATAAATAAAATATTTTATTAAAATTATGGTAAAACCCAATGTTGTAAACTTAAGGAATTAAGTATTATTACGTAATAATGCTTAATTATTGAAATATTAAATTAATAGTTAATAATTAAATAATTTTAAAATTCAATATTAAATTAAAATGTATTTTAATAATAATTTATAAAACTTAATAAATATTTAAATTTTTATTATCAATAATGTTTTATAAAAAATTGAATTTGATGGTTTTAGTATTATTTAAATAAATATAAATTAACAATAAAATATTTTTATAAATTATTTTATCAGTAGTATTGATAAAAATCTTAAGTTTACAACATTGGGTAATTCAATAGGTAAAAACATATATTCTAGTTAGGTTCAGCTGCTAGTCAAAAATTATATTTTATTTATTTTTACTTATATTTTTATTGTTAAATTATCAATAAAAATATAATAATTTATTTTAATAAACTAAAATTTGACTAGCAGTACATCTCCTAATTCTAGTGCTCCATTATTTAATAATAGTAGATTAATATATTAATAGTTCTAAATATGTATAAAATAATGATAATAGACTCGAGTATACGTGGAAAATTTTAATAATAAATATGTTAAATAAAAAGATTATAATTTTTCAATTCATGGCCATATCTAATTTAACTATTCATTTTTTGTAAAGCTAATTATTTTTTATATTTTAATGATTAAGAAAAAATTTAATATATTATTATTATATAAATGAAAAAAAGTAATATAAATAATTCTAGTAATAAATCATCTCCTAGATCTTGTGAATCATCTAGGTCTTGTGCATCATGTGCATCTCCCAGATCTTGTACATCATGTGCATCTCCCAGATCTTGTACATCATGTGCATCTCCCAGATCTTGTACATCATGTGCATCTCCCAGATCTTGTACATCATGTGCATCTCCCAGATCTTGTACATCATGTGCATCTCCCAGATCTTGTACATCATGT
>Ga0247831_1007676_pt1 | contig 11881 bp, 7 predicted proteins | sample LaCruzMarch2015__9_FD_192406 | JGI IMG/M metagenome (GOLD analysis project Ga0247831, IMG submission 192406) | Freshwater microbial communities from meromictic Lake La Cruz, Castile-La Mancha, Spain - LaCruzMarch2015_1m | ecosystem: Environmental > Aquatic > Freshwater > Lake | place: Spain...
ACTTTTTGTCTGCAGTTTCTTTGTTGCCTGATAACGTTCTGTAACTTAGTGTATTCACGGTATTTTTTATTTTAATATAGTGCTTATTACCTAAAATTAGGGGTGCAAAGATACAATTTAAGTTTTTATTAACAAATGAAAATTGAAAAAATATGATTTATTTCTTCTTAAAAGAATTTATTGCGGCTATTGTGAAATCACTTAAGACTAATTTTCCGCTCTTTTCTGCACGTTCAACTAACAATGTATCCCAGTTTTCTGTTCCTTGCCAAAAAACATTTTTTAACATGCGCATCGCTTCTGGGTTTGACTTTGAAAGTTGAATTGCTAAGCGGTTAATTTCAGCATCCATTTCGGCAACGGTGTCAAAAACTTCCATATATAATCCTTTGGATTTCGCCCAAGAAGCAGATCGCCATTCTGTTGCATTTATTGCCAATTCACTCATCGCCGACAAGCCAATTTTACGTTCAACAGCTGGCCCTACGACGAAAGGTCCTATTCCAACTGCTAGTTCAGAAAGTTTCACAGAAGCTGAGTCAACAGCCAAACAATAGTCTACTGCCGATGCCACTCCTACTCCACCTCCAACTGCTTTTCCTTGAACGCGTCCAATAATGAATTTTGGGCATTTTCTACAAGCATTAATTACACTTGCAAATCCAGAGAAGAATTTTTTTCCTACTTCCAAATCAGTGATTGAAATTAATTCATCAAAACTTGCACCTGCACAAAATGCTTTTTCTCCATCCGATTGTAAAACAATCACTTTAACGCTTTCATCTTCTCCTAATTGAGTGATTGTTGCTGCAAGTTTTTGTAAAATTTTTCCAGGTAAAGAATTACTCATTGGATGTCCAAAAGTAATAGTTCCAATTCCTGTAGCTTGATCAATTTCAAAAGCTACACTTCCTTGTTCGATAATCGTTGACATATAGATTGACTATTTTAAATTGATACTATCTGTTCCAATTAAAGTTCCATCACAATAGATTTTCACTTTGTAATTTCCTTTTGGAGTCCCTTCTCCTCTTAAGTCATAGTAAATTGTAACATCAACAGACTGGTTTTGATAATCAATGTCTTTTTTATCTGAGTAAGCAACAGTGCCATTTTCAGATTCTAATGTGTTTCCGCCGCGTGATTGTAATGTTTGACCATCAGGAGCAATAATTTGTAAATACAAAGTTTTCTTTCCAGCAGATGTAAGTGTGTTTTCAGACAATGTGAAACTTGATCTGAATTGAACAACATTTTTAGCTTTTTCAGTAGGTTCAGTAGTTTTATTTAATTTCATTTTCAAAGCTTCAGTTTTGATTCCATAGGCAGAAAGTTTACTTCCTTTTTTAACAAGATCTGTTTTTTCTTCCGCTTCTTTTTTGAAATTGTCGCGCTCAACAGTTGTTGTAGTTAGTTTGGTAGAAGTAACATCTAATTCTGATGTTAATCTAATATTTAAAGTATTTAATGAATCAATCTGGTGAACATAACTTTTCATTATGTCACGCAATGTTTCATTTTCTTTGTTTAACTTAAATAATTTTGATGCTGTCAGTCTACCACTTCTTTTAGCTGCATCAAGTTCTTTCAACAATGTCATAATTTTTTCTTTTTGTTGATTCAAACTATCTGCTTTTGAAGCGTCTTTTTCGATTAATTTATCATAAGTCGCCAACATGTTTTTGAAATCTTTTTTTAAATCGTTTGAGATGTTCCCAACATAACCTTGCATCATGTCGTTCATTCCTTTCATGTCTGACTTCAAAGTCAAGTTTTCATTGGTGCAATTGTTTAGCTCAGTTCTTTTCGCTGACCACATATAGGACATTACTGCTAAACCTCCTAGTAGCAAGAAAATAATGATCATAAAGATTCCATTGGAGTTCTTTTTGTTTTCTATTTCATTCATTTTGTAAGTTTTTGATGTTCAAAATTAGTTATTTCATTTTTAAGAATACTAATCGAAATTTTGAAATGTAAGGTTTCTTAGAAATCTTGTAATACTTTGCGTTCCAACTGCGGTAAATCGGCTATCAGATGAAGCAGGGTAAGGTCCACCATGATTCATTGCTTGGTCAACACAAACGCCTGTTGGAATACCATTTAAAATGATTCTACCAACCTTTAAGGATAATAAATCAACTACTTCTTCAAAATCAGGACTTTTACTGCTATCTCCTACTATTGAACCAGTCAATTGTCCTTCTAATTTTGCTAAACAAGTCATCAATTCAGCGTTGTTTTCATAACTAATAATCAGAGCAAAAGGTCCAAATACTTCTTCTTGTAATTGATTGTGTGCTAAAAATTCTTTTGCATCAACTTGTAAAATCGCTTGTCTTCCTTGTAAAGGCTCCAATTGTCCTTTTTTTTCTATCAATGAATTTGCCGCTAAACTTTCACGCTCTTTTTTCAGTAGTTCAAAATTATTTTGAATGGATGGGTGAAGCATATAAAATGAAGTATATTCGATTACTTCTTCAATAAGTCTAGTTGTTAATTCATTTCCTTTTTCACTTTTTGGAATGAAAAACAATCCTGGCTTGGTACAAAATTGTCCTGCATCGTTGCAAATCGAACCAGCAAAAAGTGGAGCAAAGTGATTTATTTTTTCTTCAAAGCCATTTTCTAAAAAAACAACAGGATTAGCACTTCCCATTTCCGCAAAAACAGGAATCGGCGATTTTCTTTTACTTGCCAAATCCATAATTGCTCTTCCTCCACGAATACTTCCAGTGAAACCTACGGCTTGAATTCGAGCATCAGTAATCAATTGCGTTGCGACCTCAAATCCATCATCAACTAAATGTTGGAAAATTCCTTCTTCTAAATTTAATTTTCTAAGTGTAGAAAGAATACATTTTGAGACTTCCAAACTAGTTCCAACGTGCATTGGGTGTGCCTTAACAACTACTGGACATCCAGCAGCTAATGCAGCAACGCTATCTCCACCAATTGTTGAATACGCTAACGGAAAATTACTTGAGCCCATTACTAAAACAGGGCCAATTGCTAGTGGTGTTTTTCTTAAGGAAGGTAAATTTTGACTCGCCTGAGTAAAGGTTTCCAGTTGCTTCCAATTGTTCAACAGAAAATCAGAAAAGGATGTTAATTGAAAAATAGTTCTAGTAAATTCAACTTCAAATCGCGCTTTCGACAAGCCACTTTCACTACAATAAAACGTTTCAATAGTTGATTTAGCAGTTTCTAATTCTTGAGCAATTTGAAGCAAAAGTTCGCTCCTTGAATTTGGATTCGATTTAGAATAACTTAGAAATGCTTTTTGTGATTTTTCCAAAGAAAGTTCTACCTCCTCGTGAGTGGAAGAACAATACTTTATTGGGTTAAAATCATTGAGTTGAGGATTAAAAGTTTGAAATCCCCTCATTGTTTTAGTTTACTTCAGAAAGTGAAAATACGTAGCTTTCCATAATCTGATTCGCTAACATTTTTTTGCAAGCTTCATCTACTTTTTCTTCAGCAAGTGCTTTGGAATCAGCTTCCACAAACAAACGGATATGTTTACCAATTCTAACTCCATCTATTTCAGCTAAACCTATGTTTTTCATAGAATTAGTAACTGCTTTTCCTTGTGGGTCTAATAATGCGTCGTGTGGCATTACGTCAATTTCAGCTCTGAATTTCATTTTTTTTCTTAGTTTGATAATTTTCAATTAGCGATAAAAACAAGTACAAAAATACGATAATTGGAATAGCCCAAAAGGTTAAAAGTGGAATAATTATCAACGAAATTCCTATTAGGCTGAAACGAAAGTAATTGTCTTTCCACGTCCAGTTTTTAAACTTCAAGGCAATCATTGGAATATTAGAAACCATTAACAATGAAAATAAGACCGAGATAGCGCTCAAGGTATAACAATCAAAAAGCGCGTGAATAAACTTTGGCTGATGTCCCCAATTTTGAAGGTTGTTGTAGAAATAAAGCGGGAAGAATAAAAAGAAAATGGTGTTTAATGGCGTAGGTACACCGATAAATTTATCACTTTGGTTTTCGTCAATATTAAATTTTGCCAGGCGAAACATAGAGAAAAAAGGAATTGCCATCGCTACAAATGGTAAAAATTTAATACTTGCATCAAAATTATTTGGCACATCGTAAACCAATGCTTGAAACCAAGCTGCAACTTGAAAGTAAACGAAATAACTTAAATCATTTTGATAAACCCTTGCCCCATCTTCAGCAGGAATTAAGGAACTAATATCAATTCCCAAGATTATCATTACTAACATCAAAACACCAGGTGCAACACCAAAAGTTATCATATCAGCCAAAGAATCTAATTGCTTACCCATTGGGCCTGTAATTTTTAATTTTCGCGCAATAAATCCATCAAAAAAATCGAGCACTGCACCTCCAAGAATGAACAAAGGAGCAATATCAATTCGTCCTGCTAATGTTAAAATAATGGAGACAAAACCACAAAGCATATTTGCGGCAGTAAAAAGATTAGCTAAATTGAACATTTTACGATCAATTGTTTTTTAAAAGTGTTAATACTAACTTTGTTTGCTATAAATTTACAACTCAATGCAAATCAACTTGACAAAGAACACAATTTTTCGTTAAACTGTTAGTTATTGATATAAATAAAATTTTAATGATTAAATCAATTAGCCTTTCAATCGCCGTTATAACTTGTTCTTTTTTACAAGCTCAAGAAACAACTACTGCTCCAAAATATTCAAATGAGTTTTTGTCTTTAGGTGTTGGCGCTGAATCATTTGGAATGGGAAATGCAGTTGTTGCAAGCACTGCTAATGCCAATTCAATTTATTGGAATCCAGCAGGTTTGACGAGTATAAATAAATGGGCTGAAGTTTCATTTATGCATTCTGAATATTTCGCGGGAATTGCTAAATACGACTACCTAGGAATTGCCCATTCTATTGACGACAAGAGTGCTCTAGGTTTTGCTGCTATTCGTTTTGGCGTTGATGATATTCCAAACACTACTCAACTTATTGATAACAATGGCGTTATAAATTATGACAATGTTACTTCTTTTACTGCAGGAGATTATGCATTTATGTTGTCATATGCACGAAAATTAAAAGTTCCGGGATTGAGTTTAGGTGGAACTGCAAAAGTAATCTATCGAAAAGTTGGTGATTTTGCAAAATCTTTTGGCTTTGGAATCGATGCAGGATTACAGTATAACTTACCAAAACATTGGAAATTTGGATTAATGGCAAGAGATGTTAGTTCAACTTTTAATGCTTGGGTTTTTGAATTAGATGACGCAACTAGAAATGTCTATATCAACACAGGAAATGCGATTCCTCAAAATGGCTTAGAATTAACTTTACCAAGAATTATACTTGCAGCCGCTGGAAATTTTGATATTGGTTCAAAAGGTTTAAACGCTGGTGGTGAAATCGACTTTGACATTACAACAGACGGAAAAAGAAACGTTTTAATTAGTGCAAATCCAATTTCAATTGACCCACACGCAGGTTTATTCTTCGGTTTTAAAGAATTAGTAAAAGTTAGAATGGGTGTTTCAAACGTTCAACAATTCACAAATCTTGACGATTCAAAATACTGGGGCATTCAACCTAACATTGGAATGGGCTTGGCTTTCAAAGGATTTTCTTTGGATTATGCCTTTACTCGACTTGGGGCTTCTGAGGCAAATTATTATACGCACATATTTTCAGTTCGCTTAAAATTAGACAAACCTAAAAACGCAGTTAAATGAGAAAGTTTTACACTTTAATTTTTACTTGTTTTTTTATTTCAATTGGACATTCGCAAACTTTTGGTAACGAATGGATTAACTACAATCAGAAATATTACGCAATAAATGTTGTCCAATCTGGAATTTATAAAGTTGATTATAATACACTAGCCTCATCTGGCGTTCCATTGTCTTCTTTTTCATCGAGTAATATCCAAATTTTTGGACGTCAAAAAGAAATTCCTATTCACATTGAAGATGGAGGAGATAATGTTTTTGGACTTGGAGATTACCTCTTGTTTTATGGTGAACGCAATGATGGTTGGCTAGACTCAACTTTGTACAATAATCCTACTGGAATGGGTAATCCAAAATACAGTTTGTATAACGACACGATTCAATATTTTTTCACTTGGAATAATTCATCCAATAACAAACGATTTATAGTAGAATCAGATATTAATTTCAGTGGTTTGACAGCTGCTGATTTTGTTGAATTTGAAGCTTTTACTTTCTACAATCAGCAATACAACGAGGGCGAAAAATCTGCTGATGCTTCAAGTTCGTTCTTCGTGGAAGGTGAAGGTTGGGGAAGAACTCCTCAAAATGGTGCAACCAACACTTATACGTGGGATATGAGTACTACACAATTAACTAGCATTTATCAAGGAGCAAACGCGCCAAATGTTAAATACAATGCAGTTGTGGTTGGTACATCAAACGCAGCAGCACCATCAGGCTTACCAAATCATCGAACAAAACATTCAATTGGAACTTCTAATTTTGTGATTTACGACACAACTTTTCGAGGATACAAAGCAGTAATTGCAAACAAAAGTATTCCAGTTTCTAACTTTCCAAGCTCAGGAAATTTAGGTTATAAGGTGCAAATCGTAAATAGTTTAGGTGTTGCAACCGATTTCCAGTCTTTAAATTATTGGTCGTTTAAATATCCAAGAATTCCATCATTTTCAAATCAAACTAAGGTAACTTTTAACGTTTACAATGCAAGCAATCAAAACAAAATTCGCTTGAATATTGCAAATGTCAATATGCCTAACCCAACGATGTTTGTATTCGGAACTGTTCCTAGAAAAATTCCTCTAACAGGTTTTAATGGAGGCTATGCGGCTGTAATTCCAAATAACGGATCAACTGATTTACAACAAGTGGTTTTGGAGGATGCTATAAGTTTTATAAATGTTCCAATTTTAAAACCGGTAAATGGAACTGGGGACTTTACAAATTTTACAGCAATTCCAAATATCGATGCGGCTTTGTTGTTTATTTACAATGAAAAATTAAGAAACAAAACATTGGAATACGCTGCTTACAGAAGTTCAACTAATGGCGGAAATTACAACGTTATTCTTGCGGATATTGAAGAATTATGTCAACAATACGGTGGTGGAATTCCAAAACACATCAATGGATTGAGAAGATTTGCTCACAAAATGTATGTGACCGCATCTGTTAAACCTGTGGGATTATTTCTTGTTGGAAAAGGAATCCGTGAGGCAAATATTACATCTGCAACGAATATCGGTCCAGGTTCAAGAACAAATGCAGCAGCTTACGCTAATAATTTAATCCCAACTTTTGGTCAACCGTCTTGTGATGCTTGTATTACGTCAAATCTTCCACAAACCGATAAATTCACACCTTTGATTCCAACTGGAAGAATTTCTGTGATTTCTGAAGATGAATTACAAATTTACTTTTCAAAGGTTTTGCAATATGAAGAGCAACAAAAACAAAATTCAATTTACTCAAGCTCAACAAAAGATTGGCAAAAACAATTGATTCATTTTGCAGGAGGAACAGATGTAGCAGAACAAAACCAATTTCAAAATTATTTAACTGAAATGGGAGATATTGCAGAATCAAACTTCTTCGCTGGAAATACGCGATTGGTCAAGAAGGAAAGCAGTAGTCCGATAACACCTTCCGAATTGCAATCTATTAAAAACAGAATTAGCGATGGAGTAAGTGTTATGAATTTCTTTGGTCATTTCACGACATCTGAAAGTGGATTTGACGTAAACTTAGATGAGCCACAATTTTGGAATAACCAAGGAAAATATCCGATTCTACTTGCAAATTCTTGCTACAACGGTAATATATTCCACAATTCAACTTCCAATTCTCAAAATTTTGTTTTGGCTCCAAATGGTGGTGTAATCGCTTACATTGGAACTATAAACTATGGGTTTTCTTTTGCTTTAAACTCATTTTCAAAAAATTTCTACAAGCAATTCAGTCTTCATAATTATGGAGGAACAATAGGTGAACACATTAAAAACACGCTTGATTCAGCATTAACAACAAATCCATCCTTAATTACAGAAGCAACTTTTTGCCAAATGACCTTGAATGGTGACCCAATGCTTCGGTTGAATTATCACAACAAACCTGAAATTGAACTCACAGAATCAAGAGTTAATTTTGGCCCTGAGAACATTTCCTATGCAACTGATTCGATTGAAGTTAAAATCCAATTAAGAAATTTAGGCAAATCAATTATCGATACATTTAACATTGAAATCAAACGCGATTTTCCTAATTCGTTAACCGATTCCGTCTACAACGTTAAAGTATTTGGAATGGATTATGAGAAGTTAATAACCAAAAAAATGCCTTTTCAACCAGCTATCGGAATTGGATTGAATAAGTTTACTATTAGTGTAGATATTCCAAATGTTGTCGCAGAACAATACGACGAATCGGCAAACAATCGCATTATCAGAAACTTCTTCATTGGTGTTGATGGAATTGAACCTATTCAACCAACTGATTTTGCTGTAGTTCCTACGAATCAAGTTACGGTTTATGCCTCTACGCTGAACCCAATGGCAGAACTTCAAACCTATCGCTTTGAAATAGATACCTTACCAACGTTTAATTCAAACTTTAAACGTTTCGCTGAAATAAGCGAAATTGGTGGTGTGAAATCCGTAAATCCAAATCAGTGGAAATTAGCTTCAAATAATCAACTTTCAAGTTTAATTCTAGAAGATAGTGTTGTTTACTATTGGCGTGTAGCTCTTGTTGAACCAACTTTGATTTGGAAACAACGATCTTTTCAATACATTCAAAATAAATCAGGCTGGGGACAAGCAGATTATCACCAGTTTACAGCAAATAACTTAAGTGGTTTAACATTGAATTCTTCCACTGAGTTTAGAGAATTTGAACCTAATTATTCTGATATTTCCTGTTTAGCACTTGCTGCAACACCTGGAGCGAATTTATACGAAAATGCTTGGTATCTCAACGGTATTCAGCAAGATTACAATATTTGTACAGTCACTCCTAAATTTCAAGTTGCTGTAATTGACCGTTCAACTTTAACAGCTTGGGAAACACGATTTACCTATTCAAATGGTACAGTTGCCAATCCTAATAATAACTTCGGAAATGCGAATGATAATGGCGGATGTGAACAAAGACCAATGAAGTTTTTTACCTATAACCAAAATAACGCTACACAACTAGCTGCATTCAGAAATCTTGTAGAAAATGAAGTTCCTTTTGGTGATTACATTTTGATTTATTCACCAATAACAACACGTTATGATTGGTTAAATACTTTTGATCCAGCTGTTTTTCAAACTTTTGCGAATTTAGGTTCAGATAGCATTGTGCCAGGAAGAGCTAATCGACCATTTATCTTTTTAACGCGAAAAGGCGACCCGAATTTTGTGGTAGAGTTGTTTTCCCAAAATAATGAACCAATATTCTTAGATACACTTATTTCAGGAGTTCAATCTTTTGGAGTAGAAACTAGTCCAGTTATTGGTCCTGTTGCCGATTGGAAGTCTTTGTATTGGAATTATAAAAAAATGGAAGCTAATTCCCAAGACAGTACAACACTTGAAGTTCAAGTTTTAAATGCTTTTGGTGCTTATCAATTCTCCATTTACCCAACAATAACTTCTGGAGATTCTTTATTAAATCTTGATAATCTGATTGATGCAAATCTTTACCCTAACATTCGACTAGTTGCCAAATACAAAGACAATAGCAATTTAACGCCTAGTCAATTACAAAACTGGCACGTTGTTTATTCTCCACTGCCTGAAGCTGCAATTGATGGTACTGCTGGAATTACTTGGATTCCAAATATGGACTCAATTCAAGAAGGAAATCAAGCGAAATTTGCTGTTGATATTCGAAACATTAGCAACGTTCCTATGGATTCTTTGTTGGTGAATTATTACATAACAGACGCTAATCAAGTAAGACGGAACATAACTTATCCGCGTAAAGACTCTTTAGGTGTTGGAGCAACTTTGAGGGACACAATTACTATTTCAACGAATGGACTAATTGGTACAAATTGGTTTAATATGGAAGTAAACCCATATATTGACGCCAACTTAACATTATTAGATCAACCGGAATTGTCGCATATCAATAACGTGCTTCAATTTCCATTTAAAGTTGTTGGAGAAGATAAAAATCCATTGTTGGATGTAATCGTCAATGGTCGCCATATTATGAATAAAGATATCGTTGCGCCTACAAGTGAAATCGTTATCACTTTGAAAGATGAAAATCCATTCTTAATAATGAATAGCGACGCAGACACTGCTTTATTTGGTATTTATTTAACGGATCCAGACGGAATTCAAAAACGAATTTACTTTACCGATAATTTTGGAAATCAAATTATGACTTATGTTCCAGCAAACGCACAAAATAAAAAATTCAAAATTATTTTCCCAACTTATTTTGAAAAATCGGGCACCTACACACTTCTTGTTCAAGGAACAGACCGTTCAGGAAATTTATCGGGCGATTTAGAATACAAAATTAGTTTTGAAGTCATTCACGAATCGATGATAAGTCAAATGATGAATTATCCAAATCCATTCTCAACCAGCACACGATTTGTATTTACAGTAACTGGCGACGCAATTCCAGACGATATTCAAATTCAAATTATGACGGTAAGTGGAAAAGTGGTACGTGAAATTAACGAAGCGGAGCTAGGTCCAATTCAAATTGGCAGAAACGTAACACAATTCGCTTGGGATGGAAAAGATCAATTCGGTGACCCGCTAGCTAATGGTGTTTACTTATACCTTGTTAAAACCAGAATCAACGGCAAAGAAATCAAACAACTTGAATCAGGTGCTGATAATTACTTCCACAAAGGATTAGGGAAAATGTACTTGATAAGGTAGGTTTTGATAAACAAGTTTGTTATCAACCTTTTCCTGGCTTAATTCCTCCAACTGAAGGTTTTGTTGGTGAAGTAACAGGTTTGGTTGGAGAAACTGTTGGCTTTGATGGAGAAGTTGATGGTTTATTTACAGGCGAAGAAAAAATTGGTTTCGTATTAATTACAGGTTTCTCATTTTGAATTGGTTTTGCTGAATTTGGTTTTTCGCTCTCGAAATCAGAAGTAGCTTCAGGTTTTTTTTCAGGTACTGAATTGTTTGGTTTATTTTGAAGGTCTTCTTTTCCTTCCACATTAATTTCCTCCTTAATTGGAACAAAGTCTTTGATTGTTCCATCGGGATTAGCCTCACGAGGTTTATTACTCAAAACTCCACCCTCATTAAAAGTTCTATCGTTTGTGTTAAATGCAGGTTTAATAACATCATTTAAAGTTCTACCAACTACAGGATTAGTTGGTGTTGGGATAGGATTTGGAGTGATGTTTAAAAACCCATTGTCGAAAATACAACCACGCATTTCTTCAGGTGTAATTCCCATTTCTTCACACCGACGACGGGCATTGGATTGACGACCCATATCCAAATCATTTAAGGTGTAATGAACTCGCGGAAAAGAGCGATCGGTAAAAGAAAGTGTAGAACGTCCACTATTATAATCAAATAAGGTTGTCAAATCGTTAACTCTCCATTCCTCTGCAAAATCTTTCGCTAAAAAAGCTAGATATTCTTTTTCTGCAAATTCCGAACCTCTTGCAATAGATGGGTTTCCAAAGGTAGAAAAGGAAGCATAAGCTGGACGAAAACCGTTTGTATTTCTCGTGTTAAAATCATCATTCATGTCACCGTTTGCATTTCCTAGTAAACCCTCAAATTCAGAACGGTCACAAGCAAAAATTTGAACTGTAACATTTGCCAATTGCATACTTCCGCTCATTCTACTATCTAAAATTACAGTTTCTCCAGTTGGCCAAGAAATGATATAATTTCTACCTTCTA
>Ga0247831_1007678_pt1 | contig 11877 bp, 6 predicted proteins | sample LaCruzMarch2015__9_FD_192406 | JGI IMG/M metagenome (GOLD analysis project Ga0247831, IMG submission 192406) | Freshwater microbial communities from meromictic Lake La Cruz, Castile-La Mancha, Spain - LaCruzMarch2015_1m | ecosystem: Environmental > Aquatic > Freshwater > Lake | place: Spain...
CCCTCTATTCAAGAAAATGGGCTGGGCCTACGCACTTCTCATCTTCGCTGGCAACGCGACCATTGTGCTGAGCATTTGGCTCTTCGGATACGGCCACTGAACTTCCCTTAGCCCTTAGCTCTCCTCTGCTGCCATGCCCCTCGACTCTAAGATTCCCTCCGGCCCGCTTGCTGAAAAGTGGTCCAAGCACAAGCGCGATTCCAAACTGATCAACCCGAAGAACAAGCGCAAGTTCACTGTCATTGTCGTTGGCAGCGGCTTGGCCGGAGCCAGCGCAGCGGCCTCGCTCGCGGAACTGGGATACAAGGTGAAGTGCTTCTGCTTCCAGGACAGCCCGCGTCGCGCGCACTCGATTGCTGCCCAGGGCGGGATCAATGCGGCGAAGAACTATCAGAACGATGGCGACAGTGTTTACCGCCTGTTCTACGACACGATCAAAGGCGGTGACTTCCGTGCTCGCGAGGGCAACGTGCATCGTCTGGCGGAAGTCAGCACGAGCATCATCGATCAATGCGTGGCCCAAGGCGTGCCTTTTGCCCGTGAATACGGCGGTATGTTGGCGAATCGTAGTTTCGGTGGCGCGCAGGTCAGCCGCACGTTTTACGCGCGTGGCCAGACCGGCCAGCAGCTCTTGCTCGGTGCATACTCCGCCTTGAACAAGGAGATCGCGAACGGCAGCGTGCAGATGTATTCCCGCACCGAAATGCTCGACCTCGTGACTATCGATGGTCATGCCAAGGGCATCATCACCCGCAACTTGGTGACCGGGCAAATTGAGGCCCACGCGGCTGACTGCGTGCTGCTCTGCACAGGCGGCTACGGCAATGTCTTCTACCTAAGCACCAACGCGATGGGCTGCAATGTGACCGCCACTTGGCGCGCACACAAGAAGGGCGCTTATTTTGCGAATCCCTGCTATACGCAGATTCACCCAACGTGCATTCCCGTCAGTGGCGACTACCAAAGCAAGCTGACACTGATGTCCGAGTCGCTGCGCAATGATGGTCGCGTCTGGGCTCCTGCCAAGCCGGGCGACACGCGTCATCCGAAGGATATCCTCGAGAGCGAGCGCGACTACTTCTTGGAGCGCAAATACCCAAGCTTCGGCAATCTTGCTCCGCGCGACATCTCCAGTCGTGCAGCGAAGGAAGCTTGCGATGAAGGGCGCGGCGTCGGTCCTGGCGGACGCGGCGTGTTTCTGGACTTCGCGGAGGCGATCAAGCAGTTCGGCGCGAACACAATCAAGGAGCGCTACGGCAATCTCTTCGATATGTATGAGCGCATCACCGGTGAGAGCGCCTATGTTCAGCCGATGCGCATTTACCCCGCTGTGCATTACACCATGGGCGGTCTGTGGGTGGACTACAACTTGATGAGCAACCTGCCCGGCTTGCATGTGCTGGGCGAGGCCAACTTCTCCGACCACGGAGCGAATCGACTGGGTGCGAGCGCGTTGATGCAAGGCTTGGCCGATGGCTACTTCGTCATCCCCACGACTGTCGCGAATTACCTCGTCGGTGAAAAACCTGGTAGCGTGACCACATCGCACCCTGAGTTCGTCAAAGCGCTCGAAGACGTGAATACCAAGACCAAGCGCATGCTCTCGATCAAGGGCATGCGCAGCGTCGATAGCTTCCATCGCGAGCTTGGGCTGCTCGTCTGGGACAAGTGCGGTATGGCCCGCACTCGCGAAGGTCTCAATGAAGCCCTCGCCAAGATTCCCGCCCTGCGCGAGGAATTCTGGAACAATGTCAATATTCCTGGCTCCAACGAAGCTGTGAACCCCGAGCTTGAGAAGGCTGGCCGCGTGGCTGACTTCCTTGAGTTCGCCGAATTGCTCTGCCTGGACGCCCGTGAGCGCGAGGAGTCCTGCGGCGGTCACTTCCGCAGTGAACACCAGACCGAAGACGGCGAGGCGCTGCGCAACGACCAAGACTTCGCTTACGCCGCCGCCTGGGGTTACACGGGCGACTTCGCCAAGCCTGAACTCAACAAGGAAAACCTCGAGTTCAATGAAGTGAAGCTCGCGGTGCGCAGCTACAAGTAAGGAACCCAATGACCCGCGATTCGGAAGCACGATTGATGCAGTTCTGCGTAGCGCAGCAGGACTGCTTTGATGTGTCCGCGTGGCAAATGTTTTCTCATCCCAAGCGCGACGAATTGGTCGCTGCCGCTTTGTTCCTAGCCGGTGTTGATTGGTATGGACATCGCGTTGAGCTGATCGCCGTGGCGGAGCAGATGAAGCCGGGGAGCACCGGGCATCTTTCACGACTAGTGAGCAGCACAGGTTTTGATTGCTCGCGATTTTCCAACATGCTGAGGAGGCAGCTCGATCATGCACACGCTGCATCCTGAACTGACGAACGCCATGTCTGCCATGCTCAACAAACTGGACTCCTCCCTCCGATCTGGCGGCTACACGGGCGCACCAGTGAGCATGTATCTGGCCGGTGGTATGGCGGTGCATTACCACTGCGGCACCCGTTACACAGAGGATGTGGATGCCAGCTTTTCCGCACGCCTTTTGATCTCGGCCAAAGACCTGACTGTGGACTACGTCCGCGAGGATGGGGTGCCATCGACGCTCTACTTCGACGCGAACTACAACGACACCTTCGCGCTGATGCACCCTGACTACCGCGAAAGCTCGGTGGAGTGGGAAGGCATTGGCAACGAGACCCGATGCGTGCACCTACGTGTGCTTGCCCCTCTCGATCTGGCGGTGTCCAAGATCAGCCGCTTCTCTGAGCAAGACCAAGCGGACATCCATTCTTTAGCGGACGTGGGTCTTATCGCCCATGACAAGCTGCGCGCCCATGCCCTTGAAGCACTCGACTACTATGTGGGCAACACCGCTTGGGTGCGCGGAACCATCGACATCATCTGCTCCGAGATCAGCTAACTTTTCCCCTTCAACGCCATGTCCAACCTCAATCTCCACCTCAAAGTCTGGCGTCAGTCCAGCACCAACGCCAAGGGCCGCTTCCAGGACATTGAAGCGCATGACATTCCCGACCACGCCTCCTTCCTGGAGATGATGGATATCGTGAACGAGCGCCTCATTGCTAAGGGCGAAGAGCCTGTCGCCTTCGATCACGATTGCCGTGAGGGCATCTGCGGTATGTGCAGCATGGTCATCAATGGCGTGCCGCACGGCCCTGAGAAAGCCACGACGACCTGCCAGCTCCACATGCGCAAGTTCCGCACGGGTGACACGATCTGGGTCGAGCCCTTCCGCGCCAATGCCTTCCCTGTGCTCAAGGACTTGGCCGTCGATCGTAGTGCCTTTGACCGCATCATGCAGGCGGGTGGTTACATCACCGTGCGCACCGGTCAGGCCGTCGATGCAAACACGCTGCCAATAGGCAAAGTGGTGGCCGATGCTGCCATGGATGCCGCCGCTTGTATTGGTTGCGGTGCCTGCGTGGCCGCGTGCAAAAACGCCAGCGCTATGCTCTTTGTGTCGGCCAAGGCTGGCCAGCTCAACTCGCTACCCCAAGGTCAGGCCGAGAAGACCAAGCGTACCCTCGGCATGGTCCGCGCGATGGATGCGAATGGCTTCGGCAACTGCACCAACCAATACGAGTGCGAAGCCGCCTGTCCGAAGGAGATCAAGCGCACCTGGATCGCCAAGCTCAACCGCGACTACGCGGTGGCGGTGGTGAAGGAAGCACTGGTCGGAGTCGGCAGCGCGGACAGCGGCGGGGAGTAAAAGAAGGGAGCGACGGCATCTTGCCGTCGGCTTGTCTGTTCCTTGATTTTGCGGGAAGAAAGCGAGGCTGAGCGGCTTTATGGGCAGCCTGCCTTATGCTGTTTCGTCTTCTCGTTCTCTCTCTCATTGCGTGCGTTTCGGCCCGCGCCGCTGCTCCCGATCTCTTCGCCAAGCCCAACCTCGCGGCCTGGTGCATCGTGCCCTTTGATGCGGCCAAGCGCGGCCCCGAGGAACGCGCGGTGATGCTGGAGAAGATGGGTATCAAGAAGTTCGTTTATGACTATCGAGCGGAGCACATCCCGCAGTGGGACGACGAGGTGAGCGCGCTAAAAAAGCATCGCATTGAACTCTTCGGCTGGTGGTTTCCCACCTCATTGAATGAGGAAGCGAAGAACACGCTGGAGCTGTTCAAGAAACATGGCGTGAAGCCGCAGCTTTGGGTGAATGGCAATGGCGGTCCCATCGAGGTGAAGGACGCAGCGGATCAAGCGGCGCGTATCGCGAAAGAGGTCGAACGTCTGAAGCTCATCTGCGAAGCCGCCGCGCCGCTGGGCTGCCAGGTGGCGCTTTACAATCACGGCGGGTGGTATGGCGAGCCCGAGAACGCGGTCGCGATTGTCGAAGCGCTCAAGGCGCAGGGTATCAAGAACATCGGCATCGTTTACAACCTGCATCATGGCCATGGTCATCTGGACCGGCTCGACAAAGTGCTGTCACTGATGATGCCACATCTGCTCTGTCTCAACTTGAATGGCATGGACATCGCGGGCGATACGAAGGGTCGGAAGATCCTGCCCCTGGGTGTCGGCACGCAGGATGTGAAGGTGCTGCGGCAGATCCGCGCCAGCGGCTACAGCGGTCCCATCGGCATCCTCAACCACACGAACGAAGACGCGGAAGGTCGCCTGCTCGATAACCTGGATGGCTTGCAGTGGTTGGTGCCGCAGCTTGATGACGACAAGCCGGGCGTGAAGCCGAAGTATCGCACATGGAATGAGTCGCCGAAGGGCGAAGGGAAAAGGGCAGAGGTGATAAAAGCCGAGTCCGTCGAATCACTGAACGCGGAGTTTGGCAAAGCACTGAAAGGCGGCTGGGTGGTCGATGGCGGCGACGAATACGCGAAGCTGCCCTTCACGGTGGAGTGTCGTGCGAGGCTAGATGGCAAAGAGCACTTCAACATCCTCGTTGCTTCCGAGATAAAGTCCTCGGCCACGCATTGGGAGCTCTACACGCACGCGGGGCGCGGCACGTTGGCCCTTTACCTGCCGGAGCGTGGCGGCGACTATGATTCGAAGGTCAATGTGTGCGACGGCCAGTGGCACGACTTTGTCGCCAGCGTGGATGACAGGAGCGTGGTGATTTGGGTGGATGGAAAGCAGGTGCTGGAGAAAGCATTGCAACCGCTCCATGGCACGCCGAAGCCCGGCAGTCTTGCCTTCGGTCGTCTTGTCGAAGGCGGCCTCGGCTGCGATGGAATCATCGACGATGTGCGCATCTCTCGTGGTGCGATGAAGCCGCGCAAGGGCAATGCCCCACGTCGGCGCATGGACAACACGCTTGGCTTGTGGAGCTTTGATAACCTCGACGCGCTGCTGCCCCCGCCCGCTCCGAAGGCAGCTGAGTTCACGCCCACTCGCGAGCCGCTCGACAAAACGAGTAACATCCACTGGCAGGAGTTCGTTAACCGGGAGCGCATCTTTGACTTCTATGGCAAGCAGGCGCTCCAGTTTATGAAGCAGAAGCCGTTGCCCGAACTGCTGCCGCCTTTCCTCGGGCTCGACGGCGGACTGCAAGGTCACCGGGGAAATCAAAACGATGCCGTGACCTGGAAAGACGGACGCTTTGCCGCCAGTGATCTCGGCAGTCTTTTCTGCGGTGTTTTCAAAGGCGGTGGCATCACTGTGACGAAGGGGATCTGCGTGCGTTTCGATGATAAATCCGCCGTCTTTGATCCTGAACGCATGGCGTGGCGCTTGGAGTGGTCGGGTGGCTTCATCAAGCCCAACGATGCCCGCCACGGGTTCATGGCCGGAGCGCCGATGGACGGCAAAGTCATCTCGAAAGAGGAAAAGAAGATCGCGGGCACTTATCGCGGTCTCTTCCGTCGAGGCAAACAAGTCACCATCATCACCAGCGAGACTGAATTGCCCGCACCAGCTGCCGCACAGTGGCCGCAGTGGATCGAAACGAAGGGCGAGCTGGGCACGCAGACGCCCTTCGCCACGGATCGCCTCACGATCCCGTTCGAGAACCCGTATGGCACGCTGTTCTTCATCACTGCGCACGACTTCTTTAGCGATGGCACCGCGGCCATCGCGACGATGACCGGCGAGGTGTGGTTGGTGAAAGGCATCGACGAAAAGCTGGAGAAGGTGCGCTGGAAACGCTTCGCTACTGGGCTGCATCAGCCGCTGGGTATGAAGGTCATTGCGGACAAGCTCTACGTGCTTGGGCGCGATCAGATCACCTGTCTGCATGATCGGAATGGTGATGACGAAGCCGACTTCTACGAGTGCATCACGAATGAAATGCAGACCTCGCCGGGCGGTCACGATTTCATTGTCGGTTTGGAAGCGGACAAGGAAGGCCGCTGGCATTTCGCCTCAGGCAATCAGGGGGTGTGTCGCATCACAGGCCGTGATCGACTTGAGGTGCTCGGCACCGGCTTCCGCAATCCGAACGGGCTGGGCATCTCGGCGGATGGTCGCTTTGTCACGACGAGCGTGCAAGAAGGAGACTGGACTCCCGCCACCTCCATCTGCCAGATTGAACTCGACCACAATCTAGGTGCGCACTTCGGTGCGGGTGGTCCGAAGGATGGCAAGCCGCCGGAACCTGTGCTGTTGTATCTCCCACGTGGCGAGGACAACAGCGCCAGTTCGCAGGCCTTCATTTCCGGCGACAAGTGGGCCTCGCTCAAAGGCGACAACAATCTTATCCATCTCTCCTCTGGCGGCGGCGGCGCGTGGCTAGTCATGCGTCAAAGTGTTAATGGCCGCTGGCAGGGCGGGGCGGTGAAGATCAGTGGTAACTTCGACTCCGGTCCGCAGTGCGCTCGCTTCCACCCGAACGACGGCCATCTCTATGTGAACGGCATGCAAGGCTGGGGCAGCTATACGCCGAAGGACGGCTGCTTCCAGCGCGTGCGTTTCACGGGCGGCGACCAACCCGTGCCCGTGGGCTTCGAGGCTCGCGACAACGGCGTGCTGATTCGCTTCAACCAGCCAGTGAAAAATGCGGACGCATCCACCTGCTTCGCCCAATGCTGGAATTACCACTACGGACCTCAATACGGCTCGCCTGAGTATTCCGTGAAGTATGCCGACACGCCCGGCCATGACCCGCTGGAAGTTCGCAGCGTGCATCAGCTCGATGGCGACAAGACGCTGTTCCTCGAGATCCCACAGATCGTCACTTCCAGCCAGATTCATCTGCATCTGAGCACGGGTCACGACATCTTCCTCACGGCACACGTCTTGGCCGAGCCGTTCACTGACTTCGAGGGCTACACTCAGATCGCCAAGACAAATCATGCCGCGCAGACCGGCATCGTAGCACCGACCCCAAGCAAACCTAACCCCTGGGCCAAGGGCGAGAAGGGGCGCGAGATCGTTGTCGAGGCGGCGCTCGGGTTGCAGTTCGTGCAGAAGCAACTCACCGCGAAGGCGGGTGAGGCGCTTTCGCTCACCTTCAAGAATCCCGATGTGGTGCCGCACAACTGGATGCTGGCTAAGCCCGGCACGTTCCAGGCGATGGGCAACCTAGCGAACCTCATGATCACCGACCCGCAGGGACTCGCGCGGCACTACATTCCGAAGTCCGACGATGTGCTGGTTTACACCGACATGACGAACCCTGGCGGCACTTTCACCATTCACTTCAGCGCGCCCAAACAGAAGGGCGAGTATCCGTATCTCTGCACCTTCCCTGGGCACTGGATGGTGATGAATGGGGTGCTGAAGGTGGAGTGACTTGCTTCATGACTTGCTAGGTTGTGCGCGTCAGCGGAGTGGTCCGCACGGTCCCCGTGCGGTAGCCAGAACCGCATGGGGACCATGCGGACCACCGCTCTACCCCGTCGTCCGCAGTCCTGAAGCCAGCGCGTTGATGCTCACCAGCAAATCCGAGATCATCGCCTCGGCGGCGACGGTGTCCCCAGCATTGACGTGAGCACGCCAGGTCTTGAGCAATTCGATCTGCTGCGCGTGCAGGACGCTCAGCGGTTGCTCGCGGATGTCCAAGGTGAAGGCTAAGCGTGGGCGGCGCGCTTCGAAGGTGCCACGGAAGATCTCGGTCAGGATGCTCTTGGTGCGATGATACTCCGCCAAGATCATCTCCAAGAAGGCGGCGCGCACAGCTTCATCCGGCACCAGCGAAGCATAGGCGGTCATCCAGTGCTCGTTGGTGCTGACGATGCTGCTCTCGATGTTCGTCAGCACGTAGCGCAGAAAGGGATTGCGCGGCAGCGCGTCCATCAGCCAAGCAAAGCCTTGCGGGTCTTCATCGCGCAGCTTGGTGAGAGCGGTGCCGGAGCCGAACCAACCGGGCAAGTAGAAGCGCGACTGCGTCCACGAGAATACCCAGGGAATCGCGCGCAGATCCTCCAGCGTGGCCTGACCGGTGCGGCGCGAGGGACGGGAGCCGATGCGGGCATTCTCCAAAGCGTCGATCGGCGTGGCCGCACGGTAGAAAGTCATGAAGCCGGGCGCGTGTAGCAAGGAGCGATACTTGTCCTTGCTCCAGTCGGCCAGCTTGTCGAGCACGGCAGAGCCTTCGTCACTCGGCGCCTCTGCGGTTTGATGCAGACCTGTGGTCGAGGCCGCGCTGGCCATTAACAATTCAATGTTGAACACCGCGCTGCCTAGATGCGCATACTTCTGCGCGATGGTCTCGCCCTGCTCGGTCATGCGCATACGGCCTGTCAGCGAGCCGTGCGGCAGCGCCTCCATGAACCAATGCGTGGGACCCGCGCCACGACCCACCGTGCCGCCGCGACCGTGGAAGAACACGGGCTTCACCCCGGCTTCCAGCACCACACGCGACAGCTCGCGCTGACCACGGAACAGCGCCCATTGGCTGGCGAAGATGCCGCAGTCCTTGTTCGAGTCGGAGTAGCCCACCATGATCTGGAGCGAAGGCTCGGCCTGCGCGGCCACACTGCGTTTCGTGATCGGATGCGCCAGAAACTCCTTCACGATGCCAGGGCCCGCTTCCAGGTCCGCCATCGTTTCAAAGAGCGGCGTCACGGGTAGGGGGCAGACCAGGCCTTCCGGCATCAATTCCATCAGGCCCGCCTCACGCGCCAGCAGGTAAACCGTCAGCATGTCCTCCACATTGCGCGTCATGGAAATGATCAGCGCGCCCAGGCCTGCATTGCCATGCTTGGCCCGATGATCGGCCAGCACGCGATGGCAGGCCAGCACCGTGTCCGCCTCGGGACCCGCGCTCATGCCTGGGGCGAGGAAGGGGCGTGGCGATTCCAGCTCGCGCAGCAGCAGCGCACGTTTGTCTTCCAGCGACCACGTCGGGAAAGTCGCCCCATTCGGCACGCCCGCAGCGGTCAGCAGTTGGGCCAGCGCCTTCTCGTGGAAGGCCGAGTTCTGACGCACATCGAGCGCGGCCGAGTGGAAGCCGAAGGCCTTCAACTGACGACGGAAGGGCACCACGCGCTCGCTCACAATGGCCTGCGCACCAACTTCCAGCAGCGTGCTGGCAAAGATCGCTAAGTCCGCATCCAGTTGCTCGGGCGCGCTGTAGGCCGCAGGAGATTCAGGGTGCTCAATGGCAAGCAGCACCTTGGCTCGCATCAGGTAGGCCGCCATTCTCCACGGTTCCTCCCGGTTGCGCTCACGGATGTAGCTCACGTCCACGCCCGGCCGGCCTTCCAGCTCAGCGACAAGCCGGTCATTCAGCGCATCCAGTGCCGGGGGCGGCACTTGGAAAAGTAGGCTCATTGGCACCTCATGTGCCAGCGCCTCCAGTGCTCGGCGGGTCACACGCAGGGCATTCGATCGCAGTTCTTTCAGCGCCATGCGCGTCACCTCGGCCGTCACAAAGGGATGCCCATCGCGATCCCCGCCGATCCACGTGCCGAAGCGCACCAGCGGCGGCAGCTCATCCAGCGCCGCCGGGTTGTAGCCCGCCGCTTCCCACGCCTCGCGCAGATGAATGTGCGCCCGGGCCAGGGACTCTGGGAAGACCTCGCGCAGGTAATGCAGCGCGTTTTGCAACTCCGCCTCAATGGTAGGGCGCGTCACGTGGATCTCACCCGTGCGCCACAGCCCCTCGATCTGCACCTGGAGCTGCTGCTTCAGGCGCGACTGCTCGCGTGGGGTGAGCGCCGCGTTTTCGTGGCGGTTCATCAGCGAGTAAATCTCCAGGTGCCGCTCACGCGAGGTCTCGCGCTTTGCCTCCGTCGGGTGTGCCGTCAGCACCGGCTCCACGCAGACCGATCTGAGGACCTCCAGCAGCTGAGCCTCCGACAGGCCGCTCTTGATGAGGCGCTCCAGGTTGTCCGGCCACAGCCCCTTTTCCGCTGCTGCGCCGTGCTTCTTCTCACGCAACCGCCGCACCTGCGCCGCCGTGCGCTCCTCCACGATGTTCAGCAACTGAAAGGCCATGGAGTACGCCTGGCCCAGCTTCCGGTCTGGCCCCGTGGGGCAGCTGCTGTGCTCGTTCATCCAGGGCAGGCGCTCCGCCAGTGCGGATTCACCGATGCGGCCCAGCGTGGTGGCGAAGGCTTCCATGAGGTAAGCCAGGTCGGTCTTGAGCACGTTAAAACCGACGTCGCGGAGAGATTCAGAAGTGGGATCAGGCATGAGCGGAACTGCTCTCTAGCAGGAACAGTGCCCAGGGAAAGGGGATGGTGCAAAGGAGTGTGCCGGGAGCGGGGCGATCCGCGTCGAACTTCATTTAGTCAGCAGGAATCACCGCGGAGACTTTCCCCGGAAAGTTGCTTCGATTTCAAGCAGAAATGCACGGCCCCGGATTCTGCTTTCCCCGACGTTTAGCGGCTGTGGAGGGCGGCGCGAGAGCAGCTGAGAGAGCATCGTTAGACGCTTCCGGTCTCATGGGTTGAGATGCCGCCCCATACTAACCATGTCGTTATTACTGAAACCGAGGCGTTCGTAAAAGGCGAACGCAGAGATGTTGTCGGTGCTGACGAACAAGTTCAGTTTCGGGCAGCCGCGTTCGTGAAGGATGCTCTGTAGATGAGCAACGATGGCGCGGCCGTAGCCTTTGCGTTGGTGCTCGGGAGAAACCGCCAAGTAGTAGAGGTAGCCTCTGTGCCCGTCGTAGCCTGCCATGCCGGATGCGATAACCGCAGAGTCCAGCGTGCCGATGAGAAACAACTCTGGCTGCACGGCGAGTTTGCGGCGGATGTCCGCCTGCGAATTGCTGTTCGGCGAGACCAACCCACAGCTAGTCCAAAGGGCGAGGACAGCGTTCTCATCGGTGGGCTGGTATGCTCGGATGTCAAACATGCGGCGCCGCCTAACATGTGAATCATCGACATTCAACCTGTCGAACAACCTTCCAATAGCGCACAAAACCAAAACGGGCTGGAGTGCCTCCAGCAAAAAAATCCTCGACGCCAAGCCGTAGCTCGTGGTGTTAATCTGTTGTAGCTTGCCTCTGTGAGGCCGGGAGGAATGGGCGATGCTTTGGTGGTGGGCTCGTGGCTTGATGGAGCGGGGTTGGGTCTGGCGGGTTTGTGTTTGCGATAGGGAAGGGGACCGGCCTCAAAGAGGCCAGCTACAACGGGCCGGCTGCAAGCCAGGGCGAAGTGCAAGATGGGCCGCTTCCTGCTTGCATGGCAGGCTGGGTCTTTCTACAAGAGGAGCGATGCTTCTTTACCGCACCCCGAATGGCCCAGTCCTGGAACTGGACGGACAGTTCTCTCTCGTTACGGCTCACTGGAACGATCTTCTCAATCGGGATGATCTGCCTGAGTTCTTGTCGAAGGCGAAGAGTGTGCCGACGACGAAGCCGACGGTGCTGCTGTCGCCGGTGGCGCAGCAGGAGGTGTGGGCGGCTGGGGTGACGTATTTCCGCAGTCGCACGGCGCGGATGGAGGAGAGCAAGGACGCAGGCGGCGGCACTTTTTACGACCGGGTGTATGAGGCACCGCGGCCGGAGATTTTCTTCAAGGCGACGCCGCATCG
>Ga0247831_1007688_pt1 | contig 11862 bp, 11 predicted proteins | sample LaCruzMarch2015__9_FD_192406 | JGI IMG/M metagenome (GOLD analysis project Ga0247831, IMG submission 192406) | Freshwater microbial communities from meromictic Lake La Cruz, Castile-La Mancha, Spain - LaCruzMarch2015_1m | ecosystem: Environmental > Aquatic > Freshwater > Lake | place: Spain...
TGGAGTATATCTTGTTTTCTGTGCCAATACTGATGGTACTCAAACCAAAGTCACCAAGATTTTAATGGTGAATTAAAAAATGCTCATTTCTACCAAAGCCATTGTTTTAAATACAATTAAATATGGCGATAATGCGCTAATTGCAAAATTATATACTAGGCAATCGGGCATTGTATCGTTCATGGTAAATGGCGCATTTGGTAAAAAAGGCGGAAAAAAATCTTCTTTTCTTCAACCATTATCATTACTTGAAGTAGTAATGTTGATTAGAAATAACAAGTCATTACAAGCTCTTAAAGAAATTAAAGTAGAAATCCCGTTTTCTACAATTTATCAATCGCCAGTTAAAATTGCACAATCACTTTTTTTAGCTGAAGTTTTTTATCATACTATAAAAGAAGAAGAAGCAAACCCGAATTTGTTCGACTTTATTCATACCAATATTCAGTATTTTGATGCGCATACCGGAAACATTCCTAATTTTCATTTAAAGTTCCTGATAGACTTTTCAAGATTTTTAGGCTTTTATCCAACCAACAACTTTACAGAAGAAACGCCTTATTTTCAATTTACAGACGGCGTCTTTCTTGACCATCACGCCGATACCTGCCTCGATATTAATATAAGCAATGTAATTGGGAAGCTTATGAATTACAGGATTGATGAACTTCATTTAATCCCTTTGAATAGAAATCAACGTCAAATCATTGCAAGGCATTTGGTTGACTATTACCGCTGGCATATCCCATCTTTGGCTACACTTAAAACCGCTGAAGTATTAGAGGCCGTTTTTATGGATTAGTTGCTAAAAATTCAAGTAAGAGTTCGGGTTTCTTTTCTAACACATTTCCAACTACAATTAAGTCAGCGCCAGCATTCAACGCTTGTTTGTACTTCTCAGCAGAGTCAATACCTCCGCCAACAATTAATGGAATGTTTAGTACTTCTTTAACTTCCTTTATCATTTCAGCTGGCACAGGTTGTTCAGCTCCACTGCCAGCTTCCAGATAAATCAATTTCATTCCCAAAAGTTCTCCTGCCAATGCTGTGGCACTTGCTATATCGTTTTTATCTCTTGGAATCGGCAAAGTATGACTCATGTAAGCAACCGATGTAAGCCTTCCACTTTCTATCAACATGTAACCAGTAGGGATCACTTCTAATTTGCTTTTTTTCAGTTGAAGTGCTGCATTTACATGCTTTCCAATTAATAAATCGGGGTTTCTTCCCGAAATTAAAGACAACAATAAAATGGCATCTGCTTGTGGATGAATCTGAACTTCATTTCCAGGAAAAATAACAATGGGCGCCGTTTGGTAATCCTTTAAAATTTGAATACACTGATCTAATTGATGCGCACTCGCCAAACTTCCGCCAATAAAAATAAAATCAACTGGACGTTTTTCTATCGCTTTTAACAATTTGTTTAATTGGGAAACATCGGACTTGCCGGGGTCAACTAAAACGGCGAAGAGTGCCTTTTTAGCTCTCTTCGCCGCAATTATAGTTTCATAAACTCCCACAACAATTACTTTACTCGCTCCATGTACTCTCCAGTACGCGTATCAACTTTAATTTTTTCACCAATATTTATAAAAAGCGGAATATTGATGTTTGCGCCAGTTTCCAGCGTTGCTGGCTTTAATGTTTTAGTTGCAGTATCACCTTTTACACCAGGTTCTGTGTAAGTTACCTCTAATTCTACCGAACGCGGAGGTTCAGCGTAAATCACAGAATCACCCTCAAATGCGGCATTCACTATCATTTCTTCTTTCATAAACTTTACTCCGTCTCCAAACAAAACCTCATCAATATAAATCTGCTCATAGGTTTCACTGTCCATACAAATCAAAGAGGAGTTTTCTTTATATAGAAACTGTAGAGGTTTCATTTCTACTCGAACCACTTCTATCTCTTCTCCAGACCTAAAACGGTTTTCGGCTGCTTTACCATTTTTAATATTACGCATCTTTGCCTGATAGAATGCACGTAAATTTCCCGGAGTACGGTGTTGCCATTCAGTAATAACGCACAAATCACCATTGTATCTAATAAACGTACCTACGTTAACGTCTTGTGTAGTTGCCATGTAAAAAACCTATTTTAGAATTTGCGCGAAGGTAAATAAATTGTTTTAAATATTGGCTTACGGCCCCTATTCTATCATTTTAAAACCAACGTCGCCTCATAAATATTACCAGTATTATTCCACTTAAAGCTAAAGAAACACTCAATATTATGGCAAAAGCAGAACCTGAATTTTGTCCTGGAATCGGCACATTCATCCCAAATAAACTGGCAATTAAAGTAGGAACGTACAAAACAATCGTAATCAGCGTAAGCGTTTTAATAATCTTGTTCATGTTATTGTTAATGATACTGGCGTAAGCTGAAGTCATTTGCAACAAGATGTTGTGCGCAATATTGGTCATCTCTATGGCCTGCTGAAATTCTGTTACAACATCTTGAAACAACTCTTCGTCTTCCTCATAAGTGCGAATCAATTGCAATCTATTCAATCGCGCCATCATTAATTCGTTCGATTTCAAAGCAGTTGTATAGTAAATCAAAACTTTTTGGTATTTCAACAAATCAAAAATATCTTGATTTCTCATGCTCACCTGCAAGTCGTCTTCTATCTGGTCTACCGTTTTATTTATCTCACGCAAGTGCGATAAAAACTTTGTAGCCGTTTTTAACAAAATCAACAATAAAAACTGGTAATGCTTAGAAGTGTTGAGGTTTTTTACTCGGTTATTCTCAAATTCCTGCACAATAATATTGTCTTCTTTAGTAATAGTAACGATATACTCGTTATTCATTATTACCCCTAGCGGAATTGTAATAAATGGCGCCTCATCCTTTTTCCCCTGAAAATGTGGAATTCTAATCAACGTAAAAAGCACATCTTCGTCTCTTTCGGCACGTGCTTTTTCGTCAATATCTAATGGGTCTTGCAGGTATTCTTCCGTAAATGGGAATGTTTCTAAAAGCCAGCCAAGCTCAGCTTCTGTAGGCTCAACTACATTTACCCAGCAACCAGGTTCTGGCTTCTGAATTTCTTCGAGCTTGCGTTGTGTTGTGCGAAAGATCGTTATCATCGTCCATGGCGGTGGGTTAAGGGTTCAACAAAATGCTTTTTTCGAAAGCGGTGCAAAAGTAAGGTTTTAAATTTAGAATAGAAACCTAGCAGATAAGCTAGTGCTTTTTTTATTTAGGAGGCAGGCGGTCTTTCGCTTCAAGCTGCTTTGGATGCTTACAATTTCCTATTTGGGGCTTCTAACCCTGCTATCAACATATAACATTATAAGTTACAAAAATTAGGAGCTTGAAAGTTTTAATTTAAGGTGATTCGGACTTGAATTTATTAATTTCTGAAGGAGATATTACAATATAAGATACCTCGTTAGCTAAAAAAACTAGAACCTGATGAGCAGCATCATTAATTTCTATAACTATACGCAAAGTTTCTTTAGGAGAAATACTGGCCATTTTCTTAAAAGCCTTAAATATTATTTCTTCTTTAAATCTCAACATCAGCTCAAAGTGTTTTCCTTCGAAATTTACGTATGATATGTTTATTTCTTCTGGCAGAGCTGTTTCTTCTTTCTCATTTAAACTGGATAAATCTTTAGTATTGTAATAAATTCTTTCGCCATTAAATTTTTTAACCCATAATCTAATGTTATCCGAAAGGACTACAACTCTTGGTGTCCAACAAAACTTTTCTCTAAAACTAGCCCATTTGCCAGCAGGAACAGCTACTTGTAAAGATTTTTTAAACTCTATTTCTCCTAGTTTCTCTTTTAAAATCATTTCAACATAATCATTTCTAGATAAACTATTGTTGTTTAGAAATTGTCTCCATTTGTATTTCACTTCCAAAGCTTTAAATGCAACCATTTCAACTACTACTCCTGCTGCTGCTGCCCATAAGATGACATCTCCGCCCGGGGCTAAACCAACAATAATTTTATCAGCCTTCACTTTATTTACAGAAAGAGGTTCCGAGAAACCCGTTTCCATTATGTTTTTAATTTCTGTTTCAGGAAGATCTGCTTCACATTCGAAAAATTTATTCTCTCGATAAGAAAACCAAAGGATGTAAATTTTAACAGGAAAAGGTAAATCTATTTGTTCTGATAAATGGATTGAACCTATTTCTCCCCAACCATTATGAATTACTTTTCCAGGAGGAACGTAGGTGGAGCTGCCATCTTCGAAATAAAGCAATCCACTTACTATTTTTACTGGAAAATTTTTGGGTGCACATTCAGTTGCAATCCAATCTAACTTACTCATTTTTATTTATTACAAAGTATGTTCAGCCCTTGCTCTTGATGCTGCAGCATCATCACTTTCACGTTGTGCAGCATTGTCAATATTATCCACTAATATTCTTCTCTTTCTTTCGCCAAAATAGGCATTATATTCTGATTCCTCATAATTATATCCAGGACTATGAAATTGAATTTTTAAAGGATAAACCGTATAACCTAAAATACTTCTTGGAGTGTAATGTGCCGATGAATGAAAATACCCATGTCTCAATTCTGGTAAAAAAGCAGGATTGTTGGTAGAAGTCCAAAATGCAATAGATTGGCTTTTATTCGCATTTATAAAGTTGTAAACTGTATTTAGAAAAGGGTGAAGTTCATTGTCTGTTTGCAAAGAAGCATCTAAAATGAGCCCTCCTTGACTTGCTTCGTCGGCCATAATTTTCAGTGGGACTTTTGCATAATCATTACTAATATCTCTTCGATTTGCTATGATTACAAATGCATTTCTTCCATCGTCTGATATTTCCAATTCTCCTGTTTGATAATAACCCAATCGTATGAGTCTATTTTTCTCATCCAACAATTTTCTTCTTACATCTTCAGCATTCAATATTGAAGGAGATTCTATGGCTATTCTATAAACATGTAAATTACTTTCTCTTCTTCCATTTCTAGAATGTGAAACATTATTGTATCCTCCTCCAACATCTGAATGTGCTCCCGGAACAAAAATAGTAGTACCTTTTCCTCCAGCACTTGTAATATCGGTAAGTGGAAAATTTAATCTTACCTCATCGGCTGCGGCTATGTGTACAACTTTATCAATATCACCAATATGGGGTGTAAAGTGTAAGTGTAGCTCTTGCGGATCGTCTTCTATGCTTCCCAAAGCTCCTATTACACCATGCACCCGGAAAGATCCAACTGTATCATAAAGCCCAATAAACTTAATTTTTAGTTCATTAATAATAAAATTACCATGATTTCTATGAGTTACAAATGTTCGAAGAGATGAACTTCCTTGATATACGCTGAAAACTCGGTGCACAAAATGCCTTGCAGCAGCGGCTCCACGGCTAAAACCAAAGGCATCTATCCACAAATTTGTAATTTCTCTGTTAGTACCGTGACCCAAGTTCCTAATTTCCAAAAAAATACGTCTTATCGCATTTGTAACTCTGTTCACAATTCCACGATCACCTGTCCCAAAAGCCATTCCTGCTCCAGTTGCAGTTGTGCCAACATCATCGTCAACATTATCATGCAAAGTACCCATTCCTTCTACATAAACAGAGAAATGATAATCTCTTTCGTTATTTTGAAGTGTTAAGTAATTAGATAGCTTGGCAATATTCGAATACTCATTACCGAAACTACCATCCTGACTGCCTCGACCATGTAAGCCAGCACGTGTATTAAACATATTATTACCAGTGCCATCAAAAAATACGCTTACCCTTACTTTAAAAGGTTGCAAAGGTTGAGGTTCTTCTGCACTTTCAGATTCTTCGCAAGGAGGCACATTAGCACTTACAGCACTAGGAGAAGCAGTATATTGTACATTCATACTAAACGATAAACATTTTAAACTAATGTGATTTCTTTAAGTTTGTACCTTCCAGAAGCTAAAATAAGATAAAAATTCTGAACCTTGATGTCCTCATTTAGCCTTTGTTGTTTCAAAACTGATGTTATTCTTCCATCTACAGGAATGGTCAAATTGAATTCAATAAAGTAATGTGTCATCTTTTGAAGGTTAAGGCCTCCATAAATTCCACAGCTTTTACAGAACTTTACAATCGAATACACAAACGCTTTCAGTTCGGTTAAAGATTTATCTGATGAAAACTGATTAAAATTATTTTGAATAAAAATAACTGTAAGATTCACAAATTCATCTATTCTATTCTCTTGAAAAGTCTCAATTTGTTTTTTTGTTAAATCCATCTCACTTATTTGCTTGTGATTTACATTGCAATAATAAAATATTATGAGAAGGATAATCAAACATTTGAAATTAAAATTTTAACTTTTAAGAAGTACCTTTGGCCTATGCTTCCTAAAATATTCGGAAAAAATCCAACTGGTAAATCCTTGGCTCACATTGAAAAATCTGCCAATTATAAAAATGGTCAGTTTCAGAATCTTTCTCCCACTGGAGTAATGACAGAGCGTGGCGCCATACTTAAAACCATTCGCGATAATATAAAGAAACCGAAAGATAACAGTCCTTTACAAGCATTGCCTTTTGAGGAATTTTCTCTTAAAAATACCGTCGAAAATGGGCTAAACTATTCATGGTTTGGGCATTCTTCTTATTTCCTAGAATACAATGGATTTAGAATTTTAGTTGACCCTGTTTTTAGTGGTTCAGCATCACCTGTTGGTGGTTTTGCCAAAGCATTTAATGGCGCAGACCACACTAAAGCGGCGCATTTCGACTCAATAGATTTATTAATCTTAACACACGACCATTACGATCACCTTGATTATAAAACAATTTTAGCACTCGCACCCAAAGCAAAACATATACTTACTTCGCTTGGTGTTGCCAGTCATCTAAACTATTGGGGAATTCCTTCCGATAAAATTACAGAACTCAATTGGTGGCAAACAGCACAAATCAATAAAGATTTAAAAATAACTGCTACACCTGCCCGACACTTTTCAGGACGAGTTTTGGTTCGCGCAAAAACCTTATGGTCATCTTTTGTGGTAGATTGGCACGACTTGCATTTATATATTGGCGCAGATTCTGGATACGACACCCATTTTAAAACCATTGGGGAAGAACTAGGCCCATTCGATTTTGCTTGGTTAGAATGTGGTCAATATGGAAAATACTGGCCACAAATACACATGCTGCCCGAAGAAACAGTAAAAGCTGCCATTGACTTAAATGCTAAAAACGTGTTGCCTGTGCATTGGGGAAAATTTGCACTTTCTATGCATTCATGGAATGAACCCATTAACCGTTTTATGACTGCTGCTCAAAATAAACACTTTCAGGTTATTGTCCCAAAAATTGGAGCAATGTCGAATATTATAACTGAACAACCATTAGAACCTTGGTGGAATTTCTAACATTCTTGTTATGAAAAAGGAAATCTTAAAACACCTCAAAAAAATTACACGTGAAAAGATGGGACCTGTTCCACCTAAAAAGGTGGAACCATCTAAGAAGACATATAAAAGAACTAAAAAACATCAAGATGATTCGGAAAATAAAGGTTATTAAACTTTCTAATTTGATCTTGAAAACCAATGGCAGTAATTGGTTTAATCCTTTATACAACGAACAGAATAACCATAATGCTTATTGGCATCGAACCTATAAGCTGCACCATAATAATAGAAAAGGTAGCGATACCATGCGTTATTTGAATCTTGCGCTGTAGAACTCCACCAGGCACCAAGACCACCGCTATAGCCGAATGTACCAGTATCATAACGGTACCCTCCTGGAAGTCCTGTGAAGCCACTTTCGTTAGTAGCACTTGCATTAGGACTAAACCAATACTGAGTACCTGTGCTTTTCATTTTTCCCCCAGCAACAGATTCTCCACTTAAAAACGTAGTAAGCGTCGTCCATTCCGCATCGTTCGGAACATGCCAGCCAATTGGGCAAACATTACGTGGGTCTGCAATAGCATACCAGTTATAAAGCTTACCATATGTTGTATTGTTAGAAGCATCATTATTGTAAATTGCATAGGCTCCGGTTGTTGTTTCTGCCCAAGTAGTATTTGATAATCCTGTTGGAATTGCTTCTCCATTTCGGTATTTACTTACCTTCAAGTTTTCCTTCATCCAGATCTGGTTGCCAATAGCGACTGTAGAGTAGCTGTTACCGTCAATATCTGTTACATTAACCATTCGTGTTAAAACACATGTTTTACCTCCTATGTTCAAAACAAAACTCGCGGTACCGCCGCTTGCAGGTGTGCCTGTAACGATGTAGGTTAAACTACCAGCACCAATAACAAAAGAGCCAGCAGTAATTGAAGCTGTTAGGCCAGTTACACCTGTAGAAGGGATTGTTTGCGCATTATAAACGCCTCCATTTCCACCAGAATAAGGTACTACGCTGCTTGTATTAGATGCTGCAATTCCCTGAGTAAGTAATCCAGCATTAACTGCCGTTGCACAATTTAAAGATGTAATTGTGCCTAAAAGCAATACTGTTCTTGTCAAGTTGCAGGTTTTCCCACCAATATTCAATAAAAAATTTGCCGTTCCGCTATTTGTTGGTGTGCCTGTGATTGTGTAAGTTAAACTACCTGACCCATTTGCAAAAATACCTGAAGTCACCGTTGCGGATAGGCCGGTAACTCCTGTAGAAGCGACCGTTTGGCCATTATGCGTACCTCCATTACCCCCGGTATAAGAAATACTGCTGCTAACACCTGAAGCAGCAAAACCCTGCGTGATTGTACCTATGTTACTGGCTGATGCGCAATTGAGTGAGGAAATTGCACCAATGGGTAAGTTAACATTTCTTGTTAAAGTACAGGTTTTTCCTCCAATATTCAATGCAAAACTTGCGGAGCCATTACTTGCAGGTGTGCCTGAGATAGTGTAAGTTAAATTGCCAGCTCCAATCGCAAAAATGCCAGCAGATAATGTTGCTGTTAGGCCCGTAACTCCAGTAGATGATACGGTTTGTCCATTATGTGTACCTCCGTTACCTCCAGTATAAGGAATGCTGCTGCTAACACTTGACGCAACGACACCCTGTGTAAGTGTGCCAGAGTTACTGGCTGATAAGCAATTGATTGAGGAAATTGTTCCAATAGGTAAGTTAACAGTTCTTGTTAAGGTGCAGGTTTTTCCTCCTATATTCAATGCAAAACCCGCTGTGCCGCTGCTTGCAGGCGTGCCTGTGATAGTATACGTTAAATTACCAGCTCCGTTGGCAAAAATGCCCGCAGTTAAAGTTGCTGTAAGACCGATTACTCCCGTAGATGCTACTGTTTGGCCATTGTGAGGTCCACCATTGCCACCAGAATATGGAACGCTACTGCTTACGTTTGTTGAGGAAACACCAAACGTAAGATTGCCCGTATTATTAGCTGCAGAGCAAATTAGAGCAGAAACAGTTCCCGGACATATTCCTCCAGTTGTCCAAATGGGTAATCCATTACAATTGGTGAGGATTTGGCCATTGGTGCCTCCCCCTGGTACTCCATTATTAGAAAACAATGCATATGGAACACTAAGAAGTTGATTTGTGCCTGTTATAGAATAGTTTGTACCTCCATTGGGGTCAGTTTCTGTCTTTAAGAAATAAGGACCATTGCCCCAATTAATGTTTGAAAAACTTCCTGAAGTTGTTCCTCCTCCAATTTGAATACTAATTAACCCGTTGGAATTGGTTATGGGAGTGTGGGTTTCAACATAAACGGCAGGGCTTGATGTTGTACCTTGCAAAATGCTGATGCGAATTCCGACAAGTTGGTTAACTACTAGACTATTATTGGTATTGCGGACTTCTGCTTGGTAAGAAATTCTGTTAGGAGCTTGGGCGAATGTATTTAATGCCACAAGCATGATTGTAATTAAAGTAACAATGTGTTTCATTGAATTAGTTTTTTAACAATTTGAATCGTTTGATAATGCTTTTTCTGTGAATCATAAATCTGAATAAGGTAAGTTCCTGCTGAAAAACTACTCATGTTAATTTGTGTAATAGGCAACAAAATCTGATTATGTAATAAAACTTTTCCTTGTAAATCAAAAAGCTGATAGATTAATTTTTCATTAATACTTTCGCTAATTTCCAAGTAAAGATCATCTGTTGTAGGATTTGGGTATGCTTTAAATGAAATACTATTTTCTGATTTTTTTATATCTGTTGTGGTTATCTTAAATGGTCGCTGAATGCCTTGAACAACTGAGCCTGCGTTTTGTGAGTCTGTTGTAAAAACTAGTTGCCCTACACTAAAAGAAACAGAACCTCCACTTCCAAAATCACGACCTCCAATAGTATTTATTGATTCCTGAGCTTTAACTAAATATGGAGATAGCTGCAGTGCGAAAAAAAATACTATAATGACTAATTGAAGTTTTTTCATTTTTGAAAAAGAATTAAATAAAAATTCAGTTTCCAAAAATATGCTTTTGCCGAAGTAGCCAATAATAAGTATTCATTAACTTATTTGTTGAATGAATGTTAAGCCCTCTCGAAAATATATTAATACAACATTAGTATTTTGTTTGCCTGTTTTACTATTTGCTTATAATTCTTACTGTAATACTTAAAGCAATTTCCATTAAAAAAATCAAATTTCTTAGTAAAATCAACCAACATGAAAACAAATAACTTTATTCCTATTCCTAATGTTTTGTTTTCAACATTACCTTATTAACAATTTAACTCTTTTTGTTAACTAGTTTGCATTTAGTATTCCAACTTTGCTTTATCAACCTCGTTCACAAAGGTTAAAGTTTAAATTAGAATCTCAGATTACTTATTCCGTGCTTATGATTGGAACCCCTTACCCGAGTATGCCTTTCAATTTTAGCCATATTTCGAAAATTGCCGCTTGCTTTCTATTTTTCTTGTTCATTACTGCCGGACAGCTAAATGCACAAGAAATTTGCAATAACGGAATTGATGACGATGGCGATGAACTTGTTGATGTATTCGACCCTGATTGTCCTTGCGATGACCAGACACTATTGTGTCAACCTTCCTGTGAATTTGCAATTGGTGGTGGTGCATTAAATTATTCCAGTCAATGGGCGAGTAATGCGCTTGTACCTGTTTACCAAACTCCTTTGGTGGCAGACATGAATAACGATGGTGTGCCTGATGTAATCATTATGAGTACCAATGGTGTGGTAGAATCTGACCCACGAAGAGCAAAAGATATTTTAATAATTAATGGGGCAACAGGGGCAACAATCACCACCATTACAACACCATTCATGGCCTGGGTTGGCCCTGATCCTGTGGCCGTTGCAGATATTGATGGAGATGGTTTTGGGGAAGTTATCATTGCAGCAATGGACCATAGTAGTAATGATGCGGCTGATAGAAGATACTTATATTGTTATGAGCACGATGGAACATTAAAATGGAAATCGGATTCTCAATTCGGTTACCCAAGTATAGGGAAATATGGTTCTGCCTTAGGAATTGCAGATTTTAATAGTGATGGAACTCCTGAGGTTTATGTTTACAATCAGATTTTCAACTCATTAACAGGCGTAAAATTGGCAGAAGGAGGAGCAACCGAAGGAATGGGTATAATGACCGTTCAAGCATTTGGTGACCTTTCTAATCCTGTTGCAGCTAATTTAACAACAAGTCCTGGAATAGAATTAGCCGCCGGAAGAACTGTTTACAATGTGGTAATAACCAATGTAACAGGGACAGCAGGGAACTCAATGACACCAATTAGTGTTCCTAGCGAAAACGACGGTTATACTTCTCTAGCAGATATTAATTTGGATGGAAGTTTAGATATTGTTGTTGCCGTTGGTGGTAATCCAGGAAGAATATACGTCTGGAACCCTGGAAATGGAACTCCTGTTGTAATTGCTTCTTTAAACTTAAGTGGCTCAGGTGGAAATTGGA
>Ga0247831_1007691_pt1 | contig 11858 bp, 10 predicted proteins | sample LaCruzMarch2015__9_FD_192406 | JGI IMG/M metagenome (GOLD analysis project Ga0247831, IMG submission 192406) | Freshwater microbial communities from meromictic Lake La Cruz, Castile-La Mancha, Spain - LaCruzMarch2015_1m | ecosystem: Environmental > Aquatic > Freshwater > Lake | place: Spain...
CGCCTTGCGTTACGCCGCCCAAGACGCGTCCACCCGCGAGATGGCCAGCTGGATGCAAACCCTGCCCCAGGTCGAGTGCGTGCTGCACCCGGCCTTGCCCGGATCTCCGGGCCACGAGGCGTGGAAGCGCGACTGCAGCGCGGCTGCCTGCATCTTCAGCGCGGTGTTCAAGCCCGAATTTGAGCCCGCCCGCATCGACGCGTTTTGCGACGCGCTCCATCTGTTCAAGCTCGGCTACAGCTGGGCTGGTCCTGTCAGCCTATGCGCCCCTTATGACATGGCCAAACTGCGCCAACTTGGCTGGCCCCATCAGGGCGGCTTGGTGCGCTTTTGCCTGGGCCTGGAAGCCGTGGCCGATTTGAAAGCCGACATCTTGCAAGCCTTGCCCGCGCTGACAGCCAGCCGCTGAGCAGCTGACTTCTCTTTGTAGGAGCCAGCCTGCTGGCGAATCTTCGCCTGCGGTGATGCTCGTGGTCCGGCACGCTTCGCTTGCAGGCTTGTTTCCTACAAAGACAATACGGCTTTCCCCTGTAGGAGCCGGCCTGCCGGCGAATGTTCGCCTGCGGTAATGCATGAGTTCCGGCACAATTAGCTGGCAGGCTTGTCTCCTACAAAGACAAGATACCTTTCCCTTGTAAGAGCCCCCCTGCCGGCGATTCATCAGGGAGAAGCCTGTCCCCCAGCCTCTGTCTGGCGCTCAGAAAAGGCCTCGCCGTTGACCCTCAAGCCCTGTGCAGACAATTCCCGGGCTTTGACCGGGCCCAGGCCTTTGATGCGCGCCAGCAGCTCGGCCCAGGTGCGAAAAGCAGCTTTCTCGCGTTCGGACAAGATATGCCGGGTGGTGGCCGGGCCCAGGCCGCGCAGGCCGTCGAGGTCGGCTTCTGTGGCTTGGTTGATCTCAATGGCGGCCAGAGCCTGACCTGCCAGCAGCATGGAAAGAACGACTGACAAGAGCGGGCTCATGCCAAGTCTCTGGTGGCGGTCTCAGCTGGCTTTTTGCGCGGCCAGCGCGAACATGTAACTGGCCACGCCGGTGGCCACGTCGGCGAACTGCAGCGTGCAGCCGGCGGCCCGCAAGGCGCTCAGGTCGGCTTGGGTGTAGCTTTGGTACTTGCCCACCAGGGCCGAGGGAAAATCCACGTAGTCCAACAGATCAAGACCCACGGCCTGCTCCAGACTCACAGGGTTGGTCTGGCCTTTGAGCTCCTGCATGGTGTTGATCACGGCCAAGGCCACGTCGTTGAAGGGCTGGGCCCGACCCGTGCCGAGGTTGAAAAGCCCGCTTTTTTCAGGGTGGTCCAAGAACCACAGGTTCACCGCCACCACATCGGCCACGCTCACAAAGTCGCGCATCTGCCCGCCGGAGCCATAGCCGCCGTACTCGCCAAAGAGCTTGACCTTGCCCTCTTTCTTGAACTGATTGAACTGGTGAAAGGCCACGCTGGCCATGCGGCCCTTGTGCTGCTCGCGGGGGCCGTAGACGTTGAAGTAGCGAAAGCCGGCCACTTGGGTGCGGGCGTTTTCAAAGCGCGGGCCGAGTTCGCGGCGCATGCGCTGGTCGAACAGCAACTTAGAGTAGCCGTAGACGTTGAGCGGCTTTTCAAACTCTGGGCTTTCACGGAAGGTCGCTGAGCCGCCGTAGGTGGCCGCCGACGAGGCATACAACAAGCGTGTGCCCTGGGCCTGACAAGCTTGGAACAGAGCACACGTCAGGGTGTAGTTGTTGTCCATCATGAACTTGCCGTTGGGCTCCATGGTGTCGCTGCAGGCGCCCTGGTGGAACACGGCCTCGACCTGACCGTAATGGCCCTTGGCAAAACAGTCGTAAAAATCGTCGGCGTCTACGTAATCGGCAATGTGCAGGTCGGCCAGGTTGCGGAATTTGTCGCCCTCGGTGAGGTCGTCCACCGCAATGATGTCGGTGATGCCGCGGGCGTTCAGCCCCTCAATGAGGTTGGAGCCTATAAAGCCAGCGGCGCCCGTGACCACAATTTTCATGACACACCTTTTTCGTCGGCTGATGTTTGAGCAAACAGCTCCTTGTAACTCACGGTCGCGGTGCCGAATTTGCCCACCACCAGCCCGCCCGCGCGGTTGGCCAGCGGCACGGCCTGGCGCAGCGGCAGGCCAGCGGCCACCAACACGGCCAGGGTGGCAATCACGGTGTCGCCCGCGCCCGTGACATCAAACACCTCTAGTGCCTGGGCGGGCACGTGGAACTCGCCCTGGGCGTCAAACAAGGTCATGCCTTCTTCGCTGCGGGTGAGCAGCAGGGCGTCCAAGTCCAGCGCTAGTCGCAGGCCGTGGGCTTTTTGCCGCAACTCGTCCTCGCTGTGCCAGGCGCCCACCACGTGCTCCAACTCGCTGCGGTTGGGCGTGATCACGCTGGCGCCGTGGTAGCGCGAGTAGTCCGAGCCTTTGGGGTCGATCAGCACCGCTTTGCCGGCAGCGCGGGCTTGCCCGATCATGGCTGCCACATGCGTGAGGCCGCCCTTGCCGTAGTCGGAAAACAGCACGGCCTCGTGCTCGGTGTGCAGCTGCGCAAAGGCCGTAGTTTGCGAGGCCAGCACCTCGCTTTCAGGGGCTTTTTCAAAGTCCAGGCGAATGAGCTGCTGCTGTCTGCCAATGATGCGCAGCTTGACGGTGGTGTGCATCTGCGCATCGCGGCCAAAGTGCGGGCGTATGCCGGTCCCGGCCACCAGGGCTTCGAGTTTGTGGCTGTCTTCGTCGTCGCCCACCACGCTGAGCAAGGACGCTTGCGCACCCAGTGAGACCACGTTGTAAGCCACGTTGGAGGCGCCGCCCAGCCGTTCTTCTTGGCGCGTCACGCGCACCACGGGCACGGGCGCCTCGGGCGAGATGCGCTCGACCGGGCCGTACCAGTAGCGGTCGAGCATGACGTCGCCGACCACCAACACGCGGGCACGGGCAATTTGTTCTGGGCTGGGGTGCATGGGGGCGGCTGGGCTCAAAGTTCTTCAATCCGTCGGGCAGGGTAGCTGTCCCAGGCTTGGCAGCCTGGGCATTGCCAAAAATGCTGGCTGGCCTCAAAGCCGCAAGCCGCGCACCGATAGCGCAGCAGCGGCTTGCTGGCCCGCTCCATGGCGCGTTGCACCACGCCGTGGTGTTCTTCGTGTTCGAGCTTTTCACCGGCCAGCCACTTGCCCGCGGCAATCAGCGAGGGCTCGCGCTGCAGGTGTTGCACATAGCGCTGGCGGGCGCGCTGGGGATCGGCGTCGAGCTTGATGAGGGCGTCCACCAGGTCGATGGAGGGCGCGCTGGTATTGGAGGCTTCCAGCATGGCTTGGGCCTGGCTTTGCCGCCCGGTTTGCTCGGCCAGCTTGGCCAAGAGACCTGCCGCCAAGGGCAGGGCGTGGCCGGCCTGGCCTTTGAGCTCCAGCAAGGCTTCAAAGGCCGCGCCGTGCTGGCCCAGTTGGGCATTCAGCTTGGCCAGCTCCATCAGGGGCCGGGCCGACTGGGGCGCCACCTGGCGGGCTTGCAGCAAGGCTTGCGCCGCTGCTTGCGTGTCGCCGGCCGCTGCACTGGCCAGTGCCTGCTCACACAGGTAATGCGCTTGGCGAACCTGAAAGCTGCCCAGGTCGGCGCTGTCGAGCCGGGCCGCCATTTGACTGGCCTGCGTCCAGTCGCGTGAGCGCTCGTAAATGGACAGCAGCGCCAAGCGGGCCTCTTGCTCAAAGGCCGTGCCCTCGAGCTTGCTCAGGGCTGCCTCGGCCCGGTCCAGCAGGCCGGCCTTGAGGTAGTCCAAGGCCAGCGCGTGCTGGGCGCGGTCGCGCTCGGGCTGGGTCAAGTCGCCCCTGGCCATCAGGTGCTCGTGCACGCGCACGGCCCTGTCGTACTCCCCCCGCCGGCGAAACAAATTGCCCAGCGCGAAATGCAGCTCTGAGGTGTCGGGGTCGTTTTGAACCGCCTCGATGAAGGCGTCAATGGCCTGGTCTTGCTGCTCGTTGAGCAAAAAGTTCAGTCCCCTGAAATAGGCCTTGGGCGCTTGGCGGTTTTCAATGCGCAGCTGCCGCAGGTCCAGCCTGGAGGCCAGCCAGCCCAGCGCAAAGGCCACAGGCAGGCCCAGCAGCAGCCAGGTGACGTCAAATTCCATGGGGGGCCTGGGCGGCTGGTGTGGTTTGATGCGGGCTAGGCGTGGCCGCTACCTCGGACGGAGGCTGTACCGCCGTGGCTTGGCGGGCGATTTTGCGGCTGCGCCACCAGCGTGGCACCATCATCAGCACGCCCAGCGCCAACCCAGCGGTAAAGGCCACCAGCACCACGAGCACCAGCGGGGCCTGCCAGAGCGTGCCAAAAAAGAAGTTCACCGACACCACTTGCTGGTTGTTCAGCGAAAAGGCAAAGAGAGTAAAAAACAGTGCTGCTTTGAGCAGCCACATGATGTATTTCAAGCGCGCAGCTCCTCGGTGGTCACAGGAATTGTAGTCAGCACCCCAAGCCAAGGCCCAGACCAACGCAGCAGGACGCTCAGCGCTCAAGGCGCTTGTTGTTTCATGGCCTCGGTGCGTTCGTCCAAGGCCTCGCGCAAGGCCTTGCCCGGCTTGAAGTGGGGTACGCGTTTTTCAGGAATGGCCACGCTCTCGCCCGAGCGGGGATTGCGGCCCATGCGGGGAGGGCGGCGGTTGATGGAAAAGCTGCCAAAGCCGCGAATTTCAATGCGGTGCCCACGCACCAGGGCCTCGCTCATGGCGTCCAAAATGGCTTTGACGGCCGATTCAGCGTCTTTGTGGGTGAGCTGGCGAAAGCGTTCAGCCAGTTCTTCTACGAGGTCGGAGCGTGTCATGGCGGCAGCGGAGAAGAAAAAATAAGCACAGAAAAAAGCGGGACACGCCTTGCACAGGCATGCCCCGCTTGAGCCATCCACAACGATCAGCCGTTGTTGTTGTCCAGTTTGGCGCGCAGCAGGGCGCCCAAGCTGGTGGTGCCAGCCGAGCCCGAGCTTTGCGACAAGGTGGCCATGGCTTCAGCCTGGTCGGCCGAGTCTTTGGCCTTGACCGACAACTGGATGTTGCGGGTCTTGCGGTCCACATTGACCACCACGGCGGTGACTTCGTCGCCTTCTTTGAGCACGTTGCGGGCATCTTCCACGCGGTCGCGGGAGATTTCGCTGGCGCGCAGGTAGCCCAAAATGTCCTCGCCCAGGTCGATCTCAGCGCCCTTGGCGTCCACAGTCTTGACCTTGCCGGTGACGATGGAGCCCTTGTCGTTGACCGACACAAAGGTGGTGAACGGGTCGCCGTCGAGCTGCTTGATACCCAGCGAAATGCGCTCGCGGTCCACGTCCACAGCCAGCACGATGGCGTCGACTTCTTGGCCCTTTTTGTAGTTGCGCACAGCGGCTTCACCGGCCTCGTTCCAAGACAGGTCAGACAGGTGCACCAGACCGTCGATGCCAGCGGCCAAGCCCACAAACACGCCAAAGTCGGTGATGGACTTGATCGGGCCCTTGACGCGGTCGCCGCGCTTGGTGTTTTGCGCAAACTCTTGCCAAGGGTTGGCCTTGCACTGCTTCATGCCCAGCGAGATGCGGCGCTTGTCTTCGTCGATCTCCAGCACCATGACCTCGACCTCGTCGCCCAGGTTGACCAGCTTGTTGGGGGCCACATTTTTGTTGGTCCAGTCCATCTCAGAGACGTGCACCAGGCCCTCAATGCCGGGCTCGAGCTCGACAAAGGCGCCGTAGTCTGCAATGTTGGTGACCTTGCCAAACAGGCGCGTGGCCTGGGGGTAGCGGCGAGCCACGCCCATCCAGGGATCGTCGCCCATTTGCTTCAAGCCCAGCGAGACACGGTTTTTCTCGGTGTCGAACTTGAGGATCTTGGCGGTGAGTTCTTGCCCAGCTTGCACCACTTCGCTCGGGTGGCGGACACGGCGCCAGGCCATGTCGGTGATGTGCAGCAGGCCGTCGATGCCGCCCAGGTCCACAAAAGCGCCGTACTCGGTGATGTTTTTCACCACACCGCGCACCACGGAACCTTCTTTGAGGGTTTCCATCAGCTTGGCGCGCTCTTCGCCCATGGACGCTTCCACCACCGCGCGGCGGCTCAGCACCACGTTGTTGCGCTTGCGGTCGAGCTTGATGACCTTGAACTCCATGGTCTTGTTCTCGTAGGGAGTCAAGTCCTTGATGGGGCGGGTGTCAATGAGCGAGCCAGGCAAAAAGGCGCGTATGCCGTTGACCAGCACCGTGAGGCCGCCTTTGACCTTGCCCGAGGTCTGGCCGGTGACAAAGTCGCCCGATTCCAGGGCTTTTTCCAGGGCCATCCACGAGGCCAGGCGCTTGGCCTTGTCGCGCGACAGCAAGGTGTCGCCAAAGCCGTTTTCCACGGAGTCAATGGCCACGGAGACAAAGTCGCCGACTTGGACTTCGAGCTCGCCCTGGTCGTTCTTGAATTCTTCAAGAGGCACATAAGCCTCGGACTTGAGGCCAGCGTTGACCACCACATGGTTGTGGTCGATGCGAACAACTTCAGCGGTGATGACTTCACCCGAACGCATTTCTGAGCGTTGGAGCGATTCTTCGAACAGGGCGGCAAAAGATTCAGACATGAGATTTCCTTGCAGTCACAAACAGGTTGACGATCGCACGATTGCGGGCGTTTCTAAGGCTGATTGCGATGCTTTGTGCGGCAATGCCGCGGGGTTGAGGTGAAATGATCCAGCTGAACAATGCACAAGCAGTGCGACGGGATTCAGCGGGGCCGGCTGCCTTGCCACCACTTGAGAACCTGGGCCAGCGATTGGTCAATCGACAGCGCTGAGTTGTCCAGCAGCAAGGCATCTTGAGCGGCTTGCAATGGCGCAGTTTGGCGAGAGGAGTCCCGCGCGTCCCGCGCCAGCAGGTCCGTCTCAATGGCGGCTATTGTAGTGGGAATTCCCTTTGAAATCAGCTGCTTATGGCGTCTTTCGGCCCTTTTTGCGGCGCTGGCGGTGAGGAACACCTTGAGTTGGGCCTGAGGGAAAATCACCGTGCCCATGTCCCGCCCGTCGGCCACCAGGCCAGGCAAGCGCCTGAAGCTGTGCTGCAGGCGCAGCAAGGCCGCCCGCACCTCGGGGTGCACCGACACGGCTGAGGCGGCCATGCCCGCCGCTTCGGTGCGAATCTCGTCGGACACATCCTCGCCGCCCAGCAGCACGCGGTCGGCCTCAAAGCGCACCGGCAGGGCTTCAGCCACGGCGGCGGCGGCCGCACCGTCGCTCAAGGCCACGCCCGCGCGCTCAGCGGCCAAAGCCGTGATGCGGTAGAGCGCGCCCGAGTCAAGGTAGTGGTAGCCCAGTTTTTGCGCTGCCAAGGCCGCCAGCGTGCCCTTGCCCGAGGCGGTGGGCCCGTCTACGCACAGCACAGGGATGTGCTCGGCTGGGGCGTGCGCCACTGAAAACAGCGTTTCAAAGTAGTCCGGAAAGGTTTTGGCCACGCAGTGCGGCTCTTCAATGCGCACGGCCACGCCCGCCGGGTTGAAGGCGGCCAGCGAAAAGCACATGGCCATGCGGTGGTCGTCGTAGGTGGCAATGGAGGCGCTGCGCCACACCTGGGGCGGGCTCACGCGAATGAAGTCTGCGCCTTCGTCCACGCTGGAGCCCAGCTTGCGCAGCTCGGTGGCCATGGCGCTCAGGCGATCGGTTTCTTTCACCCGCCAACTGGCAATGTTGCGCAGCGTGCTGGGGCCATCGGCATAGAGCGCCATCACGGCCAGCGTCATGGCCGCGTCTGGAATGTGGTTGCAGTCCAGGTCTATGGCCTTGAGCGGCCAGGCTCCGCGCGTGATGCGCAGGTGGTTGGCTTCCATCTCGACCACGGCGCCCATTTGCCTGGCGGCCTCCACAAAGCGAATGTCGCCCTGGATGGAGCCCGCGCCCAGGCCCCACACGTCAATGTGCTGGCCGGCAGGCGCGGCCAGCGCGCCCAGGGCCACAAAGTAGCTGGCAGAAGAGGCGTCGCCTTCCACATGCACCTCGCCGGGCGACTGGTAGCGGCTGCCGGCAGGAATGGTGAAGCCTTGCCAGCCGCGCCGCTGCACCGCAATGCCAAAGCGCGCCAGCAAATTGAGCGTGATTTCAATGTAGGGCTTGGAGATCAGCTCGCCCACCACCTCAATGTGAATGTCTTTGCTGGCCACCAAAGGCAAGGCCATGAGCAGCGCGGTGAGGAACTGGCTGGAGACATCGCCGCGCACCTGAATGGGGGCATCGAGTTGCAACTGACCATGGGGCCGAATTCTCAAGGGCGGAAAGCCTTCCTGGCCCAGGTAATCAATGGCGCAGCCCAGCTGGCGCAGCGCGTCGACCAAATCGCCAATGGGCCGCTCGTGCATGCGCGGCACGCCCGACATTTCAAAGTCGCCGCCCATCAGCGCCAGCGCCGCCGTCAGCGGCCGCATGGCGGTGCCCGCGTTGCCCAAAAAGAGCTTGGCGCTGGGCCGCGTGGCCTGGCCGCCCAGGCCGGTGATGACGGCGGTGTGCCCGGTGTGTGCCACCTGGCAGCCCAGCGCCTCAAGCGCTTGCAGCATCACGGCCGTGTCGTCCGAGGCCAGCAAATCGTGCACCACCGTCTCGCCCTCGCAGAGCGCGGCCAGCAGCAGCACGCGGTTAGAGATGCTTTTAGAGCCAGGCAGGCGCACCGCCCCATGGGCGCTGTTCAAAGGCGGGATGTCGAGAAAGTCGGTGTGCAGCATGGGGCGGTGCTTGGCAGGGTGTCAGTCGGCGGGGCTGGGCGTGGCAGCGCTGCCCTGCGCCATGCGCCAAGCGGCGCGGCGCTGGCTCACTTGGGCAATCAACTCACGCAGGGCAGGGCGGTCTTGGCGCTGCACCAAGCCCTCAAGCTCGGCCAAAGCGCTGTGCAAGCCTTGGGCCTGGGCCAGCACGGGGCCGCTGTTGGCCAGCAGCACGTCGCACCACAGGTCGGCATCGCCTGCGGCAATGCGGGTGCTGTCTCTGAAGCCCGGCCCGGCCATGCCTAAAAATTGCTCGCCTTCGGGCTGGGCCATCAGGCTGTGCATCAAGGCAAAGGCCATCATGTGCGGAAAGTGGCTCACCGCCGCCAGGGCCTGGTCGTGCAGCGCAGGCGTGAGCTGCTGCACCCGGCAGCCCAGGCGGCGCCAGACCTCGCTGGCTTGCGCCACGGTGGCCGTCGAGTGGCAGGCCAGCGGCGTGAGGATCACTTGTTGGTATTGGTAGAGCTTGGCATCGGCATGCTCGACGCCCGCCACCTCTTTGCCGCAAATCGGGTGGGCGGGCACAAACTGGGACATGCGCTCGCCCAAGGCGGCTTGGGCGGCCAGCACCACGTCTTGCTTGGTCGAGCCCACGTCCATCACCAGTGCGTGTGGCGCCAGTCCGGGCAGCAGGCTGCGCAGCGTGGCTTCGGTCGAGGCCACAGGCACGGCCAGCAGCACCAGGTCGGCGCCTTGCACGCACTGCTCGGCGGTGGTGGCCACCGTGTCCACCACGCCCAGGGCTTGCGCGCGCTGGGCGCTGTGGGCCGAGCGGCTGTAGCCACTGACGCGCTGGACCAAGCCTGCTTCTTTGGCGGCCAGTGCAAACGAGCCGCCCATCAGCCCGCAGCCGATCAGCGCCAACTGTTCAAACACCATGGCGGCTTACTCTGACACCGGGTAGGAGCCCAGCACCTTGTAAAACGCGCAAAGCTGCTGCAACTCGTTCAAGGCGGCAGCCACATGGGGCTGCGAGACATGGCCCTCAATGTCGATGTAGAAGTAATACTCCCACTGGCCCGACTTGGCAGGCCGCGATTCAAAGCGTGTCATGGACACGCCGTTGGCCTTGAGCGGCACCAGCAGGTCGTGCACAGCCCCTGGCCGGTTGGGCACAGAGACCACCAAGCTGGTGCAGTCGCGGCTGGAGGCTGGGGGCGTGGCCAGCGTTTGTGGCAGGCAAATCACGGCAAAGCGGGTGCGGTTGTAAGCCTCGTCCTGAATGGCGTGGTGCACGATGTGCAGGCCAAACTGGGAGGCGGCGCGCTCGCTGGCAATGCCAGCCCAGGCCGGGTTGGTGGCGGCCAAGCGCGCGCCTTCGGCGTTGCTGGAGACTGCGCGCCGCTCAGCATGCGGCAGGTGCTGGGCCAGCCAGCCTTGGCACTGGGCCAGGGCCTGCGGGTGGGCCATGACCACTTCAATGCCGTCCAGGCTGTTGGTTTGCCGCAGCAGGTTGTGGCGAATCAATAGGCTGACCTCGCCCACCACATGCACGGGCGAGCGCAAAAATAAATCGAGCGAGCGGGCGACCACGCCTTCGGTAGAGTTTTCCATGCCCACCACGCCGTACTGGGCGGTGCCGGCGGCGGTGGCGTGGAACACCTCGTCAAAGTTGGCGCAGTAAATCAAGTGAGCGGCGCTGCCGAAAAACTCGACTGCCGCTTGCTCGCAAAACGTGCCTTGCGGCCCCAGCACGGCCACGCGCTGCGGCGCCTCCAGCGCCAGGCAGGCCGACATGATTTCGCGCCAAATGGCGGCCACATGCTCGTTGTGCAGCGGGCCGGGGTTGGCGCCTGTGATCTTATGGATGACCTGAGCCACGCGGTCGGGCCGGAAAAAAGGCGAGCCTTCGGCGCGCTTGATCTCGCCCACCTGCTCGGCCACCTGGGCGCGCTGGTTGAGCAAGCTCAACAGTTGTCGGTCCAAGCTGTCGATTTGCACGCGCAGCGCGGCCAGGGCATCGGATTGAACGGGTGTGTTCATGGTGGCAGTTCTTTGTGTGTCTGCGCCGGGGCGGGATGGTTGAAGATCGTCTGGCAGTGTGGGGCGCACTGGCATCAGGCCCTGCGCTCAAACTCGCGCATAAAGGCCACCAGCGCTTGCACGCCTTCTAGAGGCATGGCGTTGTAAATGCTCGCGCGCATACCGCCCAAGGTTTTGTAGCCCTTGAGTTGCAGCAGGCCGTGTTCTTTGGCGCCCTTCAAAAAAGAGTCATTGAGTGATTCGTCGCGCAAGAAAAACGGAATGTTCATGCGCGAGCGACAGTCGCGTGCCACGCGGTTGTCGTACAAGCTGGACTGGTCAATGCAGTCGTAAAGCAGCTGGGCCTTGGCGATGTTGCGCTGCTCCATGGCGGCAATGCCGCCATGGCCCTTGAGCCATTGAAAGGTCAGGCCCGCCATGTAAATACCGTAGGTCGGCGGCGTGTTGTACATGGACTGGTTGTCAGCCACGGTCTTGTAGTCAAAAGCCGTGGGGCAGTGGGGCAGGGCGTGGCCCAACACATCTTCCCGCACAAAGACCAAGGTCAGACCAGCCGGTCCCACGTTTTTTTGCGCACCGCCAAACGCTAAGCCCAGGCGCGACCAGTCCACCGGCCGCGACAACATGTGCGACGAAATATCGGCCACCAGCGGCGCCTGGCTCCCTAGCGCCTGGAGGTCGGGCAACTCGTGCATTTCAACGCCGTGCACGGTTTCGTTGCTGCACACGTGCACATAGCGCGCGCCCGTGCTGAGCTGCCAAGTCGCCGCTGGCGGCAGGCTGGTGTAGCCGCTGGCTGCGTTGCTGGCAGCGATGTGGACCTGGCAATACTTGCGCGCTTCTTTTTGCGATCGCTCGCTCCACGCGCCAGTGACCACAAAGTCAGCGCTTTCGCCACGAGACAGGTTGAGCGGGACGACGGCGTTTTCAGCAATGCCGCCACCTTGCATGAACAAAATCTTGAAGTTCTCTGGCACCGCCAGCAGCTCGCGCAGGTCGCGCTCGGCCGCCTCGTAAATCGAGATGAACTCCTTGCCCCGGTGGCTCATCTCCATCACGCCCATGCCGCTGCCGTGCCAGTCCAGCATCTCGGCGGCGGCGGTGCGCAGCACCTCTTCAGGCAACAAGGCCGGGCCAGCCGAA
>Ga0247831_1007697_pt1 | contig 11843 bp, 6 predicted proteins | sample LaCruzMarch2015__9_FD_192406 | JGI IMG/M metagenome (GOLD analysis project Ga0247831, IMG submission 192406) | Freshwater microbial communities from meromictic Lake La Cruz, Castile-La Mancha, Spain - LaCruzMarch2015_1m | ecosystem: Environmental > Aquatic > Freshwater > Lake | place: Spain...
CCCCAAAACCCCAAAACCCCTTACCCAGCAAGAATTTTGACTAATAATCAATATTACATAATTATTTGAGCGAGAAATTCAAGAGATTACTGAATTGTATTCGAGCAAGGCTGATTTGTTTAATAGACGTTTTTTTTGGTATTATAATAGAAAGAGAGATATATAAGTAGAATTTTTCTTAGAGAATTATATAAAGTGGTGTCTTAGTCTATTAATCACTCTTTAGAGCAGAGCAAGGCGACACCTTGCATCTTCCATTTCATGGGAGGAGTGACACCCTTGGGGAGGGCATTGGTACCTCCTGGCACATCGCACTTCAGCATGACACGGAAGATCAAGTACCTGTCATTACGTTTTGGGTACTTGTAGACGGGGCATGAGTACATTTGTTTCTCACCACCGCGATCGTCTTGCTTGGCCTTGGCGCCTGCTCCTGGGCCTGTAACTGGGGCAGTTGAGATAGCAAAGACGTGGATAATAGGGAAGGTGTAGAAGAGCTCCTTTGGCTGAGATTCCTCAAGACGCTTCTCACCCTTGTTCCAGCCAGCACCCTCTAGGTACAGACCGTGGATGAGGACACCTTCACCTGGCACCTGGAGTTGCTTGCCTTCAATGCGGCCATCATCACCCTGGATCACGTCCTTGGTAACTTCGGTCTGGTACTCGACCTCGTCGAGAGACCACTGTTGGGCCTTTCTCTGACGGGTGACCTCCTGCTTCATGGAGGTGAGGAAACCCTGTGGGTTGAAGAAGCCGGTCAGCCAGAAGGACTGAGGGCGCTCCTTGGAGATCCAGCCATTCAACTGGAAGTGGCGATCATTGAGACCCTTCATCCAACCAGTTAGGGATGGGCAGAGCCAAGCGATTTCAGCTCCAGTGGGGTCGAAGGTCCAAGGTCTGGGGACACGGAAATCGTAGACTGAATCGATAGCCTCGACCAGGTCGGGGGTCATGATAATTGAACCTTCAATGGCCAAGACCATGTTCTGGAGGGTCCTTCTGACAATGGAGAGGATGGTCTGGAATCTCTGAAGTTCCTGGAAGAGGAACACGTTCAGAGGGATACCCTTGCCGGTTTCGGATAGACCCTTAGGTCCACGGAGGGTCTTTAGGCGATCTTCGATTTCAGCCTCGAGGAAATCGGGCGGGAGCTGAGGAAGAAGCTCCTTCTCAATCTTCTCACGCACTTCATCTTCTCTTGACTTTCCGCTGCCACCTGAGGCCTCCTTAGGCTGAGTATCGACCAAAGTAGTAAGCATGGCAATAGACTCGTTTAGTCTGTATGTGAGATCAGCGTTGGGGTGAAGACCGAAGATGATGGGAGAGTCCTTCACTGGCATGGAGCCAATAGATTCCATGAACTTTCCGTGCTCGCTGGAGTCGGGGATGGCGTAGTGGAACTCGGTGAAGGTGGTGTTGAAGATGTAGTTGGGCTGGAAGACTGCCTCGGTCAACCACTGCTGTCCGTAGGTGATGAAGAGCTCACGATCCAAGTCGTCAGTGATACGTCCACCATACTGCACTTCAGTAACCATGTACTGAATGGCCTTCCACGAATAAGGAATGTTCATTGCTGAGCATTGAGTCATATGCTTGTCAATGTAGGTTAGGGAGGCCTCAAGATCAGCGGTGTTGAATTCGTAGGCAATACAGAATCCGAGGGCACCGAACTTACGTCTCTCCTGTACGACTGAGTGGAGGAAGCAAGTTGTGTAGACAAGAGATCTCCATTTGTCGTAGGGCTCTACCTTTTCGAGATAGTCCTGGTTCACCATAGTTGTGAAGGTACGATAGAGACCAGCTTAGAGACCCTTAGGAGGCTCAGTTGTTACCTTGATGGCCATCTGGAGGAGACCAAGAGGGAATTCGGGATGCGGCTCGCAAGTGATCCAAAGTCTGAATTCCTCGTGGATCTCAACACCCTTAGGGTTAAGAATTTCTTCCATCTGAGCCATAAACTCAAGTGACAAGTGGCAGTTGTTAAGGATGACCCACTTGCCAGTGACGAAACCGGCCTTGATCATTTCAAGTGCAGGCTTCTCTTGCTCCTCTCCCATAGAGACCTTGCCAGTTGGGAACTGCTTTTTCTTCTTGGCGAACTCATCGATGTTTCCGGTGGGATCAGCACCAGGAGAAAGAAGATAGAGGATGGGTACGCTGCGAGAAGATTCCTCCCACTGTGCTGAAATAGGATCAGTAACTGGCTGTGTGTACTCATCACCGAGGGTACGTTGGACGAATTGCTGGCAAGCAAGCATAGTTCTGTCCTCTCTCAAGGAACGCACCAGGCACATGTGAAGGAAATGACCGATATTCTGATCAGCATTAAGCTTCTCCTGAAGGTCGGGAACTGGAAGGTTCTCGGGGTCGTTAGAGTTGAACCAAGCTCTCCAAGGATCATCAGCTTTGGTCTCATTCTTCATTCTCTCAATTACAGAGCCGAAGAATTTAGAGCGCTCATTTCCGAAACTGTGAATGCTGATAGCCTTAAGGTTCAACCAGGTCTTCTGATCGATCCAGCTGACCATCTTCTGCTTATCGTCAACACCACCACCGGCCTTGAGGAACACATTGACATCAGCATTTGTGATCTTGCCCTCCTTGATTAAGATCTTGAGGCACATCATGAGCTTGAACATGACCTTGTCCTTCTCGAAGATACCTCTGTTGATGTATCTGTAGACCTTGCGGGTCAGTTCATGAGTAATGTTAGCGACACGATCCTTAGTAAGTTGTGCCTTGGGGGAATTGTCGATGGCCCAATCGAACAGGCCGAGGAATTGTTGGAGAGATGTGTTGTACATCCAGTTAACCTTGATCATTTCAACGACGCAGAAATAGAGGACGGAGCCACGAGCGGCGACAGCACGGAAAGCCTCACGCTTCTCGTTGATTTCAATTCTCTTCTCCTTGCCCTCAGCGAGCTTCTCGTTGACCTCCTTGGACTTATTCTTAATGGTAGCGAGCACATCAATAAGCTCGACGTCATCGAGGAGGGAGCCCTGTGCGTTGGCTAGACGATCCAAGAGCATCTGCTCGTAGTTCTGCAGGGTCTTGGTGTTCAACGTCACCTCCTCTTGGAGCTGAGTCAGCTGCTCCTCGAGGGATTTCTGCTCCTTAGAGATAAGACGACCAAGAAGCTGTTGCTCGAGACCGTTCTGTGTGACAGTGAAATCGATGATGGTGGCCTTGGCAGCGAGCTCAGGAGAGAAGTGAGGGTTGCCGAGACGGGAGGTCATGTAGAGGCGGAACTTGTCATCGTAGTCCATGTCGGTGTCGGCAATCTTGATGAGCTTGTTACGGCCCTTCACGATGATTTGCTTCTCAAGGATAGGGTCGAGAATAGGGTCGACCTCGTTTTCGATCTGCTCGATCAGGACGGCATAGCCCTCCATGAGAGGGAACTTGAGGGCATCCTTAAGAGAGGGATGGTTGAGGGTGAAGATGCAATCTTTCTCAATGAGATCTCTTTCTCTTCTCTTGATCCAAGAGATGGCCTGACCCTGGGGATCGATCATGAGAGGATATCTGGAGGATCTGGTGACCATGATACCGTTCTGGATGGACAGCTCATCAGTAGGGAGTCCCTCAAGGTTCCACTCTCCAATAGTGGCATCATCTACCAAGAACTTGGTAAGCTCCATATCGTTGGTGGTAGGAATACCACGGCTGACCAAGTCAGCGTTGAAGAGCTCGTTGACGAGCTTGGCACGGAAGTCAGAGTTGAAGGGGCCGCAGTAAGAAACGAAGGCACAAGCCTTGGCGACATCACCAACAAGACGTGACTTGAGTGACTTGAACTCGTTGGCATTTGAAATCCAACGCTCCTTGTTGTCCTGAAGGGAGTTGATAAGACGATTGGCCTAGTCCATCTTCTTTCTGGTCTTAGCAGCACGCTCTTGGAGGGCGTTCTTCTCTGCCATCTGGTCATCGAATTTCCTCTGGAGCATAGCCTTGAGATCCTGAGTCTCCTTAAGCTCAGCCTCAGCAGCAGCAAGGTTGGCCTCGGCCTCATTAAGTGAGGCGGTCTTGATTTCGAGGAGTCTGAGCTTGGGCTTCACGATCTTTGACTGCTTGTGGTAGTCACTCATGGCAGCGGCCCAAACGCACATACCCTCGAGGGCTTGAGATGACTTCTTGGCGACAGTACCGTTGAAAACCTCATCACCTGAGGGAGCCTTAAGGGTAAGATAGGGCTCAAGGAGCTCAACTGTCTCTTCATTGATGTTATCCTTATCGTTTGCAGAGAAATCGAACAAGTTGTTCAAGAAGTTCTGATTGGTCAGGGTTGACTTGGTGTACTCATCGAAAGAGTCAGCAATGAAAGGAATTTCCTGCTTAAGGATAGCAAGATTCTTGGGTGCAACAGTCACCAATGGCTTCTGGAAAAGCACGTTGATGGTATCAAGGATGAGTCTTGTGGTGTCGACGGCGTTACGCACACCCTTCAGCTCAGTGATATCCTTGGGCTTGATGGAGTCGACGGCAGCTTCGGCACGTCGCAAATACGGTATAGCCACTGCTAAATCTCGATCGGCTTCATCTTTTTCCTGCATGATCTGAGCTTTTTGAGCCATGCAACGGACCTTGACCTGGGTGACTTCTTCTTCCTTTATTCTGGCCTTGCGGTTCTCGACTTCGAGATCCTTGAGCAGGCGGTCAGTAACTTCGGAGGCTTCCTTCAGCTTGACCTCTTCTTTCTTCAGGTCGATCTTAAGCTCTTCTACACCCTCAGCGGCTTCCTTGAGCTTGTCAAGTCCATTTCTGATGTTCATGTCATCCTTATCAATTCCATCGTACTTGGCCTTGTAGACCTGCTTATATTGGTCGATGAAGGACAGATATGATTTGGGTGTGACGTAGACGTAACGTCTCATTCTCTGGAAGTACTCGTTACAGACCTCGGTCACGATGTCGTGCACCTTACCCATGTGCTTTTCGAGCTGACTCTTGGTTTCCTTGTTACACTCGATTTGGAAAGAGTTAAGGAACTTCTAGGAGACACTCACCAGTGCCTCTTCGGGCCATGGGAGGAACCAATCGATTGTGCAAGATGAGAAGAGAGAGGGGAATTTACGCGCTCTTTCTCTGAACTTGGTGCCGACTGGGGAGAAGGCGAGGACCATGTGGAGGCAATCACGGACACGGTTGATGAAATAGATCCAGAGCTCGAGGGTGCTTGGATCCTCACCCTTGGTACCAGCCTCCTTCATGTAGACGGTCTTGGTCTCAAGAGCGAACACATCTCTCTCGTCCTTGGGGATTAGACCGGCGATTTCACCAGTAGCGAGCATAGAGTTGATGGACTCGAGGAAACCTTCACTCTTAATTTCAGAGTCGGTCATGATGAAGGTAACCTGCTTACCAAGGGGACCAGCCTCTCTGTAAAGGTTCTTGATATCGTCCTTAAGGTGGGTCTCACCATAGGTCTTAGTCAGAGCAATCTGGAAGAAGACTTGCTTACAGATGAAGGACGAGAGTTTGGTAAGGGACTGCTTACCGGAACCACCGACTCCGACCAGGAGGCAGTTACCTCTGGGTGAGTTAAGGATACGGGTGATTCTGAGGAGGTGACGCAGGGCATCATCGAAGATGACGAGGTTCATCTTCTTTGAGGGGAACTTCTCGTTGTAGCCATCCATCTTGCTGTAGACACGCTTGCGGATGGACTCAATGTCGGGCACGGCCTCATACACGAAGGGAGCAGTTTCGATCAGCTCTCCATACTCATCATACTTATCTTCACGCTGGAAGTCGGCAAACAGGTAGCTGGTCAAGAGTTGCTCATCTTCTAAGCCAAGAGAGTCCTTGAATCTCTCTTTGGTGGTCTTGTCCAAGATATCGTGGAAGATCTTCTTGTCAGCATTGCTGATCAGCTTGTCCTCGAAGACTCTCTCGCACTCGTGTCTCCAGAGACCAACTAGGAATTGCTCTTGTCTGATCTTTTCCTTAATGTAGAGGCACTTCTTGATGACCTCATACTCGTGCTTTGCGGCGACGGCGCAAATACCCTGGAAGACTCTGCTGAGCTCACGGATGTTGAACACGTAGTGGAACTTGGCAGGGGTGGGAAGAAGTCTGTTCTTGACAGTCGTCCACAGGGCAATGGTGGCATCGATGAGGGGGGCACGCATGCCGATGACCTCGGGGGCGTATCTCTTGGGGTGGAAGAGCTGCTCGAGGATTTTACCGTAGATGTTCTCGATGGATCTCTGAGAGGGCAGGGTCATGTTCATGTTAAAGAACTGGCGCTTAAGACGGTGGGGCACGTCGTTACGACCACCACCTGGGTGATTCATGGCACCGAGGTACTGAAGTCCCTCAATGGTACGGTAGTAGCCACGGTCATCCTTGGAGAGGAAGTAGAAACCCTTGTGGTCGATGAGCTGACGGACGATTTCAAGGGTAATCTGATCACCCCAAGCGTTGACGAAGGGCATGGACATATCGTCCAAGAAGACAGTCATCTTCTTGCCGCCAGGGGGTACGAAGGTACGACCCTGCTTACGCTCGACCTCGTTTTCCATGGACTCCTGGAAGTTGTAGGGGGTTGTGGCACTGGAGAAGTTGATTCTCTTGAAGAGCATTTATTCCTTGTCGAACTTGGAGGTGTACATGAGGACGACGGAGGTCTTGGCAGTACCTGCGGCACCGGTGAGGAGGGTTGACAGGTGGCCGGGCTCCTTACGTCTCTCAGATCTGGGGTGAGGAAGTTTGGCAATCTTGTCAATGATGAATTCGGCTCTGGTGGAGTCGATTGTGGGGATCAGGAGCTGAGAGAAGGCCATTCTCTTGGGGGGTACCCACTGTTCAGCTTCCCAAATCTTCCAGGTCTTAGTGTTGTGGTCAACATAGTAGTCGAAGATGGTCTCCTTGTCAATGGAGATCTTGTTTGCCTGGATGGGTGGAAGAGGACCACCGCATGACTCCACGTACTTGTAGAATTTCTCTCTTTCTTCAGTCTCGAATAGACCACCGACAGCCCATGAGAAGGCGTAAAGGAAGTACATATCGAAGGTCTTGCGGTCAAGCTGCTCTTGCTTCTCGAGGAACTACTAGAGGACAGCGGTGATCAGGTTGAGCATCTGGGAAATACGGACGACGGGGGGAGTGAACATGACGTAGGTGTACTCCTTGACTAGCAGGATAAACAAGTCCTTCTTCTCGATGTACTTCTTGATGCAGTCGGTGAGCCAGGTACCCTCTTCAGGGTGGCAGTATTTCTTCTCCTCGACGCGATCACGGATCCAGGTCTCGATCAGAGGCTCCCAGTTGAGGTCAGACTCTGAGACGTACACGATACCGCAACGGGACACTGTAGCGGGAGAGGCATTATCGAGGTTACCGACCTCGAAAGTCATCTTGCAGTTGTCGGTCATGGGGATACGTTCTGCGTTAGCGAGAGTGAGGATCCTGTTGTCATCGAGCACAGTGTTGAGGTTCTCGACCCAAATAGCGTCGACTGGACCATCGCACTGGATCCAAGAGGTGTACTTGTTCTTTCTGTCATTGCACTTCTTCCAAATCTGTGAGTAGACACCTGGCACCCACTCACCGGTGACGGTGTTCATCACACCATACATTTCCTGACCAGTGATGGCCTTGGGGTTCATTCTGGTGATCTTGTGCTGCTGACCAATGGAAGTGAGGGCCTCAGTAAGAATGTTGTTGATGGTGGTCTTACCGCAGCCGACGGGGCCGACGGTCATGAAACCGTGACGCACGAGGGAAGTTTCGTAAAGCTGAATGATCTTTATGAACCATTGAGGCTTTTCAACCAAGTTGTTGGCCTTCAGGAGAGTCTTAACGGCACCTTCGATTTCCTTGTAGACCTTCTTGGGGATGTTGGTCTGCCTGGGGAAGATATCTCTGATGAGGGACTCGAAGAGGGGCTGGTCCTGAGCGACGAACTTGGACAAGTTCATATCTCTCAAGGTACGTGCGATAAGCATTTCCTCGTCGGCATCAGCCTTCTCGGAACGCTTGACGTTACCGGCGGTACGAAGCACGGAGAGAATGTTACGGAGACCGAAATCGTAGTGGCGCTGCTTAGAAAGCTGCTCCTCGCAAAGCTTGTAGAGCACGTTAAACTTCTTGGAGAGGGGATCGTAGGTGGAGTAACCGACGGAGGCGAGCTTGACCTTCATGATAACCTGACGGTTGGGCATCATCATAGACACGGATCTGAACTGCACCTTAAGGTTGTTGGGGAGCTCCTGACGACCGGCATAACCGGGGTTCATCGTAATGAAGTAACCACAGGCAGCGATAAGGCCAATGGGTAGAGGCTCGTTGGGGAACATGAAGCGCTTAAGGCCTTGCTTCTTAGCAAGAGTGATGGACTCGACCTGGGCGGCGACCACAGAGAGTGTGGCAAGGGAGATACGGTTGAACTCATCGAAGCAACCCCAGAGACCGGACTGGCACACACCCTTAAAGATCTTGGCCATATCTCTGTACTTGTGCTCGTCAGAGCAGTTGGTGACGACGACGAAGATGCCGAGGGTTCTTCCAAGATCCTTCACAGTCTCAGTCTTACCGGTACCGGCAGGGCCAGCAGGGGCACCACCATAAAGCATACCCAACGCCTGAGAGAGGGTAATGTAGCATCTGTCGGTAAGAGGAGTGATGCAAAGACGCTCCTTGGCACCAAGGAACTCATAGGAGTAGATGAACTCGACATCGCAAATCTGCACGGCGACGTGCTCCTCATCATGCTTCCAGTAAAGACGAGTGTTCTTAACCCAATCGAAGTCGGAGGCATCTCTGATCTTATACTGCTTGGCGTCTTCCAAGATTTTGTTGTAGGTATCTCTCTGATACACGTGAATCGTCACAAGAGTCTCAACCTTGGTTCTGGCAAGCTTGTCCATGTCCTCCAGACACATTAAGGTCAGCTCGGACATGAGGTTGTTAATATCCTTCTTCTTGCGCTCAAGCTCAGTGACACGCTCTTTCTGTCCACGCTCGAGGCAGTCCTGGACCTTGTTGTTCCAGAGCATCTGGATACCAGCGAGGGCGATCTGTGACTGATACTTGGCAACGAACTCTCTGAGTGGCATGCCGAAGCAGTCCTTAGATCCGGAAGAGCACACCTGACGGCAAGAACGCTGCATTTCTTTCTCCAACTTAAGGAGCCAGTCCTCGATGTTACCCTCGGCCTTGACACCCTCGACGAGTTGGATCTCCTCAGCAATAACCTTGCCCTCCTTGGTGAAACCCATGGTCTGCTCAATGGAGACGATGAGTCTGCGATCAGCCTCATCGAAGCTGACGTGGTTAATAGCGTCGAACAGTTTCTCGAAGTCGTCCTGGACGGCGTTAGGGTCGGAACCAACGGACAGAATCTTAAGGAGATCACCGTTGGAGCAGAAGTAGAAACGGGGGAAGATGTTTCTCTTTGACTCAAGGTAGTTCTCGAGCTTCTTCTGGCAGAATTCGAGGCCCTCCTGAAGCACTCCGAGTGAGTTCTTCAGGATGTCGTTGGTGCAGCAAGCAATGACGTTCTTTTGCTCGTTTGCACGCTCCATGATCTTAAGCCACTGCTGGTTAATCTGCTTGAACTTCTTTGACTCAGTGGGCATCTGCTTGGAGATATCACCAGAGGAGAAGACAGAGACGAGGTTGGTCCAAAGGGTCTGCACCTTCAGCCACTTCTCAATGATGTCAGTAACATCAGCGATCAGAGTGATCTTCTCGACGACCTCAGACTTGAAGGGAGTCACATAACGCATGGCGTTCATCTGGTTAAGGGCCATGATGTGCTCCTCAAGCTTGTCTTGGATATCCTGGATGTTGCCTCCGAGTGTGCAGGGGCTGTCGACACCCTTCCATGTCTTGATTTCGAGCTCTGCGTCCTCCCAGTACTTGGAGATATCATCGCGGAGCGCGATCTCGAGCTTGAGTTGCTTGTCAGCAGAATCAGCAATATCTTCAACGTCTTCCTTGAAGCCGAGAAGGTTTGCCTTAAGGAGCTGCGAGAGTGAGAAGGTCTCGGAAGTGTAGGGGATGTCCTCCTTGGTCAGGGCAATGACCTCATCCCAATGGCGGGGGCGGATGGAGGGCTTAGCAAGGGACTCAACTAGGGGCAGGATTTCAGTCATGTCATCAATCTCCTGCTTGAGCTCCTTATAGGCGTCCCAAGTCTTTAGCACTCCGGGAAGCTTGGAGCAGTCACGACCGAAGGTTTCGATCTGCTCGGTCATCTTGGAGATCTCAGCCTGGATCTCGGTCCACAAAATTTCCTTCCATCTTCCAATGGTATCCTTGACCTTGGAGTAGAGAGAGTAGAGCTTGTCGAGGAGCTCAATTTCCTTGCGGGTCTCCTCAAGAGCAGGGTAGCTCTGGTGGGGAAGACCGAACAGGGTCTCACCGGCGAAGTAGGAGTCGTACTTTCTCTTTCTAACTGAGTACTCATCAGAGAACATTCTCAGTCTGTTGAGGGCCTCCTTGGGCTCGATACCTGGGACCATGGGACCATTCTTCTCGAAGTTCTTTCTGAAGTCTTCAACATCGATGATCAAGCTGTTGATACCCACAATGAGGCTCTTCTTGAACTCAGCCTGCTGGCCTTGGAGAGAGTTTCTGACTGCCTCAGCGTCAACGACGAGCTTAGCCCAGTCCTTGTCGAGGATGGACGAGACATCAGACTCTTCATTAACCATGACCTCAGGGAGATAGGTCTCAAGGAGTGCGTACATCTCGGTGACTGGTCTGAACTGAAGCTCAATCTCAGACTCCTTCTTTCTGATCTCCTCGAGAGCGTACATGACGGAGCCAAGACTGTCAATGTCCTTGACGGGCTTCTCGATCTTCAGGCGGATCTGCTTGATGTCATCGGTCAGGCTTTCGAGGTGGGTCTTGGCCTTCTTGTGAAGGTCCTTGGAGAACACGGACTTCCACTGCTCAATCCATCTCTTGAGGCCGAGCTTGACTGACTCGGACTTGAGGTTGAGTGCACCTATCTGGTGGTAGTTGCTGATCAAGTTGATCTCATCCTCGAAGAAAACGAACTCCTTCAACTTGTTCTCAAAGTCTTCTAGCTGTGGGCTCTTGCTGTTGAACCTCTTAAGGCTCTCATCAATCTTTTGCTTCCAGAGCCAGTTGTACTTCTCGAATGAGCCAAGGAAAATCTTGACGTTGTTCTTGGTGCCCTGAATGGAACCGGTCAAGAGAAGGATCACCTTGACGATCTCCTTGTCCTTGGCAATCCAGTCGTAGAATGGCTCCCTCTGGTCCTCAGGGATGTCCTTCTGGTTCCAGTTCTGGACGCGCTTGGTGGACTTAAGGACGTGGGAAGCAGCACGGTTGATGGCGCTCTAGACCTCCTCAAGGGTTGGCTTAAGGTTGCAGATGTCACCCTCAAGGTGCACATCGACCTCGAAGAAGGGCTTGAGGACTTGCTTGGGGGCATTTCTGCGACCGCAAATTCTCTCCTTCATCTGATTCAGAGAGTACTTGGTGGCGTGGAGGAGGGCCTGATACATGGACCAGTTGTAGTACTTGGACAGCTTCTGGATTTCCTCAGCTGAAATGGGCTCGACATGCTGATCCAACTGGTATGAGCAGATGGTCTGGATGAGGTCCTCGACGGCGGACTCGACCTCCTGATTCTTAGACTTGAGTTTCTGGGACTCCTCGCGGATCCAAACCTCCTGCATCTCGACGAAGTCGTCAAGGGTGAATGTCTGGGCATCCTGGGGAAGATTGACGAGCACAGTCTTGGAGAGAGCCTTGAGGTTGTTCTCAATACGATTCTCCATGATGTCATTGATGTTGATGATCAGCTGCTCAAGCTTGGCAAGACCCTGGTGGACATGATGAAGGTAGCCATCAATGTTCAT
>Ga0247831_1007702_pt1 | contig 11829 bp, 1 predicted proteins | sample LaCruzMarch2015__9_FD_192406 | JGI IMG/M metagenome (GOLD analysis project Ga0247831, IMG submission 192406) | Freshwater microbial communities from meromictic Lake La Cruz, Castile-La Mancha, Spain - LaCruzMarch2015_1m | ecosystem: Environmental > Aquatic > Freshwater > Lake | place: Spain...
GAACGGTAATCTCGGCGCGCGGCTCACCTTGACCACCAGCTCCATCGGCACCTACACCGCAAAGCTCACCAGAGGCGCTACCACGACCAGCGCCACTGGCTATCTGAACCCGACCGCACCGCAGATCAGCGTCACCATAGCGGGCGCGGTATTGTCACTCACCCTCGACCCGAGCACCAACCTGATCGTCGGCACCCACGGTACCGCACCCGTGAGTGGCTGGCGCTCGGTGTGGAATGCCTACAATCCCGCGACCAATCGCATCGGCTACTACAGCGTCGGCATCGACTTAAAGGACAACGCCGATCTCGCTCAAGTCGGCATCCCGCAAGGCAGCGGCTATGCTTCGTTCGTCGTCGCTGCCGCAGGCACGTTCACGGTCACTGGCAAGACCGCCGACGGCCAGGCCATCAGCAGCGCAGGCTTCATTGGTCCGAATGGAGAAATCGCCGTTTACACCTCGCTCTATGCCAACCTCGGCTCCATCGCAGGCACGCTCACGCTGGCCGAAGACAGCTCCGCATCGTTCGAGGACAACACGGCCAGCGGCACGCTCGCCTGGTTCAAGCCAACGAACACGGCACGCGCCTACAAGACCACGTTTGGACCGGTCAACCTCGCAGCCTATGGCAAGTATCTTGCCCCGGCAGCAAGCGGTTATGTGATCGTCGGCGTTCCCGATCCAGGCACGGCATCGCTGAGCTTCACAGTGGGCGGCCTGAGCCTCGCTGCGATCAATCCGAATGTCAGTGCCTTCGACTACAGCGCGGCGAACGTGGTGACGATGCCCACCTTCGCCAGCGGCAACAACCCGGCGAAGACGACGCTGACGATCAACAAGACTACCGGAGCTGTAAGTGGTGCCTTCACACTCGTCGATACCGCACCCGCCTTGATCCGCAGCGTGACGTATCAAGGCATGATCGTGCGCCTGGCTTCAGGCATGCTGAAGGCAAAGGGTTACTTCCTGCTCCCGCAGAAGCCCCTCGCCGGCCAGACGAACACCACCTCGCCGATCCTCAGTGGCGGCTTCCAAATCACTCAATGACCGAGTGCCTCACACTCCTCCTTTGTCTCCTTTGTCTTCTCGCCGCCAGGGTTCAGGCCCAGCCCGTGCGGCTCAGCGAGTTCATGGCGGAGAACGTTCAGTCGGTGCCAGACATCGTGGACTTCGAGGACTATCCCGATTGGATCGAGCTGCAAAACACCACGAACGCGGCGGTGAGTTTGAACAACTACTTCCTCAGCGATGATCCGAAGAATCCGTTGAAATGGCAGATTCCTGATTCGGCCGCAGTGCCCGCGAATGGCTATCTGCGCATCTGGGCCGATGGTCACAATGCCGCACCTGGGCAGACCTTCCCACGTGGCTACTGGCCTTGGCGTGATTTCACCACAGAGGCTTATCATACGAGGTTCAAGCTCACGTCACTTGGGGGGGCGGTGATACTGACGCAGGCGGTCGGCACTTCGACGAACACGCTTATCGCAGAGTCGTCGACGTCTTGGAAGTATCTCGCGGATGGCTCAGATCAGAGCACCCAATGGCGTGTATTGAACTTCGACGATGCGGCTTGGTCGTCGGGTGTCGGGCCGCTGGGCTATGGCGATCCGTGGATCGCGACGATGCTGCCGTTCGGCGCGGATGCGAACAACAAGCCAATCACGACTTACTTCCGCAAAGTGTTCCCGGTCGCGAATCCGACGACGATCTCCGGCCTCACGCTGCGCTTGCTCGTCGATGATGGCGCGGTGGTTTATCTCAATGGTGTCGAGGTCTTTCGCGACAACCTGCCGGCCGGTGAGATCAACTACCAAACCACCGCACCCAGCGCAATCTCCGGCGCGGATGAGTCGGACTACAAGACCTACACCTTGCCTTCGTCCAATCTGGTGACTGGGAACAACGTCATCGCCGTGGAGGTGCATCAGAACTCAGCAGCCAGCTCGGACCTGGGCTTCGATCTGGGGCTCTATGCTACAGGTGTGACTTCATTCAGCACAGTGGACAGTGTGACCTACCCGCAGCAGGTGGCGGATGTTTCCATGGGGCGCGATCCAGCCAATCCAAGCCAGTGGGTGAACTTCGCGGCACCGACGCCCGGAGCGGCCAACAACGGTGCGACGGTATCCAATGTGCGCCTCAATGGAACCGCGGTGACGGTGACGGTAAATGGCGGCTTCTACTCGGCCGCGCAGAACATTGCGCTGAGCGCGCCATCGGGCCAGATCCGCTACACGCTAGATGGCAGCACGCCCTCGCCGACATCAACGCTTTACACCACACCGGTCCCGATCAGCAGCACCAAGGTTTTACGCGCGCGAGTGTTTGAAGCAGGCAAACCGCCGGGGCCCATTGAGACGCGCACTTACTTCTTCGGCGAGACACAAGGCACGGTGCCTTATGTGTCCTTGGTTGCTGATCCCAAGGTGCTCTTCGACGACCAGATCGGCATCTACTACAACCAGCACGAGCAGCTCTCGGGCGGCTACGGCTTGCACGACGAATACAAGAACAAGGCAGCGCCGGGCAGCATCGAATACTACGCGCCGGGCGGCGCGCTGGGCTTCCGTGTGCGCGGCGGTATTCGCATGGGCGGCGAGAACAACTGGTTCGATCACAGCCAGCGCGCGATGAACTTCGTGCTCAACAGCTCCTTCGGTGATGACGCGATCAAATACGATGTCTTCCCAGGCACTAGCATCCCTGTGCATACGGGTCTGACCTTGCGCGAAGGCGGTGATGCCTGGAATGCGGACATGCTGCGCGATGCGATGTGGGCTAGCGTGGCACGCGGTCAACTCACTGCTGACACTGCTGACTACCGGCCCAGCGTCGTCTTCATTAACAGCACCTACTGGGGCCTTCATGACATCCGCCCGCGCTGGGATGAACAATGGTTCTTCGAGCACAAGCGTATCAACGCCACCGACATCGATCACCTCATCTACGGCCATCTCACGTCGAATGCGATCACGCTCGGTGCGCAGCAAGGCGACACCAAAGACTGGCTTGACCTTATGACCTTCATGAGCACCCACGACCTCAGCGTGCCCGCGAACTGGGCGCTCGTGGAAGGCCGCATCGACATCGACAGCTACATCGACTTCGTCGTTGCCGAGTCTTATGCCGAGAACATTTCATGGCCGCACAACCGCGAGTTCTGGCGTGATCGCAAGGCCGGCGGCAAGTGGCATTGGTTCCTGCCTGACATGGATCGCACCTTCCAAGTGGGCAACATCGGCGCGAATATCCTGAATCAGATGATGGGCAACGAGGATGCGATGGTCTTGTTGAAAACCAGTCCGCAGTTCGTCAATCGACTGGCTCAACGCTATGCCGCGCACATCGCATCCACGTTCAAGCCCACCCGCATCAGCGGCATCATCGATACGCTCGCGGCGGAAGTGAACGGCGAACTCGCGCGCCATGAAGCCAAGTGGTCCAGCGTCGGCGGCACCACCGTGGCCGCGCGCAATGCGGGCGTGCAAGACGTGAAGAATTTCATGACGCAGCGCGATGGCAACATCCACGCCGAGTTGCAAAGCGATCTCAGCCTGCCAGCGCCGGTAAATCTCACTCTAACGTTCTCGCCTGCCAATGGAGGCCGCGTCGTCATCGCAGGCGTGCCAGTCGGCTCAGGCGTGATCAAGATGTTCCCTAACATCGCCTTCGACCTCAAAGCCGAGCCTGCGCCGGGCTTTGTTTTCACAGGCTTCACAGGTGCCACGGGAACAAACGTCACGCTCACCGGTGCAGCCACGATCACGGCCAACTTTGCGCCTTCCACCGAGATCCTCATCGGTGGCACGCTCAGCAGCAACACCACGCTCAACAGTCCATTCTACAGCCTCAGCAGCGATCTCATCGTTCCGCCGAACCTCACCTTGACCATCGGTCCCGGCGTCACCATCAACATCCCCGAAGGCCGCAACATCCGTGTGCAAGGCGTGCTCATCGTCGATGGCACCGTCGCGCAACCCGTGCAAATGCTGGGCCGCAACGGCGCGCGTTGGGGTGGCTTGAGTATCGAGTCGCCGACAGCCCCCTGCACCATCAATCATCTCACCGTGCGCGGTGCCTCGCACGGCGCAGACCCGATCCTCTTCCCGTATGCCATCTCCGCCGTGAACGCGACGATCACCCTGGACGGCCTGGATGTCGATGACAGCGAGAACCCGATCTACACCAAGGGCGGCACCGCCATCATTCGCAACAGCCGGTTGCACCTCACGATCACGGGCGACGGCATCAACATCAACGGTGGCTATGCCGAGCTGCGCAACAACACCATCCTCGGCAACAACGCGCCTGACAGCGATGGCATTGACTTCAATGGCGGGACCAATTGCCTGGTCACTGGGAACCTCATCTTCCACTTCCTTGGCTTCAACAGCGACGCCATCGACGTCGGCGAAGCCGCGCAAAACATTCTCATTGAAGACAACGTCATCATGGAGAACTCCGACAAAGGCGTGTCCTGCGGCCAGGGATCGACCGTCGTCGTGCGGAAGAATCTCATTGTCAGTTGCGGGCTCGGCATTGGCTGCAAGGACGGGGGGTCGATCGTGACCGCCGACCAGAACACCTTCGTTCATTGCGCCCAAGGCTTCGCCGTTTACGAGAAGAACTTCGGTGTCGGCGGCGGCACCGTGCATGTCGAGAATAGCATCTTCTCCAAGTGCCTCATCAACTTCAGCGTCGATGCTTTGTCGGTCGGCACGGTCGATTACTCGCTCTCCGACACGACCGCGATGACCGGCACCGGCAACCTCCTCGCTGATCCAAAGTTCGTTGATATCAACATCCTCAACTACCAACTGCAACCCAACTCGCCCGCCATTAACGCCGGCAATCCCGCGCATACGCTCGATCCCGACAGCACGCGCGCGGACATCGGCGCGATGTATGTCTATAGCACGAGCGACTATCCCTTCACGCTCAAGCAAACCGTGGTCATTGAAGAAATCCTCGCTAACTCCGGCCCTAGCGCGGGCGATTGGATCGAGCTGCACAACCGCACCAGCGCGGCCATCGACATCAGTGGTTGGTTCCTCAGCGATGACGGCACGAACCTGCAAAAGTATCGCATCCCCGCAGGCACCGTGCTGGCCGCAGGCGGCTATGTCGTGTTCTATGAAGCCACCAACTTTGGCCCAGCGAGCACTGACCCCGGACGCCTCGTCTGCTTCGGCCTCAGCGACATCGGCGAGACCGCTTATCTCAGCTCTGCCGCGAACAACGTGCTCACCGACTACCGCACGCAAGAGTCCTTTGGCCCGAGCATCGAAGGCGTAACCATCGGCAACATCTACAAGGCGAGCAGCGACACGTTTAACTTCGTGCCCCTCGCCACGCCCACGCCCGGTGACGCGAACAGCGGCGCACGCATCGGCCCCATCGTCATCACGGAGATCCACTACCAGCCCAGTGCCACGGCACCAGCGGACGCGGAGTTCATTGAACTCATGAACGTCTCCGGCGACCCCGTCACGCTTTACGATGCCGCCACAGCCGCGTCGTGGCGCATGACCGACGGCATCCTGTTTGACTTCCCCAGCGCCACACCGCTGACGATGCAGCCCAACCAGCGCATCGTGCTCACGCGCAGCCTGTCGCAATTCGATGCCACCTACACCGTGCCCAGCGGCACCATCGTCTATCAATGGACCAGCGGCCATCTCAGCAATCTCGGCGAACAGATTCAACTCTCCCGCCCAGGCGCATTCGATGCGCTCAACGTCCAGCAGTATGCGCGCGTGGACCGCGTCAATTACTCGTCGCTCGCCCCATGGCCGACCGCCGCCGCAGGCAAAGGTCCATCGTTGAGCAAGGTAAGCGTCGGCAACTACGGCAACGACTTCACCAACTGGACCACCGCCGCACCCAGCCCCGGCGATGCCACGCCCATCAACGCCAGCGCCCCAAGCATTACGACGAGCACGCTCGCCGATGGTCTGACGCGCTCCCCATACACGCAGACGCTCATCGAGACAGGTGGCACCGCCCCTCTCAACTGGAGCATCAGTCTCGGCAGCACGCCGCCAGGCCTCACGCTCAGCAGTGCAGGCGTGCTCAGTGGCATTCCGACGAGCGCAGGAACGTTCAACTTCACCGTCCGACTCAATGACGGCGTCGGACTCACCGACATCCATGCCTTTGCGATGACCATCGCCGCATCACCTATCAGCATCGCCACCGCAACGCTGAGCTCCGGCGTGAAGGCCGTGCCCTACAGCCAGTCACTCATCGCCACAGGAGCCAGCGCACCTTCAGTCTGGACGCTCTACAGCGGTGCCTTGCCCGCGGGTCTGAGCCTCAGCGCAGTCGGCATTATCAGCGGCACTCCGAGCATCGCAGGCACTATCAACTTCGCCATCAAGCTCACCGACCACGCGGGTATCATCGCGGTGAAGAACTTCGCGATCACCATCTACGCCACGTATCATGTGCCAGTGGTGAGCGCCTTCACGTTCGGCACCACCACCATCGGCACCAGCTACAACGCGACTGTCAGCGCCATCAACAACCCGAAGACCTTTAGCGTCACCGGCCTGCCCGTTGGTCTGACGGCCAATGCCACCACCGGCGTCATCAGCGGCAGACCCACGGCAAGCGGCGTGTTCATGGTGCAGGTGAAAGCCTCCAACCCCGGTGGCACCAGCGCCGTCGTCACTGCGAAACTCGTCGTCAAAGCCTTACCCACGAATCTCGTCGGCAGCTTCACCGGCATCGTCGAGCGTGAGACCACGGCCAATGCCGGACTGGGTGAGCTGCTCGCCTTGACCACCAACTCCATCGGCACCTACACCGCAAAGCTCACCAGAGGCGCTACCACGACCAGCGCCACTGGCTATCTGAACCCGACCGCACCGCAGATCAGCGTCACCATTGCGGGCGCGGTCTTGTCACTTACCCTCGACCCGAGCACCAACCTAATCGTCGGTACCCACGGTATCGCACTCGTGAGTGGCTGGCGCTCGGTGTGGAATGCGATCAACCCCGCCACTAGTCGCGCCGGTTACTACAGCGTCGGAATTGATCTCGCTGACACCAACGACATCGGGGCTGCAAAGATCCCTCAAGGCAGTGGTTACGCCAGCTTTAGCGTGACCGCACTCGGCGCACTCACAGTCGCAGGCAAAACGTCAGACGGCTCTGCGATCAGCAGCGCGGGCTTCATCGGGCCAAATGGTGAGATCGCAGTTTACACACCGCTCTACACGAACCTCGGCTCTATCGTCGGCAAGCTCACCTTGGCAGAAGATCCCCTCGCTGCCTTCGCTGACAATACCGCCACCGGCACCCTCACTTGGTCAAAGCCCGCGAACACGGGCCGCGCTTACAAAGACCTTTTCGGTCCCATGACGCTCGCCGCGTATGGCAAGTATCTCGCCCCTGCTGCCACAGGTTATGTTATTGTCGGACTGCCCGACGCAGGCAGCGTCACGCTCGACTTCACCGAGGCCGGCCTTGCGCCCTCCGCTACGAATCCCGACATCACCTTCAGCTACAGCAGCGCCAACGTCGTCACCGTGCCCACCTTCGCCAGCGGCTTCAACCCGAGCAAAGCCACGCTCACGATCAACAAGTCCACCGGAGCCATCAGCGGCTCCATAACCCTCGCCGACACCTCGCCGACCTTGAGTCGCGTCGTGCCCTACCAAGGCATGATCGTCCGACCAAGCACTGGCAGCATCATCGCCAAAGGCTATTTCTTGGTTCCTCAGAAGCCCTTGACCGGGCAAACGATTCTCACCTCGCCGATCCTGAGTGGTGGAGTGAAGGTTACTCAGTGAAGATATGTCCTCTAAATCTGAGCCACTCTATTCCTATCGTTTGATCGTGTTCACCGCGTTGCTCTGCGTTCTCGGCGGAGTCGCACAGGCGAACACTGTCGTCACGCTTGGGTCCATCTCGCAGATCACCGGGCCGCAGGATCTGGATCTTGTGGATGACATTCGTTATGCAATCAACTTCTCTGCAAACGATCCCGTCCGCAAAGTCGCAGGTGTGCAGTTCATCCCTGACAATCAGACGATCCCGGGCGCGGTGCTCCATTGCCCGAACGAGGTCACGCCTTGGCAGAATCGCCCGGAGTTTGGCGCGTCCGCTGATGCGAACGCGTTGGAGGAGATCATCCATGACATTCGCTGGGCGCCGAATCCCGACAAGCTGAGCGCGCAGCTCGCGGTCACGGCGGGCGATGTTTACAAGCTACAGATCATTTTCTGTGGCAATGGGTTCGAGGATCGGAAGTGGGACATTCGTGTGAACGGGCAGAACGCGGTGGATGAAATCACGTCGCTTGGCGCATCGCCGGGGCAGAGCTACTCGAGGTCACGCGCGACGGCATTCACGTATCAGTTCACCGCGCTATCGAACCAGGTGCTTGTCGAAATGGGCTCCTTTTTTGGCAAAGATGAAGGCGGTGATCGCAACCCGATCTGGCAAGCACTTACGCTTGAGCGAATCAACATCCCGCCAGCACCAGCAGACGTGGCGTTGGTCCCGGTGCAGTTCTTTGCGAATCAATCGACTCCCATCGGAGCCTTCGTTGTCACGGATGGCAAATCGCTACCGGTCTCGCACACGGTCACGTTCGCCAGCGGTTCGGGCGACGCGGACAACGCGAAGTTCACCATCTCCGGGATGCAACTGCTTGCGCAGCCTTTTGATTTCACGAACGAACCGCAAGGCAGCGTTTACCACCTTCGGGTAAAGGCGACGGACGCCGCAGACGCGAACCGTTTTCTTGAGAAGGAACTGAGCGTGGCGGTCGCCACGCCAGACCCGCCGACGGCAGTGACCTTCGATGCTGCCGCGCTGAGTTCCGCAGCCGTGATTGGCATGCTCGCCGGCAACCTCGGGGCGACGGACGCGGATGCGTTCGACCAGCACGCCTTTGCTCTGGTGAACGGCGCTGGCAGCACCGACAACGCGCTGTTCTCCGTGAGCGGCACGGAGTTGCGCTTTGCGCAGGTGATGCCACCGGGGAAAACGAGCGTCGCTATCCGGTTACGCGCGACCGATCTCGCGGGGCTGAGCATAGAGTCTGCGCTTACGCTGCTCGTCATTGCGCCGCAGTTGCGCGTCAACGAGTTCCTCGCGGGCAACACCACCGGACTCACCGACGAGGCGCTGGTGCCGCAGGACTGGATCGAGATTCGCAACGACCTTGCCATCTCTGTGGACATCGCAGGCTGGTATCTCAGCGACGACGCGAGCAAGCTTACGAAGTGGCAGTTTCCAACACGTGTCATCGGTCCGAATGGGTTCCTCGTCGTCTTCGCTGATGGCCGAGGCACGGTGGGCGGCTCGTCGCAGTTGCACACCAACTTTTCACTCAGTGGCAAAGGCGAGCATGTCATCCTCGTGAAGCCTGATGGCCACACGATCGCCAGCGACCTTGTTCCGCCGGAACAATTCGCGAACTTTACTTACGGCTACGATGCGGCAGGCACGCAGTTGGGCTACCTCGTCACGCCAACGCCGGGCGTTGCAAACTCCGCACTCGCGACCTTCGGCGAGAACAGCGTCACGTTCTCCGTGCCGCACGGATTCAAGTCCGCGAACTTCTCGCTCACTCTCTTCGCCACCGTGCCTGGCTCGACCATCCGCTACACGCTCGACGGCTCGACGCCATCCGCTGACACAGGCATCGAGTATGCAGGCCCGTTCATGGTCACGCCTGATGAGAACAGCACGACCAGTGGCACGCGCATCGTCCGTGCCATCGCCGTGCATCCAGAGGCCGTATTCGCGACAGTTGCCACGGCGACCTATCTTTTCGTCAATGGCAGCGGCAGGCCGAACTCATCGATCACCAGTCAGACGAATCTCGTCACCTCGATCACCAAGAACGCAACTTACGGCCTGTTTCTCGATGACGCACTGCTCGCGCTGCCGTCGCTCTCGGTCATCATCCCGAATGGACTTTCCACCTCGGAGAATGAGGCGTCCATCGAGCTGATGAACCCAACGGGCGCAGAGCCTGGCTTCCAGATCAACTGTGGAATCAACGCCACCGGCACGACAAGCCTCGGCTCGCCGAAGCTCAGCATGGCAGCGAAGTTCCGCCAACAATACGGGCCATCGCGGCTCAAGTATCCTGTCTTCGCCGTGGGTTCGACGGCTTCCGTTGGCGCGGCGACGGAGTTCAAGGAACTGCGCCTTCGCTCACACTCGCACGACACCTTTTACTGGCTCGGCACGGCGGAGAATCCGCCCGTGCCTTACGGTTCGCCAGAGGTCAAGCGCAGCGGTGACGCGCAACTCATGCGCAACTTGTGGATGGACGAAATGCAGCTCCGCATGGGCCAGCCGGGCAAGCGCGGGCGGCAGGTGCATCTTTACCTCAACGGCTCCTATCACGGCCTCTACCACGTTCACGAGCATCCCGATGAGGACTTCATGGCGAGCTACTATCCCGGCACACGCAATGATTATCATTTCACCGGCGCAGCGATAACGGGCAGCGATCACGGTAACGGCGATTCGTGGACGCAGCCATGGAGTGAGCTGAAGAACTCGCTCGGCGATTACACGGAAGCGAAGCGTTGGGTGGATGTGACGAACCTCGCTGACTACATGGTCGAGTCTTTCTATGCCGGCAACGACTGGGACTGGTCCACCCAACACAACTGGGGTGCCGCAGGTCCGAAGACCATCGACAGCGGCGGATGGAAATTTTTCCAACAGGACTCCGACATCACGTTTCAAGACGTGGCCGCTGACTGCACCGACCAGGAGGTGCCCGACGGGATTTTTAATGCGCTCATGAATGCCCATGCCGACTTCCGCGTGCTGTTCCGTGACCGCGCCTACAAGCACTGCTATCACGGCGGTGCGCTCACACCGGCAATCGCAGGCGCGTTCTACGACGCAAGCATCAACGAGATTTACACCGCCATCGTTGCCGAGACCGCACGCTGGCAGCCGGGGTCGAGCGTCTCGGCGCTGCCGTGGGATCGCAATCAGGAGTGGGTGAACGAGTGGAAGTATATGAAGAACACCTTCTTCCCAAAGCGCACGGCAACGTTGATCGCGCAACTCCGGCTGCACCCAGGATGGTGGCCCGTCGAGCCGGTGGAGATGAATCAGCAGGGAGGATCTGTTGCCAATGGATTCAGAGTCACGTTCAAGGCACCAGCGGGCATTATTTACTACACGACGGACGGCAGCGATCCGCGTCTGCCCGGCGGTGGCGTGAATCCTTCAGCGCGCACGTCCTCGTCACCGCTCGTCATCGCGAGCCCCACCCTTGTGCGTGTGCGAGCTTTCGCGAACGACGACTGGTCCGCACTCAATGAGGCGTCCTTCGTGCTCACCGGCACTACTGCCGCGACCTTCGCCAATTTCTGCCCGAGTGAGATTCACTTCCATCCAGCGGACCTCCCCGACACCGAGTTCATCGAGTTCGTGAACACGAGCATCAACTCGATAGACGCCAGCGGTGTGAGGCTCACCGGCGCGGTGGAGTTTTTCTTTCCCGTCCCGAGCGTGCTCGCTCCGGGCAGTCGCATCATCGTTGCAAAAGACGCCGCACTGTTCGACGCACGTTATCGCACCAGCGGCTCGCCTTGGTATCATGCGGGAATCAAACTTGCGGGCGTTTGGAACGGTTCGCTGGCCAACAGCGGCGAATCACTCACCGTCCTCGCCGCGAGCGGCGCTGCGATTTGCACCTTCGCCTACAGTGACTCCGGCGTGTGGCCGGACCGCGCGGATGGGCGCGGCAGTTCTGCGGAAGTCATCAACCCATCCGCGATTCCCATCACCAGCGCCGCGGAGAAAGGGGACGCGCTTTCTGACGGCAACAACTGGCG
>Ga0247831_1007709_pt1 | contig 11818 bp, 13 predicted proteins | sample LaCruzMarch2015__9_FD_192406 | JGI IMG/M metagenome (GOLD analysis project Ga0247831, IMG submission 192406) | Freshwater microbial communities from meromictic Lake La Cruz, Castile-La Mancha, Spain - LaCruzMarch2015_1m | ecosystem: Environmental > Aquatic > Freshwater > Lake | place: Spain...
GCCTGGGTTTAGATCATAGGGGGGTCCGCATGGATCACTTCAATTCTGCGCACGACGCTGTCGTGAAGCTGCGTCCGGATGTGCCATTGGCTGTCAACCGTCCGCATCTTATTCGTGCGGCTGCACGTTGGTTCCTCGATGCGTTCGAGGGCGATATTCTTTACGCGGTGAAGGCAAACCCTTCACCGTGGGTGCTGGAAGCCTTGTGGCGTGAAGGCGTGCGTCATTTCGACGTCGCTTCGGTCAATGAGTGCAAGCTGGTTCGGGACATGTTCCCAACCGCGACTTTGGCGTTCATGCATCCGGTCAAAAATCGTGCAGCGATTGCACGTGCCTATCATGAGTTTGGCTGCCGTATTTTCGCGCTCGATAGCGTGGAAGAGCTGCAGAAGATTCTCGATGAGACCGGTGGTGCAAGCGACCTCACCTTCGTTGTCCGCCTGCGCGTCAGCAATGCCGATGCCAGCCTAAAGCTGGAGGCCAAGTTCGGGGCCATGGGCGAAGAGGCCGTGACGCTTCTGCGTCGGGCTCGGGCTGCTACCCAAGAAGATCTCGGTGTATCGTTCCATGTTGGCAGCCAATGCATGAACCCAAGCGCTTGGCGTTCGGCCTTGCGCGAAGCGTCGCGATTGATCATCCAAGCTGGCGTAACCATTGACGTGGTCGATGTTGGCGGTGGTTTCCCCTCGATCTATCCGGGCATGAATCCACCTCCGATGCAGCTCTTTGTCGACGAGATTCATCGCGTGTTTGACGCGATGCCAGTGACGATGAATTGTAAGCTGTGGGCAGAACCTGGCCGGGCTTTGGTGGCTGAAGCGACCTCAATCGTCGTCAAAGTCGACCTGCGCAAGGGTGATGCGCTTTACATCAATGATGGCTCCTATGGGAACTTGTTTGATGCCACCCACGTCAATTGGGTCTATCCGGTATCGATGATCCGTCCTGACGGCGGGGCACCATCTAAGCTCGCTGACTTCCGCTTCTATGGTCCAACCTGCGACTCGATGGATGCCGCCAAAGGACCCTTCCGTTTGCCGGCCGATATTGGCGAGGGCGATTGGATCGAGATTGGTATGTTGGGCGCTTACGGCGTCGCCATGGCCACCCGCTTTAATGGCTATGGTGAGAGTGTGGATGTTATCGCAAAAGATGCGCCACACGCATCGATGTTTCCATTGCTCGACCAAGTGGCAGAGCGCGCCAGCCGTTTTGCAAAAGGCTAATACAATCTGCGCTTTCATTTAGATGAGGCAGGCCTTACATCTAGGGCCTGCCTTTTCTCTCTCAGGCCGTTGATTTACTGCACTCTACCGCCGTCAACCCTTTGCCGAAGCCCATGACTTGGACTATGTCACAGGTACCGCAGTCGGTATGAGGATACGCGTCGCATGGTCCAGCTTACACTTCCAGCCAATTCTCGCGTGACCAAGGGCAAGCATTATCCTGCCCCAGCCGATGCCAAGAAAGTGCGGACGTTTAAGATTTACCGCTATGATCCTGAGACGGGCCAGAACCCCCGCTGGGATACGTATGACGTCGCCGTCGATCAATGCGGCCCGATGGTGTTGGACGCCCTGATCCATATCAAAAGCACGATGGATGCGACTTTGACGTTCCGCCGTTCATGCCGCGAAGGCGTCTGTGGATCGTGCGCCATGAACATTGGTGGGCGCAACACTTTGGCTTGCACCAAGGGCCATGATGAAATTCCTGGCGATACCTTGTCGGTCAGTCCTTTGCCGCACATGCCCGTGATCAAGGACTTGGTGCCTGACCTCACGAATTTTTACGCGCAATATGCGTCTATCGAGCCTTATATGCAGACAACGACGCCTGCACCGGAGAAGGAATGGAAGCAAAGCCCTGAAGACCGCGAAAAAATGGACGGTCTGTATGAGTGCATTCTGTGCGCCTGTTGTTCCACCTCTTGCCCATCCTATTGGTGGAATGGCGAACGCTATTTGGGCCCAGCCGTTTTGCTACAGGCTTATCGCTGGCTGATTGACAGTCGCGACGAGGAAAAGGGCAAACGCCTCGACAATCTGGAAGACCCGTTCCGGCTCTATCGTTGCCACACCATCATGAATTGCGCCCAAGTCTGCCCCAAGGGCCTTAATCCCGCCAAGGCGATTGGCGAGATCAAGACCATGATGGTTGAGCGCGCGCTCTGAATCTTACTGGTGACAACGCCTTTTTGAGTGTTAGGCCCCGGCACCCTACAGCCGGATCGCGCTTTGGATTTTGTGGGCCAAATGCGCATATTGGGGATAGTCCTCGCATAGGATCTGCAGGAAAACGTCCCAAGGTGGAATATTGCTCATATAGACAGGTCCTTCGAGGCCAGCATAAGCGCCCCCGCCAACCTCAGTGGAGAGGCCGCCACCTAGCCCTGTGTATAGGCCGCCGCCTTGCCCCGTGTAGAGACCGCCACCCGGCTCCCGGCTGAGGCCACCGCCGCGACCATTGGAAAGCCCGCCGCCTGGACCTTTGTAGAGGCCGCCGCCCGGACCATCATAGAGGCCGCCGCCTGGTTCCTTGGATCGACCACCGCCCGGACCTGCATAGTGCCCGCCACCGGGGGCTGTGCTGCGTCCGCCGCCTGCGCCTACCGATTGATTACGTGGCCACATGTTCATTTCTCCAAGCAATGATTTTCAAAATCTTAGCGCTGAAAGTTTAAGTTTGACTAACTTCAAGACCCAAGGAAAAAGGCCAACTGATCTCTGGCCTTGGTTGACCTTTTTATCTTAGTTGAAGCCAACCTTGGGGACGGCACTGACCGTACTGCGCTCATTGCGATCAAGCTCAAAAAAGCTGCGCTCAGGAAAGTTGAACATCCCCGCAACGATGTTGCTGGGGAAAGACTGGGTTGCTGTATTATAGGTAGCCACAGCTGCATTGAAGGCACGACGTGTCGCGCCCAGCTTGTCTTCGATATCTGCGAGTTCACCTTGCAGGGTTTGAAAATTGGCGCTGGCCTTCAAGTCTGGGTAATTCTCGGCGACCGCCATCAAATTACCCAAAGCGCCCGACAGAACTTTTTCCGCTTTTTCCAATTGGTCTGGTGAATTGGCATCCAAAGCGCCCGCACGCGCCGCGATCACGGCAGTAAGCGTGCCGGATTCATGGCTAGCATAGCCTTTAACGGTTTCGACCAAGTTCGGCACAAGGTCGTGGCGCTGGCGCAGTGCCGCATCAATATCGGCCCAACCTTGGTTGCAATTCTGGCGCGCTGCCACGAGATTATTATACATGCCGGCGACCAAGAAGATCAAAACAACCGGGATGCCGACTAAGATAAACATTTCCATCGCTATTTCTCCCAACAAAGGCCTCTTGCCAGCCCCGAATGGCACAGGATGACCTATAAATCGTTAAATCTCGTTGTGTCTGTTTGATTTGTTCTGCAATCTTGGTTGCTTTCTGTTTACTTGGCCGTGGTAAGTTCGCCACGCATGAGACATCAAGCCCTTTTTGACCACGTGATGACGAGCGGCCTGCGCGATTGGCTGGATAGCCAAGCGACTGTGCGGGAAGAGGCCAAGCGCCAAAACTTGCAGACTCTAACGATCGGGATGGGCATTGCGGTGGCTGTCGCCATCGCTGTTATGGCTTTCATGCCCTCCGAACCCCAAAACGGCTTGGTGGCCGGGGCTCTCATTGGTGGGATTACTTGGTGGATCGCGAACCTGCCTGTACAGGCCATATCCCAACAGATTAAAGTGCGGGCGAATGAAGAATTGGGCGCAGCCCTTGGCTTAACCTATCACCCAAAGGGCACCCCCGGCAGCGACTTTGACCTTGCCACCCGCTTGGGCCTTTTGCCTGCCGAGCCAGACCATGTTGATTGCAGCGACTTCTGGGTAGGTAAGTTTGGCAGCTTAGACGGCACGCTGCATGAAGCCCATCTGCAGGAATATGAGCAAGAGGGCAAGCGTCGCCGCCTCGTCACCGTGTTTCGAGGCGTGGTGATGGGTTACCAGTTTGCGCGGCCGTTTTCCTCCACCACTTTGGTTCGCCAAGATATGGGCCTATTAAATGGTCTGTTTAACTTCGGCTCGCGCCTAACAGGCCTCAAGCTTGAGCCCGTTAAGATGGTGCATCCAGACTTTGAGAGACGTTTTGAAGTGGTCTCCAGCGATCAAATAGAGGGCCGTTATCTCCTTCACCCCGCTTTCTGCGAGCGTCTGATGGAGATGGAAGCTGCTTTCAATGGCCAAAACATGCGCCTCGCCTTTGCGCAGGGCAGGGTCGTCGTGGTGATCGAGACCGACGATATGTTTGAAAGCGGCGGCATAGAAGCTGACGGCGACGACGCCCGCTTTGCCACCACCATTGACCAACTCGGCAGCCTCATTGACCTCACCCAAGCACTGAATGAACGGGCGCGGTGAGGGGGACGACACCCGTGAGTCAGTCAGGCTTCCCGCCATGTCGGGTCCATCCATTCTAGATACGCCCATAAAGATATATCCTTGCCTTGAAACCTGCGGCTAAGCGGGGCTAGAGTGGCGTATGACCTTGCCGAGCGATTATCTGACCTATCCCAAGCGTGGCTATGGCCAAGACATTGACCGCTATGCATGGCGGCAGGCGGACCAGCGGACGCCGCTTAGATGGCCCGGCGGCAAGACAGTGGCGACCCTGATTGTGATCCCGCTGGAATTCTTCATGCTGAACCCCTCGGGCAAGCCGTTTAAGCATCCAGGTGCCATGGTGACGCCCTATCCAGACCTGCGCCACTATACCAGTCGCGACTATGGCAATCGGGTCGGCGTGTTCCGCTTGCTGAAAGCGCTGAAAGTGGCAGGCCTGAAGGCCACGTTTGCTGTGAACGCCGTTTTGCTCGGCAAGAAAAAGCCTTTGATTGAGGCAGTTTTGGCCGACGGGCATGAGATTGCCGCCCACTGCTGGGACACCGACTCGATCCATTGGGGTGGCATCGACCCCGATGTCGAGGCCGCTTACGTGGCCCGCACACGCGACGCCTTTGCCGCTGCCGGCCTAAATCCGCGCACGTGGTTGTCGCCCGCCCGCCAGCAAAGCGAGCAAACCCCAGATTTGATCAAAGCGGCAGGCTTTGACATCTGCCTTGATTGGGAAAGTGACAGCGTGCCATGGCCGATGGCGACGGCGTCGGGGCCTCTCACCTGTGTACCGCTGGCCAATGAATTGGACGACCGAAAGCTTCTGATCGACCAGCGCCAAAGCGAAACGGAATGGCGCAACCAAATCCTCGCTGCCCGCGATTTATTGGTGGAGGAGGGGCCGCGCTATGGTGGCCAAGTATTGTCCTTCACCTTGACGCCCTATGTCACGGGCCTGCCATTTCGCCTTTGGGCTGTGCGCGAAATATTTGCGGCGCTTGGCGCGGATGCTCACGTCTGGAGCGCGACGGCGCAGGAGATTGCCGATGCTGCAAGCTGAACCCTTCACGTGGGAGAGCCTGCGGGCTCTCGCCTTGTCGCTCAATCTGCCCAATGTGGAAGATGCGGTCTCGTGGGGACAGCCCAATTTAAAGGCGCATGGGAAAATGTGGGTGTGGTGGAGCCCGCAGGAAAATGTGCCCGTGTTCAAAACCACCTTTGAAGAGCGGGAATTCTTGATTGAGGTCGATCCCGAGACCTTTTACTTCACGCCGCATTACAAAAGCTGGCCGTTGATTCTTGCCCGTCCAGATAAAGTCGATCCCGACTGGGTGGTGTCAAACCTCAAGCGTGTCTGGCGCGAGCAGGCGAAAAAGACTTTCCTGAAAAAATGGGATTCTGAGCAGGCGGGAAGCGCCCAATCATGAACCGCCGCGACGTCTTGTTGACCGCCTTAGCCGCTGGAGCCAGCTTAGCCATGACCGATGCCATCGCCCAAACCTCACCCACGCGCTACTCGGCCTTGGCGCTGCAAACCCGCTGTGATGCCGTTAATCAGGACAGCACCAAGGAAGCTGCCCGCGCCCGCATGACTGCGACCATGGCGCGCGTTTCCAGCCAGATTGGCGCGGCCAAAGGCTTCCTCAAAGGCTTTAATGGCTATGATCTCAAGCTCGTGGTGTTGCCTGAATATTGGCTGACCAGCTTTCCCTTAGGCGAAACGCGCGAGCAGTGGCAGGCCAAAGCCGCCATCGACATGCAAGGGGCAGAGGCCGACGCGATTGCCGCGATCGCGCAAAAACACGGCCTTTATCTGTGCTCTAACCACTATGAAAACGACCCTCATTTCCCCGATCTCTATTTTCAAGCCAATGTGGTCTATGGGCCGACGGGAGAGGTCGTTTTGCGCTATCGCCGCATGATCTCACTCTATACGCCGAGCCCTTATGATGTTTGGGACAAATATCTCGATGCTTATGGGCTTGAGGCTGTTTTCCCAGTGGCCACGACCGAGATTGGAACTTTGGGCACGATTGCGTCGGAAGAAATCCTCTACCCAGAGATCGCGCGTATGGCCGTGTTTAAGGGCGCTGAGATCTTGCTGCACCCCACCAGCGAAGTGGGCAGCCCTAATTTGACCCCCAAGCACATCTCCAAAATGGCCCGGGCGGTGGAGAATATCGCTTATGTCGTTAGCGCCAATTCGGCAGGCATTTACGGCACACCAGTAGCCGCCAATTCAACCGACGGCATGTCCATCGTGCTCGATTGGTACGGGCGGACACTCGCGGAAGCGGGGACGGGCGAGACTTTCAACGCCAATGCTGTCCTCGATATCGCCGCTTTGCGCGAGACACGGAAGAAAACGGGCATGACCAACACGCTCTCCCGCTTGCCGATGACAGCGTTTGAAAGGACCTATGCCGATACCCATTTGGCACCGGCTAATAAGACACCAGACGGCAAGATGATTGAACGTGCTGAGGTTTTGGCCCGCCAACGTGCGGTGATTGAAGACATGGCTGCTAGGGGAATTCTGAATTAGAGCAACGTCAACTATATTAAGATGGTTATATCAATGTATTTGGTGGTAGAATTCCATGATTACTAAGATCATACTCTATAGTAAATCTTTGGGAGAAGAGTGTTATGGGCCAATTCAGTCCCGAGCGAGGACTGCTTGAAATCATCGATCGCGCGCAGCTAATCCTCACCAGCTGGCAGGCTTTTGTTGAAGAACACCCGGAAACCCAGCTGCACCCGGCCTTAGTGTCTATCTCGGATGAAGTCACCGATTTGATGGCAGCTTTTTACCTCGAGGCATCTGAGATGGCGCTGGATCACTCTCCAGTATCCGGCCTTGCCACCGATCTGAAAATGGTGAAGAAGGACCGCGTGATGTGAAGGCAGCCGCCTTGGGCAGAAGCTCGGGTTCTGGCAGAGTTTTTCAGATCCCTGCGGGCGTAGTTCAGAGGTAGAACGTCAGCTTCCCAAGCTGAATGTCGTGGGTTCGATTCCCATCGCCCGCTCCATTTTTTGGCTGCGAGCCACTCTAAATGATATCAAGAAGTGCGTGACCATGGTGCATTCCAAGGTTGGAATGCACCCAAAGGCGCGAAGCGCATGGCTGGTCTAAAGGTCGGCTCAAATCGGAAGGCCCAGTCTGGCGGACAGTCTGGGCGTGGTGCACTGAGGCTAGAAAGTAACAACCAAAGCCGCATATCCAAAGAGGGTTCGCCCTTGCTTGGGAGCATTGGGGGCGGTCTTGGCAAAGCGGCCGGGAAAAAGAGCTGACACACCGGTTTCCGCTCTCACGGTGCCCGGCACCACCCAATAGCGCATCCGACTGTCCCAAGAATGGCCAATAAAGCGGCCTGACAAACCCGATGGGTCTTGCAGTCGCGCATCGCTCCAAAGGTCAGTTGCACGCGCCAGATACGCAGCTTTATAGGATATGCGGAAGTCTAATTTTTGTGATGGTGCAAACTCCACCCGTGCACCTGGGGCATTGATGTTGGCGGGCGTCAGAGGGCCATGAATGCCAGTGTTGCCAAGGTCTGTCCGCCGACCACCAAACAAACGCTCAAATCGGTCAAAGCGCCCATCCGTTGGGCTTTTATCACCGCTGGCAAAGTCATAATCGACAGCGGCGCGCCAGTTCCAATCGCTTTTGAAATTCCAAGCCCAATGGGCATGGAGTGTCCAAGCATTGACATCAAGGTCGCGCACATCTGTCGTCGCATTTGTGGCACGTCGCGATCCTGTGCGCCACGATGCCTCGACTTCAAAGTCGGATCGCCCTTCCTTCGGAGCACGAAACACGCGAAACCCCGGCTGGACGTAGTCTCGATTGGGCGTTGCAAAGTCTTTCGTGTCCCGCTCCTTGAGGCGGTAGATAAATCCTTCAATCCAAGTATCGGGAACCAGCGCTTCTAGGGCTTTTGGATGGCGATAATGTGCGCCCCAAAATACGCGGCCCCATTCTTCTTTATCGGCAACGATTTCATTGCTGGCCAACTCGGGAAAGGTCGATGGCAGTCGGCCAACGGGTGACACATAGACCAGATGCCATTCATTCCCGCGCGCTGAGACGCTGCGCCAATAGGCCCCCGTATAGGAAAAAATGACGTTCGCCATCTCCACGCGTTCGAGGACCCGACGGCTGCCGATATCTAAGGTCTGCCGCCCTAAAGTCAGGCTCACATCCTTTTGGCCCAGCGCGCCATCAAGATCAAAGCGCACATAGGCCTGCAAGACGTCAAGTGCATTGACATTGCTGGTGGACAAGGGCGTCCCGGTATCATCCAGCTCCATCCGTGAGTCTTGTATTTCCAAGCCTGCCGTTACCTGCGGCAGCTCTACCCCTTTAAGATTGGCTTCGGCCAACACCAAGGTTCGAAACGCTAAGACCTGATCGCCACCTTTTCCGCCAGCACGAAACTGACCGTCCAATGTCTCATAACGTGCCCTTGCTTCCCCGCGCAAAGTTAGCCACTCTGGCAGTTCCAATGCTTGATCAAGCTCAAAGGGGGCTGGAGGCGTAACTTGGGATGACGCCAGATCGGGTGCCATTAAAGGCAAACCGAACAACAGCCAGAGCAGGGGTTTATAGGGCATGTGGCGCGCTCTTCTTGACTAATTCCGATAATTCTGGAATTCTAGTAACATGAAAGATCAAGAAGCTATAGAGGCCTTATCCGCGCTTGCACATCCCACACGATTGCGGGTGTTTAAGCTCTTGGTTCAGATGGGCGCGCAAGGCGTGCCGGCCGGAGACATTGCGCGACAAGTGGGCGTGCCTGTCACGACCATGTCTACACATTTGGGGATTCTCAGCCGTGCCGGTCTGATCCGCCCAAGTCGGGAGAGTCGCTCCGTCTTTTATGCACTCAATATAGAGGGCACCAAGGACCTGTTTGCTTTTCTCACAGCGGATTGTTGTGGCGGCCGGCCTGACTTGTGCCAGCCGTTACTTGCCGCCTCCGACCTTGTCTTCTGCACCCCTGCCCATAATGAAATGACTAATCATGAACCTGTTTGAGCGCTATCTCACGCTCTGGGTTGGTCTTGCCATCCTTGTGGGCATTGGCTTGGGGCAGGCGTTTCCTGCCGCATTTAGCTCGATTGCAGCGTTAGAAATAGCCAAAGTAAACTTGCCAGTCGCCATTCTGGTTTGGGCGATGATCATCCCGATGCTGTTGCGGATCGATTTTCGTGCGCTCGGTGGCGTTGCCGCCCATTGGCGGGGGATCGGGATTACGCTTTTCATCAATTGGGCCGTGAAGCCATTTTCAATGGCAGCGCTCGGCGCAATCTTCATTGGCTGGCTGTTTCGCCCGCTTTTGCCGCCCGAGCAAATTGAGAGCTATATCGCTGGCCTCATTTTGTTGGCTGCCGCTCCCTGCACCGCCATGGTGTTTGTGTGGAGTAATCTCACCAAGGGTGAACCTCATTTCACGCTCAGCCAAGTGGCGCTGAATGATGCGATTATGATTGTCGCATTTGCGCCTATCGTAGCGTTATTGCTTGGCTTATCAGCGATCACGGTGCCTTGGGAGACACTCGTTCTTTCCGTGGGCCTATATATCATTATGCCTGTCGCGGTGGCACAAGTTGTTCGTTGGTTTCTGCTGCAATCTGGAGATCCTTCGCGCTTGGAGGGCGCGTTAAAAACACTTGGCCCGGTTTCGATGACAGCCTTGCTGACTACTCTCGTTTTGCTGTTTGGCTTTCAAGGCGAACAAATCCTAGCCCAACCCTTGGTGATCGCGCTTTTGGCGGTACCAATCCTTATCCAAGTCTTCTTTACTTCTGGCTTGGCCTACCTTCTCAACCGCGCCAGTGGTGAGGCGCATTGTGTGGCTGGGCCATCGGCCTTGATTGGGGCCAGCAATTTTTTTGAGCTTGCCGTGGCTGCTGCCATCTCGATTTTTGGCGTCAAGAGTGGGGCGGCTTTAGCTACGGTCGTTGGGGTCTTGATTGAGGTTCCCGTCATGTTGGCGGTCGTCGTGATCGTGAACCGAAGCCGTGATTGGTATGAGCGTGGCAAGGCTGTGCAAGCCAGAGTGAAGGCAAGCACGCCATGAGTGACGACTTTCCGATCGTTATCTTCCACAACCCGGATTGTGGAACGTCGCGGAATGTTCTGGCGATCCTCCAAGCAGCGGGCTATGCGCCGGAAGTCGTTGACTATCTGCAAGCAGGTTGGACGCGCGGACAGCTTTTGGCTCTGTTTGCTGCTTCACACCTGACACCGCGGCAGGCAATGCGTGAAACCAAATCGCCTGCCCAGGACTTGGGGCTTTTGGAGGCCGGTGTGACGGACGAAGCCATCCTCGCCGCCATGCTGGATCACCCGATCCTCGTCAATCGCCCATTGGTAGCTACCCCAAAGGGGGTGCGCTTGTGCCGGCCAAGTGAGGTCGCTTTGGATATATTGGATCGTCTTCCCAAAGGGCCATTTTACAAAGAAGATGGCAAGCTTCTGATAGATGAAAACGGCGTTCGCGTTAGGTGAATTGCTTGATTACAAAGGCAGGCCGCACGTAGGACGCACGCGAGCGGGACCGCCCCTAAGTAAAGAAAATTGGTTAGAAGCACGCGGGGCGACCTAGCGATCGGCCCCGCGTGCTCTAACCCCGCTTGGCTGCTACGACGGCACCCAAACCTTCCAAGAGGCTTTGGCTTATGGCTTCTTGGCTTGGCTCTAGTGAAGCCAGCAATTGTATGGTCTTGCCATGCACGCCGATGGCCTCCCAATCCCATTTACCCGCGCTCATGATTTCATGCACTTCACACAGGGATTGTGCGGCGCGAGCGACCCAATCTGCCTTTACGAAGCTTGCGCTAGAGATGATCTGGGACGACATCTCATAGATGGTGCGAATGGATGCAGGGTCTTTGGCTCGCACAATACCGGTGAGCTCGTCGATCTGGTTGCGCATAACCAAATCGAACTCTTCTTGCATCCCGTCGATGTTCACTTGACTGAGCGCAGACAAATCTTCAACAGACAGTTTTCTGACCTTGGACAGTTTGCGTTTCAAAGAACTATGGTTTGGCTTGGTCGTCATATGAGATTTACCCGAACTGGTTTCAACATGTCATCTATCGAACTTTGATCAAGATTTTGCCCAGCAATCTCGCTGACGGTCGCATCAAGATCTGTGGCACGGCGCCCTTGTGTAATCCCGGCGGGTAGGCCACTCGCCCGAACACGGCGGTCCGGCCCCCGGAACGTTGGCGTATTGACCAAGTCGCGCGTATCTTTGGCGAGCCAAAGGATGCGCTGCAGCAAAATCCCTGGGGCCACAGGCTTGGCCACCACAAAACTCGCCCCCGCATCGCGATATTGGCCGATTTGAAGCTGGCTGGCATGGCCGGCAACGGCGAGAATTGGCGTCTCGGACTTTTCACCCTCAAACTCCATGCGGAACCTGCGGGTGATT
>Ga0247831_1007715_pt1 | contig 11812 bp, 6 predicted proteins | sample LaCruzMarch2015__9_FD_192406 | JGI IMG/M metagenome (GOLD analysis project Ga0247831, IMG submission 192406) | Freshwater microbial communities from meromictic Lake La Cruz, Castile-La Mancha, Spain - LaCruzMarch2015_1m | ecosystem: Environmental > Aquatic > Freshwater > Lake | place: Spain...
ATATATATATAGACATATATATATAGACATATATATACGAAGAAGTGGCCGAGCGGTCGATGGCGACAGACTGTAAATCTGTTAGTTTTAACTCACGTTGGTTCGAATCCAGCCTTTTTCACTTATTTTAATATAAAAATTAAATAAAATTCTTAAGAACATTATATTTTTTTATTTTTATGAATTATTCCTTTAAAAGATACTTAAAAAAAAACAAAATAAATCTTTATATTGTTAATAAATACCGTACAAAAAATTTTTTAAAAAAAAAATTTAAACTTAATTATTTGTCTTTAAATAAAAAATTTAACTATTATTTGATAAATTGAAAAAAAAATTACGACTTTTATTCATCAATTTCTTTTTTAGTTTACCAATATAATGTTGAATTTTTAAAAAAAAAATTTAATAGCGTAAAGTATTATAAGTTAATTGAGATTTTAAGGGATTTGAATTATAAATCTAAAACTAAAAATAGATATCTATTCTTTAAATTAAATAAGATAAAATTAAATTTTTTATTAAATTACATCAAATTATACAATTTATTTTTTTACTCTATTTTTTTAGATATATTTTATTTAACTAAATTTTTTAAAAAAAAAAATAGACTCATCTATTTTTTAATTTTATCTTTTAAAAAAAATAAACTTTATGTAAATCTTCAAAATTTAAATAAAAAAAATTACCTATCACTATCTGCTGGATTTTTTATAAAATTTTTTGAAAAAAGAAAATCTTTGAAAAAAAATAAAACTATTAAATTATTAATGTCTAAATACATAAGAAAACTTTTTTTAATTTCAAAAATAAAAAATGTTATTTTAATGATTAAGCGAATACCCGTTTTTATAAACGAAATTATAAATTTTTTTAATACTCCAATCGCTCATAGATTTTTAAACCCTATAGACGGCAAAAACATCGAAGAAAACGAAAATAATTTTACTCAAATTAAATTTTTATATTTTTTATTTTTAGAAAATAAAAACTTCTCAAAAAATAAAATTGCACAAAAAGGTAGAATAAAAAGAAAAATATTAAGAAAAGTTATTTTTGAAAATAAATTAGTAGATTAAAATTCTAATTCACTTTATTTTTAATGGATTATACATAATTTAAGTACTGTGAGTTTGACTGTGGCTCGGAGTGAACGCGCGCAAAATGTCTTGACACATGCAAGTTATTTAAAATAATATTTTATTTTAATAGCGTATCGGTGAGTAACGTAAGAAATTATACCAATTAGATTACTTTAAGAGTAAATAATTTTTTTTTTTAATTACATATTTAATTTTTATTATGAGATATTTAAAAAAAAAAATGATAAAAAAATATCTAATTGAATAATTCTTATTAGACTAGATTTTTATATTTATAAGTCGAGTAGTCTTAGCTGTTTTGAGAGATTGTACAGTCACATGGGGGCTGAGAAACACCCTACCGTCGGCAGCAGTGGAGAATATTGGTCAATAAACGAAAGTTTGAACCAGCGTTTTGCGGGGATGAGTGATTCATTGAATCGAGAAGGCTATGGTAGCTGTAAAGTCCGTGCGCGGGTTAAAAAAATGATTTTACACCTGAAGAGAACCCCGGGCCAACAACGTGCCAGCAGCTGCGGTAAGACGTTGACGGGGGAGCGTTACTGGTCGTTACTGGGCGTAAAGAGTGGCTAGATTGTTTAAGAATTTAAAAATAAAACCATAGAATAGTCGAAGTTTTTTTTAAAACCTTAATACTTGAGGGTTAGAGAGGTGAGCGATAAGCACAATTTAGAGATGAAATTCTAATAGATTGTAAGGATCTTCAGCGGCCTCGGCGGCTTTCCATTTAAAACCTAACATCGAATCACTAAAGCACGAGTATCAATCAGGATTGGAGACCCTAGTAGTTCGTGCCCTGAATTTATGGATATTTTACATAAATTTTTCATTTATGTATAAGCTAACGCGTAAATATCTCGCCTGGGTAGTAAATCTGCAAAGATGAAACTTAAAAAGATTGGCGGGAGTTTGTATAAATGGTGGAGCGTGTGGTTTAATTCGACAATCCACGTTAAACCTTACCAATGTATTTAAAATTATTGTAGTTATATTTTATTAGATATTTCGAAATAATTTTAACTGGTACTGCATGGCTGTCGTCAGTTTGTGTTGTAGAATGTAATATTTAGTTATTTAACAAACGCAACCCTTGTTACAAATTTTATTTAAATTTTTTGTTAAAGAAACTTGCTTAATAAAAATTTATATTATTTGTATTGTACAACAAAGCAGGTAATCAAAAGTTTTATTCAAATTTATCCTGTTTTGAGGAAGTTAGGGAGAAGTCAAGTCATTATGGTCTAAATATGTTGGGCTACACACGCGCTACAAGGCTAAAAACAATTAGATGCTATAGTGAAAACTAAAGCAAATCTTTAAAAATTAGCTAAGTTCGGATTGTAAACTGAAACTCGTTTACATGAAGATGGAATCATTAGTAATCGTAAATTAGAATGTTACGGTGAATGATATATCAAACTTTGCACACACCGCCCATCACGCTCGGAGAGTTGTATTTTTTGGAAACTTGACAAATTTCTTTCTGTTAGATAAATTTTATCTAATTTTTAAAACGCTTTAAAATGTTTAAAAAATTAGAAGTTTGTGGGTCAAGGCGGATATGGTAACCTGAGTGAAGTTGAAACAAGGTAATGGTAGGGGAACCTGCTGTTGGATTATATATAATTTAATTTTTTTTTTTACTAAACTTTAAAATTTTGTTTTTCTTAATTTTGAGATAATATTTTTTTTATGAATAATAAGATTCGTTGCATTAAGGGGATGCCTATATGTTAAATAAAAAAACGATACGAAATATCGATATTTATTATGAGTAACGGAGTTGCGTGGATTAGTAAATTTAATAATTTAATTTAGTGAAGAGAAACATCTTAGTAACTAAATTTTAAAATCAACTGAGATTTGGAAAGTAGCGGTGAGCGAAATTCTTAAAACCATTAATATAATTAGCATCAAGTAATATTTTTGAATAAATAACCAAAGCGGTTAAAGTCCGGTATCTTTGATGTTTTCTTAGGGGTATAGTTTAACGGTAGAACAGTGGTCTTCAAAATCACATGTGTGGGTTCGATTCCTGCTATCCCTGCTCGTGAAGTATCGTTTTTATAAATATAAATACGGACATATTAAATTATTTAATAAGAAAAAAGCCAAAATAATAAATTTAAACAAAAAAATTTCAAGAAAAAAACTTAAACCTCTTTTCAATTACGGTTATGTAGAATGTTATAATTTTTACAAAATAATGAAACTAAAGGATAAAATTTTTAATGACAATAATACTTTTAATAACAACAGTATCTTATTTTTTAATAAATTTTTCAATAATAACAAACTTTTCAACTTATCTTTCTTTTCAGCTTCTGTTACCAAATATGCTTTTAAAAATTTTTTTTTTAACTTTTACAATTATAATTTTAAGAACAAGTTTTTATTTTACAACATATTTTTTAACTTGTTCTCTAGTTTATCTTTTTTAAATTTTTTTTTTAAATTTAATTTTAATTTCGGTTATTTCTACTTATATTATCTAAACAATTGTAATTTTTTAATTAAAACTAGGAATTTTTATTATTCTAATTTTATTGCTAACACTACCCATAAATTTTACAACTATTTGTTATTTAAAACTAAAAATAGAACTTCGCACAAAAAATTTAACCTAAATCTCGTGAATTCCCCTAATATTAAAAATTTAAATTTTTTAAATTTTTTAATAAAATTTAAATTTAAATTTTATTTTAATAACCACCGTTTTAAATTAAACAAAATCTTATTTAAATACTCGTTTTTTTATATTTATTTTTTTTCTAAATTTCATTATAAAAATCTTTTTACTTTAAGAGTAAAAAATAAAAATTTAGATATATTCAAATTGATGAAAACTGATTGAGTTAACATTAATTTAGCTAGATTAACCAGATCTTCTTTTAAATTCGATTACAGTGATATTTTTAACTTTAAACTTCTTTATCAAAATTTCACAGAAACTAATACTCTATCTCTAACTAATTCGTTTATTTCAAGTGATTTTTTATTAGAAGATAATTTTTTTTTCATAAATACTTTTTTTGATTTAAACACTTCTGAAGACTCCTTTTTTAAAAATGATTATTACTTCTTAAATATGTTGGATTTATATAATTTTACTAAAATTAGCCCAGTAGATCGTTTCTGTTTTATCAGTAAATTCAAAAAAACCTCTTCTCCGCTTCACGATAACCCTTATATTTATAAAAATTCTTTAGTGAGTAACTTTTCTTCTCTAAATAATAATTTTTTCAAAATAAATAAGTTAGAGATTATTTTTTTCATTTTTTTTAATCCTATTTTTTTCAAATACTCCTTTTGTACTGATAGAAAAAATTATACGATTCTACATAAATCTTTCAAAAACATATTGTTTAATTTAATCGACTCTTTTTTTTATTCTTACAATAGCAACTTTAAACCTACCAATTTACTGCCTAATTTAACTTTTAGTTTTGTATTAAAAAAAAAAATGCTGAAAATCTTCAGTTACAGTAAGTTTTCAATAGCCACTGTCTCCTGACAGTATAACACACTTTTAAGATTTTTAGAATTTTGTTCAGGTCGAAAAGTTTGTTTAAAATTTTTTAATTTTTTAGGTAACACTTTAAATTTTTCTGAAAAAGCTCAATGCTTGATTTGATCTCAAAAAGTTAAGTACTTTAGAAAAGTTCTCGGTCCCAGATTATTTTTAAACGAGTCTCTTCAAATTATGTTCTTAGCTTTAAAATTAAAAGATCCTTTTTTTTTATCTAATTGGATGGTTTCAACAATGTATAAAATCAGTTTTTGAAAATATAAAATGTTTTTAAGATATCTCAAATATGTATTACGATACTTTTTCTGAGTCATATTCAAAGATCTAAATATAAAAGGTATAAAATTTCAACTAAAAGGTAAAATAAGTGTTGCCGGTAATGCCCGAACTCGTACTGTTTTCCATAATGTAGGTTTCACAAGTCATACAACTTTTAACAATAAAATACTTTATCATTTAAATTTAGTACGAAGTTTTACGGGTGTTATGGGTTTAAAATTATGAATAGTTTTTTAATTTTTTAATTTTTGATTTTACCCGCAGAATATAGTTGACTAGAATCCTACCTCGATAACGACAGTCTCTGATTAGAAGATGCCGTTAATTGAGAAGAAGCTTTTGACTTAGTTTTATCCGATTTCACCATTTATAATTTCTTAACTACGCCATTTTTTTTTAGCAGCCATTTTTTTTTAGATTCTTTTACTAAATTATCTTTTTTAGATGTTATGTTTTTAATTGAAACTAACAAGAATACTTATTCTAGAGAATTATATGATTTATTCATTTGAGATTTAACATCCACTATCTACAATAAATTCTTACCTTTACAATTTTTATTTTATACTGATTACCAAGATTTTATAGTCGTTTTATTATACTACTCTCCTGAATTAATGCTAGCTTTGACGGATTATATAAATATTTATTGATTAAACAGTTCATTTAATTACTCTCCATCAGCTGTTTTTGATATTTTTAACGACTCATTAAACACGGCTGTTTCCGAGTTTGTCGAATATTTCATTTTATTTTTTTCTTTTATATGAGCCGTTGTAATTTTTATCAACATTTTTCATTTAGTTAAATGAAATAATCCTTTAGAATCTTACATGGTTCGATTATTTTACTACTTCTTCTCTTCTTCTCGTGAAATGAGAATTCAATTCGAAGTTTTATTACAATTTTTCTTTTTCTTTTTCTTTTACTGATCCATGATGATCGCTGCTTTCGACGACGATCAAGAAGAGTTAATCGAAATTTTCGATGTAAGCTTTTTTTATTTTTTCTGTGCTTTAATAGCTTTTTTATTATACAAATACTCTATTCATTACTTTGCTTTTCTAGAAGTTTCGGTTTCTGAAGGTCGATCCGTTGCTTTCATTACAAAACAATTTTTTAGAGATTTTATAAACACTTTCGCCCTTTTTTTAAGATTTTTTATTCTCCTATTTCGTTTAAATGTTTACGACACTTTAGATGATTTTTACGATTCTTATTATATATTTCTAGCCGATTTCGACGACGATGAATACTTTAGTGAAGTTTTTTTCTCGATGTACGGTTTAATGTTTTATGATTTCGACGTTAACGATGATAGAGCTTTCTCTTTAGAAGATGAAAATGACTTTTTTTTAGATTTATTTTATATTTATTTTGTTTGCTGAGCCAAATTATTCACTTTCATTTGTTTTATTTTAGAGGAAATATTGAGAATTTGTTTAGGTTTCTATATTTGTTATTTGATTATTTTCGAAGTACACTCGGTTAATTTTTCATATTTAGAGGATAATTATATTCAAAATTCCAGACAAGAAAACTCTAATGCTTTTGATCAAAGCAATTTCATCAGTTATTTTAAATTTTAAAATGAATTTTGAACAATTATTAAAAAATGAAAAATTAAAAATTAAAAATATTAGTCAAAACTGCGAAAAATTCAAAAAAAAAAAATTAAAAAAATTTTTTGAATTTCAAATAGATAATGTTACTTTTTACGACCTAACCTTGTTTCAAAACATTAATATTAAAATAATTAATGTCCCCTTCCAAGATAAAACCCTTTCTTTATCGGATTTTAATTCACAAAAATCAATAGAATATTCGGATATTTTTATATTTGTAATAATGTTTACTTTACTCTATTTTTTTATTGTTGAATTTATATCTATTTGATACAAGGAAAACATATCGTCAACTGGGCTGAACTTAAATAATTACGACGGTTTAACCGATAAGATTTCATCAACACTTTTTACTGACGACACCTTTTGTAAAAAATTATCGAAAGCCAATATCTTTTTTAATTCAAATATACTTGATTTTTTAGACATGAATGGTTACCTACCTTAATGCTTTTAAATAAAATGATGGTCGAAAGTTTGAATATGTTATTTTTGTTTTTTTTTTTAATACTTTTTAGTATCTTAATAAATACTAATACATCTATTCATTTATTACTGACAGCTGAACTTCTGTGAATTACGTTATATACTATTGTTTTACTATTAGGTTTAATTTACGATAATTTAAATTTACTTTCTTTAACGTTTTTTTTTTTAGTTTTTTCTGCTATAGAATTTGGTGTTGGGTTAGTTTTATTATTATTTCAAAACATTATCACTCGTTCCATAAATTTAAACGATTATGATACTAATTTTTTAAAGTTTTCTAACAGATTTAAAAATAAACTTTATTTAAATAAAATCAACTGAAAATATTAAGTCTTAATGTGATAAAAAATGCGTAACAAGTCATTTAATGGCCAAAAAGGGTTTCTTATTATTCTAAATTACATTAGAATAAACTTCATAAATCATAAATTCCTATTTTTACAAAATAATAACAAAAAAAAATCTAAAAATCTAAGTTCTTCGTCTTTTTTAAAATCTCTTTTAAATATATTTTTCTGAGGTAAAATTAGAATTTTATACTTCGTTAATAATTGAATATATACTACTAATCATAAAAGAATTGCAGTAAACTATTTTTGATTCGTTATTTTATCTGGTATAGTTGGTATGGTTTTAGCTACTTTAATTCGACTAGAATTTGCTTACCCCGGTGTTGGTATTTTTGCTGGAGATAGCTTGCAATATCTGAGTATGGCTACCGCTCACGGTGTGATTATGGTTTTTTTTATGATAATACCCTTACTTTTCGGTGCTTTTGCTAATTTTTTAATTCCTACTCAATTAGGGGTACATGATGTAGCCTTCCCTCGTTTAAATAGTGCTGCTTTCTGATTTTTACCCGGAGGACTTTTAATGCTTTGTCAGTTAGTCTGTGTCGACAGACGATACCAACGAATGAATTGTTTTAACATAAGAGAAATTCAGTCTATATTGAAAAGAAGATTCTATACCGACCTTATTAACACTCACGATCACCACTCTTTTTTAGATAAAACTGCCATGGGTTTGAGATTTAAAACTAATAGTATAAACAACACAAACAGTAATATTTTTATTTTTTATAATTACGGAATTGAATTTTCCCCTAAGATTAGATCAAATTCCTATTTTTTAAATAATGAAACTAGTTCTTGAGGCGTTGATTCTTTTAAAATTAACTCCACCCTTTTTTACTTTTTAAATTATTTTAATAATTTTAACTTATTTTTTTGATTTAACAACTTTTACTTATATTTTATTCAAAATTTAAATTTTATAAATTCTCTCAATTTTAATCTTAAAAATATCTTCTTTTATTTATTTTTATTTTTTAATTCGTCGATAGAGGAGATTTTTTCATCCATTCTTTACTTTTTGGATTTAATGCTCGACTCTTCCAAAAGTTTTTCTAAACTTTTCACTGGACTTTTTTCTAATTTAAGCGATTTTTTTTTTAAATTATCTCCTTTTCTTTCTGGATTCGACTCCTCTCTACAAATTTCTCTCCTATTTTATAAACCCTTTTTATACAGTTATTTGATCTACCTATACGAGATTTATTTTCTTAATTTATACTTATTTGATCAAAATTATTTAAAAAATTTAAATAATTTTCAAATTTTAAATTTATGAAATGTCTTCTCTGAGTTTTTTTTTTATATTAAATTTTTTGAAGTTTTTTACTTTTATAATTACAAAAATAATGATAATTTTTATACTTATTTTAATTATTTTTATTTTACTCAATATTTAAACTTATTATCTACAAATTTAATTTTATTTTTTTCTGAATTTAAAGTTTTTTATAATTCTTTTAGTCTTTTTAATGTAATCGACAATTCCGGTAATTTAATTATAAATGAAGATAATTTAGTTAAAAATCATTATTCCAATTTTAAAACTACTAATAATATGCCCGAAACTAATTTCTATTCGAAATTAGATTACGACTCTTATTTTGTTTATTTTTTTATTCTTCTTCATACGATTTATTCGGTACCTTTTTTTTTAATTTCCATCGTTAAGAATGTTTTTAATTTTTCAATGATTTGAGAATTAATTTATAACTATTACCTATTATTAACTTCTTGATATATCCCTGTTCTACTAAAAGATAACATCTTTCACTATTTTTACAAAAATTTAAATTTTTTTTATAACGGATTGCCTTACTCAGATTTTAACCCCCTTTTTTTAGAATTTATTAATTTAAGTTCTAAAAGCTATATTAGTTTCGTCAGCACATTTAGTATTGTAACCTGATTTACTGATAAAATTATTCTTGTTAACTTTATTTTTTTAAATTTATTTTATTTTTTTTGTGACTTTTTATCTCAAACAACAAGAGTACTGACTTTAGTTTTATTTTCTACTAAAACAAATGTTATTTTTATTAATTTTTATAACTTATTTTTTTTTAGAAACACCTACTCTCACTCTACCGCGTATAACTCAAACCACAACTATTCGTCTGACTATTTCAACAATACTTCTTTATCGTTTATTAACAAATATAATAACGAAGAAACCTCAGACGTTTCTCGTTATTTAAGGTTTTATAACCCTGTATTTAAATATGATTTTAAATCTGGTGACTATTTTCCAAAAATTTATAAAGAAATGTATACTTATCTGTTTATGAGCAGAGCCGACGCTTCGGGTAGTTTAAGAAATGCCCCTTGATTTTTATCTTCAAAATACACCGAATATTTTGATAAAAATTTTTCTAATTACGTTGAAAGTATTAACAATGTTACTAAATTTAATAACTTTACTATCCATAAATGAGAAGAAAGAAGATTTACACACCCCGACGCTTTTTATAATTTTTTTGATTTTTTGTCTAATGAGTCGGAATATTTTAATAAAAAATGAATATCTTTAAACTCTTTAGATCAAAAATTCTACAGAATGTTTAACACTAGTTCAATGCAACAACGAATTTACTCAAATTGAAGACAACTTAAATTTACTCGAGAAGCTTGACGATGTAAGTTGTTAGCAGCAAGGCATCAAAAAACGTTATTTAGACGTTATTTTCACGAAGATGGGGTTTTCTGATCAATAGAACGAAACGCTAAAGATCTTTTACCCGGATGAGCTATGATCACTCCCTTTTCTGCAAGAACTAGATTCACAGCAGTCGGAAAAACAGATATTGGTCTTATGGGTGTATTTTTAGTTTTAAATTCTTCCATAATCAGCGGTGCTAATTTCTTAGTTACTTACAGATACTTATCTACTTTGAATAATAGAAAAATGCGAGACGCAAGAGTCTTTTTTACCGAAAGTATTATCGTTGCTTGTTGAATGATGATTTTTGCCAACCCTATGCTGGCTATTGCTATTTTAATGTTATTATCTGATAGACACTGACAAACCTCTTTTTTTGATTACTCGGGTGGAGGTGACACAGTCTTATTTCAACATATGTTTTGATTTTTTGGTCACCCCGAGGTCTACGTTATCGTTCTTCCAACCTTCGGTTTTACCAATAGTATGATCTCTTATTATTTGAGAAAACGAGTTTCTGCTAGAGCTAGTTTAATGTATTCTATGTACACTATTGCCTTCTTAGGATTTTTTGTTTGAGGTCATCACATGTATATGGTAGGTTTATCTCACACTACTCGAATGTTATTTAGTACACTAACCGTAATGATTTCTGTCCCCGCTGCTACAAAAATCATGCATTGATGTGTTACTACCGTAAATAGTGCTATAGCTCTAGAACTTCCTTTATTGTTTACTTTTACTTTTATTTTTTTATTTGTTTCGGGTGGTATCAGCGGTATGTATGTTGCTCACACAGGAATGGATATATTATTTCACGATACTTTCTATGTTATCGGACATTTTCATGTAATGTTATCGGGTGCTGCTATGTTTGGTTCTTTCGGAGCTTTTTATTTTTATTTCCCAGCTATTTTTGGTGTAAAATATAGCCGCATCTATGCTTATTTACACTACTCGTATTATTTAGTTGGTCAACTAATGACTGTCATTCCCATGTTTTGACTAGGTTACGCTGGAATGCCTAGAAGAGTATTAGATTACCCCGCTTCAATGGGTGGTTGACATAGTGTAATATCTGCTGGACATATGTTGAGTGTGGCCGGACTAATTGCTTTTTTCATTATGATCTTCGACAGTTTAAGACAAGGTAAGGCCGTTATTAGAAATACTTTTGGTATTAGTAGATATAATACGAGATTAAATTTCTATCTATACGAGATATCTAGATTAACTTATACTAGACAAAAGGGTTTAACTTTATTTCGTTTTGTTAAACCTAGTTCTGTGAAATTAAATGATTTAAATTACTTAAATTTTGAACCCTTCGAGACTACAATAATTAATTACTCTTTTTCAAAAAATTAATTTTTTTTAATGTGTATAAAGCATGCTTAACGAAGTTTTCCTTTTACAAATATTAATTGTAATTTCTTTAATTTTTTTCATAAACTCTATTAATATTATTACTTTATGATATATTGCAGGTATTTACTTATTATCGTTGGGTTTTTTATTATTATTAGATGATGCGGATATTTTCATTGGTTTTTTATGAGTTATAGATCTCGGTGTCGGTTTAGTTTTTTTTATCTTTATTTTACATTTTTCAAATTTTTTACATCAAAAATCTTTTTTTGATTTGTCCAGCAGATATTTATTTTTATTTTTATTTTTTATTTTTTTTATTTTCATTTTTTTTTTTTTTTTTTTTTTTTTTTTTTTTTTTTTTTTTTTTTTTTTTTTTAAAAAATTTTTTTTTTTTTTTTTTTTTT
>Ga0247831_1007716_pt1 | contig 11812 bp, 8 predicted proteins | sample LaCruzMarch2015__9_FD_192406 | JGI IMG/M metagenome (GOLD analysis project Ga0247831, IMG submission 192406) | Freshwater microbial communities from meromictic Lake La Cruz, Castile-La Mancha, Spain - LaCruzMarch2015_1m | ecosystem: Environmental > Aquatic > Freshwater > Lake | place: Spain...
CGTTGGAATGCTGGAAAAGCTTACCCTGACGCCCATGTTGCGATGGGGCATGCGGTTAGGCGAGGGAACGGGCGCATTGGCTCTTTATCCCCTTTTAAAAGGGGCTTCCTCTTGGGTTTCCAAGATGGGAAAGATCAAGGACTTCAACTAACTTCGGATACCAGAAAAACCCATGGAGTTGATTTCGCAGGCTTGCCCAATTAAGCAACATCGGTCCTTTTTGATTTCCCGAAAAACCGTCGATAATCTATTCCAATTCAAACTTAAATGTTACGGGCCGAATTGTGGAAGGTCTTGCTCGCGGTCACGAAAACAGAGTTTTTGGACTCGATTGAAGCTTGATGCGATAGAAAACAGACTCGAGTTCGAGTGAATTCACGGTAGCACAGACGCTCTCTGAGGTAGCGTCGAAGAGAGAAGTGCCTATGACGGCTATAGTAGAAACATGGAGTTTTCCATTTTCAGGACCATTTCGAACCCGACCACATTGGCGGCAACCGCTATCTCATTGGATGTCGGTATTCAGGGTACTAGAGGACATTCTCTAGCAACTCCAAGATTACAAAGCGACGGTGGGGCCTTGTGCACCACCGTCGCAACAGGTTTGGTGTGCTACCGCCACCAAGCCCCAACCGTTATCTCATTGGCTGTCGTTGTTCAGAGTATTAGAGAACGAAGTGTTGCCAGGGTGTAGTCAAACACTTCGGTGTATTTATGACGTGCGGTCACGAAGACGTTTTTGCAACAGAGTCACCCTGGATTCTAGCTCCTCCATGGATAGATCTTTCAGGGCACTCTCGGAAGTTGGCGAATCTCCGAGCAGTCCTTCATAAATCTGGATGCTTGCCTCGAGCTTGCCACGTTGCTCGCCTATTCTAATGCCTTCTTGTCGTCCTTCTTGTCGTCCTTCTTGTCGTCCTTCTTGTCGTCCTTCTTGTCTCGCGTCGATCAAATTGGACTGGATGTCCAGGCTAGCTTTCTCTCTTGCATCGTACATTTGCTTTTCCTCTGTTATCTCACGAATTGCATTCAATTCACCCGTCGCTCGCAGAAACTCCAAACCGGGAATGAGTTCTTGAAGCTCTTCGACGGTATGCTCGCTAGAATTCTTAATCCAATAGGCCCATTGCTCCAAAACGCTTGCATTGCGCACGTCACCTGCATTTCCATTGTACTTCGCAAGCTCGACCGTGTGAATCTCGATCGATTCTTCCAAGACTCGCCCACTTTCACGGTCAACCAATCGAAACTGGTGATGAAGCTGTTCGTCGTTCCATAAATTTCGCATCAATAAACAGATGGAATAGGTCGCTTTAAGATCGCCGTACCCTTGGCCAGCACGGAGCTGATCCGTGTAGGCTTCGCAAGCGTAAAAGACGGCACGCTTCGCGAAACTCGATTGGACCACAATTTGGATTTCAACGATGAAAACACGGCCACGTTGATCGGTCGCCTTCACATCCACACAAACCAGCTTGTCGGTCTCGAAGTCCTTGATGCCGAATGGATTGAGATACTCGACCGAAACAACAGGGTCCACAAACCGCAAAACTGCATTGAGCAAGCTAATCAGGCAGATTTCATTTCCGGGTTTGCCGTAGATCTTGCGAAACGCAAAATCAATCTACGCTCGAATCCCAATCTTCATTGACATTGCACTCACCGTTCATTCTTCAAGATCTACACAGCAAATCTTCCGGACACGATTTTAGCAAGATGCAACCGGATGTGCATCGGTAATAGCTCGATCGTAGGCCGTAACAAGTCTATTGTAGGCCGTAACAAGCCGCTTTGGGCGCAGTTACGGCATGGCGTGTGAGGTAGAACTGATTTGTTCGACGGAGGCAATTTGCTTCGAGCGGGGCTGCCGTAACTGCGCTAGCGCTTGTTACGGCCTACTTGTTTGTTACGGCCTACTTGATCCGAGCCATGAACCGGCACTTGCCAATGACGAATTCCACCGCAAAGGAGTCTGAACACCTTTATGGCCCTGAGCCATCAAGATCGCGTTCGGCTATTCCGTAGGAATTTAAGCCTGTAGCCGATGGTTGAGCGTCAGCGACACCATCGGTTACGAATCAGTTCAAGCACAGCACCCCGATGGGGTGCAAGCAAACAAGAGCTGACCACGTTCATCACGATCGGACACATTATGCCGTAACGGTTGCTTGCATCCCTCCAGGATGCTCATGTCGCGAGGGACGACGTTCCGGTGGTGTCGCTGTCGCTCAACCACCGGCTACAAGCTTTTATCCTTTCAGGATACTCGTACCATATCAGAATCCAAAGCAACAAATACTCGCGAGAATCAGCAATGGAGAATTGATGCAAGCCGATTTATTTCCCATATTTTCCAGTCATGAAACTCTGAAGCATAACCACCAGTGCATACCAATGTTCACTGCATTGAAGATGCATGGCCCCTGCCCCTTTTCTCTTATGTTCGCATTTCCGTGTATTCAGTGTGTTCCGTGGTTCCAACATTGGTTTTATTCTGGATCTTGGTTCAGGGTATTAGGCAAGTCAGGAGTACATCAAAGGGACACAGCATTTGTTTGGGTGGGCAGTTGCAAGTTGAGCTTTGATTTCCTGCTCTGAATCGATGATTCTTGCACCGGCACTTTCGACGATTCCAGTAAGAACAGAAAACCCAAGTTCGACTCCAGCGAAGCATTTTTAAAAGCAGAGGCATCTGAGATCGCACAGAGAAGAAGGAGTCCGTGGGCGTTTCGTCTCTGCGTCCTCCGCTTCTCTGCGTTTCCAAATAAACAGAAGAGCTGCAACGGAATGACATCCAACTAATTCGTCATCTCCTGGCAATGACCGAATCGGATTACATGAAGGCGAGAAGGTGGAAGGAACCGTTCATCGTGACGATTCAACATCAAAAGTGGAGTGTCGCTCAAAAGGACGTTCGGTAGGTCGTTGCGGATCGCTCTTGGCAGCTCTTTCGTAATTATGTTTTGAAGTTGGAAGTTGGAAGTCACGAGTGTTAAAGCTCGGATTGCCAAGAGTATTGACTTGCTTGAACTCGCCATAGCGAGATCCCTAGCAAGATCAGCGTGTACAAGCCGAGATAGCCAACGCTCTGCCAAACCGGGGTCTCATCGATGAACCATTGCTGCCTTTGGCTTACCAAGCTTACTTTTAAATCCATGGCGTGAACAAGAATCGATCGCAAGCGATAGCTAACGGTCAATTGGTTGATGGTAGCAGGAACCAGGGACATAAACGCTTCCACCCCGATCATGTAAACAAACGCGGTAATCATGGCTCGGCGTTGAAACAAGGTTCCTATCAAGACAAACAATGCCGCGTACGCAAATGCAGACAAGATAATAAGGCAAGAGATGACCATCCAAGCTTGCAGTGCGTTTGGCATACCCGTGATCGGAACCGCGATGGCGGCAGAAGCAATTGCGGTCGAGCTCGACCATAAAATCGCAACGATGTACTTGCCTAACAAAACCGCGCGTCGCCCATTCGCTCGCGTGACTGCGTAGATCCAGGTCTGCCCCTCCAGTTCGGAGCTAACCACGGGCGTAGCCCAAAGCAGCAAGCCAAGGGGGGTAACAACTTGTGGAAGCAACACGTAAAGCATCATCGAAAATGCGAATGTGGCATCTTCCTCCGGAAGATTCGTTTGAAATTGACTCATTTGCCAAGCGGTTAACGAAACGATCAGTACCGGGAATATCGCCATTGCCAACCAAGCCAAGATCCTTGCGGTTGTTAGGGAACGTTGGATTTCTAACTTGACCACGCCAAGAATTCCCCATCGCCAGTTCAAGGTTGTTTTTGGAGAGGCTTGATGAATTGCAGAGCTCATAGATCAGCATTCTTTGCTTGGCACAATTTGGCACAATTTGGCACAATTTGGCATAATTTGGCATAATTTGGCATAATTTGGAACGGAACGGTTTTCGGTTTTATCTACGGAAGCAGAACTAAGGTCGTCGAAGCGTACGTGAGCCGCGATGTCGAGAAACCAACAATTGAAACAGCGAACTCAAATCCCCGTCGGCACCTGCTAGCTCGGTAATCTCAATTCCATCGTCGACCGACATCTTCGCAAGGGCTTGGTACAGTTCAAGAGGCTGTCCTACTGAAACTCGAAGACGATTGTGCTCGCGTTCTAGTTGCATCGATTTCAGCCAAGGGGCCGTTGCGAGTCGGCAGGCGAGCAGGTCAATATCAGAGCAGGTGATCGCAAGATCTTGCGGTAAATCTGCCAGCATGTTTCGCAGTTCCCCCGCAGTGCCCGAGGCCAACAATCGACCGCCGTAGATTAACAAGAAGGCGTCGGTTATTTGCTCCACTTCGTGCAGAACGTGACTGGCAAGCAACAGGCTTTTGCCGCTCTTAGCCCAGTCCACCAGCATGGTCGTCATTTCATGTCGACCTATTGGATCGAGCCCAATGAACGGTTCGTCTAGGATCAGCAATTGAGGGTCATGTGCTATTGCCTGAGCCAGCTTGCAACGTTGACGCATCCCCAACGAGTAGGTGTTGATGGGCCGATGGATTGCGTCCACGAGCCCCACCGCTTCAAGTACTTCAAGCGTTCGCGAAGCGGCTGCTTTTGGAGGCCAGCCACTTAGAGAAAGCAACTGCCGAATCCACTGGACAGCAGAAACGCCTGGCAAAAGGATGTCGCTGGCTGGACATAATCCAATGCGTGAAAGCACGGACGCGTTCCCCACAGGATCAAGCCCAAAGACTTTGACACTGCCTAGAGTCGGCCTTAAAGCACCCGTAATGAGACCGATGAGCGTAGATTTTCCAGCCCCGTTGGGGCCAACCAAGGCATACGCGCCTTGCGGTAACGCAACATCCAAATCATTCACACCAATCACGCGACCGTACGTTCGAGTCACATGAGTCAGACGAATCAGTTCGGTATCACTGGGTTCGGGCAGTCGAGACTTATCGATCATGAATCTTCTCGCTTCTAGGCCTTGAGTGTTCGAGCAACGCGCCAATATGCGATACCAAATCCGGCCCACGTGACCAAACCGACCACGATCCAAGGCATGATTTGGTACTTGGAGTCGGGCGTCAGGCCGAAGACCGTTTCCTGGAGATGGCCCAGCGTCTGGTAGGGCGACACAAGCATCCAACGTTCCCGCAATAAACTAGATGGATCGGATTGATCTCGAATCATGGTCAAGCTGGTAAGCACCCCATAGGTGATCGTGGTCATAATCCAGGTGGCAAACCAAGCAAAACCCGCAAAGCGACTTTCCTGAGTCATCGATGAAAATGCCAGCGCTACGGCGGTTGTCGGAAGCATCAACGTTAAAGAGGCGACAAGAATACGAAGGGGTAGATCCCATGTTTGCAGAATGGCCTCGGGGCTGGACGACAACAAGATGCCCACAAAATAAACAATCAAGGCGGGTACCGTCGTGATCATGGCCAACAGAAAAAACAACACGCAGGCCTTGCCCCATACATACTCCCATGGAGTCAAAGGTCTGGAAAGATAAAGCAGATAGCCGCGCGAACGCAGATCGTAGCTGATCAGTCGCGGCGAGACCAAGCCAAGGATCACAATCATGCCAAACGTTTGCGGGTACCGGAAAAAAGCAAACAGCATGAACGACCACGCGACATGCCGTGTTTTTTCGGGTGACTTCAAAACCTCGTCCACGTCAATGTTGAACCGGTCCGAGAACGTTGGCTGATTGTTGAGACGCCTTCTTCCCTCTCGTTGTTCCAACATGGCTCGTAAGAAGTTTCGGCGTTGTTCGGGCTGGTTCACGCTTTGTTCGAATATCGCGAAGCCGGTCAATGCAGCCAAGACAGGGACAACAGCAAGAATCAGTACTCGTTTCAACCAAGTGCCGCGCCAAACGAGCGAGATTCCGGTCGATGCAACCACCAACCATCGAGTCCAAGCGGGTTGCAAAGGCCCTTTCCAAGGGCGATATCCAAGATCAAGAATTGGCATTCTGGGGTCCGCTCACGATTTCTAAGAATGTCTGCTCCAGGGATGTTTTGGATTCTTCCATACGCTGGATCAATACGCCGCATTGGCTGCTGGCTCTCCAAATCTCCGATCGAGAACGGTCCGACAACTCCCACACTTGAAGCGATTGAGCGTTGATCGGCTGCGATTGAAATCCCAGCAGATTGAGTTCACGGGATAATCGGTCCGCGTGGTCAATCACTTGTAGATGTAGCCCAGCTCTTGCAGGACGCTGAAGATTGGAAAGCGAATCGGCAAGTCGCACCCTTCCGTTGGCTAGAATGACTACGGAATCGCAAACTTGTTGAACATCATGCAGAATATGAGTCGACAGGATCACAGATTTGCCATGAATATTGGAAAGGGCGGCAATGCGATCAAGAAATTCTTCTCGTTGTGCCGGATCAAGCCCTGTGGTTGGCTCATCTAAAATGATCATGGGTGGATCGTGTACGATGGCTTGTGCGAACTTCAGCTTCTGTCGCATGCCGGTCGAATAGGTCTCTACATTGCGATAACGCTCTTGTCCGACATCGCAAAAATCAAGAACTTCGTGAGCTCGCCGAAGGGCTTCGGTTTTCTCAATACCAGAAAGCCTGGCCATCATTTGAACCGATTCAATGCCCTGCAGCCCCAGAATGTAGCAGTCGTCTTCGGGCAAATAGCCAACTTGGTCGCGAATCGTGCGAGTCTGTAAAGGCCAGGGATAGCCGAGCACTTGCCCCGAGCCTGTATCAATTTTCACCAGCCCAAGAATGGCCTTGATCAGAGTGCTTTTGCCAGAACCGTTAGGGCCTAATAAACCTGTCACTCCTGGACGAATCGCAACGTTCACATCCGCAAGAGCCAAATGCTGCCCGTAGCGTTTGCTGACGCCTTGAAACTCCAGAATGGGGTCCGAATTGTTGGGGGATTTGTCGAGCAAGATCGGGTGGACCTGTATGGCTTCCGAAATACGTGGGATGATCTGCGGCCGCATCCTTGAAGATTTTGTCGAGATCTACGCCAAAAGATCTCGAACGACATTGCCATGTACGTCGGTTAATCGGTAGTCACGTCCCTGGAATCGGTAGGTCAGCTTGGTATGGTCGAAGCCTAGCAAGTGCAACCAGGTAGCTTGAAGGTCGTGGACGTGGACTGGTTTGTCGACGATCGAAAAACCCAGTTCATCGGTCATCCCGTATTCATAACCGCCCTTCACTCCGCCACCCGCCATGAACATGGAGAAGCAGTCTGGGTAGTGATCGCGTCCTAATTGCGCTCCCACCGCAGTTCGACCTTCGCGAAACGGTGTACGCCCAAACTCCCCGCCCCAGATAATCAAGGTCTCGTCCAGCAAGCCTCGTTGTTTCAGGTCTTGGATCAATGCGGTTACAGGTCGATCCATGGTCGCACACTTGGTGGTCAATCCATCCCGTATGTCCTCTGCAGGGCCTGTACCGTGAAAGTCCCAGCCCCAATCAAATAGCTGAACGTACCGTACGCCGGATTCCACCAATCGACGAGCCAAGAGGCAATTATTTGCCAAGCTGGCCGCACCCACCTTGGCCCCATACTGATCAAGCGTTTCTTGTGTTTCCTTCGAGATGTCCATCACCTCAGGCACACTGGTTTGCATTCGGAAAGCCAATTCGTATTGAGAGATACGAGTTTGAGTTTCAGGATGCCCCAGCTCTTGGGCTTGAATGGCATTGAGTTCGCTCAATGTATCCAACGACTTACGTCTCAGCTTGCGATCCATTCCTGGTGGATCGGATGCGAATAAAACAGGGTCCCCTTGCGATCGGCATTGGACCCCTTGATAAACACTGGGAAGGAACCCGCTACCGAACGAGTTCTTGCCACCATTCGGTTGAACGCCACTACTGATGAGAACGACGAACGAAGGCAAGTTTTCGTTTTCGCTTCCTAGTCCGTAGGTTACCCAAGAACCAAACGAAGGTCGACCGCTGCGAGGCGAACCGGTATAAACCAAAAGTTCAGCCGGAGCATGATTGAATTGGTCGGTGTGCATGCTGTGCACCAGACACAATTCATCGGCAACCGTTTGCAGATGCGGCAAACAATCAGACAGCATCATGCCTGACTTACCAGAGGGAATAAACTGATGGGATGTGCCTAAAAGCTTGGGTACCCCTGTTGTGAAGGCAAACTCCCGTCCTTGAAGGACCGAGTCCGGAGCGTCTTGGCCATTGAGCTCAATCAGCTTCGGCTTGTAGTCGAACATATCCAAATTGGGGGGCGAGCCTGTCATGTGCAAATAGATGACACGCTTCGCCTTGGGAGCGAAATGGGGGATGCGTGCGGCCAGCGAATCCGAGGCCATCGCTGGCTTATTTCCAATCAAACTGGAAAGAGCAAGCGCACCCAATCCCGTGGAGGCTTGGCCGAGGAAATAGCGCCGCGTCTTGAGCGACAAATGCTGCTGAAAAATAGGGTCCATGGTCGTATGGCTCGTTGAATTGTTGAATTGTTGATTCGTTGATTCGTTGATTCGTTGATTACGGAGTCATTAGGAATTCATCTAAATTCAAGATGACATTGCAAAGGGTTGTCCAAGCTGCAAGCTCCAACTTATCGGCACCGTCTGGCAATGGGCCTATCGGGTCTGTCGCAAGTTTGATGGCGCGATCTTCTTGGGAAGCAAGATCCTCGACCGTTTCATGGTAGAGCTTCGCGACCGCTTGCGCTTCGCGAACGCTTGGCTTGCGAGATAAGGCATGCTGGAACGCTCGTTCAATACGCTGATCCAATGTTCCTAAGGGAAGTTCATGGAGAACGACGCGACGGGCAAGTCCTTGGGCAGCTTCTACAAACGCGGGGTCGTTCATGGTCACAAGCGCTTGCAAGGGCGTGTTGGTGCGATCGCGCTTTAGCACGCAAACCTCCCGATTGGGTGCATCGAAAGTGGCCATCGAAGGATAGGGGTTGGATCGGCGCCACAAGGTATACAAACCGCGGCGGTAGCGATCTGCACCTTTACTGGTATCCCAATCGGTTCTGCTACCGAAGGCTGCCGACAAGCCTAGGGATGGTTGAGGTGGCTGCGTTGGTGGACCAAAAAGGGTATGAGAAAGAAGGCCAGCCGACTCTAAAGCCATATCGCGGACCTGTTCTGCGGTCACTCGAAATCGTGGTCCCCTGGAAAGATAAACATTGTCCGGATCCTCTTCATAACGCGTCGGAGAAACAAACGATTGTTGACGGTAGGCTGCGGACAGGACAAGCTTGCGGATGAATTTCTTGGTGTCCCAACCGTCACGTTGAAGATCGGTTGCCAAGAAATCTAAAAGTTCGGGGTGGGTAGGCAAATCTCCTTGCGACCCGAACTCTTCGCTCGTACGGACGATTCCAACCCCGAAAAAAGTCTCCCAAAAACGGTTGGTAACCACTCGGGCTGTTAATGGGTTGTCCGGTTGCATCAGCCATTGTGCAAACTGCAACCGATCCACGGGAGATTGCATGGCGTCTGAGCTGGAAGTGGCGTCCGATTGGGAATGGGTCCCGTTGGAGCGACGAGGGTGAAATGCGGTTGGCAGATCCGCTTTCACTTGATCTCCGAGAACTTTGTAGTTTCCTCGCAATTGTACATGAGTCACTCGTCGTCGATCCGCCGGCAATTCTCGCAGGATAGGCACCGTAGTCGTTGGCTTCGTGTTGGCCAAGACACCTTTCCAACTTGTTCGTTGTTCACGAAGAGCTTTTCGGCTGGGAGCGATATTCGATGCGTAATAGAGATGCAATGTGCGACGTTCTTCTTCGTTGAGCGAAGCGGGATCGCGTTGCGTCAAGGCCAGGATGTCGTTTGGAAGGTTCAGCATCGACTCAGTGCGTTGGTCTTGAGTTAGGTTGATCGAGAAGCGTGCCAATACCGAGTTCGGAAAATCCGATTCGAATTTCAGGATGACACGCAGCTTCATGGACTGCGCCTTGGCATCTGAATTCGCGAATCGCTTTTGAAACTCCACAACGTTCACCGCTAGGTTCAACTGGTGAGGTAGTGGGATGGCGCCGCCTACAGCCCAGCCCGTCTTTGCATTTCCATCGATGGCATGCGATGGCGGAAAACCATCTTGGGCGTAGTCCGCGGTTGCAACGAGCCATGGAATGGAAATGGTGCGTCTCAAGTCGTAGGTCTGACTCGCCAGCGGTTGACCAATCGATGTTTCCCATATCACCTTGCGATCTTCGGCCAGCAATTGAACTTTCGCTCCAGCCAGCCGATCCAAGACCCCCGCATCGGTTCTGTTCCAAACCTCGATCGATTCAACTTGAGTTACCTTTCCAAGATCCAGTTCCCACCACGGGGAGTCGCTAATCTTGGAATGGGTCGTTGATTTTTCGGAAAAGACGCCCGTTGTTTTCCCATCGATTGCAAGTCCTGCTGGTCCATCAAAATCATCGCTGCTTTGGCTTGCCGTTCCAGCTACAGCAACGTTCATTCCGTCTGCGATGACACGGACCTCCGCCAGCGACAGGATTTTATCTTTGCCAGGAAGATCGATACGTACGAATCGACCTTGAACGCCTGGACTGTTATCTACCAGCGACGCAGATACATCTGTCAAAACAAAGTTGCCATTCCCGACGGCAGCGCCACCGCCGGGCAGGGATGAGTCGGGGATCGTCTTGATTTGCAGACCAGAAATACGTGATACATCGTCGAAGCTGGCGATGGGCAGATCGAGCGTGAAGGCATCCGTGGGGGTTGTGGAAACCAATTGGATGACACCCTTTTCTTCGATCGAAACCGCGGAGCCGGACTTGGCGGAAGCGTGGTCGGGCTTGGAGATTGTCCATTCAATAGCGGGCTTAAGCGATGCGGACCACAGGTCTTGTTCCGGTTGAAGCGACGGATCCGGCGCATTGATTTGTTTTTCGAGCGATTCCAATTGGGCTCGGGTGTCGCTTAGGGTGCGACGTTGTTCTGGTGTGAACCAAGGAAGCGTGGGGCTTTCATCGGTACGGTCGGCATCTTGGGTCTGATTCAAGATGGCGAAGACTTGAAAGTATTCTTTCTGGGAGATCGGGTCGAATTTATGGCTATGGCATTGCGCACACGCCATGGTCACTCCCATCCAGACGGCCATCGTCGTGTTCACTCGGTCTACCACAGCAACATTGCGAAATTCTTCGTCGTTGGTGCCGCCTTCGTTATTGGTCAGGGTATTGCGATGAAAGGCGGTAGCAACCAGTTGATCCTCCGTTGGGTTCGGGAGAAGATCACCCGCAAGCTGTTCTATGGTGAATTGATCGAATGGCATCCCTTCATTGATAGCGCGAACCACCCAATCGCGGTAGGCCCAAATGGTTCGAGCGGGGTCGTCTGCATATCCAGCCGAGTCGGCGTATCGAGCCAAGTCCAACCACTTGCGACCCCAATGTTCGCCAAAGGCAGGTGATGCTAACAGTTCGTCCACACGTTGCTCATACATCTGTTCACTGAAGTTGCTTGCAAACGCTTGTTGGTCTTCCAGGCTTGGTGGTAGCCCAGTCAGGTCTAGTGACAGCCGGCGCAGTAACGTTTCCGGTCGAGCTTGCGGGGAAGGTTGCCAACCTTTTTCCTCGAGCTTTTTCAGAATTAAAAGGTCGATGGGGGAATGTTGCCAATGCGAGAACGAACCTGTTGCTCGAAGTTCCTTGAGATCTGGAGCACGTATCTCATCAAAAGACCAATGTTTCGAATAGGTCGCTCCATTCTCAATCCACGCTTGTAGTAGCGCAGTTTCGCGTTCGGTCAACCGAGCTCCGAAATGCGGCGGGGGCATTCGCTCCTCTTCGTCTTCAGAAAGAATGCGACGAACCATTTCCGATTCTGACACCTTTTTCGGGACGACAGCG
>Ga0247831_1007717_pt1 | contig 11812 bp, 6 predicted proteins | sample LaCruzMarch2015__9_FD_192406 | JGI IMG/M metagenome (GOLD analysis project Ga0247831, IMG submission 192406) | Freshwater microbial communities from meromictic Lake La Cruz, Castile-La Mancha, Spain - LaCruzMarch2015_1m | ecosystem: Environmental > Aquatic > Freshwater > Lake | place: Spain...
AAACCATGCGCATCCTCTTTCACGACCTCACCGTTGATCCCCAAGCTTGGCTGTCGCACCTTCGGCAAGCCTTCCCGCAGGCCGACGTCGCCCTGTGGCAGCCGGGCGCCGCAGCTGCCGACTACGCCTTGGTCTGGGCGCCGCCCCAGCAGCTGCTGGACGAGCAAACCCAGCTCAAGGCGCTTTTCCACATCGCCGCCGGGGTGGATGCGCTGCTCAAGCTGCGCCTGCCCGTTGGCGTGCCCGTGTTCAGGCTGGACGATGCGGGCATGGCCGTGCAGATGGCCGAGTATGTGTGTCACGCGGTCATTCGCCACTTTCGAGAGCTCGACAAGGTCGAAGCCGACGCCCGCGTTGGCATTTGGCAGCAACGCCGGCCCAGGCTGCGTGCTGAATTTTCTGTGGGTGTGTTGGGCCTGGGCGTATTGGGCCAGCGCGTGCTGAAAGCGCTTGAAGCTTTTGAGTTTCCCCTGTGCGGCTGGAGCCGAACACCTCGCCACTTGAACGGCGTGCAAACCTTTGCCGGCCCCCAGGAATTGCCCGGTTTTTTGGCCGCCAGCCGTGTGCTGGTCAACCTGCTGCCGCTCACGCCCGAGACTGAAAACCTCCTGAACACCCAGACCTTGGGCCAGCTCCAACCCGGCGGCTACCTGATCAACGTGGCGCGGGGGCGGCACTTGGTGGACGAGGACTTGTTGGCCTTGCTGGACAGCGGCCACCTGGCGGGCGCCACGCTGGACGTGTTCAGACAGGAACCGCTGCCGGCCCAACACGCCTTTTGGCGCCACCCGCGCATCACGGTCACGCCGCACACCTCGGCGCGTACGCTGCGCGAGGACAGCCTGGAGCAGATCGTGGCCAAGATGGCCGCCCTGGAAGCAGGGGCAGCGCCACATAGCATGGGCGGCCTGGTGCGGCCCCAAGTAGGATACTGAGTCATTTCCGTTGAGAGAACACCTATGAAATTGCCTTCCAAAGTAGCCTTGATCGACGTTGGCCCCCGCGACGGCCTGCAAAACGAAAAAGGCCTGGTGCCTGCCGCCGTCAAGATTGAGCTGGTCAACCGCCTGCAGGACGCAGGCTTCAAAGAGATCGAGGTCACCAGCTTCGTCAGCCCCAAGTGGGTGCCGCAAATGGGCGACAACGCCGAAGTCATGGCCGGCATCCAGCGTCGCGCTGGCGTGCGCTACTCGGTGCTCACGCCCAACATGAAGGGCCTGGAGGCGGTCATGGCCATGCCCCGCGCCCACTGGCCCGACGAGGTGGTGGTCTTTGGCGCCGCCAGTGAGGCCTTCAGCCAGAAAAACATCAATTGCTCCATTGCCGAGAGCATGGAGCGCTTTGCGGCGGTGGTCGAGGCGGCCCTGGCCGCTGGCATCGCGGTGCGCGGCGCCATGAGTTGCGCGCTGGGCTGTCCCTATGAAGGCGAGGTCTCGCCCGAGCGCGTGGACTACCTGGCCGGCCTCATGAAGCAGATCGGCGTGCAGCGCGTGGACCTGGCCGACACCATAGGCGTGGCCACCCCCGTGAAAGTGCAAAAAGCCATCGCAGCCACGCTCAAACATTTCAGCATCGACCAGATTTGTGGCCATTTCCACGACACCTACGGCCAAGCCCTGGCCAACACCGTGGCCGCCCTCGAGATGGGCGTGTGGAACTACCAGTCCTCGGTCGCCGGTCTGGGCGGCTGCCCCTATGCCAAGGGCGCCACCGGCAACGTGGCCACCGAAGACCTGGTCTACATGCTGCACGGCATGGGCATTGAAACGGGCGTAGACCTGGACAAGCTCATCGACGCGGGCCAGTTCATCAGCGACTTCCTGGGTCGCCCCACCAACTCGCGCGCCGGCAAGGCCTTGTTCACCAAGCGCGCCGCATGAGCCTGGCCCTGCCAGACGGCGTGCAGCGCGTGGCGGCCTTTTTGGCCGAGCGCAGCCACGCCCATGCGCCGCGCCTGCTCAGCGACTCGGCCCGCACCGCGCAGGAGGCGGCCGACACGCTGGGAGTGGCTCTGGGGCAGATCGCCAAGAGCATTCTTTTCAAGCGCCTGCCCGACGAGGCCGCCGTGATGGTGGTGACCTCGGGCGACCAGCGCGTGGACGAGAAAAAACTCAGCGCCTTGGTGTGCCAGCCCGGCCAAAAGCTAGGCCGCGCCGACGCAGACTTTGTGAAAAGCCGCACCGGCTTTTCCATTGGCGGCGTCTCGCCCGTGGCCCAGGCTACGGCGGTGCTGCAGGTGCTCGACGTGAGCTTGTTTCGCTTTGACCAAGTGTGGGCGGCGGCGGGTCACCCGCACGGCGTGTTCCCGGCCACGCCCGCCCAATTGGCGCGGCTGACCGGCGCGCTCATGGACGACGTGGCCCAGGGCGTGCTGCCCGAGCAGCGCACCCGCGCCTTGCTCCAAGCCCATGCGGCCGTGTTGGCCGAGTCCCAGGACGCTTTGGCCCCGTCGCCCTGCATCTCGGTGTGCCGCATGAATGCGGACACCGGCTTTTGCGCGGGCTGCTTGCGCACCATTGGCGAGATCACGGCCTGGAGCCGCAGCAGCCCAGCGGCCAAGCGCGAGGTCTGGGCCGCTATTGCCCAGCGTGCGGCGGCCTGACCACGCCTGACCACCCGCCCTGCCAGGAAAGACCATGAAGCAGCTCACCTTTTACTTTGACTTTATCTCGCCCTACGCCTACCTCGCCTTTGACAAGCTGCCCCAGGTGCTGCAGGGCCTGAGTTTCAGCGTGCGCTACAAGCCCATTTTGTTTGCCAGCCTGCTCAAGGCCCACGGCAGCTTGGGGCCAGCTGAAATTCCCGCCAAGCGCGACTGGACCTATCGCCATGTGCTGTGGCAAGGCCAGGCCCAAGGCACGCCCCTGGCGCTGCCAGCGGCCCATCCCTTCAACCCCATTGAGCTGCTGCGTTTGGCGGTGGCTTGCCAAGCGCAGGGCCAGCCCAACCGCTGGGTGTGTGAGCGCATTTTCAAGCACACCTGGGCTGAAGGCGGTTTGCCCACCGACCCGCAGCGCCTGGCCGCACTCAAGGCCGAGCTGCAGCCCGCGCGCGAGACCCACGACGAGAGCGTCAAGGCCCAGCTCAAGGCCCACTCTGACGAGGCCCTGGCCGCGGGCGCCTTTGGCGTGCCCACGGTGGCCGTGGACGGCAAGCTCTTTTGGGGGCTGGACGCGCTGCCCATGCTGCGCGATTATTTGGATGGCGGCGCCTGGTTTCAGGGGCCGGACTGGGACGCCGCGCCGTTGGTGCCTGTGGGCATACGCCGTCAGGGTTGAGCGCGGCAAGGCGGTCGCCTTCCTTGGCCCGCAGTTGGCCAACGCACAGACCAACTCAGGCTGCAAGCATGCGGCCACGGCTGTTCAGTGCCTTTCCTTTTTGCTCTGGTGAAGCTGCCACAGGCCCAAACAAAGGGGTCCAGTGCAGTTCAGGCTCATCACCGGCAGCCTGCCATGGCCACGCTCAAGCAGCGCTCAATTTTGAACAAGGTCACCCCCAGGTACAGCGCGCCCAGCACCCCTAAGGCCACCCAGCCGTGGTGCCGGCTTGCCACCTTGACCGGGGACAGCAGTCGGGCCAAGGCCATCCAGGGCCGGTTCAGCACTTGGAACAGTTGGTAAAAAAAATTCCTCTCGCGCTGTTGCCCCGTCAACACATGAAGCAGCCCTTGGCCCACCAAGGCCAGCAGCCCGATGTAGAGCAAGAGTTGCGCAGCATTGAGAAAGGGAATCACAAAAAAGCCCTGCTTCGCTGTGCTGAGGTGGGGTTGGTCGAATGAGGTGAAACTGACCCAGGCATTTTGCAGCCCTTGACCCTGGGCAAAGCTTTGCTGAGAAATCACCCGGCTGGCTCCCACACCGACAAAACGCTGATCTTCTCCCCTGTAGACAGCCAGCTGGCGATGCATCGCCAGTGGTGAGGCTTGTGATGCGGCACGAATCGCTTGCAGGAAAGCTCCTGTCTACACAGACAAGGCGCTGCTTCTGCTGTAGCAGACGGCCTGCCGGGTGCATGGGCTTGTCAGGGCTTCATCAGGCCGGAGGGGGCATGCAAGTGCCTGCCAATGCGCTTGAACTGGCTGAATCAGCACTGAACTTGCAAGACTACATTATTTTTTACTAGGGATTTCCCTTGGTTTCAAGGTATCCCAGGGGCGTGAATTGCTCACTAAATCAGCCTCATGGCCCTTGATTTATCACATCAAGAAACAACTATATAGGGTTTACCTGGGGGTTGTAAGCGGGCGTTCAGCAAAGCGCTGGGGCAGCCCCGCCGCGCGTCAGACACCGGTCAGGCCAGCTGTTGATAGTCCAGTCCATGTCGCCACCTCTGGCGGCACATTTCATTGATACAGGAGACCCCCATGGCAGCAGCAGAAGCCCCAAGGCCGATGACAGGTGAAGAAAAGAAGGTGATCTTTGCATCTTCACTCGGCACCGTGTTTGAGTGGTACGACTTTTACCTTTACGGATCGTTGGCAGCCATCATTGCCAAGCAATTTTTCTCGGGCTTGGACCCCCAAGCCGCCTTCATTTTTGCCCTGCTGGCGTTTGCCGCTGGCTTCATCGTGCGGCCTTTCGGCGCGCTGGTGTTTGGCCGTTTGGGCGACATGATTGGTCGCAAATACACCTTCTTGATCACCATCTTGTTGATGGGTGCCTCGACCTTCATCGTGGGCATCTTGCCGAACTACGCCACCATTGGCGTGGCTGCGCCCATCATTTTGATCGCGCTGCGCATGCTGCAGGGCTTGGCGCTCGGTGGTGAGTACGGTGGCGCTGCCACTTACGTGGCCGAGCACGCGCCCCACGGCCGCCGTGGTGCATACACCGCCTGGATTCAAACTACCGCCACCTTGGGCCTGTTCCTGAGCTTGATGGTGATTTTGGGCACCCGCACCATCATTGGTGAGGCCGCCTTTGCCGATTGGGGCTGGCGTGTGCCTTTCATCGTCTCGATTGTGATGTTGGCCATCTCGGTCTACATCCGCTTGTCGATGAACGAGTCGCCTGCCTTCGTCAAAATGAAGTCTGAGGGCAAAACCTCCAAGGCCCCGCTGTCCGAGTCTTTCGGCCAATGGAAAAACCTCAAGATCGTGCTGCTGGCCTTGTTTGGCTTGGTCGCAGGTCAAGCGGTGGTCTGGTACTCCGGCCAGTTCTACGCCCTGTTCTTCTTGACCAGTGTGCTCAAAGTGGACGGCGCCACCGCCAACATTTTGGTCGCTGCATCGCTCATCATTGGCACGCCGTTCTTTGTGATCTTCGGCGCTCTGTCTGACAAGATCGGCCGCAAGCCCATCATCTTGGCTGGCATGGCCTTGGCCGTGGTCACCTACTTTCCGCTGTTCACGGCGCTGACCAAAGCCGCCAACCCTGATCTGGCAGCCGCTCAGGCCAAGAACAAGATTGTGGTGTCCGCACCGGCTGGCGATTGCTCCTTCCAGGGCAACCCCGTGGCCCGCGAGATCGACTTCACCAAGTCCTGCGACATTGCCAAGCGCTTCCTGGCCCAAAACTCGGTGAGCTATGACAACGTCACCGTGGCAGAAGCGGGTCCGTCCACCGTCAAAATTGGCGAGAAGGTCATCACCGCCCCCGTGGCCAAAGTGGTGAACAGCAAGTTTGACGAAGAAAGCGTCAAGGCTATTGCCGCCTTCAAGAAAGAAATTTCTGAATCGCTCAAGGAAGCTGGCTACCCCGCCAAGGCAGACCCTGCCAAGGTGGACAAGCTGACCATCATCGCGATCTTGTCCATCTTGGTGATCTACGTGACCATGGTGTACGGCCCCATTGCCGCCATGCTGGTCGAAATGTTCCCCACTCGCATCCGTTACACCTCCATGTCGCTGCCATACCATATTGGCAACGGCTGGTTCGGCGGACTGATGCCCACCATTGCCTTTGCCATGGTGGCCCAGAACGGCAACATGTACTACGGCTTGTGGTACCCCATCACCATCGCCGCCGTGACCTTTGTGATTGGTCTGTTGTTTGTGAAGGAAACCAAAGACGTCGACATTTACGCCGACGACTGAAGCTAAGTGATCCCGGAGCCCTTGTCCGGGACGCTTAATCAAGGGCCTTCCTTATTTGGGAAGGCCTTTTTTTAAGGGTTTTAATTTTTGAAGGAGCTCACCATGTGGAAAATTGCAGTTGGTTTTGTATTGTTTGCGGCCCTGGCCATGTTTGTCATCATCAAAGGCGGCGACAACCTGGACATGAGCGGCGAAAAGCACGGCGGTGACACCAGCCATGCACCGGCTGCAGCACCGGCTGCCGATGCCACCGCCTCTGCCGCTGCCGCACCCTTGGTGCCCGGTGCAGCTGCGGCCCCCGCTCCGGCCCCGGCTGCCGCCAAGTAAGTCTTTTTCTCTGAATGGCCCGCGCCCTCCATCAAGGGCGCGGGCTTTTTTACACCTGTGCCAGCCAGCCGATTCCCTTGGATACCCTTGTGCCCTGCTCATGGGTGCCCCCTCCCTAGAATGATGGCCCTCACCACCGAAGGGCTTCCCCATGACGCAAGGACTGATCCGCATTCGCGGAGCCAGGCAGCACAACCTCAAGAACATCGACCTCGACATCCGCACGGGTGAGCTGACGGTGGTGACCGGGCCCAGCGGTTCGGGCAAGTCTTCATTGGTGTTTGACACGCTGTTTGCCGAGGGCCAAAGGCGTTATGTCGAGACTTTTTCGGCCTATGCCCGGCAGTTTTTGGACCGCATGGACAAGCCCGCCGTCGACAAGGTCGAGGGCGTGCCCCCGGCCATTGCGATTGACCAGACCAACCCGGTGCGCTCCTCGCGCTCCACGGTGGGCACCATGACGGAGCTCAACGACCACCTCAAGCTCTTGTTTGCCCGGTCCACCCGGTTGTTTGACCGCGACACCGCCCAGCCTGTGCGGCAAGACACGCCCGAGACCATTTACGCCGAGCTCTTGGCCCGGTCGGCGCAGGACGACCCCCGTCTGATCCTGACTTTTCCGGTGCAACTGCCCGAGGGCACCAGCCAAGAGCAGCTCGAGCAGTGGCTGTCGGCCAGCGGTTTCACGCGGGTGCACGAGCCCGCCGAGGCGGCTTTCAACGAGCCGGGCAGCGTGCATGTGGTGGCCGACCGTTTTCGCATTCAAAGCGCAGAAAAAGTGCGCGCCATCGAGGCCATAGAGGTCGCGCTCAAGCACGGCGGCAGGCTCAATGTGTTTGTGCAAGCCGAAGGTCGGCATGAAACCCTGTGGCGCTACTCCACCGGCTTGCACTGCCCCGAGAGCAACCTGCGCTACACCGAGCCCACCCCCTCGCTGTTTTCTTTTAACTCGGCCATGGGCGCGTGCGAGACCTGCCGTGGCTTTGGCCGCGTCATTGGCGTTGATTTGGGGCTGGTCATCCCCAACGACAAGCTCACCTTGCGCATGGGCGCCATCAAGCCCATGCAGACCCCCGCTTGGCAAGAGGCTCAAGACGACCTCTTGCGCCACGCCGAGGTGGCTGGCATTCCGCGCGACACGCCCTGGAGCAAGCTCACCCAAGAGCAAAAAGACTGGGTCATCAACGGCTCGCCGCACTGGAAAGGCCAGTGGAACAAGCAGTGGTTTGGCGTGCGCCGTTTTTTTGAATACCTGGAAAGCAAGGCCTACAAGATGCACATCCGCGTGCTCTTGTCCAAGTACCGCAGCTACACACCCTGCCATGTGTGCGGCGGCGCGCGCCTGAAGACCGACGCGCTGCTCTGGCGCCTGGGCAGCCAGGCTGCGGCCAATGCGGTGCTGCCGCCAGCCCAACGCTTCATGCCTGTGGGCGTCAAGTGGAGCCGAGCGCAGCTGCAGGCCTTGCCAGGTTTGTGCCTGCACGACCTGATGCAGCTGCCGATTGACAGGCTGAGGCGTTTTTTCGATCTGCTGGCGCACGCGAGCCCCCACCCCAACCCTCCCCCAAGGGGGGAGGGGGCAATTCAGATCAGCCCCGCTCCCTCTGGGGAAGAGAGTCTGATAGCTCCCTCCCCCCCTGGGGGAGGGCAGGGGTGGGGGCACGCGGTCACCGCAAGCGGCCATCTCCATGACGGCGAGCGCCAAGCCCTCAAGCTCTTATTTGAAGAAATCCAAACTCGCCTCAAGTACCTGTGCGACGTGGGCATTGGCTACCTCACGTTGGACCGCCAAAGCCGCACCCTCAGCGGCGGCGAGGTGCAGCGCATCAACCTCACCACCGCGCTGGGCACCTCGCTGGTGAACACCTTGTTTGTGCTGGACGAGCCCAGCATTGGCCTGCACCCGCGCGACATGGGCCGCATCACCCAGGCCATGCACCGCCTGCGAGACGCGGGCAACACCCTGGTGGTGGTGGAGCACGACCCGGCCGTGATGCTGGCCGCCGACCGCATGATTGACATGGGCCCCGGCCCCGGCGAGAAGGGCGGCAGCATCGTCTTTGACGGCTCGCCCGAGGGCTTGCGCCAGGCCGACACGCTGACAGGCGCCTACCTGGGCGGGCGCAAGCAAGTGGGCATGGGCCTCAAGCGCCTGGTCAGCGACCACACGCCACGCCTCATTTTGGAAGGCGCGCGCGGCCACAACCTGAAAAACATCAGCGTGGAGTTTCCGCTGCAGCGCCTGGTGTGCGTCACCGGCGTGAGTGGTTCGGGCAAGTCCACCTTGATGCAAGACATCTTGGCGCCCGCCCTCTTGCGCCAGTTTGGCAAGGCCACCGAAACGCCGGGCGCGCACGACCGCCTGTTGGGCGCCGATCACCTGAACGACGTGGTCTTTGTCGACCAATCGCCCATTGGCAAAACCGCTCGCTCCAACCCCGCCAGCTACGTGGGCGCCTGGGACGCGGTGCGCGATTTGTTTGCCGACGCGCCGCTTTCCCGCGAGCGCAGCTACACGCCCTCTAAGTTCAGCTTCAACAGCGGCGACGGCCGCTGCCCCACCTGCGGCGGCTCCGGCTTTGAGCATGTGGAAATGCAGTTCCTGAGCGACGTCTACCTGCGCTGCCCCGACTGTGACGGCAAGCGCTACCGGCCCGAGATTTTGGAAGTGCACATTGAGCGCCACCGCGCCAATGGTGAGCGGCTCAAGCTCAACGTGGCCGACGTGCTGGGCCTCACGGTGAGCGAGGCCTGCGAGCTCTTTCGCCACGACCGCGAGGTGCTGCGCGCGCTGCAGCCCATCATTGACGTGGGCCTGGAGTACGTCAAGCTCGGCCAGCCCGTGCCCACGCTGTCGGGCGGCGAGGCCCAGCGCCTCAAACTGGCGGGCTTTTTGGCCGGCAAGGGCGAGGGCGCGGCCAAAACGGCCAAAACACCCAAGATCCCGGCCAGCTTCAGCCGCCAGCCGCTGGCGCTGCGCCAGCACCGCGGTACCTTGTTCTTGTTGGACGAGCCCACCACGGGCCTGCACTTTGACGACATTGCCAAGCTCATGCGCGCGCTGCGCAAGCTGCTCGATGCAGGCCACTCGCTCATTGTCATTGAGCACAACCTTGACGTGATACGCGCGGCCGACTGGGTGATTGACCTGGGGCCCGAAGGCGGCGAAGGCGGTGGTTTGCTGGTGGCCGAAGGCCCGCCTGAAGAGCTGCGCCAGCACCCCACCTCACACACCGCGCTGGCTCTGCGCGAGTACGCCCAGGCCATGGGCGAGGTGCATGGGGTGGCGGAGAAAACGGCCACCTACGACCTCACCCCGGCCTTGCTCCCTCTCCCTCTGGGAGAGGGCACGCGCGCCACGGACGCTTTAGAAGCACGCCACGGCAGCAGCCCCCACCCCACCCTTCCCCCAGGGGGGGAGGGAGTAAAGCGGAGAGCTGCACCCAACAACTCGATTCAAATCATCAACGCCAGAGAGAACAACCTGCAAAGCCTGTCGGTGGAGATTCCGCGCGGCAAGTTCAATGTCATCACCGGCGTGTCGGGCTCGGGCAAGTCCACCTTGGCCTTTGGCATTTTGTTCAACGAGGGCCAGCGCCGCTACCTGGAGTCGCTCAACGCCTATGCCCGCTCAATCGTGCAGCCCGCAGGCCGGCCCGAGGTGGACGCCGTCTACGGCATACCGCCCACCGTGGCCATTGAGCAGCGGCTCTCACGCGGCGGGCGCAAGTCCACCGTGGGCACCACCACCGAGGTGTGGCATTTTTTGCGGCTGTTGTATGTGAAGCTGGGCATACAGCATTGCGTGCACGACGGTGCGGCCGTCATGCCGCAAAGCGCCGAGAGCATTGCCGCCCAGCTGCTCAAAACCTACAGAGGCCAGCACATTGGCTTGTTGGCGCCTTTGGTCATCAACCGCAAGGGCGTTTACACCGAGCTGGCCGACTGGGCGCGCCCGCGCGGCTACACCCACTTGCGCGTGGATGGCGAGTTTTTGCCCACCACTGGTTTCCCGCGCATTGACCGCTTCAAGGAGCACACGGTCGAGCTGCCCGTGGCCGACATGCTGGTGCGGCCCGACCAAGAAGCCGCCCTGCGGCTGGCGCTCAAAACCGCGCTGGAGCTCGGCAAAGGCGTGGTGCATGTGCTGGCCCCGCTGGACGGCCTCAAAGACGCCATGGCCGACGGCCGCTCCACGGCAGGCATTGGCCGCATCATTGCGTTTTCAACCAAGCGCGCCTGCCCCGTGTGCGCCACCTCCTACCCCGAGCTGGACCCCCGCCTTTTTTCATACAACAGCAAGCACGGCTGGTGCCCCGACTGCGTGGGCACGGGCGTGGCCCTCACCCGCGAGCAGCGCAAGTTGCTGGACGACTCCGTGCAGGACGACGACCACAAAGGCCGCGAACAAAGCTTTGCCGAGCCCGAGGTCGACGACCTGGTCGACACCGCCTGCCCCAGCTGCCACGGCACCCGCTTGAACGCGCAAGCCCGGGCCGTGCGCTTGGGCCTGCATGCTGGGCACAGCGCCCCTGCTGTGCCAGCGGCAGAGGTGCAGGCCCTGCTGCCCGCCACCGGCTGGGCCATCACCGACATTGCCAGCCTGAGCGTGAGCGACATTCGCGCCTGGGCCGAGCAGCTGCAGCTGTTGGGCCGCGAGGCAGAAATCGCCCGCGACCTGCTGCCTGAAATCAAAAACCGACTGGACTTTTTGCAAGATGTGGGCCTGGGCTACCTCACCCTGGACCGGGGCGCGCCCACGCTGTCGGGCGGCGAGGCCCAGCGCATTCGCCTGGCCGCGCAGCTGGGCTCCAACCTGCAAGGCGTGTGCTATGTGCTGGACGAGCCCACCATTGGCCTGCACCCGCGCGACAACCAAATTTTGCTCAAAGCCCTGGGCACGCTCAGCGAGCGGGGCAACACCCTGGTGGTGGTCGAGCACGACGAAGACACCATTCGCCGCGCCGACCACATCATTGACATCGGCCCCGGGGCCGGCAAACGCGGCGGCCATGTGGTGGCCCAAGGCTCGGCGGCCGATTTGTCTGGCGCGCCCGATTCCTTGACTGGCCGCTACCTGCTGCACGCCATCCGCCACCCCATTCACCCCCGCCGCGTCACGCTTGCCTTCTCCCCGGATTCACTCCCTCCCCCCCTGGGGGAGGGCGGGGGTGGGGGCATCCCCGCACCCAAACCCTTGAGCAAAGCCAAGCAAGCTGCCGCCAAAGCCCAAGCCCTCAAAGACAACGCAGCCCAAGCCAGCGCCCTGCACAACGCGCCCACCGCAGCCGCCAACCCGCACACCCAGTGGCTGCGCCTTGGGGGCGCGCAGCTGCACAACCTGCAACACGTCAGCGTCGAGCTGCCCTTGTACCGCTTGGTGGCGGTCACTGGCGTCAGCGGCTCGGGCAAGTCCACGCTGGCGCGTGACGTGCTGCTGGCCAACGTTCA
>Ga0247831_1007718_pt1 | contig 11811 bp, 8 predicted proteins | sample LaCruzMarch2015__9_FD_192406 | JGI IMG/M metagenome (GOLD analysis project Ga0247831, IMG submission 192406) | Freshwater microbial communities from meromictic Lake La Cruz, Castile-La Mancha, Spain - LaCruzMarch2015_1m | ecosystem: Environmental > Aquatic > Freshwater > Lake | place: Spain...
CATACCAACCATCAGCGGATACGATGCCTGGCGCGGCTGCCAATGCGATAACCGCAGAGGCGCAAAGCCAAATTCTCTTCATGGGTCTATTTCCCTCATAAATCGATAACGCCCGGTTGAGCGCTCCACGAACGTAATAAACGATGAAATTGAGAGGTCAACCACTTGCTTAAAAGTTAGTCATGTTCGAAACGGCAAATTTGCGTGTTCACTGTAACAGTGTTGCAATAGAGCCTCACGCGCTCATGCAGCCTTTTGGTTCCACAACAATAGCACCAAAACTAAACATAAAGCGGATCAGAACAGAGATGGTGAGCCCGCCGGGGTTCGAACCCGGGACCTACTGATTAAAAGTCAGTTGCTCTACCGGCTGAGCTACAGGCTCCCAAAAACTGGGCATCGCGATTCTGCGGTCCGGGTGTGAGCGGCGCTGATAAGCACAGGCCTGCCTCCAGTCAATGCCTAGAGGTGAAGTTCATAGGCAAATTAGCACGCTAGCCTTATTGTTTATCGGATCGAGAATTGACCAAGATCAAGGCGAGTCCCGTGCAAGTTGGGCTTGACCAACCCAGGCACCGCAAGGCAAGTCACATTGGGGACAATTTGGCACGCGCTGCTCGAAAGTGGAAGTAACACCATGTTCAACTGTCACCTTCATGATCTCGAACGCGCAAAGCAGCTTCGGGTTCGTTTCTTGGCTCTCGCGTTGGCGGCAATCAGCGCAACGGCATTGACAAGTTGTGCCAGCACAGGCGGACAGAAGCCCTCGGTATCTACAACCACAGCCACCAGCGGAGATGGCGATGATGGCGAGGCTATTCGCGCCGCAGCTTCAGATGCCGCAGTACAGCCATTTCGCGATTTCGGCATAGTACGCCGAAAAATCCCAGCAGCCTTGGCCCGAATCGGGGATCCATACGCGCCGCCAACCGGTCAGACGTGCGAATGGATCCAATACGAAATCCACCAATTAGACACCGCGCTTCAAGGAGATGTGGAGGCGGCCACCGGCAATGATGAAAGCTCCATGGCGTCAAAGAGTGGCACTATGGCCAGAGAAGGGGCGACAGAGGCCGTGCGTGGCGTTGGGTCCATGCTAATACCACAGCGTAGTTTGGTGCGCATGCTGACGGGTGCCTCAAAAGCCGACCGTTTATACGCAGAAGCAGAACAGCGAGGGATGGTCCGGCGTGGCTATCTGCGTGGCCTAGCCGATTCGAAAAAATGCTGAGCTTGACCGTTGGGCACTGCATGCTCGCACGGGCCAATCAAGCGGGATCAAATCCCCATCTTACCCGCAATGCTTGGCGGACTTCGCCGAACTTGCCTGCAGCAATAGCAGCCCGCAAATGTGCCATCAAATCCTGATAAAAGCCCAAATTGTGCCATGACAATAAGGTTTGGCCCAAAATCTCTTCTGCTTTGAACAAATGATGCAAATAGGCCTTGGACCACCTGTTGCTGGCGGGGCACGTGCTATCTGGATCGATCGGGTCAGCATCCTCGGCGAAGCGGGCATTCTTGATATTGATCGGCCCATCCCAAGTCCAAGCTTGGCCGTGTCGCCCAGCGCGGGTCGGCAGAACGCAGTCGAACATATCAACCCCGCGCGCGACGGCTTCGAGTAGATCAATGGGCTTACCGACGCCCATGAGATAACGCGGCTTGTCTTGCGGCAATTCTGGGACAGTCACATCGAGTGTCCGACACATCAGCTCATGCCCCTCCCCGACGGCCAAACCGCCAATGGCATAGCCATCAAAGCCAATTGATTTTAAGGCTTCCGCTGACCGCGCGCGCAAATCTGGAAAAATCGAGCCTTGGACAATACCGAACAAAGCTTGGGTCGCACGTGTGCCGCCAAACGCTTCTTTGGACCTTGCTCCCCAGCGGGCGGATAATTCTAGCGACACCAAAGCTTCTTCATGGGACGAACCAAACGTCGTGCACTCATCCAATTGCATAATGATATCTGAGCCAATTAGGTCAGCCTGCAATTCGATGGAACGCTCTGGCGTCAGCATATGTTTTGAGCCATCGATATGGCTGCGAAACTCAACGCCGGCTTCGCTCATTTTGCGTAGGCCGGCCAAGGACCAAACTTGGAACCCGCCCGAATCAGTCAAGATCGGCTTATCCCACCCCATAAAGTGATGCAGCCCGCCCAACCGCTTCAAGCGTTCGCCGCCTGGGCGCAACATCAAATGATAGGTATTGCCCAATAAAATGTCCGCACCCGTGGACTTCACTTGATCCACACTCATGGCTTTGACTGTGGCCGCGGTGCCAACAGGCATAAAGGCCGGGGTCCGGATCTGGCCACGCGGCGTGTCCAATACGCCGGTGCGCGCCAGTCCATCTGTTGCGTGGCGGGTGAAGGTAAAGCTCATGAAGTCGGTGCTTTCCAAAGCAAACTTGCGTCGCCGTAGGAATAAAAGCGATAGTTCGCGCCAATGGCATGGCGATAGACGTTGCGCAAAGCTTCCATCCCAATCAAGGCCCCAACCAACATCAAAAGCGTCGACTTGGGCAAATGAAAATTGGTAATCAGGCCATCCACCACTTTGAACTTATATCCAGGCGTAATAAAAATAGCGGTGTCGCCACTGCCATAGGTGATCTGGTCATCTTGATCGACAATAGATTCAAGCGTCCGCAAGCTCGTTGTGCCAACGGCAATCACGCGCCGACCTTCGGCTTTGGCGCGTGCCACTGCCTGTGCCGTCTGCGCGCTAACTTCATAGGTCTCGGCATGCATCACATGATCTTGGATATTGTCGACCTTGACCGGCAAGAAAGTCCCCGCCCCGACATGTAAGGTCACCCAATGACGCTCGATCCCGGCTTCATCCAAGGCTTTCAGAAGCTCAGGGGTAAAGTGTAGCCCCGCAGTTGGTGTCGCTACTGAACCCTCTGCGCGGGCATAGACCGTCTGATAATCCTGCGCGTCTTGGGCATCGACGGCTCGCTTGCGCGCGATGTAAGGCGGCAATGGCATGGAACCAAACTGAGCTATCGCTTGATCCAGTTCCGCACCTATTTTTGAAAAAGCCAAAATAACTTCGCCGGCTTCGCCAAGCCCTGTCACTTCGGCTTGGAAATCGTCATGGAACGTCAAAACATCGCCGAGCGCGACGCGCTTTGCCGGGCGTACAAAAGCTTTCCAGTGTGCACCATCTACTCGCTGATGCAGATTGATATCAACCATAACTGGCCCACCAACCGGTCCACGTTGAGCCCGGGTAGCCTTTAAAGAGGCCGCCAACGTGCGCGTATCGTTGAAAATCAGCACGTCTCCAGAGCGCAAATAGCTGGGCAAAGCCGAGACGATCGCATCCTCAATGGCATGGTTGGGCTTAGACACTAAAAGACGCGCCGTATCGCGCGGAACGGCCGGCCGCAACGCGATCAAGTCTTCAGGAAGGTCAAATTCAAACTCTGACAGCTGCATAATCGTCCTCAACGGCCTGCCCGAAGAGGCAGACGTCTTATTCGACCACTTAGTCTGTCGGCAAGGTCAGCAAACAGGTCCAGCAAAGTCAAATTTAGGTGACTAATGGAAAGTAAGTAAGCTCGCCTGCCCCGGCTTATTTGGTGAGACGCTGGCCTGCCTCCCTGCATCACAAGTAGGTCGAACTGGGGTAGGCGCAAAAATTGTGCTGAGGCTATGCGCTTAGCAGGTTTGGGTCGCGGTGCGCGGGCGACGTCCAACGGTCCAGCAAACGCTGGACCGCCGGGCCAATCACAGACTCGATTATGCGACGTCTGCTGCGACTTTCATCGAGACGATCTTACCGGGTGCGCGTGGTGGCTCACCTTTTGGCAGAGCGTGAACGGCTTCCATGCCCGAAGCAACTTTTCCCCAAACCGTATATTGGCGGTCAAGGAACGTGGCGTCATCCAAGCAGATGAAAAACTGGCTATTGGCTGAATTTGGCGCATTGGTGCGTGCCATTGAGCAAACACCTTCAACGTGGGGCTCAGCGTTGAATTCAGCTTTGAGGTCCGGCTTCTTTGAGCCACCCATGCCGCTGCCATTGGGGCAACCGCCTTGGGCCATAAAGCCGTCGATGACACGATGGAAAACGATCCCATCATAAAAGCCTTCACGTGCCAATTCCTTGATGCGCGCTACATGGCCGGGGGCCAAGTCGGGACGCAGGTCAATCGTGACTGTGCCGGTGCTGAGTTCTACAATCAGTGTGTTTTCGAGGTCTTGGCTCATAATCATCTCCATGTCGCAAGGCGTCCTAAACGCAGATGCATGCGCGGCAAAGCCCTAGCCGCCAACTGATGTCAGCAATCGCCTTCTGGTTTAACGGACAATCCGGCCTGCTGGAGCTAGATCACAGTTGGAAAAGGCTGCGCCGCGTTGCTCTAATGTCGCTTTCAGCTTGGTTTGGAAGCTGGGCCCATCGGTGCGCTGAACCATGACCGAGGGACGATCAGCCTCAGGAACATCTGCAAGAACCCGGACGGAAATCATCTTGTCTGGATCGACGACAGGCTCACCTACTTTAAATGCCCGAATGACATCCGTCCCCACAACAGCGCGACCCCAAATCGTATAGCGACGATCCAAGGTCGGATAAGCAGCCCGCATCAAGAAGAATTGGCTGTTGGCAGAATTCTCGTCACTGCCGCGCGCCATGCTGGCCACGCCCAAGCAATGATTACCCCACGCAGCAACCTTTTTGTCGGAGGTCCGCTCCATCAAAAGATCTGTTTGAGACGTGACAGGAATAGTCCCCATCCAGCCAATTGTAGCCCCGCCACGATCTACCGCACGAACAAAGTTAGAGGCAGCACCGCGACGGAAGTTAAACTCGCCCCGCAAATCAGGTTGGTCAGAGCCACCCGTCCCATCACCCTTTGGGTCGCCGCCTTGGGCCATAAAGTCGCTGACCACACGATGGAACGAAAGGCCATTATAGAAACCTTCGCGCGCCAAAATTTTGACTCGGGCGACATGGCCTGGTGCCATTTCGGGTGCCAACTCCACAATGATACGCCCTTTTGTGGTCTCATAGATAAGCGCGTTTTCTGGATTCAACACGCGCCAATCTTCTGCCGGGAAGGCCACTTTGCTGGCAACTGCAGGGCCTGTGGCAGCGACAGCTGCCGCTGCGGGTTTAACAGCCGTCGCGGCTGGTGGCGGCGTCCATTGTGCAGCCGCGGCATTGGGCTTGGCGGCCGGCTTCACAGCCGCGGCTACAGCAGGTTTCGACGCTGCACGCGCCGCAGTCGGAACTGCTGCAGTGGCAGTTGTAGCCTTAGCAGCCGGTGCTTTCGTGGCAGGCGTTTTAGCTGCAGGGGTTGCAGCCTTTTTTGCAGGGGCTTTCTTAGCGGGCGGCGCTTCACCCATCGGTACAACGCGCAATGCAGGCCCACTCGACTGAGCAAACGCAGCAGGACCACCAAAGAGGGCAAGTCCACAGCAACCCAAAGCAAGAATTTGCTGTCTCACTTGAATCTCTCCTTTAGGGCACGAACGACATTCTGGCTCACAAACGGTGTAACATCTCCGCCTAAACGAGCGATTTCTTTGACAAGCCGCGAGGCAATCGCCTGATGTTGAACATCAGCCATGTAAAACACCGTTTCTATCTGTGGATTGAGTTTTTGGTTCATCCCAACCATTTGAAACTCATATTCAAAGTCTGACACGGCGCGTAAGCCCCGCACAATGCAGGTTGCACCGACTTGTTCCGCAAAACTGATCAAAAGTCCTTCCATGGGACGCACTTCAATCTCGCCATATTGCAAGAATTGCTCGGTGTCCTTGACCACCATGGCCACGCGCTCTTCCAGCGAGAACGTCGGCCCTTTGTCGCGATTGATGGCGACACCAATTACCAATTTATCGAACAGTTTGATCGCCCGACCAACCACATCTAAGTGGCCTAAGGTAATGGGGTCAAAGGTTCCTGGATAAAGACCAACACGCATCAACGTCTCCTCCCCATCGCATAGGGTGAACCCTTTAGCTGCTTGGGGCAGCTGGTGAAGTGTCCGTACCCTCAGCGGGACCTTCGGCTTCATCCGAGCCCATATCGGCCAGACGTTCTACCGAGACCACACGCTCGCCTTCTGAAACACGGATGATCATCACACCTTGAGTGGAACGACCTGCCCGCCGGATCTGATCTACACGGGTCCGAATCAATTGACCACCGTCTGTGACCATCATGACCTCATCGGTTTCCTCGACCGGGAAAGCCGCAACCAATTGCCCGCCACGGCGCGATAGATCGTGGGCGACAATGCCCTTCCCGCCCCGATTGGTGACCCGATACTCATAAGACGAAGCCCGCTTGCCGAGGCCTTCTTCAGCCACGGCTAGCACATATTGTTCGCGTGCAGAAAGTTCAGCATAACGCTCAGGTGACAATTGAGCTGGCCCGACATCGCCTTCGGCACCGTCTTCAACCACATCTGCAAGAATTGTCGGATCGACCTCTTCGCCCTGAACCGACCGGCTCTGTTTGATATAGGTCGCCCGCTCCTCAGCCGTCACATCGACATGCCGCAAGATTGACATGGCAATCACTTCATCGCTTTCAGCCAAGGTAATGCCACGCACACCGGTTGAATCGCGGCCTTTAAAGACGCGAACATCCGTTGCTTGGAAGCGGATGCACTGACCCAGTCGGGTGGTCAAAAGCACGTCGTCCTGATTGGAACAAATGGCCACATCGACGATCTGATCGTCTTCATCGTCAAACTTCATGGCAATCTTGCCACCACGCGCCACGCGTTGGAAATCAGACAAGGAATTGCGCCGGACATTACCTTTGCGCGTTGCAAACATCAGTTCCAAAGCGCCCCAGCTGTCCTCATCCTCGGGCAGAGGCATTACTGTGGTGATTTTCTCGTCCTTCTCGATTGGCAAAATATTGGCAATCGAGCGGCCTTTGGTGCGTGGATCGCCCTGCGGCAAACGCCAGACCTTTTCGCGATAGACAATGCCTTTCGACGAGAAGAACAGGATCGGCGCATGGGTAGAGGCCGCAAATAGGCGGACAACGAAATCCTCGTCCTTGGTTTCCATGCCCGAGCGCCCGCGTCCACCCCGATTTTGAGTCCGATAGGTCGAAAGCAGCGTCCGTTTCACATAGCCAGCGTGCGAAACCGTCACCACCATGTCTTCGCGCTCGATGAAGTCTTCATCTTCTAGGTCAAGATCAGCTTCGATAAAGACGGTCCGGCGCGGCACCGCATAAGTGTCACGCACATGGGTCAATTCTGAGCGGATGATTTCAATCACGCGCGATCGTGACCGCAAAATATCCAGCAAATCGGCGATCTTCGCAGCCAGGGAACGAACTTCATTTGACAATTCATCACGGCCCAAACCGGTCAAACGTTGCAAACGCAAGTCCAGAATAGCGCGGGCTTGGTCTTCACTCATCCGGATCGTGCCAGCGTCTGTTAGGACAGAGCGGGGGTCAGCGATCAATTGAATGATGGGTGCCAAATCATGGGCAGGCCAATCGCGGGTGGTCAAAGCAAGGCGTGCAGAAGCTGGATCGGGCGATTCCCGGATCAAGCGCACAACTTCGTCGATGTTTGCAACCGCAATCGCCAAGCCAACCAAGTCATGACCGCGCTCACGGGCCTTGTTCAGGCGATGACGGGTGCGACGGGCGATCACTTCTTCCCGGAAGGTCAAGAAGGTCTCAATGAGGCCCCGCATCGATAATTGAATGGGCCGACCACCAACTAGCGCCAACATATTGACGCCAAACGAGGTTTGCAGCTGAGAATAGCGATAGAGTTGGTTCAACACCACTTCTGCAGAGGCGTCACGCTTGAGTTCAATCACGACCCGCATACCCCGACGATCGCTTTCGTCGCGTAGACCCGAAATGCCTTCGACCCGCTTCTCACGAACCAACTCGGCGATCCGCTCAATCATCGAAGACTTGTTCACCTGATAGGGAATTTCCGAGATGATGATCGCTTCGCGTTCGCCACGGAGCGTCTCGACCGATGTCTTGCCACGCATGATGACGGAACCGCGCCCCGTCAACAGGCCATTGCGTGCGCCTGTTCGGCCAACAATCTCTCCACCCGTCGGAAAGTCAGGACCAGGTACGATGTCGAGTAAATCTTGATCCGACAAAGTGGGGTCATCCAAGATCGCCAAAGTGGCGTTGCAAATCTCGCCCAAATTATGGGGCGGAATATTGGTCGCCATACCGACGGCAATGCCGCCTGCGCCGTTTACCAACAGGTTTGGATATTTAGCTGGCAGGACAACAGGTTCGCTCTCAGAGCCGTCGTAATTGTCTTGAAAATTGACGGTGGACTCATCAATATCGTCTAACAAAGCCATGGCGACCTTGGCCAACTTGCTTTCCGTGTATCGCATCGCAGCAGGTGGGTCGCCGTCAACTGAGCCGAAGTTCCCCTGCCCGTCGATCAACGGCAAGCTCATAGAAAAGTCCTGCGCCATACGGACCATGGCGTCATAGATCGCGCTATCGCCATGGGGGTGATACTTACCCATCACGTCACCGACGATGCGCGAAGACTTCACGTGCTTCTTGTCCGGCGTATAACCACCTTCACCCATGGCATAGAGAATCCGGCGATGCACAGGCTTCAAACCATCGCGCGCATCGGGAAGAGCTCGCGCTACGATCACGCTCATCGCATAGTCGAGATAGGAGGACTTGAGCTCATTCTCGATTGAGATTGGCGTGATGCCCTTTACGTCGACAATCACTGTCTCTTGGATTGTCTCCGGGCGGTTGGGTTCAATCGGATCTGCGCCGTCTGTTTCTGGGGTATCGGTCAAAGGGTAAGCCGTCTGTTGCTGTTCAGGATGGTTGCGATTCGGACGCAACCTTGGTCGCCCACACTAGCATTCGCCTGCGCGCAGGTCCAAACTTCGTGCATGCAATTGCCGCCTTTTGATGATAGACGATGTGGGCAATGACCGGAATGGATGATCCTCCCCCTATCAACCAGCAACAAGGGAAGGTCAGCCCGAGCCAATCAGGCATTTTCTCACCGCTCTTGGTGAAATTGGCCGTAATCGGCGTGATTTTGGGATGCATGGGGGTGGTTGTCGCCCTCCTGATTCCTAAACCCAATTTTGAAGGGCGGCTGGTTGGACAGATCGGTGATGTTCATATCTATGCGGTACCGCTCACCAGCAATGAAGAAAGTCTCGTTGTCTGGCACGGCGGACGCAAACTGGATACTTTTCCGACCGATCCAAATACTCCAATCCAGCAATTTGACCTCTCCTCAGCAGATCGTCAGGTCACAGGGACACGCCATCCAGACCTTGTCGTAGATGGCTGGTCTGGCGGCATGCATTGTTGTCTCACCCGACTTGTCTTTGACGGACCAACCGGCCCGCTCTTTGGCAAGCTGTCGTTGGGGGGAAGTGCCGCGTCGCGTTTTGTGCCTCTAAAGCACGCAGACCCGTATCCCGCAGCATTCTTGGCTTATGACGATGTTACGCTTGATGGCCGCAGCGAGATATCAGGTGCCCCATTGGCCCCGATCCTGGTGGTCTGGCAGGGGAAGAACTTTGGGCTTTATATGGAGGCGATGAAGGCCACAACGCCGGACAGTCCGCCGCCTTACCTTCTCGGGACGGATTTCGAAGAAGCGCGCTTAGAGCTTGCAACCACAGTGAGTGCAGAGCCTGCTGGAACAAGAGGCGATATTGCGAAAGCGCTCAATCAAGCGGCCCAAACCCGCTTAACTGCGATGGAAGCAGCAGCTCTAGACCCAAAAGATGCCAGAAGCTTTGTTCCGCTCATCAGTTTTCTCAATGACTATGTCTATAAGGGTCAAGCCGAAGCGGGATTTGCCTTGGTCAAGCAAGCGCATTCGGCTTCACCTGGCGCCCTAAGAGTCGCCTTGCAAACCTACGCTGAGCACGTGCGACAGTCGCAATGGCTTGCAGACATAAACGGCCTCAATGACGGCAAGCTAACAGGCCTGTTAGACCAGATCGACCGCCCCATGAAGGAAACACCATAGGCGCACTTATACTTTCAACCTTCATCCATTTGAGGCAATTACCTAGGAGTAATATCTCAGAAATGGAGATCGGCCGCCGCATCCAAGATGGCCTCGCAATCGAGGCGATAAGTCCGATAAAGGTCCGGCAAATCACCCGTCTGGCCAAACTGTTCGACGCCTAGCGCACGAACCCGATGCCCAAGAACCGAGCCAACCCATGATAGGGCCGAGGGCGATCCATCCAACAAGGTGATTAGCCCTGCGCGCGCATGTAGCGGGCTCAAAAGCTGTTCGATGTGACTGGTAAGCCGAGGCCCACCGGTCCAGCGCGCACGTCCTGCCGCAGTCCAGCCACGATGCAAAAGGTCTGGTGAGGTTACCGCAAGCACGCCCATGCCCGGATAATCTTCCTTTAGAGCTTCAAATCCAGCCAGAGCTTCAGGCGCTAATGCCCCGCAATAGACCAAAGCGAGCTCTGCTCCGGGGCTGGGCGGGATCAACCAATAAGCGCCCTGCATGGCACCTCCTTGCCAGTTGCTATCAGCACGAAGTGGCTGGTCAAGCAAACGTGTCGACAGCCGGAAATAATGACACCCACCTGTCTCTTCTTGCAGATCGACAAAACTATGGCGCAACAAAAGGGCCAATTCGTCGGCAAATGCCGGCTCCCAATGGGTCAGGCCGGGCTGGCCCATTCCGATCAAGGGCGTGTTGATGGATTGATGAGCGCCCCCTTCAGGCCCCAGTGTCAGACCCGATGGCGTCGAAACCACGAGGAAGCGCGCATTCTGGTAAATCGCATAATTGAGTGCATCAAGGCCACGGGCTATGAACGGGTCATAGAGGGTGCCGATGGGAAACAGGCGCTCGCCAAAATGCTCTCCGGCTAGACCAAAAGCGGCCAAATTCAGGAAGAGATTATTCTCAGCAATGCCCAATTCGATATGCTGTCCTGCGCCGGACCCAGTCCAGATTTGCGGACTGGCGATCTTGCGGTCCTTAAACACGTCCTTAGTGGCCGTGCGCGAGAACAAGCCCCGTCGGTTCACAAAGCCCCCGAGATTGGTGGAGACGGTCACATCGGGCGAAGTCGTGACAATGCGGGCAGCAAAATCGCTTTCGGTTTTGGCGATATCGGCCAGGATTTTGCCAAAAGCTGCCTGGGTAGCTTGCTGCTCACCGCTTGGTACCTCAAACGCATCTGGAATAGCCACGGGTGCTGGATGAAAGCGACGTTTCGCATCGGCTTGAAACGGGGCTTGTGCGATCAAGGCGCGCACTTCTGCTTCATGGGCAGGGCTCAAGCCCGCAAGGGCCTCCCACTCTTGCCCCTCTGGTATACCTATGGATTGCCGCAGGGCATCAATTTGAGTGGGAGTCATCAGGCCGGAATGGTTGTCTTTATGTCCCTGAAAAGGTAGGCGCCAACCCTTGACTGTGTAAGCGATGAACAATTTTGGCCGATCATCTAAAGCCGCTTGTTCAAACGCCTCCACCAAGGTTTCAAGGCAATGGCCGCCCAATTGCGTCATCAAATTCGAGAGCACTGCATCGTCATAGTTGCCGACCAAGTTCTGCCCTTCAGCGGGCAAATCTTGCAGCAGATGCTCGCGCCAAGCAGCACCACCTTGATAGCTCAGCGCGGCGTAAAGGTCGTTTGGGCAGGTTTCGATCCAAGCCTGAAGCGACTGCCCGCCAGGCTTGGCGAATGCTTCCAGCTGTCGCTTGCCATATTTGAGTGTTAGAACATCCCAGCCAACTGTCTCAAAAATATCGTCAAAACGGTCCCACATCCGCTCTGAGGTCGTGGCGTCCAAGCTTTGG
>Ga0247831_1007719_pt1 | contig 11811 bp, 7 predicted proteins | sample LaCruzMarch2015__9_FD_192406 | JGI IMG/M metagenome (GOLD analysis project Ga0247831, IMG submission 192406) | Freshwater microbial communities from meromictic Lake La Cruz, Castile-La Mancha, Spain - LaCruzMarch2015_1m | ecosystem: Environmental > Aquatic > Freshwater > Lake | place: Spain...
CGGCTCCAAGCCGACCACCCGCTCCGATTTCGAGCGTGCCGGCGCTGATCGTCGTTGCCCCCGTGTAGGTGTTGTTACCACCGAGGACCAATGTGCCCGTTCCAGTCTTGGTCAGGGCCAGATTATTTGCCGCCACTCCAGCAGCCGTGGTGCCGCCGATGGTGCCGGCAAGCACGTTGGTGCCCGTGGTGCCATAGGTGTTCGTTCCCGAGGCGATATTCAGTGTCAGGGTAGAGAGCGTGCCGCTGCTGTTGATGACGCGCTTGCCGAAGCCTTGTGCCTTCGATTGCGAGGCCCCGGTGTCAGTCAGGCCCGCGAGGGTCTGCGAGAATCCGTTGAGATCGAGGGTGGTATAAACTCCTCCAACTGTAGCTTGACCTGTGGCTCCAGTTAGATTCAGACTGGTCGCGGTGGGCAAGGCATTGTCCACACCCAGCTTGACGGTGATATCGGCAAGACCGTCGGTGTTTACGATGGCAGTAGAGCCCGAGTAGCTGCTTGCCGCATTCAAGGTCCACACCGCTTTGTGGGTGGAGGCTCCGCCTTGAGAAGCTAAACGAAGGTTGCCAGTTCCAGTAGTGGCACCATTCAAGGTCGTGTTCAACACTCCGCCATAACTGAAAATCGTCGAATTGCCGTTCAGGGTGATCGGGGCTGCCCAGACCGTTGAATTACCAAATCTCAAAGCACCATTTTGGCCAGATGGACCGGTACCTTCACCTGCGATGGTCACAGGATTTGTATTCAAGTAGGTGAGGTTGTTGGCCATCTGTAGCGTCGCTCCGCTCGCGACGGAGACAGCACTGTTATTGATGGCGTTTGCATTGTTTAAAAGGAGAGTGCCGCTACTGACGGTGGTCGTCCCGGAGTAGGTGTTCACGCCGGAGAGAGTGAGTTGGCCGGTGCCGGTCTTGGTGAAGCCGTAGCTGCCTTCGATGATGGCGGAGATGGTGGCGGTCTTGCCGGCGCCAAGCGCACCCACATCAATGACCGGCACCGTGCCGGTGGCGACACCGGTAGTGCCTGATAGGATGAGATTATTGGTGGCTACTGCGTTATTGTTCAGGATCCAGCTTACGGCAGTTGCGATGGTGCTGACGCTGAAATTCACCCTGTTGATGGTGCGATCCGTATCGAGGCTCACCGTGCGGTCACCCGTGATGTTGTTGGTGAAGTTCGCGGTGGAGGTTAAGTCATTGGCGATGATGGAGGAGGCCCAGTTTGTATCGAGACTCCAGAGGCCGTTGGCATCGACGTTCCAAGTGCCGTCGGCGGCGTGGATGAGGGAGCTGCTGAGCAGGGCGCTGGAAGCAATGATTAGTGAAGTGGCCCCGCCAAACGGAGCCAGCTCCTTGTTGATGAAATGGGCTGGTCGTGAGGGGGTATCAACCCCGAAACGACCAGCCCCCCTCAACAACAAATCAAAGAATTTACTGGCAAAGGTAAGGAGACCACTCCATAGGAAGGAGCGGAGGCGGTAGTTGATTTTCATATCGGTTTTCTGGGATAGGGTTGGTTTTTGGCGGAGTTTGGTGGATTTAGTTTGGGGATTGATGATGGAAATTGGAGGTCATGAGCCGGTGGATTTCCTGTTATACAAATTCACATTAGGTAGCCGCACAAATTCCGCAATCCACGTAATTACGTCTAGTCGTCGAGCGTCCGGGGTGGGGTCGCCTGTTCAAAATCCCAACTTGGAGCGATTCAAGACGAGGGTCAGGGCTGTGCCGCTCCCCGGACTGGAGTCGATTTCCAGCTTGGAGTGAAGTTTTTCGGCGCGCAGCTTCAGGCTCGACAGGGCGCTCGGACGCTTCAAATCCTGGCCGGACATGCCCTTGCCGTCATCGGAAATGCGGAGGACCAGCTCCTGCGCTGATATGTCCATGGCAATGAGGACTGCGGTGGCCTCCGAGTGCCGGCTGATATTGTGAAGGGCCTCGCGATAGAAAAAGATCAGTTCGCGCCTTACGGGGATCGGCCATTTCAAATCGGCAGCCTGCTCGGGGATTTCGAAACGGACGCTGAGGTTACCCAAAAGGATCTCGGCGAGAACCTGGAAACGGCGGTGGAGATCGCGCTTCTCGCCATCGACGGGGGCGATCAGCCAGATGATATCGCGGAGGGATTCGGTGGACTCAGAGACGGTGTCCTGAATCCTGGAGGCGATAGTGGCGGCTCGCTCGGGCTGACGTTTCAGCGTGTTTGCCATCATGCGGATGCCGCCGAGGTTGCTGCCCACCTCATCATGGAGATCGGAAGCAAGTTGCTTTCTAACCGCAAGGATGGCGCGGCGCTGGCGCATCTTCAGAATGAGCACGATCGTGGGTAATGCCAGGGCGAGCAGAGTGGACAGGGTGATGATGGTCCGGACGTAACCGCTTTCGACCGATGTCCGGATTCGCTGCAGGTTGTCGATGATCGCCGCTTGCTCCGCTGCAAGGATCCGGCGTTTTTCCAAGAGTCCCAGCCATTCCACGTGTGGCACCACGCGCCCTCCGGCAACGAGTCCGTCGGTAAGCAATGCTTCGCCAATGTGCCAGCCGCTGTGTAAGGGTTTATCCCCTAAACGATCGGTCGATGACACCGGTTTTCCTAGAGCCAGATTCAATTCGTCGCGGAGTATTTCGATTTCTGAAAAGGACAGATGAATATATGCATCCGTCCGCGGCGACCAGAGTCGGGTCGCCGTGAGCCTGATTTTCCGGGCTTCCCGGGCGGGGAAGTGGAATGTCACGGGATTGTTGCCCGGGTTATCAAAGTTCCGTTCCGTGTGATCGACGAGCGTCACGGGTGCCGGATCTTTTTCCGAATCGAATGCCTCGATCTTAAAGCGGACAGGAAAGCCGAAACCATGGGTGTCAGGGTTATCGATCCGATTGGAGGGGAAGAGACGGATCGAATCAACCGTTTGCCTCTGCAAAAGATCGATCTCCACCCAAACGGTTTCCTCGCGGTCTTTTCTGTCGCGGGAAAGCCATCCGTTTGATTTGTGTTCTTCGGGGATATGTGGGAGGCCAAGCTCGGTTTGCTCGTCCACCAGATAGGCGTCCCGAATGAAGATGCGGCCTTGATTCTTCGCACTGGTGAGTAGGCGCGCTTCGGGAGCGATATTGCGTGACCCGGAGAAACAGAATATCTCGGACCAACCCCAGAAATACCCGTAGGTGCCGCCATGAGAGCGGCGGGAAAGCGACTGGATCCGGATGCCACGGGTGGTGAGATCCAGGCCACTGAAGTAGTAGGGGTAGGTCTCCCTCATGGGGTCCTTCCCGCCCTCCAGGACATCGGCCAACAAGCGCTCGGGATTTCCCGAGGCATCAAGACTCCAGATTTGGAAATGCTCGGGGACGCCCATGTTGATGGCCGGCAGTGTCGGGATCGCGTTCCGGACCTGACAGAGAACCATGGTGTCAATGTCCCGCTCTTCTTCCCATATCAGATCGATGGAGTCCTCTCTGGCATCTTTGGTGGCAGGCTCCAATTTCAGGGCAGATAGGAATCCCTGAGTGCCTCCAGAGGGGCGGTCCGGCACGGTTGGAAGATGGGAGATTTCTTTGCGAAGCTGCTTTTCACGCGCCTCACCAGCCCGGTAGTCGGCGGACCATCGTCTGTTCCATGACACCCAGAAGTCATCCTGCGCGGCTTGCGCTGCCAGCGGTGGCCATACCGCGGCGATAATGACCACAAGCGAGATGTAACGCAGGGCTTTCATACGATGCCGGATTTCATCGCTCTGGCCACGGCACCATTGACCGTATGAACGTCCATTTTCCGGTAAATGCTGCGGAGGTAGCCGTCCACGGTGTGGATGCTGAGCGCCATCTTGTCAGCAATCATCTTCTTGGTCAGGCCGTCGGCAAGCAGGCGCACGACCACGAGTTCCTGCGATGCCAAGCCTAAATCCGCTCCCTTTTCCGGGACATCCTGCAACGCTTCGAGCACCGCGCCGCTGATGCCGGGATCAAGATGAGCCTTGCCGTGCATGACGTCTTTGATCGCGGTGCCAACGATGGCAATGTCATCCGTCTTGAGCAGATAGCCATCGGCCCCGCCGCGCAGGGCCTGCTTGACCGAGTCCTTGTCCTGGCGCGCTGTGAGAATCATTACCCGGGCCCGGGGATGCAGCTTGCGGATGGCCTTCATGCCCTCGATGCCGTTGATGCCCGGCAGGCCGATGTCGATGAGAAACAGATCAGCGGCGTCCCCCGGAGCGCTCTCGGCTAGGCAGGCAAGCGCCGCTTCCACCGACGAATGCTCGGCGATGACCTTCATCCCTTCGAGTGCATTGAGCTCCTCGACGAGACTCCTGCGGTAAACCGCGTGGTCTTCGATAAGTTGGATGCGGATCATGGGGTGGATGGAGCGTTTGAAAGGATTAGGGGGGGTGAAGGCTTACCTAGCAAGGGGGAATGATCGTGCGGTTGTCGAGGTAAGCCCAGTCCTGTTCCCCTTGCGGTTTTGCGCAAAGCGGGGCGGCGAGGAGAAGTCCTGTTAGGGCGATGCGTGTGAATGGAGTCATGTTTGGTGGTTTTATTTTCCCGGCATCGGGAGACTGAAGTAACGGTGATAGAACACGTTTTCTTGCGGGCTGCCCGGATCGGGCGGGCAAAGCGAAGAGTTCCATGTGGCCAGCTCGGCTTCGAGTTTGGCGGCGATTTCCGGATGCCCTGCGAGAAGGTTGCTTTTTTCTCCGGGATCTTTGGAAAGGTCGAAAAGGTAGGTCGCGCGGTCGCCGAATTTCAGCAGCTTCCAATCACCCTTGCGGATAGCGGATTGCCGCCAGAAACGCCACGTGAGCGCGCGATCCGGGAATGGCTTCTTTTTCGCGAGAATGGGGGTGAGATCTATCCCGTCGAAATTCTCCGGCCTCGCGATGCCTGCCGCTGCGGTGGCGGTGGCGGCGACATCGAGTGATGTGACCGGTGAGTCAATGACCTGGCCGGGGGGAATCGTTCCTTTCCAACGGACGAGGTAGGGCACACGGATGCCGCCCTCAGCAAGCATGCCTTTTTCACCGTTGAGCGGGGTGTTCTTCGATCCGTCCCAGTAACCTCCATCGAGGTGCACGGGATCGTCGGCCATGTTGAGTTTGAGCGGAGCGCCGTTATCGGCGATGAAGAAGATGAGGGTGTTCTCGTCGATGCCGTGTTCCTTGAGCTTACCCATGACGCGTCCCACGCCCTCATCCACGGCGGAAATCATGGCGAGCGCGTGGCGGCGGCGCTCCGGCATTTCGGCGGGGAAGCGGTCGAGGTATTTTTTCGATGAAGCCAGCGGAACGTGCGGCGCGAAGTGCGCGACGTAGAGGAAGAAGGGCTTGTCGTGGTGGTGGTCGATGAATTGCACCGCCGCATCCGATTGGCGATCCAGACGATCACCGGTGGTCTTGATGGGTTTGAGTTCCGGGAAACGCTTGCCCTCAAGATCGTAGGTGGCCGAGTAGTTTTGCATTTGGCCGCAGAAGGTTTCCTTAAAGCCGCGGGAGTGGGGGTGATATCTCGCCGCGAGCTTGGGCGGGATCTTATTCGGATCGGCGATGTTGTGCTTCTTGATGAATGCGGCATCACTGTGGTTCGGCTCCATGTGCCACTTGCCAACCATGCCGGTCGTGTAACCTGCCTCGCCAAGCCGATCCGCGATGGTTTTCTCCTCCAGCGGCAGCGGGCCGTGGCCGTTGGAAATGAGGCCGAAACGGTTCTGGTCGCGCCCTGTTAGAAGGCCTGCCCGCGAAGGGCAGCATTGCGGGGCGGTGATGTAGCCGCTTGTGAAACGCACGCCCTCGGCGGCGAGCCGGTCGAGATGCGGGGTTTTCACATCCTTCTCGAAGCCCATGCACGAGAGATCCGCGTAGCCGTGGTCATCGGTGAAGAAGACGATGATGTTGGGTTTCGCGGCAGAATTCCTAGCATAAAGGATTGGAGCGATGAACGCGAGAGTGAGTGGGAGGATGAGGCGGGATTTTGTGATTTTCATTTTCTTGCGATTATTGCTTTCTCAAAGACGGCTTCAGGATTGATCAGGTCGGCGGTCATTTCGGAAAGCTCTGGCTATCGTTTTTTATCCATCACATGGAATGGTGCGCGGTCAAAGGCGTCGTCGGCCAAGCGGGGGTCGTCGTTGGCTTTTAGTTCGTCCATGAGTTGGTTGCGGAGTTCTCTGAGAATCATCGAGTAGGCGGGATCGCTGGCGAGGTTCTTGGTTTGATGGGGATCATCTTTGATGGCATAGAGTTCCTCTTCGGGACGTTTGGCCCAGGCATAGTCTATGTATTTCTCCATGCCCGGATCTTTGCGGTGATGGACGAGCCATGCCTTGGTCGGCGACATGTCCATGTCCGGGAAGGCGGCGTAGGTGTCCTTTTCAAGCAGGTCAGACGATGGTTCAGAGGTTTCGGTGACCTGGTAGGGATCGCCCATCGGCCAGCGGTCGGGTTTGAAGTTTTTCACATACAGATATTCGGAGGTGCGCAGGGCGCGGACGGGGTAGGGGCTTTGGTCGGCGCGGGCGCGACCGGCGTGGCGTTCCCTTCCGATCAATGCCCAGCCACGGAGTATGGAATCATCGCCATCCGCTGCGAGCGCGGGAAGGAGGTTCTGGCCGTTGGGATCATCGGGAGATTCGAGACCGGCAGCGGCAAGAAAAGTCGGGGTGATGTCGATCAGGGAAACCGGAGCGCTGACGCTGCGCTTGGGCGCGATTTTTTCGGGCCAGCGTATCGCGAGCGGTACTGCAGAGCCGAAATCGTGGACGTTGCACTTTCCGCGCGGAAAACCCGGGATGCCGTGGTCGCCGGAGATCACGACGATGGTGCTGTCGAGTTCGCCCATTTCCTCAACCATCCTGATGAGCGCACCGCAAGCTGCATCAAAGGCCATCACCTCGCCGAGGTAGTCGGCCATGTCCTCGCGGATTTCCGGGACATCGGGGAGCACGGAGGGCATGCGGCCCTTGAGGTCGTCGGGGTTGAGATTCCACAACGCCTTGCCGGAGCCTTTGACCCAAAGGCGGTGGGTGTTGGTGGGATTGAACGAGTAGAAAAACGGCTGGCCGTCGCCGCGCTTGGCGAGGAAGTCGCGGAAGTTCTGGCGCACCTCTTCGTAGATCTTTTGCTTTGCCGCTTCCTTGTCATCCGCCTTGGTGAGGATTTCGGAGTATTGGTTGATGCGCTGCCCCGCCTTGTTGTAGAGGTTTCCTTTCCCGATGATGCTGTCGCGCATGTGCAGCTTGAGGCTGAGGCCGATGTGGTAGCCGCCTTCCTGCAAGGTCAGCGGCATGCCTTTGATTTCCGCGAAAGGATCGGGTGCGCCTTTTTGCCAAGGGAAATGGAGCTGCGAGTGCGAGCCGTTGCGGAAGAAATGCCGGCCCGTGACGAGCGCCGCGCGCGACGGGGTGCATGAGGGCACGGAGACGTAGGCGTTCTGGAAAAGCGCTCCCTCTTTTGCGATGCGGTCGAACACCGGCGTGCGGAGAATGTCGTTCGGCGAGGGCTTTTCGGGATCGGCATAGGCGGATGCGTAGCGTCCGAGGTCGTCGGCGAAAAGGAGGAGGATGTTGGGTTTGTCCGCGGGGGCGGCGTGCAGGAGTGTCGCGCCGCAGATGAGTATGATCGAATTCAGGAGAATTTTCACGGTTGGTTGGGTTTTGTGGAAAGCATCTTGATCAGGGATTCGGTGGGGGTTTCCTGTTTGGCCGTCGCCTTGTCGGGGTAGATCACTTCGCATCCGATGCCGAGTTCCTTGCAGTGTTGCTGGAGTCCGATGCCGAAATTCGCCGAGTGGGTAGGGTCTTTCTGGTTTTTCCCCATCGCGGGCGGGGTGGCGTAGAAAATGGCGACCGGTGGATCGTCCTTGCTGGCCAGCGCGTAGGGAGAGTATTCCGCGATCCATGGCAGGATGCTTTCCCGATCAGCTAGAAATTGCGCGAAGTCCTTTTTGCCGAAGGCGTGACCGCCGTATGTGCTGTTCGGCATCCATTCCCTCATCTGCTCCGGATCAAGGGTGGTCTGCGCCCCGATGACGGCGGCGAAAAGGAGGCGCGTGGACTGGCGGGAAATGGGATCTTCGCTTTTCGGGTCGGCCAGGTCGTCGTGATAGGCGAGCCAGAGGCTGGTGCAGGCACCGGCAGAGCCACCGGCTGCGGCCACCCGTGTGGGTTCGATGTTCCACTCCTTTGCCTTGCTGCGGAGAAACTGCAACGCGCGGGCGGAATCGTGCATGGGAGCCTTCACCGGCGGAACGACATCCTTGGCATGTGCCATCAGCCTGTAGTTGTTGGCCGCGACCGAGATCCCCGCATCCAGCACTGCCTGCACATCCGCGAAACGGCTGACGCGCTCCTTGCTCCCACCGCTCCAACCACCGCCGTGGATCACTACGACGAGCGGAGTCGGCTTGTCCGATTTCGCCTGCCAGAAATCGAGGACGTTGCGTTCGTGCGGGCCGTAGCTCACCTCGGCATGGGTGGGCTTGGGGACTCCGGCATCATATTCCTCGCCGTGGAGGAAGGGCGCGGAGATGAGAAGGGCGGTGATGAGCAGGGTTCTTTTCATGGAGTGGGGAAATTCAATCGTTGTCCGTCGGCGACCAGGCGTTGCTTCAGTTTTTCGTAATCCACATCTTGGACGGGAATTTGGTTATCGATGGCGAAGGATGCGGCGGTTCCCGCGCTTTGGTCGAGGATCATGAAAACAGGTTCCATGCGGATCGATCCGAAGGCGACGTGCGAGGCCAAGAGACTTACTGGAACTAACAGGTTTTCGCACTCCTCCTTTTTGGGGACGATGGCGCGGTAGGAAAACGGGTAGGGACCGGCGCAATCGTGTCCGAAGCCTCCCTCATTGCGCACGGTCATCACCCCGTTTTCCTCCACCGGCACACGCTGGCAGAAGTGGGAGTCCATCGGGTAGGAGGCGAGGCCGACGGAATCCTCCGCGAGCCGCTTCGCCTCGCAATCGGCCTGGGTCACCACGTAGTCCGAGACCATGCGGCGGCCTTCGCGGATATAGAGTTGGTGAGGCCAGTGGCCGGTTTCCCTGAACTCACCGGGATCCAATCCGAACTTCCGGGAGCGCTCTTGCAGCTCCTTCGGCAGCTGCGGATCGTTCGCCAGGAAATACAGCAGCCCCTGCTGGTAGGTGACGTGATCTTGGAAGATTTCCTCGCGCATTTCGTAGAGCTTGCGCAGCGGCACGGGCAGCCCGCGGCGGGGCGGGGGGAGTTCGGAGAAATTCACCGGCTCGAAGGTGCCGTCCATATTTACCGACTCCAGCTTGCGGCCGGGGAGCACCGTCACACCGGCTTCCGTTAGCATGCCGCGGTAGAGCTTCTCCGCGGACGAAGCCTTGAAATCCGTCTTGCCGCCGAGCCGCGCGTAGAACTCCAGCGCAAGGCCGCCGATGGAATCGGGTTTCCCGAGATCGGTGGCGGTGAGTCCGCCGGAGGTCAGGCCGCCGACGTGTTGGTTGAAGGAAATCAGGATTGTCTTCCGCCCCATGCGGGCGGCTTGGATCGCGGCGATGGTTCCGGCGGAGGTGCCGCCGTAAACGGCCACCTCGCATTCGAGCGCCACCGGTTTCACGGCCACAGACGGGCGGTGGTAATGCAAGGCATCCGCAGCCGCCTGCGGCGCAAGGGCCGCGAGCGCGGGCAGAATGACGGCCGCGATCAGATGGATCGCGACTCTGTACGCTGCGGCTGTGTGTGTCCTCATCGCGATCATCAGCGGGTTTCGGAAACCGGCGACCGATCCAGCGCCTTGTTCGGGAAGATCGGCGAGGGTGTATGGTGGCCGTCCATCAGCATGAGCATGTCGGCCACGCGTTCGGGCTCCTGTTTCGAAAGGTCTTTGGTTTCCGCGAGGTCTTGTCCGAGGTGGTAGAGTTCGGGTTTACCTTTTTTCTCAAGGTCGTATTGCACCAGCTTCCAGTCACCCTGGCGCAGGGCGCGGCGGGTGCCCGATTCGTGGAATTCCCAGTAGAGGAAATCGTGTGCGCCCTGCTCGCCCTTGCCGGTGAGAGCGGGTGCGTAGGAGATGCCGTTGAGGCCGGCGGGCGTTTCGGCACCAGCGAGTTCGCAGGCGGTCGGCAGGAAATCCCAGAACGCGCTGACGTGGTCGCTGGTGCCCGGCTTGGCGATTCCGGCGGGCCAATGCGCGATCATCGGCACGCGGATGCCGCCTTCGTAAAGGTCGCGCTTGCCGCCGCGCAGGGGGCCGGAGGAGTTGTGCATCGTGGGATCGTAGCCGCCCTCGAAGTGCGGGCCGTTGTCGCTGCTGAAAATAATCAGCGTGTCTTTCTCGACTCCCTTTTCCTTCAGCGCGGCGACCACGCGACCGACGTATCTGTCCATCGCCTCGACCATCGCGCGGTAGTGCGCGGCGAGATTTTTGACTTCTGTATAATGCCCCTTGGCATGTTTCAGGCCGGCGCCTCCTGGAACAGAACCTTCCGGCCCGAGCACGGCGGCGTGAGGGATGGGGTAGGAGAGAAGTAGGAAAAACGGGTCTTCGGTTTCCTTGATGAAGCGTTCGGCACGGACGGTGTAGAGCTCCGCGTCGTAGGATTTGCCGGAGTGGAGCTTGTTGCCCTCCAGCCCGATCTTTTTTTCCTGGTCGTAAACGAAGAGCGGATAGCGGAAGTGGCCGTCCTTGTGGCTGGTCGTGCCGTAGAATACATCGAAGCCCTTCTCCAGCACCCGCGCCGGGTTCTGGGTGTTTCCCGTGACACAGGATTTCCCGACCATGGCGGTGCGGTATCCGGCGCGTTGCATCAGGGTGGCCACCGTGAGATCCTCGGGATCGGTACGCAGCTCGAACTCGCCATTGCCGCGCAACCACGTTCTTCCGGTGTCCAGTCCGGTCATTAGGGTGCTGCGGGCGGGTGCGCAGACGGTGCAGCCGGAGTAGTGCTGGGTGAAACGGATGCCCTCCGCCGCGAGCTTGTCGAGCGTCGGGGTCTTGATCGTCTTCTGGCCGTAGCAGCCGAGGTCGCCGTATCCGAGATCGTCCGCGATGATGAAAATGATGTTGGGTTTCGCGGTGGCGGAAATCGGCGACTGGGAAATCGCTGCTGACAGAACGAGCAGGGAAAGTGAGATGATTTTTTTCATTTTTATACTTTATGGATGAGTCGTGCCGAATGTTTAAGTGACTGTATTTGATCATCTAATCTCTTAATTTTAAATCCCCAATTTCCTTTCAAGGTTGAGCAACGTTGCACTTATTAGGTGTTTCCGATTAGGGATTGGAGAGTAGGGCATGGTATCCGCGAAGCAGCTCCGCCGCTCGCTCTTGCGCTGCTTCGAGGGGCAGGCCGTCGGGCACTCCGGGGCGGGTGTGATCGGTTTTGCTGAGCCACGCGTGCTTGAGCATTCCGGCGCGTGTTTCTAGGATGGACAAGGCCTTGCCATCGGCCAAGGCCGGCTTCCCCGGCAGATGCCAAAGCGGCCAGATTTGCCTGACAACGGACGCCGCGATGAAATCATGGCCTCTCTCGCCCGGATGCACCTTGTCGCGCGCATAGACGAAACTAGGGTCGGTTTGTTTTTCCTCTGTGATGGCTGCGCGCAGGTCGGTGCGGATATCGATCACATGCCAGTCGCCCTGCGCCGCCAGCCATGCCGCTTGGGCGTCAAGAACCGCATCATAGCCCTGCGGGCCTTGCGCGGCGCGATCTGCGTCATACAACGGAGCGGTGACGACCGCAAACTTTGCGCACTGTTTCTCGGCCGCCGCCTTCAGCCGTGCCATTCCTTCCTGGAACGATTTCTGCCTTGTTTCGTCGAGAGGCAGGTAGATGCCGTCGTTCATGCCATA
>Ga0247831_1007720_pt1 | contig 11810 bp, 14 predicted proteins | sample LaCruzMarch2015__9_FD_192406 | JGI IMG/M metagenome (GOLD analysis project Ga0247831, IMG submission 192406) | Freshwater microbial communities from meromictic Lake La Cruz, Castile-La Mancha, Spain - LaCruzMarch2015_1m | ecosystem: Environmental > Aquatic > Freshwater > Lake | place: Spain...
CCACCCACGTTTTAGGCTGCAAGCGTATCCACTGCAACCGGTCTTCCATGCGTCTTCCAATTTCTTCATGCAACCACGGAGTTTCTGGGTGGTTTCGCTTCGACCAAAGCTCGCTGGCAATGGGGTCTATGGTGGGAACAAGGTCTACTGAGGCGGCTTCTGGCATGACGGGTCAGTATAGATTCCATGTTTGACAGCCGCTTTGCATGGCCTGCTTGGATGCAGCGCTTACGCCTGCCCAGCATTTGCCATATTTGCGAGGCATGGCCAAGTGCCGCCTTGTGTGATGCATGCGTGCAGCAATTTGGCCAACCGATCGCACGTTGCCACACTTGCGCCTTGCCCGCAACGGCAAGCAGGTGTTTTCCTTGCTACTACGAACCTCCCCCGCTGGACCAATGTTTGGCCGCGGTGACCTACGGCCACCCTTGGTCAGATTGCATCGCCAAATTCAAGTTCCATGGCGACGTAGGCCTTACCCGGCAGCTCGCGCAGTTGATGCGCAACGCGCCTTGGGTAGAGCCTGCACTTGAGTTGGCCGATAGCGTAATAGCCATGCCTATGTCAGCCTCTCGTCTGCGCGAGCGGGGTTTCAACCAAGCCTACGAGCTGGCCAAGCACTTGGCACCACAAAAGGCAGACGCGAAATCGCTTTTACGCTTAGAGCATGCCATCCACCAAGTGGGCGCAACGCGCGCTGAACGCTTGGCGCAAGCACGCAACACCTTTTGGATCGCCCCCAATCGAATACCCTCACTGCAAGGCCAACGTGTGGTGTTGCTAGACGATGTCATGACAACTGGCGCCACCATGTTTGAAGCGGCGCGCACCTTGCGCAAAGCGGGGGTGGCACACATCACCGGCTTGGTGTTTGCAAGGGCCCAGTTGGCTGAATCGTGAGGCGCGAGACAATGCACCCATGTTTCATATCGTGCTGGTACATCCAGAAATTCCACCTAATACGGGCAATGTCATTCGTTTGGCGGCCAATACTGGATGCAGTTTGCATTTGATAGAGCCTCTTGGTTTTTCGATGGAAGACAAGCACATGCGCCGCGCTGGGCTCGATTACCACGAGTACGCGCATGTGGCGCGTTACCCGAGTTGGCAAGATTTCTTGGCTATGGCACAACCGGTTGCAGAACGCATGTTTGCCCTAACGACCAAGGGCTCGCATAACGCGCACGACATGCAATTCCAAGAAGGGGACTGGTTGGTATTTGGCTCCGAAACCGCCGGCTTGCCCCAAGCCATTCGCGAGAATTTCCCAGAGGCGCAACGCCTGCGTTTACCCATGCTCGAGGGGCAACGCAGTTTGAATTTATCGAATTCGGTCGCAGTGATGGTTTACGAAGCGTGGCGCCAAAACGGGTTTAGGCATACAACCTAGTCACCGTTTCGGCCACACACACAGGCTTGTCGCTGCCCTCGCGCTCCACGGTGACGATCCACACCAACTGCATGCCGTTGTTATCGATGGGGTCACAGGATTTCAAAGACATCTTGGCCCGCAAGCGCGAACCCACCAACACGGGGGCGGTGAAGCGCACTTTGTTCACGCCGTAATTGATGCCCATTTTTTGGTCTTGCACTTTGAAGGCTTTGGCAAAAAACTGCGGCATCAACGACAGCGTCAAAAAACCATGGGCAATCGTCGTTCCAAACGGGCCTGCTTTGGCCCGCTCAGGGTCGACATGGATCCACTGGTGGTCGCCAGTGGCATCGGCAAACTGGTTCACATGTTCTTGGGTGACGGTGATCCATTCGCTAGAGACTTCGCCTTGGCCTACAAATTGGGGGACGCTTTGGAGTGTTTCAAAAATTTTCATGGCGAGACTTTAGCAACAAGCCCTCCTCTACACTTAGGGGTTATCTCTAACCGTTTGACCCTCCCCCATGAGCGCTTTCCAAGAAGAAGAAGTTTTGTCCGTCCACCATTGGACCGACCGCCTGTTTAGTTTCACCACCACCCGCGACCAAGCGCTGCGTTTTTCTAACGGCCATTTCACGATGATCGGGTTGCGCGTGAACGAAAAACCGTTGCTGCGCGCTTACAGCATCGTCAGCGCCAATTACGAAGAACATTTGGAGTTTCTGAGCATCAAGGTGCAAGACGGTCCACTCACCTCACGACTGCAACATATCAAAGTAGGCGACAAGATCATTGTTGGCCGCAAGCCCACGGGCACTCTGCTGATTGACTATCTCTTGCCTGGCAAAAATCTGTATTTGCTTTCCACCGGCACGGGGATGGCGCCATTTTTGAGCGTGATCCGTGACCCTGAAACCTACGAGCGTTTTGAGAAAGTCATCTTGGTCCACGGCGTGCGCGAAGTTAAAGAGTTGGCCTACCACGACTACCTCACCCAAGAGTTGCCCAAGCACGAGTTTTTGGGCGAGATGGTGAGTAATCAGTTCTTGTATTACCCCACCGTGACCCGCGAGACTTTTAAAAACCAAGGCCGTTTGACGGACGCAATCGAGAGCGGCAAGTTGTTCACGGAGATAGGCCTACCCGCCTTCGACGCCGGTCGCGACCGCGTGATGATTTGCGGCAGCCCCCAAATGTTGAAAGACCTCAAGCGCATGCTCGAAGCGCGTCATTTCAAAGAAGGCAATACGACAACGCCGGGTGATTTTGTGATTGAGCGGGCTTTTGCGGAACAGTAATTTTGTTGCGCTAAACGGCTATCGGCAATCCAACCAGCTTCTCAAGTTCTTCGCGCGCCAAGCCCTCCACCGCATCGATCAAACGCAAACCCTGCGCTGTGATTTCTAGAGTGGCCAAGTCGGTATAGATGCGCTTCACACAAGCCAAGCCCGTGATTGGATAAGTACAAGCAGGAACAATTTTGCTCTGGCCTTGTTTGGTGAGCAAATCCATCATCACCCAAGTTTGTTTGGCGCCAATCGCCAAGTCCATCGCGCCGCCTACAGCGGGAATGGCATCTGGCTCGCCGGTATGCCAGTTGGCCAAGTCGCCTTTGACGCTCACCTGAAACGCACCCAACACACATATGTCTAGGTGGCCGCCTCGCATCATGGCGAAGCTGTCGTTGTGGTGCACGTAAGCGCCGCCTTGCAACAAAGTGACAGGTTGTTTGCCCGCGTTGATCAGATCGAAATCTTCGTCTTCAGGTGCAGGCGCTGGGCCCATGCCCAAGATGCCGTTTTCGCTATGCAAGATGATCTCTAAGCCTTTGGGCAAGTGGTTCGCGACTTGGGTCGGCATGCCGATGCCCAAATTGACATACACACCTTCAGGAATGTCTTGCGCCACACGCGCGGCGACTTGGTCTTTGGTTTTGCGTTGGTAGGCCATAGGTTTGCTCTTGTGTCAGGCCTGCTTTTTAAAGCCACCGCCCACCGTGGCGGTGCGGGGAATTTGCACAATGCTGTGCACAAAAATACTGGGCGTCACGATGGTCTCTGGGTCTAAGGTGCCCAAAGGCACAACTTCATGCACAGACGCCACCGTGCGCTTAGCGGCCATCGCCATCACAGGACCAAAGTTGCGGGCTGATTTGCGATACGTCAGATTGCCCCAGCGGTCTCCGCGCTCTGCTTTGATCAAGGCCACATCGCCATAAATCGGGTGTTCGAGCACATACATGCGCCCATTGATTTCTCGCGTTTCTTTAAGGGAACCGTCTTTGTGTTTAGCGAGGTCTGTGCCGTAACCAGTCGGCGTGAAGAAAGCGCCAATGCCTGCGCCAGCCGCGCGAATGCGTTCGGACAAATTACCCTGTGGAACGAGTTCCAATTCGAGCTTGCCAGAGCGGTACAAACCGTCGAACACATAACTATCTGTCTGGCGGGGAAAACTGCAAATCAGTTTGTCGACGCGGCCAGTTTTGAGGATCGCTGCCAAACCAGCATCGCCATTGCCTGCGTTGTTATTCACCAAAGTGAGGTGACGCGTTTGGCTGCCCTCCAACACCTTGAGCAAGCCGTCGATCAACTCGTCCGGAATTCCAGCAGTGCCAAACCCGCCCACCATGATGGTCGCGCCGTCGTCGATCTTTCCGATGGCCTGCACCACCGTATCGGCTTGCTTGTTGATCATGGGTTTTACACGCGCTCGATGATCAAGGCGATGCCTTGGCCCACGCCAATACACATGGTGCACAAGGCGTAACGGCCTTGGGTGCGATGTAGTTGGTACATCGCGGTAGTGATCAAACGTGCGCCGCTGGCGCCCAAGGGATGGCCCAACGCGATCGCACCACCGTAGGGATTGACGCGATGGTCGTCATCTTGAAGCCCAAGTTGGCGCAAGACTGCCAAGCCTTGGGCGGCAAAGGCTTCGTTGAGTTCAATCACATCCATTTGCGCCAAGCTCAAACCGGTCAACGCCAAGACTTTTTGTGTGGCGGGCGCAGGGCCAATGCCCATGATGCGGGGTGGCACACCGGCAGTCGCCATGCCCACGATGCGCGCTTTGGGCGTCAAACCTTGCTTGGCAGCGGTTTGTTCGTTCGCCAATATCAAAGCGCACGCGCCATCGTTCACGCCGCTGGCGTTACCCGCGGTGACGGTGCCGTCTGGGCGCACCACAGGTTTGAGTTTGGCGAGCGACTCCATGCTGGTAGCGCGTGGATGCTCATCTACGTTGACCACCAGTGCATCGCCTTTTTTCTGAGGAATGGTGACGGGGCAAATTTCGGAATCGAAGTAACCTGCTTTTTGCGCAGCGACCGCCTTGGTTTGGCTGGCCAAGGCCATGCGGTCTTGGTCTTCGCGGTTGATTTTGAAATCGGCCGCAACGTTTTCAGCCGTTTCGGGCATGGAGTCCACGCCGTATTTTTCTTTCATCAACTTATTGATAAAGCGCCAGCCAATCGTCGTGTCATAGACGGTGTTGCTGCGGCTAAACGCGCTCTCGGCTTTGGGCATGACAAACGGAGCACGGCTCATGCTCTCGACGCCGCCGGCAATCATCATGCTGGCTTCGCCTGCTTTGATCGCACGCGCGGCAGTCCCCACCGCATCCATGCCGGAACCGCACAAACGGTTGATGGTGGCGCCAGGCAAATCCATGGGCAAACCGGCCAACAAACTCGCCATATGCGCCACGTTGCGGTTGTCCTCACCAGCTTGGTTGACGCATCCGTAAATCAAGTCGGTCACGGCCATCCAATCGACCTTGGGGTTACGGGCCATCAAGGCCTGAAGGGGAACGGCGGCCAAGTCATCGGTACGGACTGATGAAAGAGCACCACCATAGCGGCCGAAGGGAGTGCGGATTGCGTCGCAGATGAAGGCTTGGGTCATGGAATTCCTGTGTGACAAGTTTCTTCCCTAAATGTATCAATACTTGCGGCTACCTATGCGCACCCTAGATGGTTCTAAGCGACACCTGAGTGACAATGCCTCGCATGTTCCAACCCAGCCAAGCCGATGTGCGTAAATTCTTTTGTGCAGTCTTTACCAAATGGCAAACCGCACAACCCATGGACGCGCTTGAGACCTTGGCCAGCCAATGGGTCGCCGAGCACCCCGAATACCACGCCGATTTCGCCAACGAAGCGACAGCGCTTGAAAAAATGTACGACGTGGAAGACGGCAAGACCAACCCGTTTTTGCATTTGTCCATGCATTTGTCCGTCAGCGAGCAGTGCTCGATTGACCAACCGCGCGGCATTCGGCAAGCAGTGGAGTTGCTCACTGCGAAGCGCGACTCTTTGCACGACGCGCACCACGAAACCATGGAAGCCCTCGGACAAATGATTTGGGAAAGCCAACGCAGCGGGAGGCCACCCGATGGTCAGGCGTATATTGATGCGGTGCAACGCCGCGCTTAGGTCTGATTACCTTTGGAGTCAGGCCCTAGCGGAAACGCGATTGAGGAACAACCTTTAAATCACCCTGCTGCGATGCCACGTAGTTAGCCAATTCTTTGAGTTCGGCTAGGCTGTATTGCTTGGCAATACCGCCCATCACTCCGTTATTACGGCCCCAAGCGCTGTTGCCTTCTACTTTGTAGGATTTCAAAGCAACATATAAATAGTCAGCGTTTTGTCCTGCAATTTTGGGATAGCTGGGATCGATCGGCTTAGCGAAGTTCTCACCATGGCATGAGGTGCATGCGCCTTTGGCAACTAAGGCAGCCACATTGGGTTTGGCTTCCTTTGCTTTGTCGGGCAAGGCAGCACCTTCAACTTTGCCATGCACTGCGTAATACGCAGAGATGTCTGCGATGTCTTGTTCAGACAAGCTGTAAGCAATGCCTTTCATGGTGGGATGCCTACGCTCGCCTTTTTTGTAAGCGGTCAATGCGTTGGCGATGTATTTTTCGCCTTGTCCTGAGATTTTGGGGACTTTGTACACTTCAGGAAAGCTGGCTTGGTAGCCTTGGATGCCGTGGCAACCAATACACATGGCTATTTTGTTTTCGCCTGCTTTGGCGTCGCCTTTGATCTCTTGTGAAAAACTAAGAGTGGTCGCAGTGGCGACAACAAAAGCAAATGCGAGTGAGAGAGACTTGTTCATAAGTTGGTATAGCCAAGACAGAAATAAAAATCAATCTCAAATTATATAGAGCCCCTCAAGATGAAATTTACCGGTACAGACAACTACGTAGCCACCCAAGACCTGATGCTGGCAGTCAATGCAGCCATCACCCTCAAGCGCCCACTGCTCGTCAAGGGCGAACCTGGTACAGGCAAAACCATGTTGGCAGAAGAAGTTGCCCAGTCTTTAGGCATGCCTTTGTTGCAATGGCATATCAAATCGACCACCAAAGCCCAACAAGGCCTCTACGAATACGACGCGGTGAGCCGCCTGCGCGACAGCCAAATGGCTGACTTAGACGGCGGCGAGCGCGTCAAAAATATTGAGAACTACATCATCAAGGGCGTGCTTTGGCAAGCTTTTACCGCTGAAGAGCCTGTTGCTTTGCTAATCGACGAAATTGACAAAGCCGACATTGAATTCCCTAACGACTTGTTGCGCGAAATCGACCGCATGGAGTTTTATTGCTACGAAACGCGCCAACTCATCAAAGCGAAAAACCGTCCTTTGGTGTTCATCACGTCCAACAACGAAAAAGAATTGCCTGACGCTTTCCTGCGTCGTTGCTTTTTCCACTACATCAAGTTTCCAGAAGCAGAGACCATGCGTCAAATCGTTGCGGTGCATTACCCCAACTTGAAAAAAGAATTGCTCAATGTGGCGATGAAAACCTTCTTCGATATCCGCAACTTGCCAGGATTGAAGAAAAAGCCCTCCACCAGTGAATTACTCGACTGGCTCAAACTTTTGGTTGCTGAAGACATTCCGTTGGAAGCCTTGCAAACGCAAGATGACAAAGTAGCTGTTCCGCCTTTGGTGGGTGCCTTGCTGAAAAACGAACAGGACGTGACCTTGTTTGAAAAACTCGTCTTCATGCAAAGTCGCAATCGTTAAGCCGACTTTGATACATCAACACCTGACTTAAAAAATCAAACTTAGAAATCCAATATGGGACCTCTAATCGAAGGCTTAACAGACGCTATCGGTTTTATCGTGGGCGCGCTCTTGGGCTATGGACTTGGCGTGGCACTCGGACTTAATTTGTTCGCCGAAGGTTATGGAACGGGCAGTATCGTGGCCATCTTGCTCGTGGGCTTAGGCGGCGGCATGGGCTTGCAAGCGGCGCGCCACTTCAGAGAGCGCCAGAAGCCACCCTCAGATGCAGATTGATTTTTAGACACGCAGACTTTTCAGACACAACAAAAAATGCTGATCGACTTCTTCTACACCTTGCGCGAAGCCAAGTTACCGGTTTCGGTGAAGGAATACCTCACGCTACTAGAAGCCTTGCAAGCGCAAGTGGTGGGGCCTGGGAGCGACGCTTGCAGCATGGACGACTTTTATTTTTTAAGTCGTATCACGCTCATCAAAGACGAAAAACACTTTGACAAATTTGACCGCGCCTTTGGTTCGTATTTCAAAGGCGTTGAAATGCTCGGCGATTTCACCAAAGAAGTCCCCAATAGTTGGTTAGAGAAACTCCTACAAAACGAACTCAGCCCTGAACAAAAAGCCGCCATTGAAAAAATGGGCTGGGACGAGTTGATGGAGACATTGAAGAAGCGCCTAGAAGAACAAAAAGAACGCCACCAAGGCGGCAACAAATGGATTGGTACGGGTGGCACTTCTCCATTTGGCAATGGTGGATACAACCCACAAGGCATTCGTATCGGCGGCAAAGGCGGTAACAAAAGCGCAGTCAAAGTGTGGGACCAACGCGCTTACCAAGACTACGACGACACACAGGAGCTAGGCACCCGTAACATCAAAGTCGCCTTGCGACGTTTACGCCGTTTTGCGCGGGAAGGTTCGGCCGATGAATTAGATTTGCCAGACACCATTCGCGCCACGGCAGCCAATGCGGGATATCTGGACATCAAGATGATTCCTGAGCGGCACAACAACGTCAAAGTGCTGTTGTTGATGGACGTGGGCGGCACGATGGACGAACACGTGGCGCGTGTAGAAGAAATGTTTTCAGCAGTTAAATCAGAGTTCAAGCATTTAGAGTTTTATTACTTCCACAACTGTGTGTACGACTTTATGTGGCGCAATAACCGCCGTCGATTTGCAGAAAAATTTGACACCTGGGACATCATCCGCAAATACAACAAAGATTACAAACTCATCTTTATTGGCGACGCCACCATGAGCCCTTATGAAATCGTGCAACCTGGTGGCAGCGTTGAATACAACAACGAAGAACCGGGTGCCGAATGGTTACAACGCTTAACGCACGCATTTCCTAAATTTGCGTGGATCAACCCAGAACCGCAAGGCGTTTGGCAGTACCGCCAAAGCATCAGCATCATCCAACAATTGGTGATCAACCGCATGTACCCCATGACGCTCAGAGGTTTGGAAGAAGCGATGCGCATGCTCAGCAAATAACACCTCTCTACAATTCGCACACCGCCGCCGTAGTTCAATGGATAGAACGAGTGCCTCCTAAGCGCTAGATACAGGTTCGATTCCTGTCGGGGGCACCAACGATTTCTGTGTTCAGCCAAATATTCGAAATTGATCACTGACAACAACATCAAAGCAGAATAAATATTGCGCCTTTCTTTCGCCGCGTTCGCCACTCTTTTACTCATAGCGTTCCTGATGGGCGCTAACCATGTGGCGGCGCGGTTTGCGTTTGCACATGGCGTAGATGTCACCACTGCCATTGCCGTTCGTAGTTCATTGACGGCATTGGTGGTGGGATTAATTTTGTGGCGCGCCAAAGTGCCGCTCACCTTATCGGCAAAACATCCACGCGCGTTGCTAGGCGTTGGTTTTTTAATCGCCCTACAAAGCTACTGTTTGTATTCGGCTGTTGCGCGCTTACCAGTTGCGCTCGCGTTGTTGGGCTTCAACACCTATCCCTTGTGGATCGCGCTATGGGCGCATTTACTCTACAAACACCAACCTGAGCCTGCTGTGTTGCGCGTCATGCCCATCATGTTGATAGGACTGGCGCTTGCATTGGATGTTTTAGGTGCCTCTTCTGGTTTGGGCGCGCAAGGCCAGTGGGCAGTGATTGGTGAAGGTGTATTTTTTGCATTGGCTGCGGCGGCATTATTTGGTATTGCCATGGTATTGACACAACATGAAGCGGGCGATTTAGACGGGCGTGTGCGAACGCTCAGCACCATGATTTGCGTAGCGATCTTGGCGTGGTTGATGATTGGAACCCAAACTGGGTTGCATTTGCCTGACGCTTTAGAGGGCTGGCTAAGCTTATGCATGTTGTCGCTTTTGTACGGCACCGGATTCACCATCATGTTCACGGTGTTGCCGCGTTTAGGCGTGGTGGGTAATTCCGCCATTATGAACGTAGAACCTGTATTTGCTTTGATACTGGCATGGATACTGTTAGACCAAGCGATTGCACCCATTCAACTTGTAGGCGCATTGGTGGTGGTGTCGACTGTGATGTACTTGGGGTTACGTAAAAGATAGGTCAAAATAGTTTGCCATCTCAGCGCACAAACCTTTGGAGTCCTATGCATCAGAAAAATATCACTGCACGACTTAAGAATTTTGTGCTGATTACTTTTCTTGGCACTTGTGCTTGGAGCGCACATGCAGATACCCCAACATTGGGCATTGGCATCTCCCAATACGCCTACCGCGAACCTTCTCTCGGCGTAATGCAAGACGGATGGTTAGGGATCGCGCAAGCGAAATGGGCGCCAGACAATTTGCGTTTCAAAAATTGGCCTCTGACACTTTTAGGACAAGCGACTTTTGGGTATGCCGACTACTCAGGTTCTGGCACCATGGCCAATCAACCTACCAACATCTACCAGTTACAAGTTGAGAGTCCGCATACCGAATGGGTAAAGGGCTACCAAATAAGCCCTGGCCTTGGGTATCGCTATTTGTATAACGATGCGCGTGGCACAACCAGCACCAACTATTCAGGTTACCGGCGCACCAGCGAATATCTGTTTGCAAGCCTGGGCGTTGAGCGTCCATTTGGTGAAAATTGGCGGGCCACAGCAACGGGCTACTACTTGTTGACGGGCAGACAAACATCCAACTTATTTGACGTTGGGGGCAACTACGCCACCCAAGGCCCCATACAAAATACACAGCGTCACGGCTTCGTTTGGAAGGCGGGTATTTGCAAAACTTACCAGGCCTTGGACTTCTGCTCTAACTTTGAATATTGGCAAATTGGTGCGTCAGACACTTACTCTTTCGTGTCCAACGGCAGCAGATATACGATTTATGAACCAGCCAACCATACAAAGTCGTTCCAGTTCACTGTGAATTACAAATTACACGAGTAGTACGCCAATGGTGCCAAGGGCATCAAGCATCAGTCACCATAGCCTTACACGTTCTTAAACCGAAGGCTTAAAAAGAGTAGGCCACCGGCTGTGATCACCACAGGCAATAGGGAGCCCCAGTTCAACCATGTCCAACCTTGTGTCGTCACCAGGGCACCAGATGCAAATGAGGTGACTGCCATGGTGCTAAAAACACAAAAATTAATCGCTGCTTGTGCTTTGTCTTTTTCTTGCGGTGTATAGGCCTGCATCGACAAGGTAGTACTTCCCGTAAACAGGAAGTTCCAACCAACGCCCAACAAAAATAAAGCTAGCAAAAACTCATGAATATCAACGCCAGACAAAGCAATGCTGATGCATGCAATATTGAGCAATACACCCACGCCCATGATGGACAGCACACCAAAGCGCTTGATCAAATGGCCCGTCACAAAACCAGGGGCAAACATACCGATCACATGCCATTGCAGCACCCAAGCCGTATCTTCAAATGACAAACCACACACTTGCATGGCCAATGGCGTGGCTGCCATCAATAAATTCATCACGCCATAGCCCAAAGCAGCTGACAGGGTCGCCACAAAAAACACAGGTTGGCGCATGATTTCGTTCAATGGACGACCAGTTTGGTCACTGGCTTTTTTGGGCGGAACAGGCGGAAATTCAATATAAGACATCAGCGCCATGGAGAGCATTGCAATAACTGCCAATGCCACGTAGGCACCTGCAAAAGGAAACTCCAGCCAGTTCTTGGTGTGCATCGCCAAATTAGGGCCAATGATGGCGCCCATCAAACCACCTGCCATCACGAGTGATACCGCTTTTTCTCGGTAATCTGGGGCGCATAGTTCAGCAGCTGCAAATCGGTACAACTGTCCATTCGCGCTGTAATAACCAGCTACCACCGTGGCAACTACTAACAATAAAAACGAGCTATGCATCACAGCCCATGCGCCTATTCCTGCTGATATCAACGCGACAAGCAACCCTAATAGAAAAGAAACTTTGCGCCCA